>Ga0302319_10017904_pt1 | contig 12950 bp, 10 predicted proteins | sample Bog_T0_2_FD_203319 | JGI IMG/M metagenome (GOLD analysis project Ga0302319, IMG submission 203319) | Peat permafrost microbial communities from Stordalen Mire near Abisko, Sweden - Bog_T0_2 | ecosystem: Environmental > Terrestrial > Soil > Wetlands > Peat | place: Sweden: Abisko, Stordalen Mire...
TGGAACCCGCGAGCAAAGATCTGCCGGTGCTGCCGAACGGGGAGGATCCGAAATCGAAACAAGAGTACGAAACGAAGCTGGCGGAGCTTCAGGGAAAAGTCTCGGATTACCTGGAGACGCAGCGCGTTTATCTGGCCTATCGCACGCTGCCGACGACTGGCGTTTTTGCGGTCGTGCCGAGGGGCGTCGTCGAAAAGTATCTGGACCGCGCCGGGCAGGACGCGCTGCGCAAGCTGCGCAAAGGCGTGGATGAACTGAATGCCGGTCCGCTGGCGCCGCCGCGCGCGATGTCCATGGTGGACGCGCCGCAGCCGATGAAGCCCCACGTGTTCATCCGCGGAAATCCGGGGCGTCCCGGGGAAGAAGTGCCGCGGCGATTTCTCGCGGTGCTGAGCGGGGGCAATCCGCAGCCCTTCAAGAACGGGAGCGGCCGGATGGAACTGGCGCGCGCCATCGCGAGCAAGGACAACCCGCTGACCGCGCGGGTGATGGTGAATCGCGTCTGGAATCTCCACTTTGGAGCGGGGCTGGTGCGCACGCCCTCGGATTTTGGGACGAAAGGCGAGGGACCCACGAATCCGGAACTGCTCGATTACCTGGCCACGCGCTTTGTGCAGGACGGCTGGTCGATCAAAAAACTGCACCGGCTCATCATGCTCTCGAGCGCCTATCAGCAGACGAGCGATGATCGCCCGGAGGCGGCCACCGCAGATCCGGAAAACCGGCTCGTGTGGCGGATGAACCGCCGGAGGCTGGATTTCGAGGCGTTCCGCGATTCGCTGCTCGCGGCGGCGGGGCAGCTCGATCCCACGATGTTCGGCCGCCCGATCGAACTCACCACCGCTCCGTATGCGAAACGGCGGGCGGTGTATGGGTTTATCGATCGCCAGAATCTGCCGGGCGTTTTTCGCACCTTCGATTTCGCCACGCCCGATACCACCAGCGCCCAACGCCACGTCACGACTGTGCCGCAACAGGCGCTGTTTATGATGAACAGCCCGTTTGTGGTGGAAGAAGCGCGCGCGCTGGTGGCGAAGCCGGAGTTTCAGGGCCAGCAGCCCTACGAGGCCCAGATTCACGAGCTTTACGAATGCGTTTTCGCCCGCAAGGCCGCGGCGTCCGAGGTGGACGCGGGGCTGCGATTCGTTTCCGATGTGATCACGGCGCCGAAGACGCAGGAGGTGGAGATTCCCATCTGGGAATATGGCTATGGGCAGTATGACGAGGCTTCGCACCGAGTGGATTTCCATCAGTTGCCCTTTTTCAACGGGAAGAGCAAGTCATGGCAGGGAGGCGAGAAAGTTCCCGACAAGACGCTGGGCTTTGTCTTCATTACCGCCAATGGCGGACACGCCGGCAATGATTCCGCGCACTGCACCATCCGCCGCTGGGTGGCGCCCGCCGATGCCACGGTGTCCGTCTCCGGCCTGGTGAATCGCCCGAGCGAGCGCGGGGACGGCATCCTGGTGCGCGTCGTATCCAGCCGGAGCGGTGAGTTAATAAGTGCCGTGGCGCCGCCGAAGGGATCGAAGGAAGTGAAGATCGAGGGAATCGAGGTCAAGAAAGGTGATACGATCGATTTCGTGGTCGACTGCCGCGCGAACAATGACTCCGACAGCTTCGAATGGCACCCGCTCGTCGCGAGCCAGGCGGCGGAATGGGACTCCCAGATCCAGTTTGCCGGCCCGCCTGCCCCTCGTCCTCCGTCACTCAAGGCGTGGGAGCAGTATGCGCAGGTACTGCTGGAGACGAACGAGTTCGTGTTTATCGACTAGCTGAGGAAGAACGGAACCCAGGGGATTCGAAACCCCTGTCCGCCTGTGGATGCAGGCAAGAAATGGGGGCGCCAGTTTAGGAAGGAGGGCCACCCTTGGTGCGCTGACATGACGCATTGTTCTCTGCCCATGCCATAGCTTGCGGCTATGGCGCATGCACAGCGGAAGTATTGGACGGATCAGGGGCCACCCCTAGGTTGACGTAGGAAAAAAGCCCCGGTCCCCTGATCGCCACAGGAAGCAATATGAACACCCCCAGCAACTGCGCCAAATGTTCAGGGAGAAATACTCCCACTTCGGCGCAACTCCGTCGCGCTCATTCGACGCAGCCGCCTGAAGTGATCGCTCCCGAGAAGGACGCAGTTCGGATACGGTTGCCTCACGCGGACGGATGCTCGTGCTTTCTGTGCCGCTTATGAATTCCCAAGACTCTCATCATTCAAAGCGCTGGCCGGCAACTGCCGTGGATTCAGGCCAGGCTGCGGTTCGGAACGGAGACGCGGGCGTGTCCAGCAAAGACGAACGGATTGAGCAGGCGGAAGCTCGGACGCAACAGGCGCAGGCGCGGACGGAACAGGCGGAGACGCGGACAGAACAGGCGGAGACACGGACAGAGCAGGCCGAGGCGCGCACGGAGCAGGCCGAGGCACGGACAGAGCAGGCCGAGGCGCGCACGGAACAGGCAGAGGCGCGAACCGAGCATGCGGAGACACGGACTGAACAAGCTGAAGCGCGGATAGAGCAAGCGGAGACACGGACTGAACAGGCTGAGGCGCGGACAGAACATGCGGAGACGCGAACAGAACAGGCTGAGGCGCGGATAGAGCAAGCGGAGGCGCGGACGGAACTCGCGATCCGCGCCTCGGAGGTGAGCTATCGCCGGCTTTTCGAAGCGGCGCGGGACGGAATCCTGATACTAGACGTCGAAACGGGACGGATCAGCGATGTGAATCCTTTCCTGGTGGAGCTATTGGGCTTTTCGCATGATGAAATGGTCGGCAAGACCGTCGGGGAACTGAGTCCGTTTGCGGACATGGAGTCCAATAAATCCATGTTGCACAGGCTGCAACGGGATGGCTACGTCCGCTATGACGATCTGCCGCTGAAACCGAGGGATGGCCGCGAAATTGCAGTGGAGTTCGTGAGCAACATGTATTCAGCCGGCGGCAAAAAGGTAATCCAGTGCAATATCCGCGACATCACGCAGCGGAAACGCACGGAAGACGAAATACGCCGCCTCAACGCGGACCTGGAGCAACGTGTCGCGGAACGCACGGCCCAATTGCAAGCGGCCAACGAGGAATTGGAGGCGTTCAGTCATTCCGTCGCGCACGACCTGCGCGCGCCGCTGCGCCATATCATGGGTTTCGTTGAAATCCTCCGGCGAGATGCCGGCCCGTCGCTGGCAGAAACAAGTCTTCGGAGTCTGGCAACGATTTCGAGATCGGCGGGACGGATGGGAGAACTGATCGATGATCTGCTGTCCTTCTCGCGCGTCGGACGGACGGAATTGCAGAAGAGGAACGTCAATCTCGATGAACTGGTCAGGGAGACATTAGGCGATTTTGAGGCGGAGATAAAAGGGCGGAACATCGTATGGAAAATCGCCCCGCTGCCGGCCGTGTGGGCCGATCGCGCCTTGCTTCGCTTGGTAATGGTCAATCTGATTTCCAATGCGGTGAAGTTCACCGGCGCTCGCGCCGAGGCGACGATAGAGATTGGTTGCGCGCCCGGTGGAGATAGCGAAAAAGTGATCTTTGTTCGCGACAATGGAGCCGGCTACAATCCGAAATATGCCGAAAAACTATTCGGCGTGTTCCAGCGGCTGCATGGGCAGGCTGAGTTCGAGGGCACGGGCATCGGGCTCGCCAACGTCCAGCGCATTATTCATAAGCATGGCGGTCGAACATGGGCTGAAGGCGCGGTGGACGCCGGCGCCACCATTTCCTTCTCAATCCCAAACCAAATCGACGGCGTCAATGGATATTGAAATCATCACCGTGAAAAATATCCTGCTGGTCGAAGACGATCCGCAGGATGTGGAACTGACGTTGAAAGCGCTGGGGGAGCACGGTTTGGCCAGAAGGGTCGCCGTCGTGGATAACGGCGCTGAGGCGGTGGATTATCTCTATCGCCGGGGAAAATTCGAAACACGCGCGGCGGGCAATCCCATGGTCGTATTGCTCGATAACAAGATGCCACAACTCGATGGGTTGGAAGTATTGAAAACCATCAAGGCCGACGAGCGTTTGAAAACGATTCCTGTAGTCGTGCTCACTTCCTCGGACGAGACGCGGGATTTGATCGATTTTTATGAGCACGGCGCCAACGCCTACGTGATCAAGCCCGTCGATTATTCCGAGTTCATGACTACGGTCAAACGACTTGGCGTATTTTGGGCGGATGTGAATGAACCGCCGCCCACAACTTGGGGAGAAGAAACCGGGGGCCAAAATGGCGGAGGAGATCATCAAGGGAGGAAAGAGTTCGAAGATGGAACGCCCGCTTCACATCCTGCACTTGGAGGATGATCCCAACGATGCCGCGCTCGTCCGATGCGTACATCGGGCGAGTGTGAGCGAGCGCACGGCCAAGGCAAGTCCACACAGTCAGGCACTATCCCAACAGCGATCCGCAGGGATTTTATTTCCACTTGCAGACTGGACCACGAATCACGGTCTATTCGCAAACCATCTCACGTAGGTTGCAAACGTGGCCAACAGAACAATCGTGAAGCCAACGGCAAAAGCAGTGGGGGAGATGCCGATGTGTGTCTTGATGGTATTCGCGGCTTCCGCGATTTCTTTCACGAAGGCAAGGCCGGCGAGCGCGCCCGCCAGGCAGGCGACGGTCAGCAACGGCGCGTAATGACACAGGATCGACAGGTCTCTTCCGAGATAAACACCGAGGACCAGGTAGAGCGGCAGCAGCGGAAGCAGGTGGGGCGCATGGCCCAGCAAAAGCAGCCCCAACACCAAAAACGCGCCGATGACCGGCAGATGAACCAGCAGCCCTGGAAAGCGATAAGCCGAAAGCCCTTGGGTTGAAGGGAAAGGGCGCTTGAAGTATTGGAACCACGGGCCCATCGATCCTGTGCTGGTTCAATATCTGCGGTTGAAAGACAACCGCTTAGGCCGTCAATCGATAGAGCGGGAGGCGCTCGTGCATGCCGCCAGCGGCGTGAACCACCATTTCGGCTCTCTCCTCGGACATGGAAAGCTGAGCGTGAGCGAACGCCGAGAGCAGCGTCGGAAATTTCCGTTCCTTCGGTTCATCCGGGCAACGGAGTTCGTAGGATTCCAAGCCGACGACGAGTTCGAAGATTTTCATGGCGGGTCCCTACGGATTTGACGCGGGAAATGGTGATTTTTGCGTTCCATCTGAGGATTTCCTCGAATTCACTGGAGCATCCGCGTTGACGCAGAGTGGGGCGGAATGCTTGAGGGCAGCGGAATGAGAGCGATCCGAATGCTCCGAGAGCGATCGGAAACAAGGGAGTGGAGCCTAGGGGATTCGAACCCCTGACCTCCTCAATGCCATTGAGGCGCTCTACCAACTGAGCTAAGACCCCGATCAAAAAAAAATCGTTCCGATGCGTTTCGTCGTCTCGTTTTAGCGGGCGCTTCACCTTTCTACGGGCGCTCTGCCGATCAGCGACGGGAAACAATCGGGAGCGCAGAAACTACCCGCCGGATTTCAAAGCTCAAGAAGAATTTGCGGCGGATTCAGAGCTTTGCCCGGCGGCGGTTTGGGTGGGGGACTTGGAGCGTTCGGCGAGGGCGAGGATGAGGTCGTTTTTGGAGAGGCTGCCGATGAGGCGGCGCGAATCGTCGCCGATGAGCACGGGGAGGCGTTCGCCATCGTGCTGCGCGAAGCGGTCGAGGGCCTCGGCGAGGGAATCGTGCGCGGCGATGGTCGGAATATCCTCATGCATGATGTCGCGCGCAACGACGACGGCGGCGAGTTCCTCCTCGCTCAGGTAGCCCTTGACATCGTGGAGAGCGATGGCGCCGAGGAAGGCGCCGGCTTGATCCGTGACGTAAAGATAATTGAAGCGGTGGGAGACGAATTTCGACGTGATTTCCCGGAAGTCGGCGTTGTCGTGGACGGCGACGGGGTCGCGTTTCATGAGGTCCGCCACGCGGAGGGTGGAGAGCTGGCGCTGGTAGGCGCCGACTCCCTTGCGGGCCAGGGATTCCGCGTAGATGGATTTTTTTTCGAAGGCGAGGCTCGTGTAATGGGCGACGACGCAGGCGAGCATGAGCGGGAGGATGATGGGGTAATCGAGCGTCAGTTCGAAGAGCATGATGATCGCCATGATCGGCGCATGCGTGACGGCGGCGAGGAATGCGCCCATGCCTACGACGATGAAAGTTTCATCCTGCAGCGCGTGCCCCGGCCAGAAGGGCTTGAACATCTGGCAGGCCAGCGATCCGATGCAGGCGCCGGCAAAAAGCGTGGGAGTGAAGACGCCGCCCGCCGCGCCCGACCCGAACGTGGCCGCCGTGGCCGCCAATTTCATGGCAAGGATCACGAGCAGCACCGACCAAAGATAATCGCCATGCAGCACGCGGTTCACCACGCTGTAGCCGTTTCCGCACACTTCCGGATGCCAGATGGAGAGCGCCCCGACGACCAAACCGCCGAGGGCCATGCGCAGATAGACGGGGAGATGGAGTTTTGAAAAGGCCCATTCACTGCGGCGCAGGAGCCGCAGAAACCACGGCGCCGCGAGGCCCGCGATGAGCCCCAGGATGAGGTGCGGAAGGATCTCCCAGTTGGATTGCAGTTGAATGTCCGGGATCTTATAGAGCGGCTTTTCGCTCAGGAGATTTCGCATGGTCAGCGTGGCCACGACCGATGAAAAAACCAGCGGTCCGAAAGTTTCCATGGCCAGCGATTCAAGAATGATCTCCGCCACGAAGAGAGCGCCTCCGATCGGGGCGTTGTAGGCGGAGGCAATTCCCGCAGCCGCCCCGCACGCCACAAAGAGGCGCAGTTTCAGCGTTGTCGTCTTCCGAAGACGGCCGATTCCGGAGGCGATCACAGCGGAGAGCTGCACCAGCGGACCTTCACGTCCGATGGAGGCCCCGGACGCGATGGAAAACATAGCGGAGAGGCACTTCACCAGGCTGGAGCGCGCCGGCACGATGCCGTCGCCGAGCACAATGGCTTCCATATAGTCCGTGGTGCTCTTGCGGCGGCTGAAAAAGGCGCCGAAATAGAGCGTCAATCCCCCGAGAAGTCCGCCGGCCACGGGAGTCAGCAGGCGATGCCAGGAATCCATGTGCATGGCGCTATCCACGTAGCCGGGGCCCTGGCGGGTCAGCAGCCAGTGGACGCCTTCGCTCAGTTTCCTAAAGCCGACCGAGGCCAGCGCTCCCATGAAGCCGATGACTCCCGCCCAGAAGAGTGTGACCTGCAGTTCATTTGGACGGATGATTTCCGACAGCCGGACGCGAAGCTTCAGCCATGGCAAGGTGGAGCGGGGCGGAACTTGAGGCTGCGTATCCGTTGACGGCATCCTGAGAAAGTGCGCGCAATCGGGCAGACAAACAAGCGCGCGGATGGCTTTCGGAAGAGTCGGGGTATATTGTTCTGCCCCGGAACATCAAAACCTGTTTGATGAATGAGCGCCCCATCATGCCGATCTCGGTTTCCAACGTCGAATTCTTCCTCCGCGATCTGCATCTGCGGACGCCGTTTCGCTATGGGATCGTCACGATGACGCGCGTGCCGCACCTGATCGTCCGATTGTCGCTTGAAATCGACGGGCGCCCGCAGTTCGGGTTTTCGGCGGACCAACTGCCGCCGAAATGGTTCACGAAAGATCCCGCGACGTCTTTTCACGACGATCTCACGGGGATGCTGGAGGTGATCCGGCATGCGGCGGACGTGGCGCGCGCCCTGCCGCCGCAGCAGACGGTCTTCGGTCTCTGGCGCGAACTGAACACGGCGCAGCGCGCCTGGGCAAAAGCGCGGGGATTTCCGCCGCTGCTCGCGGGTTTCGGCGTCTCGCTGATGGAACGCGCCGTCATCGACGCGTTCTGCCGGGCCACCGGCCGATGTTTCGCGGCGGCCGTGCGGGAGAACACGCTGGGCGTGGAACTCGGCGCCATCTACCCCGAACTCGCTTCCGCGGCGCCGGCGGACCTCCTGCCTCCGCAGCCCGAGCGATCCGTGATCGTGCGGCACACGGTGGGCCTGGCGGATCCGCTGGCCGACGCGGATATCGATGAGGCGCATCGGGTCAGCGACGGTCTGCCGCAGTCCTTCGAAGAGTTCATTCGCGTGCATGGCCTGACGCATTTCAAGATCAAGCTTGGGGGCGGGATCGAGGAAAGCCGGGCGCGGATGCATCGGATCGTGGAACTGATCCGCGATAACGCGACAAGCTGCGCGTTCTCCCTGGATGGCAATGAAAACTACCATTCCGTGGCCCCGTTTCGTGAACTATGGGAGGCATTTCGCGCCGATTCCATCATTGGGGAATTTCTCGGCCGCCTGCTTTGGGTCGAGCAGCCTTTCCACCGGGACATCGCGCTGAGCGAGAAGACCGCGGGGGAATTGCGCGCCTGGAAGGAGCGTCCGCCGTTCATCATCGACGAATCGGATTCGGGGCCGGGCGTGCTGGCCGAGGCGCTGGCGGCCGGATACGCCGGCACGAGCCACAAGAATTGCAAAGGCGTCTTCCAAGGGCTGGCCAACGCGTGCCTCATCGCGCATCGCAACCGAGTGAATCCTTCCGCGCCGCGGTTGCTCTTGAGTTCCGAGGATTTGACGAATTTGGGACCGGTATCGCTCCCGCAGGATATGGCGGTGGCCGCGACGCTGGGGATCACGAACATGGAACGCAACGGGCACCATTATTTTGCCGGGCTCAGTGAATTTCCGGAAGAGATCCAGCGTGAGGCGCTCTTGAAACACGAGGACCTCTACGCCCGCCATCCCGAGGGGTTTCCGATGGTGCGCATCCAGGAAGGGCGGATTCAAATTGGGAGCGTGGTGGCGGCTCCGTTTGGGGTGGGCTTTGAACCCGATCTTGGGCGGCTGACGCCGCTGGGGGAGTGGGGGTACGGATCGTATTGAGGGCGGGGCGGGGTGGGAATCAGGCGAATAGGTCCTATATGACCCATATGACCTGGAGGACGCATGGGAGCAATGGCGCGAAATCTTCGTTGACATGGATGTGAGCGGATGCTTACATCTGCGGAACCGATGCCGATTAAACACCCTGCCACGAGACTGCCCGCGGAAGAACGCCGGGCCGCGATCATTCGCGCGGCGCTGAAGGTTTTTTCCGAGGAGGGGTTTCATGGCGCGACGACGAGAGCGCTGGCCAAAGAGGCGGGCGTTTCGGAGGCCTTGATCTTCCGGCATTTCCCGAGCAAGGACGAACTCTATGCGGCCATGCAAGATGAATGCTGCCGGCTAAAGTCGAACGAAGAATCCGAGCGCGTGATGAGCCTCGACCCCTCCACCTCGACGCTCGTCATCATGGTGCATTTTTTGATCGCCAAGATGCTGCTGCCGCCGAAAAGCGCGCCGGCGCTGGAGAACAGCCTCCATCGGTTGCTGGCCCAGAGTTTTGTCGAGGATGGGCAGTTTGCCAGGCAGTTTATGCTCCACGTGGCGGATGAACTGATCGCCAAGCTGGAGGCGTGCGTAAAAGCGGCGCAGAAGGCGGGAGATATGGTCGATAGCCCGGTGCGACCGGATCTGCGGGCGTGGTTCATGGAACACTTTGCGGCGATGCTGATGCTGAATCAGCTTCCGGGCGAGCCGATCGTCGTCTTCAAGGCGTCGCCGGCCGCGCAATTGGAACAGGCCGCGTGGTTTGCCTTGCTGGGCATGGGGCTGAAGGCCGAAGCGATCCGGCGGCATTACAATCCGAAGGCGTTCGCGTTGCTGACGGCTTGAGGACCCTTTTTTGCGAATAGAGATAAGTAAGCACTCACTCATATGCATGACATCCCGATGACCACCCAACAAATTTCACCTTCCTTCCACGGCCGCCGCCTGTGGTTTCCTTTGGCGACCGCTCTTCTCGCCGCGCTCGGCATTGCCGCCATCCGCCTGCAGCCGGAACTGGAATCCAATTTCAAAGGTCTGTTCACCGCCATGGTGATGCTGCTGGCGGTTCTCCTCGGATTGGTCTGGTTTCTTTTCCTGAGCCGAGTGGGCTGGCGGTCGCGCGTGATCACCATTGCGGTGTTGGCGCTCTCGATTTTCGGGCTGGCAAAGGCGCTCCGGGTGGACGGGAGCGTGGATGGCACAGGGCTGCCCAAGCTCGCCTGGCGCTGGACACCGGTCCGGGCGCCGAAGGTGGGCGCTTTGCCGGGGGCGAATCCGGCGCCGGCTGCGCCCGCATCCGCGGTGGCGCTGGAAAATCTCCCCGACGTGCCGCAGTTCTTTGGCGCCGGCCGGAATGGAGTGGCGCAGGGTGTGAAGCTATCGCATGACTGGAACGCGACGCCGCCCAGGCAACTGTGGCGGCAACCCATCGGCGCCGGCTGGTCGGCGTTCGCGGTGGTTGGCGGACACGCATTTACCGAGGAGCAACTGGGCGAAGAGGAGGCGGTCACCTGCTACGATCTGCTCACGGGACGGCTGCTGTGGACGCATTCCAATCCGGTCCATTTCAAACAGTGGCAGGGCGGCGATGGACCGCGTGCGACGCCTACAGTGGAAGGAGGCCGTGTCTTCGCGATCGGCGCGACGGGGATTCTCGATTGCCTGGATGCGGCGACCGGCCGGCGGATCTGGTCGCGGGATGTGCTCGCGGAGAATCAATTGGAAAATCTTACCTGGGGCGTGAGCGCGTCGCCGCTGGTCTTTGACGACACCGTCATCGTGACCGGAGGCCTGACCAAAGGGCCGAGCGTGCTCGCATACCGGAGATCGGACGGCGCGCCGCTCTGGCGCTCCGGCGCGGACAAGGCCAGCTACGCCTCGCCCGCGATTACGACTCTTGCCGGGCGGCGGGTCATTCTCACCGTCAACGCCGCATCGCTGACGGCCATGGATCCAGCCGGCGGTGAAGTCCTTCTCAACTATTCATTCTCCGATGATAAATGGCCGAAGGCCTCGCAACCGGTCGTGCTCGACGGCGATCGAGTCTTCATCTCGGCCGGCTACGGCACGGGGTGCGCGTTGCTGGAAATCAAGGCGGGCCCGGATGGGAAGCTCTTCGCGAATCCACTATGGAAGAACCTCCGAATGAAGACGCAGTTCAACAGCGTCGCCGCCCGTGATGGCTTCCTCTACGGCCTGGACGATGGACTGCTGGCGTGCGTCGAGATTTCCAATGGTGAGAGAAAATGGAAAGCCGGCCGTTACGGCTCCGGGCAGACGCTGCTGGTGGATGATGTTGTCATCGTGCAGAGCGAATCGGGCGCAGTCGCGCTGGCGGAGGCCCAGCCGGGAGGCTTCAAGGAACTCGGGCGCATCCCCGCGCTCGGCGCCAAGACATGGAATCATCCCACTCTCGCGGGCCGCTATCTGCTCGTGCGCAACAGCGAGGAGATGGCCTGTTACGAACTGCCGCTTCGAACCGGCCAGGCGGCGACGGCCAATCGTTAAAACGGCGCTTTTCAAACCAATATGATCAAGATACACGCCGTAAAAACGGGACTCACCCGCATCAAACAATCCCAGGCGCATCGGAAACTGGGTGGAGCGCCAAGGATACTTTTTGATTCGGAATGGATGGATTGGATTCCGATCACAGCTTGGGTCATCGAGCACCCGGAAGGAGTGATCGTCGTGGACACGGGAGAGACGTCGCGGGTCTCCGCGCCGGGCTATTTCCCGGGGTGGCATCCGTTCTTTCGGACTTCCGCCCGATTCAACGTGAAGCCTGAAGACGAGATCGGTCCACAACTGCGGGCCATGGGAATCGCGCCGGAAGACGTCCGCACCGTCATCCTCACGCATCTTCATACCGACCATGCCGGCGGTCTCCATCATTTTCCGAGCAGTGAAATCCTGGTTTCCGGGCGAGAGCATCGCGGCGCGCGTGGATTCGCCGGCAAAGTGAAAGGGTATCTTCCGCATCGATGGCCAGACTGGTTTGCTCCCACGGAGATTGCATTTGCGTCCCGTGCGCTTGGGCCTTTCGCCGAGAGCTATTCCGTCACGATGGCCGGTGATGTAATCATAGTGCCTACGCCGGGACATACGCGTGGTCATGTTTCGGTCATCGTTCAAATGGATAATCTCAGCTATTTTCTGGCGGGCGATGCCGCATATTCGGAGGCGCAGCTTTTGGAGAAGCGTTCGGACGGTGTCAGCCCAAGCGCGAGGGCCTCGGTGGCGACGATCCACCGGATCAGCCAATACGCGGCGTCCACTCCATGCGTCTTCCTCCCGACGCACGATCCTGAGGCCGCGGAACGTCTCCTCCGTCGCCAGATCACAACTCCGGCGGCGCCATCGGCCGTTGAGATTCTTGACGCTCCCGGGTTGAACATTCCCGCAATCTGAGGCTATCGTGCGGGCCTCGCATGGCCCATAAGCACCCTTCCGCGCAGACCCAGTTCGACGCATCGCTTCAAACGTTGCGCGATCATCATCATCGCGTCACGGAGCCCAGGAAGGCGATCCTCGAAATTCTCACGCGCGAACACGGTCCTTTTACCGCGGAGGAATTGCACGGCCTGATGGAAAAGGGCGTGTGCGATTTGGTGACGGTTTATCGGTGCCTGACCGCGATGGAGGAAATCGCCCTGGTGCGCCGCTGCGATTTTGGCGACGGCTCCTACCGCTACGAGTTCAATACCGGGGAGCATCATCACCACCATATCATCTGCCGGGAATGCCATGGGGTGCAGACGCTGGATTTCTGCGTGGCGGACAGCCTGGAGCGCATGGCGCGGCAAATCGGATACGCCAACGTGACTCACACGCTGGAAATTTTCGGCGTGTGCGCCCAGTGCCAGCGGAAGAAAACGCCCGCGGCGCGGGGAGAAAATGACGAAATCAGAATGACGAATGACGAATGACGCGCGGTTTCGGTGGACACAGCTCCGCCTTGTGGCGCAACTCCAATCCCATCATGGCTGAAAATCCTGGCGCCGTAAAACTTCGTTTCTTCCACGACATTCTGCGATGTGTCGCCTTGATGGCGTTATGGGCGAGCGGAGGAGCGGCCATGGGGGAAGAGATATCCACGGC
>Ga0302319_10017905_pt1 | contig 12950 bp, 14 predicted proteins | sample Bog_T0_2_FD_203319 | JGI IMG/M metagenome (GOLD analysis project Ga0302319, IMG submission 203319) | Peat permafrost microbial communities from Stordalen Mire near Abisko, Sweden - Bog_T0_2 | ecosystem: Environmental > Terrestrial > Soil > Wetlands > Peat | place: Sweden: Abisko, Stordalen Mire...
CTTCATCGCCTGTGGTGACGACCTTGGCATTGGCTTCATAGGCGCGCTGCGTGGTGATGAGGTTTGTGAGCTGTCCGGCCAGATCAACGTTTGACTCTTCGAGTGAACTGGTCGCCAGCTGACCAAGGCCACTGTTGCCGGGGGCCGCCGCCGCAGGCAGCGGACCGGCGGCGGTGAGGTTGGAAAAGAGGTTGTTGCCGACGTTCAGTAATTGCTGCGGACTCGTATAGTTTTGCAGCAGCACCTGCCCGCCCGTGACATTGATGCCATCCGCCATCAGAATGTTCAACTTGCCATTGGATGAAAAGTTGTAACTTTGAACCCCGGAAGTGTCACCGGAAGCCGCAGCGGCAGTGTTAATATTGATGTCGCCAATGGTTGAGAGGGCTGAGTTGTTGTAACCCTGCACCCGCATTCCGCTGCTGGTGACAAGATTGCCGCTGGAATCCACCGAGAAATTGCCGTCGCGGGTGGCGTATTCCGCACCGCTGACCGGGTCTTTCACCAGGAAAAATCCATTGCCATTAACGGCCAAGTTTGACGGCACGCCAGTGCTGGAAATCGAACCCTGGGTGAATTGGCCGGCGATGTCGCTGATCTGGACGCCCGTGCCGACTTGCATGGTGCCTGCGGCATTGCTGCCCAGCGTCTGACTGAAGGTGTCCTCAAAATTCATGGAGGAGCTTTTGAAACCCACGGTGTCCACGTTGGCAATGTTGTTGCCGATGACGTTCAAGTCCTGCTGGAACTGGTCAAGGGCGCTGACGGCGGAATCTAGAGCAATGAGCATATAATTATATTTGGTTGAGTTGGTGTTGCTGGTTGAATTTTGGTCTAGAAACTGAATGCCGCCGGAACATGAGTCAGAATCTGGTCGAAATTGTATCCCTTCCCGTCCACTACGATTTTGGGAATTTCAGGCTCGGCCAAGACATCCGTAACGACGCCCTGGACAATGGTTTTTCTGTCTGCCGTGAGGCTCACTACTTGACCGATCAGGGCTCTGGCCATGCGCTGGCGAATATGATTCAGCCGGCTCATGTTTCGGTTCTGGGGAACAGTTGTTTCCTGCGTTAAATAGATCATGGTGGTCTCCTTTGGTGATGTTTGGTTTTTCGGGTTATGGGGTGGTTGTAGCCGGGGTGGCCGGGGTGGCCGGGGTCGGATTGGCAATTGTGGGGGCGACTGAAATCACCTGGCTCAAATTGTATGCCGCGCCATTGACCAGGATTTGCGGCGTTCCATTGTTGACGACGACACCTTGGACGACGCCATTGTCGGTTGTCTTCGAATCCACCTGCACATTGACAGTGCTGCCGACCAGACCGTTTGCCTGCATCATGGACAGAGATGATGACATCGCACTGGATTGCGTAAGCGAAGTGAACTGCGCCATTTGCGCGGCCATTTCGGTGTCCGACTGCGGGTTCAGTGGATCTTGATTTTCCATTTGCGAAACCAGCAGTTGCAGAAAATTGTTTTGCGTCAGCGTTTGTTGTGAGCCCGAAACCGTGTCTGCTGAAACGGTGGGCGACGTGGTATTTGTTATGGATGAAACAGTTGACATATGATATTAAATCAGGCCCAAGTTTCCCAGCCGTGAACCGTGCGGACCGGCGCCGTGGCTGGGGTTGTCGGCGTCAGAAACGGACTGGCATGTGCGAATTCGGCAAACGCACCGGCTTCAAGCGGATCCGGGTTGGAGAACCCGCGCTGCGACTGTTGAAATCCATTGGCGCCATTGCCGGTGGTGGAGTTCTCACCGCCCGTCAGGGCCGCCAGCCGGACGCCGCGCTGTTCCAAACGTTGCTGGAGTTCGGGCCAATGCTGCTTCAACTGGTCAAAATCGCCGTGCTGCAAAGTCATCCGCGCGTCAATTGCATCTCCGTGCTGGCGCATTTCCAGCGACAACTGCATGCCCGCACCGGGTTTGATCACCACGCTCAATGAATCCATTTTGGCATCAACCAGCCGCACCGCCTGCATGGCGACCATGTCGTGCGTGCGTTCGAGCGCACGGGAACGCAGATCAATATTGGAAGAAGTTAAAGCCGTATCAGTGGCAGAAGCCGCCGACGGTTCGCGTCCCTGCGTTGACGAAACCATCATTACCGTGGCCGACCCGTTTCGGGAAGCAATCCGGTTGAGCGGTTCAACCGTGGGCAAATTGTTCTCCTGCCCCGTTGAACCGGCACTGCCCGGCAAAACTTTCTCGGTTTTCCCGGTTACCTCGGCAACTTTGTTCGTTTTTTCCGCTTTTTTCATCGGTATATACTGTTTAGCAGCGGATGTGCCATTGCTTCCCGGTGGCACCGGCGTTATCGCTTCTCCGCTCAAAACCGTTGATGGCAAAGCTTCGATCTGTGGGGAATGGTCCGCCGGTTCGTTAATGGAAAATCCCATTTTTTTCAGATCATCGGCGTTCAAGGAGGCCGGCTGGAAATTACTCGGCTTGATTTCTCCGATGGCCGCAGCATCGGCCTTGCCCGTTTTTTGCGACCCGTCCGGCTTAAGGCTGGAAATCAATCCAGCAGTTTTTTTGTTTGAGGACGCCTCCAAATTTGAAGCCGTTGCGATAGCCGAGTTGGTTGAATTTGTTTTTTCCTCCCTGCCAGCAACCAAAGTCCCAATGGTGTCCGGAGCGGATGCGGCTGGAACCCCAACTCCCGTGTCCGACGCACCTTTGTTTTCTGCGGCAGGCTTGAAAAAGGAAAACATTCCGACCGGAAGCGAGGTGACAAGCGGAACCGTGACACCCGGCAAATCGCCGGAGGTGACCTGGGCTTCATGGTGGACGGAAGAATCCGTGGTGACATTTCCGCCCTTCTTTCCATCATCGCCTTCAGAAACTTGCGCGTTGGATTTCTTGTCCTTTGATTGAACCGCTGAACCGCCCGTTTCACCGGCAATTGGGGCCGTAGTTTCAGACGCTGGGTTCCGGGCTTGAAGCCGGCGGCGCGCTGCCGGGGCAAAATCTGTTTTTGGTTGTTCCCCGCCGGAAACCGTTGGGGCCGCGTCCGACCGGCAACGGCTGGCCGGCTCGTCTGCTGCGGCTGGCGACAGTGCGCGAGTCATCACTTGGTCGAACGGTTCGGTCATTGACAAATTTCCGGCCGGAGCCATCGCCATGTCACCAGGGCCGGTTGAGACGGGGTTCGCCATGGGCAGGATGGAATCAAGTGCTGGCATCACGGAGCGGCTGTCGAAACAGCGTTGGTTGAAACGGGCAGAACCTGGTGCAAACGCCCGGTAAGTTCAGCGGCCCGTTTGGCATCCGGCTTGCCCCCTTTGCTCATCGTGTCAAGGATGGCGCTGGCCACGTCGGTCTTCATGGTGAAGAGAATCCGGACGACATCATCATCGGCCATTTCGTTGAGCAAGGCGGCGGCACCTTCCGGCGACATGGCCGATATGAGCTTGGCCTGATGCTTGACGTTGTCTGTCTCCTGTCCCTGAAACCGGATAACGTTCCGGTCGAAATCCGACTGCAACTCGGCGACGGTCTGGGTCACGGTTGAAATTTCCTCACGTTCGACATCCAGCCGGGATTGCCATTCATTGAGCTGTTGTTCACGCGTGGCGAGCGTCTCCTTTTCTGCCTTCATCTGCGCGATCCACAGATCGAAATCCGGATTCTTGAATTTCCACGACGGGTCATCAGCGGTGGAAAAACCAGACGGGCCCGCTTGGACCAAAAATTTATCCGGCCGGAGCAGGACGAACGTGGTGCCCAGATACAAAAGGCAGCCCAGCAGGGCGGTCAGCCAGGACGATTGAAGAATTCGGATCATATTGGATTCAATTATTTTGGCCGGCGAACTGCAACGGGCCGGGTGCGCTGCTCAATTGCACGGCCATTTCGTCATAAATTTTCTGCTCCTCGCGCTGGACCGCGCGGCCATGGGCACGACGGGCTTTATCGTAAAAACGATCCAACGCCTCGCGATCCCGGACGGCAAAGGTCATTTCCTGCAACGCCAGCTCGGCGGCGTGCCGGGCTTCATTCAGGGTGCTCTTGCGTTCGTTCCACCGGATTTCCAAAACCTTGCACCACGACCGGAGAGCGGCCAGCCTTTCGGCAGCAATGCCCTGCTTGAGTTCGTGGCTCAGCATATTCCAAACGCCCGCAAGCTCCGTTATGGAACTTTGCAGCTGGAGTTCCGCCTCGTTGACGACGGTGAGTGCCTGCGAGAATTTCTTTTGGGCCAGCCGCTCTTTTTGCTGGCGCAACACCCGCAACGATTCGAGGGAAAAATGAAAAGGTTTCATGGCGCGAAGTTATTTGTTCCCGGGTGCGGATTTGCCGGACGGCACCGGCGGTGACAAGGTTTTGTTGAGCAGGGACCAGCTTTGCGCCGTTTCAAAGCCTTCGGTGACATCCTGGCGCAAAAACCGGTTCAACGGCTCATGCAATGCGATGGCCTGGTCTATGACCGGGCTGCTACCCGCCGGATACGCGCCGATGTTGATCAAATCCTGGTTCTTCCGATACACCGACAAATGCTCGCGCGCGGCGGCGGTCAGGCTGATTTGTTCCGACTGAAGCAAATCACGGTTGAGCCGGCTGACACTTTCCAGCACGTCCACCGCCGGATAATGGTTTTGCGTGGCGAGTTCGCGCGTGAGCACGACATGGCCGTCGAGAATCGAACGGGTCGCGTCGGCAATCGGATCATTCATGTCGTCCGCCTCCACCAGCACCGTGAACAGCCCGGTGATTGAACCCCGCTCGCCGGTGCCCGCGCGTTCGAGCAGTTGCGGCAGCAGCGAAAAAACCGATGGAGTGTAACCGCGCGTAGTGGGTGGCTCGCCGACCGCCAGGCCGATTTCGCGTTGCGCCATAGCAAAGCGCGTGACCGAATCCATCATCAACAACACATTTTGCCCGGCGTCGCGGAAATATTCGGCAATCGCCATCGCCAGAAACGCGCCCTTCACCCGGTTCAATCCGGGCTCGTTCGAGGTGGCCACGATAACGACGGATTTGCGCCGGCCCTGCTCATCAAGGTCCCGTTCGAGAAATTCGCGCACTTCACGACCGCGTTCGCCGATGAGCGCGATGACATTCACATCCGCCTCGGCCTGCGAAGCCATCATGCCGAGCAATGTAGATTTGCCAACACCGCTGCCGGCAAAAATGCCGAGCCGCTGCCCGCGACCACACGGGATGAACGTGTCGATGGACTTGATGCCGGTCTGGAAAACACCGTTGATGCGCTGCCGTTTCAGCGGATGCGGGGGACGAAGATTCAATCCAACGGTGTGTTCAGTCACAATCGGGCCAAAACCGTCAATCGGGCTGCCCAAGCCATCAATGACGCGGCCTTTGAGCGCGCTGCCCACGCCCACGCGCAACGGAGCGCCCGTAGCGACGACTTCGCTGCCCGGATGGATGCCGTGAATTTCACCCAGCGGCATGAGCAAAAGATGATGGTTCCGAAAACCGACGACCTCCGCGAGCGTGTAGCCATCGTGGCGGGCGGACTGGATGCGGCAAACCTCACCCATTGCAGCCATAGGACCTTCCGATTCAATGACCAGACCAATAAGCTGCACCACGCGGCCGCAGGTTTCGGTCACGCGCGCCTCCCGCACACGACGGGCGGCATTTTGCAGCCGGTTCATCGGACATGGAATGACGGGTATCATGTGGCCAGAACTGTGCGGAGTTGTTCCATCTTGGTTTCACGGCGGGCATCCACCAGCCCGAACCGCGTTTGGACGATACAGCCGCCGCGCGTGACTTCGGCCGAACCGATAAAACGCAGCGGACCCGTTTCCGGCAGTCCTTCGAGCACGGGTGAGTTGTGCTGGCGCAGCAGGGCGAAGTCGTCCGGATGAAGCTGGATGATGATTTCGGCGGTGTCCTCCACCTGCCGCACCGCCTCCCGAATGACCGTTTCAATCAGCTCCGCATTGATCGGCAGACCGGCGACAAATTTCTGCGCGGCTTCGAGCGCAAGGTTAATGAGGGCGGTTTCGCCTTCCTGGACCACCTGCGGCACCACGCGACGCAATGAATCCAAAATTCCTTTTTGCAATTCGACCGTTTCGTTGCGTTGCCGAAGCAGTTGGACGCCCAGGGCGTGCTCGCCGTCGCGCTGGCCGCGCTCGTAGGCGGCCTGCTCGCGCTCGCGCAGATGCTCCTGCCAGTCCAGCATCGGAGCCTGCGTGAGCAGCCGCACGCCACGCAGCGGAGAACGGAACGGGATGGAATCAGACCATTTCATTTTCGGTGACACGGGCTTCGTCGAGGTCAATCTCGCCTTCGCCTTCGAGTTTGCGGACTGCATCAATGATGCGGAATTGAGCGGCCTCCACGTCGCGCAGCTTGACGTTGCCAAGGAAGGCCAGCTCCTCCTGGACGGATTCGGCGGCGCGGCGGGAAATGTTGGACAAGAGCAGCTTTTTGAGCGGCTCGCTCGCTTTTTTGAGCGCCAGCGAAAGGTCGCGCATTTCAATTTCGCGCATGATGCGCTGAATCGGTGCCGGGCCCAGGAGCAGCAGATCCTCAAACGTGAACATTTTCTTGCGGATGGACATGGACAAATCCGGGTTCCGCTCCTCGATGCTGGTCAGCAAAGTCCGGCTGACCGTCTTATCCATGGCATTAAGGATATCCGCTGCGGTAGTAATCCCGCCGGTCTGGGTCATGGCACGGGTTTGTTTGACGCCGAGCTTGGCGTTGAGCACTTCCAGAACCTTTTCGGCCACTTCAACCGGCGTGGGGGCGAGGACCGCCAGGCGTTCGATCACCTGGTCACGTTGTTCGACGCGAAGCAGGTTCAGCACTTGAGCCGCTTTTTCAGGCGAAAGATGGCTGATAATAAAAGTTATGGCCTGCACCTGTTCGTCGCGAACAAGATTAAAAATATGTCTTGGATCCATTTCGGCGATGGCCTGCATGGCACCGCCAACGGGTCCGCGCGTGGAAACGACCCGGCCCAAAATATCGCTCGCCTTGAAACTGCCCACCGCCTTTTCCAGCGTGTTGCGTGTGACTTCGACGCCGGCGGAAATCGAGGTGCTGGCCGCAACGGCCACATCGGAAAATTCCTCAAGAATTTCCATTTGCTGTTCCCGTGTAATCAGGTTGAAGCGCGCCATTTCGCGGGAGATGGCCTCGACTTCGCGCGGTTGCAGCTGCCGCAGGATGGCCCCGCCGCTTTCAGGCCCCAGCATGACCAGCAAGGCCGCCAGTTTCTGGGTTTTGTTCAGCGGGGCGTTTTCGGTCGCGGCCTCGGGCATGATTTCGGCGGTGGCTGACATGTTATTATGATTCCGGGTTGCGGCCATTGTTCATCCAACTGCGGATGGCCTGGGTCATGTTGGACGGGTTTTCCTTGATCAGCCGGTTGAGCACGTCCACGGTCACGACCCCGGGCTGCGCTTCAAACGTCAAATCGCCGGGCCGGTATGAATGGCCATTGCCGTTACCATGACCGTTGCCATTCCCGTTGCCGTTGGTCTTGTAACCTCCCATCAGCCGCCCCACGGGAATACCGATGGGAATTTCCTGGACGGGCGTGCGATTAAAGAGGCGAAGCAAGACGACGAGCATCAACACTCCCAGCCCGGGATAAGTCAGGTTGCGGACCAGGTTCCACCAATACTCATGCTGTTGCTGCTGGTCCAGTTCGTGGGTGATGTCGGTGGCAAACTGATCGTTGAACGGCAGTTCTTCCAGCGTGATGGCGTCGCCGCGCGTGGCGTCCACGCCCACGGCGCTGGCCACGATACTGCGGAGTTTTTCGAGCTGCTCCGGCGTGCGGTTGACAACCTTGCGATCCGCACCGGTTCCGTCCATCTGTGCGGCAACCGTGACGGAAGCCGAAAGCCTTTTGATGCCGCCGGCGGACTGCATCAGACTGCTGGTGGATTTGCCGATTTCATATTCCACCGTGGAAGTCACCTTGCGGTTGTTTGAATTGTTCAACGGTGCGCTGCCGACGGCCAGCGGCGCGTTTGTGCTGGTGTTCGTGTTGGCCGAAATACCGACGGGTGAGCCGCCCGCACTGGTGGTGGAAGTATCCGTGCTTTCATCGTTTTTGGTCTGGGTGCGGATGACCTGGCCATCCGGGTCGAATTTTTCCTCGGTACGCGTCAGCGAGTCGTAATTAATGTCGGCCGAGACACGCACGATGGCCTGCCCCGGACCGAGGGCTTTTTCGAGCATGTCCTGCGCTTTTTTGGCGAGGTATTGTTCGAGATTACGGCGGGCGGCGAGTTGCGAACTCGTCACGCCCGCCATCGAATCATCATCGGAATTTTCTGAGAGCACATTGCCAAGGTTGTCCACGACGCTGACGTGGTTCGGCTTGAGGCCCTCAACGGAATTGGCGACCAGAAAGCGGATGGAATTGATGGTCTGCGACTCGATCTGCGAACTGCCGCGGACATGGACAAAAACGGAGGCGGTGGGATATTTGTCCTTGTCGAGCAGCAGCCGGTTTTCCGGGAGCACAATCATCACCCGCGCCGATTCGATTTCGTTGATCTGGCTGATGGTGCGGGACAGCTCGCCCTGCACGGCGCGGATGTAATTGGCGCGTTGCACAAAATCGGAAATGCCAAAGTTCGGCTTGTCAAAAATTTCAAAGCCCACGCCTTCGCCCTGGGGGATGCCGCGACCGGCCAGTTGCATACGCACCGTATAAACTTTATCTTGGGGAACCAGAATGGAACCGCCGCCGGCACCGACCTTGTAAGGCACCTTGGCATCATCGAGGGCAGTAATGACCTTGGCGGCTTCGCTGTCGGAAAGTCCGCCGTAGAGCAGACCGTAGTCGGCGTGCGAGGACCAAAAAGCCAGCGTGCCCAGACCGGCAACCAGCACGAAGGTTGCGGCGGCGACGCTGATGCGCTGGCTGGCACCAAGCTGGCTCCAGATGGTGCGCAATTGGGCGAGTAGTTTGGCAAAGTTCTGATTCATTCAATAAATCCTCATATCTGCATCTGCATGATTTGCTGATAGCCTTCCAACAACCGGTTGCGCACTTCCACCATGAGCTGGAAGGAAACGTTGGCCTCCTCCATCGCGATGACGGCCTGATGCAGGGGGACTTTCTGGCCGCTTTGCAGCGCGTTGACCGACTGGGTGGCAAAATTCTGCTGCGAATTTATGTCTGACACCATGTGACCGAGCATCGTGGCGAAAGAATCGCCGCCGACAGGCTGGCCGGGCGCGATTTCCTGCGGCTTCAACAGCTCCGAAGGCGCGGGCATGGGTGCCACTTTGGGCGTCATCATATCCGCACCCGGCATAACGCCCGGCATGATTGATGAAATTCCCGAAAGTGGTGACATGGCTGGTATTTAAAAATCAGTGTTTACCGATGGCGAGCGTCTGCAGGGCCATGGCGCGAGAATTTTTGACGACGGCGAGATTCGCTTCAAAAGTGCGCGAGGCAGAAATCAAATCGGCCATTTCCTCGTGAATATTGATGTCGGGCATGGAAACCATGCCCTTGGCGTCGGCACCGGGATTGCCCGGGTCGTAAATCTGAACCGGCGGGCGTGAATCTTTTTCAATGCGGGCCTGCAAAGTCGGCGTTGAAATTGAACCATCAGGGTTCATGGCCTGCTGGAGAGCGGCTTCAAACAAGACCGTCTGCCGCTGATACGGCTTGCCATCCACGCCACGGGAAGTGTTGGCGTTGGCAATGTTCTCGGAAATCACATCCAACCGGGTCTGTTCGGCCGCAAGCGCCGCCGTGGTGTTTTGAATGCCGGAAAGGATTTGAATCATAAAATTTAGGATTTGCCCGTGATGGCCAGTCGCATCCGCGACAACATGTTGCTGACGAGCTGGGTTTCAAATGCGTGGGTCACGCCATTTTGGTTCAACTGCATCAATTCATTTTCCAGATGAACGGTATTGCCATCCAGACTGCTCGCCACGGCGTTCGGGTCGGCGGCCAACGTGGGTTTCAGCGCGGCGATCTGGTGCGAATCACCCGAGGCACAGGCGCGTTCCAAGTCCGTTTGAAACGCGGGCGCGAGATCGAGCCGCTTGTAACCCGGGGTTTCAAGGTTCGCGATGTTATTGGCGATGGCTTCCTGGCGAAGCGCGGTCGCATCCAGCGATTTTTTTGCCGCCAAGTAACCCGGTTGATTGAACAATGCTTCGATCATGCAAAAGAATTCTTCAACGTGTTTAGCAACGACGATGCCACCGGGCAATTTCACCGAAAATTGGGCATTCTGGCGGCATTTTCGAACAAAGTAGGAAAATGTTACCGCCAAGACCGGCACAGCTAGGCAAGTGTTGTCGGTTAAAGAATGGAATCGGCGGGAAATGCCGGCGAAAAAAACTGAAGTGAGGAAACGCTGTTTATTACTAACATCACAAATAGGATGCGTTACTTCCTACGCGTCCTGCGACGCTGTCAAGTTTTGCTTAATCCTCGGTAGCTGGCTTGTCGTCGTCGGATTTAGGCGTGGTACCGTTGTATTCATGCAGCTTGTTGCGCAAAGTGCGGATGCTGACATCCAGCAGCTTGGAGGCATGCGTGCGGTTCCCCTTGCAATAATCCAGCGCGGCAAAAATGTGGCGCTTTTCCAGCTCGGCCAGGGTTTTAAACTCATTGGGCTGTCCGGAAACTTCCGTGGCTGCAGCGGCTTTGCCCGCATCAGAATCCGGTGGTTCGGAAATCGTCAGGCCGAGATGCTCGGGTTCAAGCATGCCGTTGTCGCCGCACAGGATGACGGCGCGTTCCACGACGTTCTGCAGCTCACGCACATTGCCCGGCCACGAATGACTCAACAGCTGCTGGGTGGCCGACTCAGTAAATCCCTTGATGTGGACGCCATGTTTGCGGCTAAGACGGCGCATGAATTCCTCGGCAAGAAACGGCACGTCCTCCCGGTGATCCCGCAACGTCGGCACGCGGATCGGCACCACGTTGAGGCGGAAAAACAAATCCTGGCGGAATTCCTTTTTCTCAACGCTGGCTTCCAGATTCCGGTTGGTGGTGGCGATAACACGCACATCCACCTTAATGGTGCGGTTGCCGCCCACCCGTTCCAGCTCGCGTTCCTGCAACACGCGCAGAAGCTTGGCCTGTACGCTGGGCGAAATTTCGCTGATTTCGTCTAGAAGAATCGTGCCGCCGTGGGCCAGTTCAAAACGGCCCTCGCGTTTGTTCAACGCGCCGGTGAATGCGCCCCGTTCATGGCCGAAAAATTCGCTTTCAATCAGGTCTTCCGGAATGGCGGCACAGTTGACCCGGATGAACGGTGCACTGGCCCGGGAACTTTCCCGATACAGCGCGCGGGCCACCAGCTCCTTGCCCGTGCCGCTTTCCCCCTGGATCAGAACCGTGGCTTGCGTCCGGGCGACCTTGCGGATGAGTTGGCGGAGATTTTCCATGGCCGGATTGCGTCCCAGCAACTCCTGTTCGCCGTCATCATTTTCCTGACTGAGAAAACGGTTGACGTTAAGGAGCTGGGTGAACTCTTCGGCCTTGCGCAAGGTGACTTCAATCTGTTCATTGGAAAAGGGCTTGATGATATAATCGAACGAGCCGTTCTTCATGCATTCCACCGCCGATTCTACCGTACCAAAACCGGTCATCATGACCACCAGCGGCTTTTGCGGACGGGCCTGAATCTCCTTCAGCAAATCGGTGCCGTTGCCATCCGGCAGGCGCAGATCCGCAAAGATGATGTCAAAGTTATCCTTGCCTAAATATTCCCGAGCAGCGGCGATGGTGCCGGCGGCGGCGACATCGTAGTGGCAGCGCCGCAAATAGGTTTCGAGATTCTTGCGGACGATGGCATCGTCCTCCAAAACAATTATTTTTTCGATGGACATATTTCTGACTGGTCACGTTTGACTCAAATAAATGGGTGCCCCCCATTATTCGCATATAATCAAGAAAATGTCAGCCGGCTTCTTTCAAAATCATTCGGTGCACTCCAGAATTTGGTCGGACACGCCACCCGAAACCCTGGCATTTTGCCGGTACAAACCGGCGACATAATTGGGCTGCGACGCCGCGACCGGTGGCATATACTGCGGCGGAACCAGACCACGCCGAAGAAGCGCCTGCTGATTTTCACGATCCATCAGCAGTATCCTCATCAGCACACATTGAATGGCCTGAAACAATTCCATTGTTTCTTCCGAATGGGTGGTGGGACGCCGTCCCCGACCCTGATTTCTTAAATTAATTAAGGCCGATTCCAGTTCTGGAAGCAAGTTTTTTCGCTTCTGGTTAAATTCAGTGGGGGAATAGCCGTTTTGATCTGACAAGGCCTGGCATTCGCGGCTTGTCAAGTCCAGCACCTGTTCACAAAGCTCACGAAACATTCGCAAATCACGGACGAGCCCGGGGTTTAATTTTGAGGCGACGGGTGTTTTCATGGCAGTGAGACGGCCGGTGGTGGGTTGGTAATGAAATTGACCCGCGTAGCGGACGACAAAGCGAGGGAAAGATTTGCGGTTTCCGCCTTGCTTTGCCAGCCCAGAAAACCGGTCCGCCAGCGAGCCATATCCAGCACGGCTTTCTGACCCGGGGTGGCATTCGTGCCCAGAACCGGCTCGAGCTGGATAATTTCGTTGTAGGTATCCATCGCCTTTTGCGGCTGTTGCAGCCGCTCGTAAGTGAGGCCGATCTGATACTTCACCGGCAATTGCCAGGCCGGCGTGGAATCAAGCTGGGCCAGATTGATATAAACGTCCAGTGCCGGTATGTAATCCCCTTCCCGGTAAAGTTGATTGGCAATTTCATTGCCGGCGCGCAACTGCCAGTAGGCCCACAGTTCAGGATGATCCTGAGTTTTCGTTTTTTCCTCCTTGAGCAGCAGCAGCACCTGTTGGAGAGCATCGTTGTTTCGACCCATTTTTTTCAGGGTTTGGGCGAGATAGAAACGAACTTCGGGTTGTTCGGGCGCGTCCGGGTGGTTGGCGAGAAAATCCTGTGCCTGGGCGACAACCTCATCGTTGC
>Ga0302319_10017907_pt1 | contig 12947 bp, 10 predicted proteins | sample Bog_T0_2_FD_203319 | JGI IMG/M metagenome (GOLD analysis project Ga0302319, IMG submission 203319) | Peat permafrost microbial communities from Stordalen Mire near Abisko, Sweden - Bog_T0_2 | ecosystem: Environmental > Terrestrial > Soil > Wetlands > Peat | place: Sweden: Abisko, Stordalen Mire...
ACTTCGAGAAAAACCAGGCTTTCCTATACGCCGGCAACGTAACAGCTAGTCTAAGTTTCGTAGGCGCCAGCCCCCGGACGGCGCTGCACGGAACCAACGAACTCCGTTCCAAGACCACCAGCTTCAAGGGTAACGACCGCTCACAATGGCGTGGCGATATCCCCAATTTCGGACGTCTGGAAGCGTCCAGTTTGTATCCTGGCATCGACCTGATCTACTACGGAACGGCGCAAGAACTGGAGTACGATCTGCGTGTAAGACCCGGCGCCGATCCGCGGCGTATCCGGCTGCAATTCGAAGGACCTGCGCTGAACCAGAAGGATCCGGTCGCTTACCAAATTTCAAAAAGCGGCGAGAAAGTCATGGTGGCTAGCCGTTATCACCAGAACGCCGATGGCTCGTTCGGATTCACGCTCGGCCAGTACGATCGTGACCGGGAACTGGTCATCGATCCGGTGCTCACCATGTCTCTGTATCTTTCAGGAACATCCAATGACCAAGCGGCGGCCATCGGTCACGATAGCAATGGCTTGATCTACATTGGCGGAACCACTTCATCCAGTGACTTCCCACTGTCGGGATCCTCCTACCAAGCTGCCACCGGCGGCGAAGACGACGCCTTTATCGCCGTTCTGGACCCTACGGCCGCTCCGGGCAGCCAGGTCGTCTATACCACCTATTTCGGCGGAACTGGCGAGGAGCATCTTCTCGACATGGTGGTCTCGGGTAATGGCGTTGTTTTTGCCACCGGAACTACCGATTCCGACGATCTGCCTACCGCCAATGCCTACCAGTCAACGCTGGGCGGGGTGACCGACGCCTTCGTGTTAAAGCTAATTCCCTCGCAGGGTACGTCGGGCTTGTACTATGCTTCGTATCTTGGCGGCGCGTCGGCGGATGAAGGGACTGGAATTACAGTCGATTCCGCGGGAAAAATCTACGTTGTCGGAACTACGCAGGGTACCGACTATCCGATGGTGAACGGGTTCGAAACGTCTTTGGCCGGCACGCAGGATGCGTTTTTATCGGTGATCGATCCTTCTCAATCGCTGACCGCCACGCTGGTGTATTCAACGTTCATTGGCGGAACGTCGGAGAATTCGGGTCAAGGCGTGGCGCTTGCGCCGGATGGCACGGTCTGGGTTGTGGGAGGCACGTTCTCGAGCGATTTTCCGATCGCCGGCTACTGCTACCGCTACTCATACATCTCCGGGGGAGACGCATTCGCAGTCCGCCTCAATCCTTCGCTCGGGGCCAAGTCCCTGCTTTATGGAACCTTTCTGGGCGGCAGCGGCCAGGACGAAGCTAAGAAGGTGCTAGTGGATTCTAAAGGCCGTGTGATATTGACCGGCTACACCCTGTCGATCGACCTTCCTGTTACCTCCAATGCCCTGCAGTCTCAATATGGCGGCAATACGGATGTCTTCGTGGAGATTCTGGACCCCTCCATTCAGACCGCGAACCGCTCCGATCAACTGGTTTACTCCACCTACTTCGGTGGCAGCTACGGCGACGTCCCTTATAGCCTGAAAGAAGATTCCTCCGGCAACTTGTACATCACGGGTTTCACCATGTCGCCCGACATGCCGGTGAGTTCGAACGCCTTGGAGGGAACCTATGACAACAGCCTCGATGGCTTCGTGCTTATCTTTAATCCCACTCAGAAGGCGGCGTCCGGGCCGATCTTCTCCACCTTCCTCGGAAGCGGCGGAGGCGTTCAAATCGCCACTGGGATCGATTTCGACAGCAAAGGCACGGTCTACGTAGCCGGCTATACATCCGGCGACCTTTTTCACGCCCTCGGAGGCGTGCCGAACGCCAAGGGTGACGGACTGTCCAGCGCATTTGTGTTCGGATTCCAAGCTCCGGCCGACATTAGCCACGCTAAGACTCATCACGGGATCTAAATGAAGCTGTTTGCGATGGCGCTGCTGGTGGCAGCCTTAGCTGCGGCGCAAGCGCCCACCTTCGATACCAGCGGGAATAAGCTACTCAGCGGCAGCCATTACTTTCGCTATGTCGGCTATGAGGTCGGCGACACCGCTGGAGACATAGACTCAGCGATAACTCTCTATGGCGGCATTACTTTCGACGGCAATGGGAACTACACGATTACCGGTCAGGAACTCGACACCGGTAACGGAGTGGTACAAAACGCTTCTCTGACCGGAACCTATACGATTTCAGCCAGCGGATACGGCTACCTCAGTAATCCGATCGCCACCACCGGCGTCAGCATTTACGGCCTGGTTTCCAATGGCATTTTCGTTGGCAGCAGCACCGAACAGACCACTTTCAGCGATTTGTTCATCGCCGCTCCCATGGCCTCGACGGCGACGGCTTCTTCTGTCTTCAACGGAAGCTATGCCACTGCCTACTTCGTGCCCAGCGGCACAATCGCGGATTCGGCGGACGCCATGTTCCAACTCAACCCCAATGGCGCGGGTAATCTTGGAACCATCAATCTGAGCGGATTCGTAGGGCAGGGAGGAGCCACCGTGCTGACGCAGTCCTCGGCAAATGTCAAATACGTTATCAGTAATGGCGCCGCGAACATCATGTTTCCCGACACGTCTACTGCGAATTTTATCGCCGGCAACGAATATGCTTATATCACGCCCGACGGCAATTTTATTTTCGGCGGATCGCCTGCCAACTACGACATGTTCGTGGGAGTAAAAACAGGCGCCGGCGCAGGTTTAGGCGGGTTGTACTATACCGCTGGGCTGGCGGAAAATGAGGCCAGCTATCCCAACGGCTACGCCGATCTTAATACTTACTACGGTTCGTTCTTTGCCGGTGATGGATTGATCGTCGGGCACGAGCGCTTCACGTCCGTGCTCAATAGCACCAAGGTATTCGGCGTCACCTACAACGATACTTACACCGTCGGATCGGGCACTTATACCGACACCGCTACATCCATGCAATATACGGTGGGGGACGGAGGCTTGATTCGTATCGGCTTGGGGGATGGTCCCCTATTGGGGATCAGCGTTGCCATAAAAGCCCCTGCGTTCTCCGGCTCGGGCGTATTCTTGAGTCCGGTGGGTGTAGAGAACGCCGCCAGTTCCGCTCCTTTTACGGCGGGCGTTGCGCCAGGCGAGTTCATTACGCTATATGGCACTGGTCTGGCCCCCAGCGAGCAAGTGGCCGGCGCTCTACCCTTCCCGACCACTTTGAACGGCGTCCAAGTGCTGATCAACAGTGTTCCCGCTCCGATTTACTACGTCAGTCCTAACCAGGTTTCCGTGATCGTGCCTTATGAGACAACTTATTCGATCGCTGCGATCCAGGTAAAGAACAATGGCGCAGCGTCGAACGCCGTAACGTTGTTTGTAAACAAGACCGCCCCGGGTGTATTTTCGCAATCCCAGAACGGTCTCGGACTGGCTGCCGCTTCCCACGCCGATTTCTCCTTGGTGACTCCGGTCAATCCCGCTCAAATCGGAGAAACGATTCAGGTGTACTTGACTGGCTTAGGAGATGTTGTTCCGGCAGTGCCGGATGGCGCCGCAGGCCCATCCAGCCCCCTGAGCCTGACTACCAATACGATCTCCGCCGCGGTGGGTGGCCAGAACGCCACCGTCACGTTCGCGGGTCTTGCTCCTGGATTCGCGGGCCTCTATCAGGTGAACCTGGTGGTGCCCAGCGGTCTTACCGCGGGTGACAACTCTCTAGAGATTGCCGGACCCGACTCCTACACCTTGGAAGCGGTGCTCCCGGTGACTGACACCGCGGCTTTGCGGTAGCGCCTTAAGTACGCATCCGGCTGAAGAAGTATAATCCCACCAGCGAAAAAATCACGTCCGGCGACCAGGCGGCAAGCGCGGCCGGCAACAGATTGACGTTGCCCACCTGCTCCGATATGTTGCCAACCGCCACATAAGCGATCGCAATCCCAAAGCTCACTCCCACGCCCGCCATGGCGCCCTTGTGTCCGATAGCGAACGAGAACGGGATGGAAATCAGCGCCATAATCGCCGCAAACAAAGGCACCGCGAACTTGCGATAGAACTGCACTTGCAGCGCGATGGTGTCGAATCCGCTCTGCTGCAATTCCTTGATATAGGCCGACAACTGTTCGAAATTCATCTGCTTGTCCTGCAGAACTTCCTTCAGGAAGTAATCGGGACGTTCCGTCAGTTCGGGAAACGTGGTAGCCTGGCCCGTGAAGTTCTGGAACACATCTCCGCCGTCGCCGGTAAACGTCCGGCTCCAGCCATTCTCGAAGACCCACTTTTGCAGCGTCGGCTCCCAGCGCGCTCGCTCGGCCGAGATGTGTTTAGTCAGCCGGAAAGGAGACTGCTGCAGCTCGTAGACATTCACTCCGGCCATCACTTTCTGAATGGGGTTGATGTACTTGTAATAGAAAATCCGCGAGCTTTGGCCGTGAATCCACTTGCGGTCGGGGCGCAAGTAAGTCTGCTCCGCCCGGCCTTTAATCTTATTGCGCAGCGCGTCTTGTTTGCGGTTGGCCTCCGGCACGTAGTAATGATCGAAAGCGAACAACCCGGTGCTCAAAAACAAGCTGGCCAGCAGAATCGGAACCGCCAGGCGGTACAGGCTGACTCCACAAGCCTTGAATGCAGTCACTTCGTTGTGCTTGCTGAGCACGCCGAAGGTAATCAGGATGGTCACCAGAACGCTGATCGGCGTCAGATCGTAAATCAGCTTAGGCGTCAGAAAGAAGTGATACTGAATCACCGTCGACATCGGTATTTCATTCTTCACGATGTCGCTGAGCAATTCAAAAAACGTATAGACGTGAAAGACGGCAACGAAGCTGACCAGCAATAACACGAAGTAAAACAGAAAGCTCGTTAAGACATAGGCGTCCACCACCTGGGGCACCAGCGGAAAGCGCTGTCTGCCTGCTCGCATCGATGTCGCGCCGGAGAGAACGCCGCGCAACCGTTTCCAGGTGCGGGCGAAGAAGTCGACCGCCGCGCCCACCCAATCCTTCTGGTTCGGCCGTTCCATCCGGACCAGCAGAATCAGGCCGATGACGGCGAAGATCACGTTGGGAGTCCAGACCGCCAATCCCACCGGGAGCTTTTGCTGGCGCGCCAATCCGTTCGCCGTAATCAGACCCATCCAGTACAGAAATGCAAGCACCACCGTCATTACAAACGCCGCCGACTTACCGCCCTTGCGGGTTGAAACTCCCAGGGGAATGCCGATCAGAGCTAATAGAATGCACGCGGGCGGCAGCGCGAAACGCTGGTGCAGTTCGATGCGCGCGCCTATTTTCTTGGTTAATTCGAGTCCCGGTTTCTTGTACGCCTCGCGGTAGAGCGGCACGGTGTCCATCTCCGTGTACTCTTTGACGTGGACTTCGTTGGGCTTGGTGGCTTCCAGCAGCACCTCGCGATGCGATCCTCCGGTGCTAACGTATTGTGTGCTGTCCTTGCCGACGTCGAAAGTGCTGCTATTCAGCATCGAAAGTTGAATCCGGTTGTGGGCCACGTCAGGGACGGCAATGGCGTCGGCCGCGACTAGGATACTGGGGGCGTCGCCGCGCTCCTGGTTCGATCCGCCGCGCTCCTCCGGTGGTCGCAAATCGGCAATGAAGACGTTTCGCCAGCGGCTGAGCGCGCCTGGAATGACGTCCCAGACGTAGAGCACGCGATTCGGGAATTGTTCTTCGAAAATGCGCGGCGATACTTCGGAAGTCAACTCGGCGGCCAGCAACTGGTTAAGGACGCGGGTGGTTTTCGAGATGGAATAAGGAGTCAGCCAAAGCGTGGCGGTGGCCGTGACCAGCATGCCGATAAAGGCCAGCGTGAGGACCGGAGCCACCACTTTCCGGCTGGAGATACCAGCGGCGCGGATCGCCGTAATCTCGCCGTCCGCCGACATCCGGCTGAGTGCAATCAGGACGCCCACCAGCACGCCTAGCGGGATGGTGAAGGTGAGCGTAAACGGAATGGCCAGCGCAAATAAATGCGCGACGGTCAGCGGCGGAGCCGAACTGCGGACCAGGATCTCAAATAGCTTCCCAATCCGCTGCAGGAACAGAACGAACGTGAATAGCGTCGCCCCTAACACTGCGCTGGAGAAGACCTCTACGAAAATGGTCCGGCTAAGAATGCCCATCCGTCAAAATCCCATGGCCGGCGGCGGAACTATGGGCAGTTTGGGCAAGTCCTCTTGAATACGTTCCAGTTCCAGTTCCTCGAACAGGATTCCCGGCGATATCACCGACGCATTGGTCACAAAAGGTCCTGCGCCCATCGAGGCAAACGGCACTGGCGAATCCATAAAGTTGAACACGTAGCTATCGTTGGTTGCCGCCGCAATGTCCTTGAACGATCGCGTGGAAACGCCACGAAAGCGCAATCCGCGCACCAGTTCTTCCCGGCCGTCGGGATAAACGCGATAGACCAGCATCGGCAGCGCCACGGGACGAGTGCCGCCACCGGATTGGGCCATTGCGGACATGGTATGGCGCAATTCCTCCAGGCTCATACCGGAGGGAAAGTCGAGTTTCCGCACCAGTAATCCATACGGCTTATTGCGCTGTTTGACCAGATCGACCAGCTTCTTCTTTAGCTCTTCGGACGATACCGCCTGCGAGGCTCGAATAAACAGATTGCCGAATCCAGGAGCCATTTGGGCGAAGTTGCCGCGCATTCGGGCGTGGCCATTGCTCGCTTCGAAGCCCTTCATCACCGGCGTACGAGTGAGTAGAAAGGCCTTGAGCACGCCCTTTTCCACCAGGTTCAACGGTTGCGGACGCACGCCTTCCATGTCAAAGCCGTAGTGCCCGAACAACGGTTGGCCTTGCCATTCCGTCTGGGCGGGATCGTCTACTACATCCATCCACTCGGGCAAAATGCGAGCGCCCGCTTTGGTTTCCAGTTCGCTGGGCAGATAGGGAACATTGCGTCCAGGCTCGCCGATAGGCTTCCTCGATATTTTCAAGTTGTCGCCCAAAACCTGCGCGAACAACTGAGCCGCCGCGCGGGGTTCGAACATCACCGGCCCATCGTAGGTTTCTCCTATAGGGGCCTTCGTTAAAGCCGTCAGCTCCTCCGCAACGGCCGTAATTCCGCGCTTCAAATCGAGTTCCGACGGGAACAGCGAGAGATCGCCGGCCTGAAAGACTTCGGCGTCGCGCAGCGGCATCCCATCCGGAGCCTGGGTAAAAGCGCGCACCCGCAGGAACGTAAGGTCTTCGGGGTAGCGCAGCGTAGTTCCCTCGTTGTTCGCCATATACGTGGTGGCCTGAATGGTCTGAAATTCAAGACCGGACGAATTGATGGCCGGATAACCGGCGAATATCGCCGACAGCTTCACCACACGGTTTTTCCAGGCCGCTTCATCCACCGGCGTGTGCCGCAAGGAGCTGACGGATTGAACCGCGGGAGCGGCAGAATAGTCAGGCAGATTTTCCGTCAGGTTCACGTTCTTCAGGGCGGATCGCTTACGCCCGATGCCTTCCTCCGCAGTCTTGAAGGCGCGATCGGTAGCCAGCCACAGGATCTGCCGCACAGCCCCATAGTTGGCGTCCATGGGCAGCTGCTCAGGATCCAGCCGCGAGCCTGAATAGTAGTCGGAGAAGGCGTAGTTGGCGTTATCGAACGCCGGGCTACCCAATCGGACTCGCACTGTGGGAAGCTTGATCGACGAATGATTCTGCGCGATCAGCGCGCCAAGCGAAGCACTCACCACCACCACATCCGCGTCTTCGATTTCGTACTCGATGTAATAAGGAGGATCGGAACTGGCGACCTTGAACATCTTGGAGCGCTCCAGTTCGTCGTGCATGGCGCGCAGTATGGGGTCGTTATCCTGCTGCGCGATGGCCACTGGCAGCAGCAGAGCGGCGGCGGCGAGAACGAATGCGGTCCAGCGCCGCATCTATTCGTTCCCCGTTTCCATCGGCCGCGGCAGTAAAGGCAGGCGATCGTGCGATTGATCCTTCTTCTGGATCTCGATTTCCGAAACCAGCAGCGCGGGCGACACAGCGGACACCGGCACGCTGCCCGACTCCGCTCCGCAATAGCCGTTAAAGACCTCCGCTTTATCGGAGGTAGCCTCAATCTTGGCAAAGCTGGCCAGCGGCGTCCCGACGATATCGGCTCCCCGCACCAGTTCGTCCGGGCGGCCATCGGCATAGACTCGATACACCAACAGCGGAACCACGCTGAAAGCCTGCAGACCGCGGCGTTGGGTCAAGGTGAATCCGCTGCTGACCTGCTGGAAGTAGAGTCCATACGGCTTGTTGCTCTTCTTCACTTCCTCGATCAGCATGGCCCTAAGCTGTGCAGCGGGAACCTGCTTCTTCGATTCGACAATCAGGTTCGATTGCCGCGAAACAACTTCCGCGCCGGCCTGGCGGCGGCCATGTCCATTCGAATGATCGAACCCCTGGATCGGCGATCGGGACATCAGAAAGGTCTTCAGGATCCCGTCTTCGACCAGCGTTACCGGACGCGCTTTGATGCCTTCATCGTCGTAGGTGTAGTAGCCGTTCAGCTCCACCGATCCGATCCGGGCGCGGGTAGGATCAAAGACGACGGAAAGAAACGGCGGCAGCACACTGGACCCGACGCTGGCGGTGAAGGTCTGGCCCTCGCCCTCATCCTTTTGACGATGTCCTTCGATGCGATGCCCGAAAATTTCGTGAAAGAACACGCCCGCCGCGCTCCCCGACAAAATCGCCGGACCGACGTAAGGCTCGACCACCGGCGCGGCCAGGAGCTTCGTCAGATCCGATCCGGCTTCATTCACGGCCTTTTCGATGGCGTCCGCTTTGGGCAATCCTTCGAGCGTCTGAGCTTGAAAATATTGCGACGCCTGCAAGTCCATCCCATCCACTGCTTTGCCCTCGGCGCTGATGGTGATGCTGGCGAACGTGCGGCCATCCTGCAGCCGCGTGCCCTCGGTGGTCACCAGGTACTTCACTTCGCGCCGGACAACGAACGAAATATCGGAGTTCAGAACGCCTTGATACTTGATCAGTTCGGCGGACCATTTCCGCAGACGGTTAGACCAATCCTCTTCCGAATACTTAAGCCGCGGCACGTTCTCCTCGTGAACCGATGGCTCTTCCGACGAGAAATCGGCGGAGTTGTCCTTGGCCGCCACCTTGACCTGCTCGTTGGTTTTGATATCGATCAATCGCTTGGCCGCCAGACGATACGTCCGATCCGTTTCGAGCCACAGGCGCTGCTTTAAAGCAATGGGCACATCGTCGAGCGCGATCGCGACACCCGGGGTGAAGTGCGGGCGTTCGCCTCGGATCAGGTGATAATTATCCAGTTGCGGACTGCCCACTCGAATGGTGATGTCGAGCGTCCGGTGGTGGCTCTTGCCCTTGCTTTGCAGAACACCGAGGCTGGCCGAGATGATTTCCGTCTCCTCTTCGGTGACCGCGTAGGCCATATAGTAAGGCGCAGGATCGGCCTTCTGTTTGAGGATGGTGAAGTTGCGCTGCAACTCGTCATTCAGGATCTGCGGGAGAGTCTGGGCCGGCGCGAGCACGGCGAAGGCAAGGAACAGCAACAAAAACGGCACGAAGCTTTATTTTACCTTTGCGGGGCGTTCTGGCCGGCCACGGCGGTGTAACTTTGCAGTTCGGCAGGACTCGGGGTAACCAGAGTCTTCTCGATGTCTTCGCCGGTCTCCACCATGCGCTTCAGGTGCAAGCCCGCCAGCTTCAAGCACCAGGGATCGGTCAGCGGATGCCCGGTACTTTTCGCAAGCTGCAGCAAGTCGGGATGACGCAAGGCAACGACTCGCTCCTGCGCGGGCTCGTCAGCGGTGGACATTTCGAACTTAACGTCCACGGTGTCGGCGTGGCGAATAGAGATGCCGGTCTGGAGCCATCGAAACTCCACATGCCAAGTGCGTCCGAAAGGATCAGGTCCCGCGTCGAAGGATCGAAAGTTGGGGATCATCTACGTTGAGTTTAACAAGGCGGCACGATCGGAGTGCGTCTCCGCAGTCCGGCGATAGGTCAGCCGATCTTTCCACTGAATAAAGCGCTTCTCGAGCAAATGCCACGAACAAAATCCAACGCCATAGGAGATCAGCATGCCTGCGCCAATCGACAACGCGGGCCAATATCCGTGTGGCAGAATGGACCACGAAATCGCCCGCACCGGTTCCACATACAAAGGATGCAGGACATAAATGGCATAGCTATAAGCGCCAAAAGAACACAAGAAGCGCGAGCGGAAGATCCAGCATAAGGGATCGCCCGATCCGGCCAGCAACACCGTCCTTAGCAGCAATGCTCCGAAGGTCCAGGCGAAGATTCCGTATCCGGCCGAGACCAGTACCGGATCTTCCAAGTGCATACTCTGTGCCCGCGAGATGACCAGGGCCGAGGCCGCGCCGCAGATGACCAGGGCGATATTGACAACACGCCGCGCGACGGGCAGCAACGCGGGATTGCGCATCACCAGCGGTATGCAAGCGCCGATCGCGAGCCCATCGATATGCGTCGGCGTGAGCCGGTAGAGGAACTGCGGATACTCCGCTTGCACCGGCGCCAGAAAGGGAGCATTGCGCAGCGCGAAGCTAGCCAGCGCAATCAGCAACGCCACCCGCAGCAGCCTTTTCTCCGAGCACAGAAAGACCACCAGCGGCCATAGCAAATAGAACTGCTCCTCGATCGCCAGTGACCAGTACTGCCCAATCGGCTCGGTCGCATAATGTCCGAAAGCGGTGCGCCAATTCGAAATATGCAGCCAATACCAGACTTGCTCGGAGGGCGGTATTAAGGTCCAGTCGTGCGGCAATCCAGCGCGCCGGGCGAGCGGCAGGGCGATCCAGAACGTGAAGGCGATGGCCGCAAAGTAAAGCGGGAAAATGCGCAGCGCCCGCTTGGTGTAGAAGGTGCGGAAGTAATCCGGCGAGTCCTTCACATGTAGCAGGATTCCGGTGATCAGGCAGCCGGATAGGACGAAGAAAAGTTCCACGCCTACCCATCCCAGCGTGGCCGCCGACGTCAGGATTCCAGGGGGCCCGGCGAACGAGAAATGGGTGATCAGGATGAGCAGCACGGCAATGCCGCGGATTCCATCTAACTCTGTTACCCTGGCTGAAACAGGCGCTACCATGCCAATCTAAAAGATCGACCTGGACCAGCGGCGCCAATAGGTCATACACTGATGCTCATGAGGACATGGCGGCGCACCACACTCGGCCGTACCGGGATGGAGACCGGACGCCTGGGGATCGCAGCCGGCTACGGCGTGCCGGCGAACGCGGTGGAAGAGGCGTTCGAACGGGGCGTGAATTATTTCTATTTCGGAAGCGTCCGGCGCGGCGGATTCGCTACCGCGCTCCGGAATCTTGCGCCGCGACGGGATCGATTCCTGCTGGTGGTGCAATCCTATACCAGAATCCCGGCGCTGATGGGCTGGAGCCTGGAACGGGCCTTACGGGCGGCCAACACCAGCTACGCGGATATCCTTTTGCTGGGACTGTGGAACCATCTGCCATCGCCCAAGATCCTGGACGCGGCGCTGAAGTTAAAGGAGCGCGGGCTGGTGCGCCACTTGGCGGTGTCGAGCCATAATCGGCCGTTCATTCCGGAACTGGCCCATCATCCAGTGGCGGAGGTTCTGCATGTGCGATACAACGCCGTGCATCCTGGCGCTGCGACCGAGGTGTTTCCCCACTTGCCGGAGGGCAGCCAGCGGCCGGGCGTCGTCGCTTTCACGGCTACCAGTTGGGGACAACTGCTGAAATCCGGGAAGCTTCCGGCAGGCGAGCAGCGGCCCACAGCGGCGGATTGCTATCGCTTCGCGCTGTCGCATCCGGCTATCGATGTGTGCATCTGCGGCCCCAGCAATGCCGATCAAGCGAAGGAGGCGTTGCGGACGATGGAACTGGGTCCGATGAGTGACGACGAGCTGGCATGGATGCACCGGGTGGGAAAAGCAATCCACGGGAATTAGGGAGTAGTAAGATCCAGCCAGCGGTTGACATAACGTCCATAATACTATACTTTATTAGCTGTAACGTAAAGTTTTGTGGACGCTATAAAGCGCAGCAAATCATCTTCGCAGGCTCCCATACCGGTGATGCGGGCTCTGCGAAAGCTGGGGCACGACATCCGTGACGCGCGGCGGCGGCGGCGGATTCCCGTGGCGATCCTGGCGGAGCGGGCGTCGATCAGCCGGATGACTCTCAACAAAGTGGAGAAGGGCGATCCCGGCGTCTCGGTGGGAACCTACGCGACCATCCTCTTTACGCTGGGCATGAACGACCGGTTGGCCGACGTCGCCGATCCCCGGCACGACGCTGTCGGGCGTGAATTGGAGGAAGAGCATCTGCCGGAGCGCATTCGTCTGCCGCGCCGCAAATCGTCCCCGGACAACACGGGAGCGACGTAATGGAAAACGAAGTTCTCGTGTATATGGACTTGCAGGGCGCAGCGCACCTGGTGGGGCGGTGGTGGATGCGTACACGCAAGGATCGGGAAGGCGCTACCTTCGAATACGACCGGAGTTGGCTTACGCATCCAGACCGTTTCTAGAAGTTACAGGACAACTTCGCGCACCGGCGGACGGTAGCGTGCCGGCTCAATATCGATCTCGCGGTAAGGCGAAGCCTGCAGCGCGGCTATCAGGCCGGCGCCGGTCCGGGGTTCAGCCATTCTTTCGGCCTGTTCCGCTAGGGGTGGCGACGTTTTCAGCGCCTCCAGGAGAGCCTCTTCGACGGTGTGAAATCCGCCGCTTTTCATGCGCCGCATGATCAAGGCTTCGAGTTCCGGTGTGTGAATCTCAATTGTCATCGCCTCGGCTCCTTATACTATCGCAGGTTTCCTGCACCCTCCGATGATCTCTCCGCCGGCAACTTGCCGCGAACACGAGGACGCGGCTTTGCGGTAAGAGTGCCAAAAAATTTTCCCCAGGGGGGAAGTGTCCGTAGAGTAGGGCACAGGCGCGTTACGATACCGCACGTTTCCTGCACCCCCTCATCGA
>Ga0302319_10017911_pt1 | contig 12946 bp, 8 predicted proteins | sample Bog_T0_2_FD_203319 | JGI IMG/M metagenome (GOLD analysis project Ga0302319, IMG submission 203319) | Peat permafrost microbial communities from Stordalen Mire near Abisko, Sweden - Bog_T0_2 | ecosystem: Environmental > Terrestrial > Soil > Wetlands > Peat | place: Sweden: Abisko, Stordalen Mire...
CGAATCCCGGCGAGACCTTTCTCGACCGTATGATTGCCCTAGTGGAAGGCGCAGAGCGGCAGAAGACGCCCAATGAGATTGCGCTGAACATCCTGCTCGCAGGTCTGACCATCATCTTTCTGCTTGCTGTTGTCACGCTGCAGCCATTCGCCATGTACTCCGGCGCGCCGCAGACGGTCTTCGTGCTGATCTCGCTGCTGGTCTGCCTCATTCCCACGACCATCGGCGGCCTGCTCTCGGCGATCGGCATCGCCGGCATGGACCGTCTGGTGCAGCACAACGTGCTCGCCACCTCCGGCCGCGCTGTAGAGGCCGCGGGCGATGTGAACACCCTGCTGTTGGACAAGACGGGCACCATCACCATCGGCAACCGGCAGGCGTCGGAGTTCCTCGCCGCACCGGGCGTCTCCAACGATCAGCTCGCCGATGCCGCGCAGCTCTCCTCACTCGCCGACGAGACGCCTGAGGGCCGCTCCATCGTCGTACTCGCCAAGCAGGAGTATGGCCTGCGCGGACGCGAGCTCGGCAAGCTCAACGCTGAGTTCATTCCCTTCTCCGCTACCACGCGTATGAGTGGAATTGAGGTTGATGGCCGCAGCATCCGCAAGGGCTCCGTGGATGCCATCGCCAACTACCTGCAGGAGCACGGGTCGTCACTGCCCGCGGAGGTTCGCAACGCGGTTGAAGAGGTGGCGCGCAGCGGCGGCACGCCGCTGGTGGTGGCCGAGAACGGCCGCGCGTTGGGCGTGATCCACCTAAAAGACGTCGTCAAAGGCGGGATGAGGGAGCGCTTCGACCAGTTGCGCGCCATGGGCATCCGCACCGTGATGATTACCGGCGACAATCCGCTGACCGCAGCGGCGATTGCGCGAGAGGCGGGAGTGGACGATTTTCTCGCTGAGGCCAAGCCCAAGGACAAGATGGACCTGATCAAGCGCGAGCAGGCCGACGGCAAGCTCGTCGCCATGACCGGCGACGGCACCAACGACGCACCCGCGCTGGCCCAGGCCGACGTCGGCGTCGCGATGAACAGCGGCACCCAGGCAGCGAAGGAGGCCGGCAACATGGTGGACCTCGACAGCAATCCCACCAAGCTGATTGAGATCGTCGCCATCGGCAAGCAGTTGCTGATGACCCGCGGCGCGCTCACGACCTTCTCCATCGCCAACGACGTGGCGAAGTACTTCGCCATTATCCCTGCGATGTTCGCTGGGGTCTTTCCGGTGCTGGCGGCGCTGAACATCATGCACCTTAAGACGCCGGAGTCCGCCATTCTTTCAGCGATCATCTTCAACGCGCTGATCATCATCGTGCTGATTCCGCTGGCGCTGCGCGGTGTCTCCTACCGTCCCATGTCGGCGGCCGCGCTGCTGCAACGCAACCTGCTCGTCTATGGACTGGGCGGGATCATCGTTCCGTTTATTGGCATCAAGCTTATCGACATGCTCATCACCGCCGTGGGATTGGCCTAAGGAGTCCCCATGAAGAAGCACATCCTCACCGCCGTTCTCTACACCACGATCACCGCCGTGTTGCTGGGCCTGGTTTACCCGCTTGCGATTACGGGCATCGCGCATGTGCTCTTCCCGGATCAGGCCTCCGGTGAGCTGGTGAAGCGCAACGGCGTCCTCGTCGGCTCGAAGCTCATCGGACAGGCCTTCACCGGCGCCGGATACTTCCACAGCCGTCCCTCGGCTGCGGGTGCGGGTTATGATGCGCAGGCCTCCTCCGGCTCGAACCTCGCGCCCACCAGCAAGGCTCTGGTCGACCGCATCCAGGCCAGCGTTTCCGCGGAGCAGAGCGTCGCGCCGATCCCCGTTGATCTGGTGACTGCATCCGCTTCGGGCCTGGACCCGGACATATCGCCGGCAGCGGCGTTCTATCAGGTGCCGCGCGTCGCCCATGAGCGGCGCCTGCCCGAAGCGACCGTCACCGATCTGGTCCGCCAACACATTACCCCACGCCAGCTGGGCCTGCTCGGAGAACCGCGCGCGAATGTGCTGGAGCTGAATCTTGCTCTCGATTCCCTCGCCCAAGCGAAGTGAGCGCGTGCAATCTTCGATTGCGTCCCAAGGCATTCTGATTCGCGCTCGCCGAATTTCCGCTATACTGCCTTCGTGCGCCGACTCCTGAGCCTCGTTCTGCTGGCCGTCTTCAGCCTTCCGCTGATTCTGCCGGCGCTCGCGCTTGGCCAGGACCCTGAGTCGAACCTGCCCGCCTGCTGCCGCCGCAACGGCGCGCACCACTGCATGATGTCGATGCAGGAGAAAGCCGCGCTCAGCCAGGGGATTCAAGCCTCCGCGCTTCGTCCCCGTTGTCCGGCGTATCCGGCGGTCATCCCGCCCTCGACCCAAAACCAACTCACCGCACCAGCCATGGTGGCGATTCGTACCGCGGGCGTGCATACATCGGCGCTGAACTCTCAGACCGAGAGCCGCGTCCGGACGGTCGCCGGACGTTCCCACCCCAAGCGCGGCCCTCCCTCCTCCAACATCCTCTAGTGTCCCTATAGCACCAGCTGTCTCCTGTTCCCTTCGAGCAGAAGAGCTTTGTGCTGTCTCCACTCCACGGAAGGCCCATCTGTCTCCCGCGAGACGAGGAGTGCCATGCGCAAATTTGCCGTCCTGTTTCTATTGCCCTTTGTATGTGCCGCTACGCCTGCTCACGCCGGAATCTTCGGGCAGGTCCACGGCATCGTCCACGATCCCCAGCACCGGCCTATAGCCGGCGCGCAGGTGGAGCTGCGTGCGCACAGCTCTGCCGCGGTTGTTCGAGTCGTCTCCGCGGCGGACGGATCGTTCTCCATTCCCTCCGTATCGCTCGGCGACTACACCCTCTTCGTCTCCGCGCCGGGCTTTGCAACCGCCCAGCAGGACTTGACGCTGGCCTCAGACACTTCGCCCATCCTTCACTTCGAGATGCAGATCGGCACCGTGCAGCAATCCGTCACAGTTGAGCAATCGGACCGCGCCGCCAACGTCAACTCCGCAACGCCAACCACGCTTGTCGACCGTCTCGACATCGCCGAGACCCCGGGCGCGGACCGCACCAACAGCATGGCCATGATCACCGACTACGTTCCAGGCGCCTACATGACGCATGACATGCTGCATATGCGCGGAGGCCACCAGGTCAGTTGGTTGCTGGACGGCGTGGAGATCCCCAACACCAACATCGCCTCCAACCTCGCCGCGCAGATTGATCCCAAGGACATTGACTACCTCGAAGTCCAGCGCGGGAGTTACACCGCCGACATCGGCGACCGCACCTATGGTGCCTTCAACGTGGTGCCGCGGACCGGCTTTGAGCGCGACCGCGAGGCCGAACTGGTGCTCTCTACCGGCAACTTCCTGCAAACCAACGACCAGCTAAGCCTCGGCGATCATACCCAACGGTTCGCCTACTACCTAAGTCTGACGGGCGACCGCAGCGACTACGGCCTGGCTCCGCCCATCGGCAAGGTGTTGCATGATGCCACCAACGGCTACGGCGGATTTGCTTCTCTACTCTTCAACAAGACGCCCAGGGACCAGGTCCGCTATATCGCCCAGGTCCGCCACGACTTCTTCCAGATCCCCTACGACCCGGAGCCCAACGACTTCGAGAACCAGCAGTATGATTCCAGCGGCCTGCGCGACATCCAGCGGGAGACCGATGCTCTCACTGAGATCACCTGGCTGCACACCTTCAACTCCTCCACCGTGCTGCAAGCCACACCGTTCTTCCACTACAACCAGGCCGACTACAACTCCCCTCAAGGCGACGCTCCGGTTGCAACCACTGCCGACCGGACCTCCAACTATCTGGGAGGGCAGATCTCCACCACAACTCAGATCGCGCGCAACACCCTGCAAGGCGGCGTCTACTTCTTCAACCAGTGGGATAGCTATCTCTTTGGCGCCATCTTCAACGACGGCAGCGGTACACTGCCGATCTCGGAGCCCGACTCCACCAACGGCAGCACGGTCGAGGAGTACCTCACTGACAACTTCAAAGCAACCAACTGGCTCACGCTGCTCGCGGGGCTGCGCCAGACACGCTTCAAGGGGCAGTTCGTAGAGGATTACACTGCACCCCGGGTTGGTGCGGCGGTACGCATCCCGAAACTCAACTGGGTCTTCCGGGGCTTCTACGGCCGCTCCTATCAACCGCCGCCGCTGATTACCGCCTCCGGCCCGGTGCTCACCTTCGCCAACAGCAACAACACTACACTGGTCCCGCTGCACGGCGAGCGCGATGAAGAGCACCAGTTCGGTTTACAGATTCCTTTCCGCGGCTGGCTGCTGGACGCCGACACCTTCAAGAACCGAGTGAACAACTTCCTCGACCACTCCAACATCGGCGACTCCAGCATCTACTTCCCTGTCACCGTCGACGGCGCGCTGGTCCGCGCCTGGGAGCTGACGTTGCGCTCACCGCGACTATGGAAGTTGGGGGAGGCACATCTGGCCTACTCGAACCAGATTGCCGAGCAGCGTGGCAACATCACCGGCGGTCTCATCTGCATCCCCGTCGGCGACCCTGCATGCGATGCCGGCTTTGCGTATACCCCTGTAGACCACGACCAGCGCAACACGCTCAACGTTGGCTTCAACGCATCGCTTCCGTGGCACGCCTACGCTTCCACCAATGTGTACTACGGCTCCGGCTTTACCAACGGCAATCCCGACACCACCACGCCCTACCCCAACGCTTACCTGCCGGCGCACAAGAACTTTGATCTCTCCATTGGAAAGAGCTTCGGCGAGAGCTTCTCGGCGTCCGTCACCAGCACCAACGTCACGAACCATCGTGTGCTGCTGGACAACAGCCTCACCTTCGGCGGCTTCCACTACAACGATCCGCGACAGATCTACGCAGAGGTACGCTATCGTTTCAAGTATTGAGTTGTTGTCAGAAGTTGAATGCCAGCCCACCCTGCACGGCGCGTGGCACCTGCGCCAGGAACAGCGTCTGCCCGTCCGGCGCGAGTACGGGCTGGTAGCCCTGCTCCAGCAGGTTCGTCGCCTCGACCACGGCGTCCAGTCCCTTGGGCAGGAACCGTCCGCACCACAGCCGCTGGCGCAGGTAGAAGCTCATGTAGGCCTCTTCGGGCGATACGTTGTAGGCGTTCACCTGGGTTAGTGTGCGCGATGGCTGCCAGCGGTACTCGACCTTCAGGGAGGTACCGGTGCGCAGGATGCGTCCGCGCAAGGCGAGGCTGGCCGCCTGCGTGAGTTGCGGCGTTACGCCCTGCGTCAATTGCTGCAGTGTCACTCCGTCCATGGTGCCGCGCAGAGCGGTGCCGAGGTCGTACTCCGCCCACGCCGACAGTGCCGGGGTCAGCGGCTGCATCACAGAAGCGCTCATGCCGCGGCTGGAGTATCCCGCCGTTGCCGCCTGGAAGGTCCCGGTCGTGGGGTCCGCGACCACAGCGGTCTGTTGCAACACGGTGCGGCTCATCACGCCACTGCCGGCGATCGATCCGTGCGCAAACCGGTCCGCAAAGACTGTTCCCGTAATAACAGTCTGGCCCAGCCGGCGGCTGACGGACACTTCCTGGTGGAGCCCCTTGCTCTGGAGCGGACGTCCCTGCGCATCGGTCAACACCGTCAGCGACCGGTCCAGGTGGTCGAGATCATCGGCGCTCTGCAGGGCCCGGCTGGTGGCGAAGCGGTACTCCACCACAACATCGCTGCCGGGGCGCGCGGTCAGGCGCAGATAGGGCTCCGTCTCGATGCGCGTGGCCTCCAGGCGTTCCGCTGCGATCAGCGTGCCCACATCGATGAGCACCGCATCGCCCAGCGCCATCTGCTGGCTGCTGGCCAGCTGTAAGACCTGGAAGCCGGGAGCCAGGCCGTCCACCAGTTCCGGATGCGACTGGAAGCTGGAGACCAGCCGTGTGCTTCCTCCCAGCGGGGTGTGCCGTTCATAGCCAGTGCTCACGGCTACCGAGGGCGCCGCTGCGGGAGTGATGCCGCTTTGGATGTCGCCGATATCAGCGCGCAGCACCGCGCCGTCGCCGTCGCCCATGGTCCGGTCCAGCAGCAGCGTCTGATGGACGCCACCGTCGCCAAAGCCGCCATCGCCACCGGTCAGCGTGATACGGCCCTGAGAGAAGACCTGATGCGGCTGCTCCACGCTGGAGGAGACCGCACTTCCACTCTCCTGATCGACCAGGCGCAATAGGGGACGGTTGGCGGTGGAACGCAGCGCCCACTTCCAGTCGTCCACCGGCTCGTCGGCCCGGCGGCGCTGCGCGGGCAGCCAGTTCGCCGCGTCAAACATGGCGCTCATGGTCACGTTGACGATGGACTGGACGCCGGGCTGCAGATGAAGGTTGTTACGCAGCGCAGGGATGAAGAAGGCGGCGGTAGCGCGCAGTTGATAGCGTCCCGGCAGCACTGTGGGCATGATGTATCGCCCATGCTGGTCGCTCAGGGCCGTGGCGACCGTACTGGCGTCGGCGCGCAACAACTCGATCAGCGCCCCCATTTGAGGGGTGCCATGCACGTCGCGCACCGTGCCCGATATCGCAGCATCCGGCGACGCGGCAAAAGCCGGCGCCGACAGCAGCAGCATCGTCATCCAGATCAAACTCGGTACGACTCGTCTCACCGCGCTCAGACCCTCATGTGCGCGCCTACGGCTCTCCAAAATATCGGTGGGGCAACCCGCAACCCAGCCGATGCTCCCGTTGGGAGGAGAGGTCATCGCGGTCCCGTCCTGCGTGACTTTGCTCCTCATCGCCCAGCGAACAATGGCGACGTTCCCGCTACTGCACTTCCGTCTACTGCTTTTGCCGCTCGTATTGCGGCTCCCCGTGCTGCTCTGCTTTACTGCTCCGTCTTTATTGCTCCACGATGAACGGCGCACTCTGTGCAATCTGCTGTTTGGAGATGCCATCATTGACCTTGATGGTCACCTGGTAGCGGCCGGGTTCGAGGCTCGCCAGCGGCATGGTCTTCTCCAGCGTCAACTGGTCGGCGTTCGGATTCATCTTGCCTGCCGAATCCTGCACATCCAGGATCTGCTTGTTGGTCGCCAGGTCCAGAATCTGGTACTCGATGGTCGCATCGTTCTTCTTGGTGCTGTCGGAGATGCCCAGGTTGTAGACCTGCATCCAGAAGTTCAGGTTCTGGGCGCGGTGGAAGGTCACCGGCGTGGAGATAGTCGGCGGCACGCGCGGACGAAGCTTGGTATTGCCGATGACGAAGTTGCCCGTGCCCACATCTTTTGAGGGAACGCGTTCCATCTGGTCGGCCAGGATCAGCGAAGACGACGCCAGACGGTCTTCATCGAACTTGGGCACGTCCAGGCTGCGACGCCAGATGCCCACGTGGTCCGGATTGTTTACGTCCTTGATGGCGATCTCCACCTTGTAGCGGCCCGGCGGCAGCGGCAGCGCCTTCCAGTAGACGCGAACGCCGTTCTTGGTCTGCGCCAGAAGGTCGGTCGGCGTCTCAATTGCGACCGTGTCCTCAAAGGTCTGGATGACGCGATGATTGATGTTGCTGACGCGGCCGAGGATGTTCACGGTACCGGTGGAGTCGCCGTCCTTGCTGCTGTAGGTGACGTCGCCTGCGCGGATCTGCAGGGTCAGCGGCACCATGACGGTGTCGTTGGTGAGCTTGACGTAGTCCGTGCGCACATCAAAGAGGAACGGCGGGCCGTTCAGGATCTTGGAGGAGGTCAGGAACTGGTCGAGGTCGGCGAACTTCACCGGCGGAGGCGCAAAAAGTTTGGCGAATGTGTCCAGCCGGTCGAACTGCTTGCTCTGCTGCATGGAGGAGAGCGGGCCGTTGCCCAACTGCTCCAGACCACCGCCGGAGAAGCGGTCCGATTGCTTCGCCTGCCCAGTCTGCTCGTACAGCGTCTGCCCGGCGCCGGGAACGTGCTTCAGCGCGTCCTTCTCGGAGCGGTCGATGGTGGCGTGGTAGTCGCCGCACATGCAGGTGTCCACGAACTCGATGTCGATGTTGTCGCCTACCCCCTCAAGGTAACGGTAGTGCCAGGTCTCAAAGGGGAAGGTGGAGGTATTGCCGCCGCCCTCTTCCATGGGGCGCTCATAGCTGCCGCCGGAAGGGTGGGAGTCGATGCTGTCCGGCTTGCCGTAGGCGATGTAGATGTGGCCGCGGTCGGTCATCCAGCCCGGCTTACCGGCTGCGAAGTGCTCATTAGCGTAGGCGATGCGCGCATAGTGCTCATCGCGGAACTCGTTCTCGGGTGAATCCGGGTTAGGATTGCGGCGCAGCCAGAACTGCTCAATGAACTGGTCACGCTCCTCATCGTTGGCCAGGCTCTTGAACGCCTTCGCCTCCTCATCGGTGATGATCCAGCGCACGTCCTCATCCAGCCACTTCTTGTACTCGCCCTTCAACTCGGCCTTGACGTTCTTGCGTTGTTCGCGCTCCTGGCTGTCGCTCAGACGGCGCTTCAGCGGGTCGGGCTTCTCAGCCACTGGTGGGGACTTGACCACGCTGCCATTGTCCTGCACTGCCGGAATTGCTGCATCTCCGGCCGGAGCCTGAGCCAAAACAGACACTGCCGCAGAACACATCGCGACCAAAGCCATTACGGAGAAGATGCGGCGAAGTTTCATTGAGGGTCTGACTCCTGGTTCCCGGCGGTTTCCCAACAGGGATTCACAACACTGTCATTCTAGTCTTCCCCGCCACCGTATACAAGGCGGAAGAGCATCCGGTAGTGGATCAACCTAAAGAGGCACCTTTTGAGGAACGAGAATCGTTTTGTTAAGAGCTTGATGTAAAGTCGGACCACTGCCAGGCATCCTCGCTGGTATCATCGGGATGTCCTCGGAATGCGCAGCCGGCAGGCGGTGGTTCCTGGCCTGTTCATCGCGTCAGCGAGCGCGCAGGCAGTATGGAACCGTGGGCCCCGTTTTCGCGTATTGTCCATCGAACTCCGTCGTAAACCCCTCGCCGGCGATCCTCCAAGGGTCCCGCAGAAAGCTGAAATGAGCGGCAAAAAGATATTGATTCTCGTCGTCTGCGCGGTGCTGGTCGTCGGCATCATCGTCGGCACCGTTATCCACAGCCGCTCCGATGTGCCCTCGGTGACCACCGCCAAGGCCACATCCGAAGACCTCATCGCCACTGTCAGCGGGACCGGGCAGATTAAGCCCAAGACCTACGTCAACGTCGGCGCCACCTCCTTCGGCCGCATTACCCACCTCTATGTGAAAGAGGGCGACCACGTGAAGGCCGGCACCGTTCTGGCTACGGTGGAAAACGTCCAGCCGCAGGCCACCGTCTCTGCCCAACAGGCGGCCATCGGCGCGTCCAAGACCGATATCAACTCCTACGTTGCCGCGGAGAACACCGCCGTCGCCAACGTCGCTCAGGCCAAGGCCGACCTGGAGCAGAAGACCCTCGACTACGGCCGCGCCAAGGAACTATACAACCAAAAGCTCATTGCCAAGCAGGACTTCGACGCCAAGGTCGCGGCCTATGACATGTCCGTGGCCACGCTCGATCAGCGCAAGGCCGCCGTCGCCCAGGCCAGGGCCCAGACGGAGTCCGCACGCGGCCATATGAACCAGGCCGTAGCCAGCCAGCGAGCCAATTACGATGCGCTGGACAAGACCGTCAGCCGCGCACCCTTTGACGGCCTGGTGACCAACGTGCCCGTCCGCGAGGGCGAGACCGTGGTGGTCGGCATCCAGAACGCCGAGGGCTCCACGTTGATGACCCTGGCGGACATGAGCGTCATCACCGCCGAGGTCAAGGTCGACGAGACCGACATCGTCAACATTGCACTCGGCCAGCCGGCCGATGTAACCGTAGACGCACTTCCCGGCAAGATTTTCAAAGGACACGTCACCGAGGTCGGCGACCAGGCGCTGCTGCGCACCACCGGCGTTGCCACCTCGCAGTCCACCACCGGCACCGAAGAGGCCAAGGACTTCAAGGTTGTGGTCACTCTTGACCCGCAGCAGGCCATCACCCAGGACGACCTGCGCCCCGGGCTCTCCTGCACCGCCAAGATCACCACCGCGCACAAACCGGATACGCTGACCATCCCTATACAGGCGCTGGTGCAGCGCGACCTCGGCGTCGAAGCAACGCTGTTCAAGGACCACGGCAAAGGAGCCACCACTTCGGCCGCATCGCCCGGCAAGCCCGCCGCCCTAACCCAGGGCGTCTATCTGCTGGTCAAGGATGGCGGGCGTCGCCGCGTCCGTTTTGTCCCGGTCGCCACCGGCGTCACGGGCACCACCGATATCGAGGTGACCAGCGGCCTGCGGCCGGGCGATGAGATCGTCACCGGCACCTACAAGACGCTGCGCATCCTGAAGGGCGGCACCGCGGTCAAGGTCGACAACTCCATCCCCGCCACGCCGACGGACAGCTCCAGCTAAAGGATCGTTGCCCCATCCTGGACGCGGTTTCATCGCGACAGGCTAGGGTGCCTTTCGTCAGTAGCCGCAATACCTCACCTCGGAGACACCCATGTCGCTCGACTCCCCGACCATCGACCCTCCCGCGCAGGACCGCACCGGCGCCAATGTGGACGGACCGCACCCCGGCGACGTCATCGTCACCGACAATCTGTGGAAGACCTACGAGATGGGCGACCAACTCGTCCATGCGCTGCGCGGCGTGGACATCCGCATCCGCCACAACGAGTACGTCGCCATCATGGGCCCGTCTGGCTCGGGCAAGTCCACCCTGATGAACTTGATCGGCTGCCTGGACTCGCCCTCGCAGGGCCGCTATTGGCTGAACGGGCACGACGTATCAGCGCTCAACGACGACGAGCTGGCCCGCATCCGCAACAAGGAGATCGGTTTCGTCTTCCAGACCTTCAACCTGCTGGCCCGCGCCACCGCACTGCACAACGTAGAGCTGCCGCTCATATACAACGGCACACCCCAGGCCGAGCGCATCGCCCGCGCCAAGTTCGTGCTGGAGAGCGTAAACCTGGGCGAGCGCATGAATCACAAGCCCAATGAACTCTCCGGCGGCCAGCGCCAGCGCGTGGCCATCGCCCGCGCGCTGGTGAACTCGCCCAGCATCATCCTCGCCGATGAGCCCACCGGCAACCTCGATTCCAAGACCTCGGTCGAGATCATGGCGCTGTTTGACGAGCTACACGCCCAGGGCAACACCATCGTTCTGGTCACGCATGAGCCGGACATCGCCGACTTCGCCCACCGCGTAATCAGCATCCGCGACGGCCACGTGGAGTCCGACGGCCCCAGCCGCCGCACCAAGAGCATCAGCGACGAACGCTAACCCGTCAGGCAGCCGGCGCCCCACGTTTCGTTGTTGAGACGTGGGTTCGCAGGAACGGCGCCGGGCTACTCCGGTGGGAACGGCGGCAGACCATGTTGCACCCGGCTGTGCTTGACGCCGTAAGTGAAATAGATCACCATCCCGACCACCAGCCAAATCACCAGCCGTAGCCATGTCACTAGCGGCAGCGACGCCATCATCAGCACCGCAAACCCGATGCCCAGGATTGGCGTCAGCGGCATCCACGGAGCGCGGAATGGGCGCGGAATCTCCGGACTGCGCTTGCGCAGTACCCACACGCCGGCGCTCACGATGATGAACGCCAGCAGCGTACCGATGGAGCACATCTCCCCCAGGCTGGCCAGCGGAATCAGCGAAGAGAACGTCGCCACCACCAGCCCCACCGTCAGCGAAGAAATCCAGGGCGTGCGGAACTTGGGATGGATGTGAGAGAACATCTCGGGCAGCAGTCCGTCCTTGGACATGGAGTAGAACACGCGGCTCTGGCCCAGCAACATCACAATCATGGTGCTGGTCAGCCCGCCCAGCGCGCCAATCTTCACCAGCAGCGAGCCCCACTTGAAGCCGGTGGCGTCCATGCCTACGGCCAGCGAGTCCGGCACGCCCAGGAACCGGTAGTTCACCAGCCCAGTCAGCACCAGCCCCACCAGGATGTACAGTACCGTGCAGATAGCCAGCGAGCCCAGGATGCCGATGGGCATGTCCCGCTTGGGGTTCTTGGACTCCTGCGCCGCCGTAGACACGGCGTCGAACCCGATATAAGCAAAGAAGATCACCGCCGCGCCGCGCGCCACGCCCGACCAGCCAAACTGCCCAAAGTGGCCCAGGTTGGGCGGCACGAACGGATGCCAGTTCGCCCTTAGCAGCTCTGGATGCTTGATCAGCGTGAAGACGCCTACGCCGATGAACACCAGCAGCACCGCTACCTTGACCACCACGATGAAGCTGTTGAAGTTCGCCGACTCCTTGATGCCGATGACCAGCACCGCCGTCGCGAACATGATGCCGAGAAACGCCACCAGGTTGAAGACGCCGTGCTGCTGCGGCAGCGTGCTCGGGTCGACGTGCAGTTCCTTCAGCTTGCCCGCCGTCGCCCCCGCCAGCAGCTCCCAGTGGCCGTTCCACAGCACAAACGTAGAGCCCGGAACACCCGCCAGCGCCGGCGGCAACCGTAGGCCGAAATCCTGCCCCAGCGAGAGCACGTAGCCGCTCCAGCCGGAGCAAACCGTCGCCGCGCCGAAGGCGTACTCCAGTACCAGGTCCCAGCCAATGATCCAGGCGAAGATCTCGCCCAGGGTGGCGTAGCCGTAGGTGTAGGCCGAGCCTGCGACGGGAATCATCGCCGCGAACTCCGCATAGCACAGCCCGGCAAAGACGCAGCACACTGCCGCGATGATGAAGGTGAATACCACTCCCGGCCCGGAGTAGCCCGCAGCTACTACCCCCGTCAGCACAAAGATGCCTGTGCCGATGATGGCGCCAATCCCCAGCGTCACCAGGTTCACCGCGCCCAGCGAACGGCGCAGCGTGTGCTCGCCCGTCTCCGAAGCTTCGCCGAGTATCGTTTTCAGCGATTTCGTCACCATCAGATTCGACATAGTGTTTCGAGTCTCCCTTGTCCCTGATTCGTTGGTCGTTAATCCGTACTAAGTCGTCCCTGCCTCTTCCACACCGCGTAGACCGGCAGA
>Ga0302319_10017914_pt1 | contig 12944 bp, 7 predicted proteins | sample Bog_T0_2_FD_203319 | JGI IMG/M metagenome (GOLD analysis project Ga0302319, IMG submission 203319) | Peat permafrost microbial communities from Stordalen Mire near Abisko, Sweden - Bog_T0_2 | ecosystem: Environmental > Terrestrial > Soil > Wetlands > Peat | place: Sweden: Abisko, Stordalen Mire...
ATGACGCGATGCGCCGCCTCGATTCGAAATTCCAACGTGAACTTTCTTCTGGTGGCTCCCATGGAGACATCCTTTCACCGACCCTTCAGTCGGCTTATCGGGTGTCCACTATTTCTGGGGAACCTCAGGGTTTGCGGGAGAGTCTCCGGAATACCTGGACCGATTCACTGGACCGTTAAGAGGGGTCCTCGCAACAGCCTGCGCGCAACGCATTACCTCGTTTCGAAGTTCGACTTCCATCGTTTGTGGTGTTCTCAACTGAGTTTGCTGAGTGCACCCGTGCGTAGAAGTTGAAGATAGAACTCGTGTCTCATGTGGCAACGGTGGATCACATGTGGTCTTGATTAGGCATTCGATGAATCTCTCAATTCGGGACGATTTTGGGCACTAGTTGGACACTACGGACCTAAAAAACGATCCCAAAAAGACCGAATTAACGTAGGACTCCGATTAGCCCACGATGCGTTTATTCGCTTTCATCAGGGATGATAGCCATTCTGTTGGAGCGGGCGACGAGAATCGAACTCGCGTTCTCAGCTTGGGAAGCAGATAAACATCCCAAATCTTCCTTGACTAAACACCTGATCAACCTGTACTTCGGAGGTGATGACTCATCGCCAATTTACATCTTGGCACTCCATGGGCACTACTGATCTCCTGCTGAGCCCAACGAAGACTGATGTCACTTGTCGATATTGTTCGGAAGGCATACCAATAATCCAAAAATGAGACTCATTTCGTCAGTAGCTCCCCGTGAATTCTGTGACAAACGTGAAAAGATCACTACGAGTCTGAAAATAAGTGGAACTCCGGGGACTGCGATTGTACTATCGCATGCATTGCTCGACGTACTTGCTGGCACTTGCCTTCGAAGAGTGATCTCAACTTGCGAAGGAGAAAGTGCGTGTCCGATTTCCCTATTTTGTCACCGAATTCCGATAGTTGTACAAAGAAGTCGCTGCCGTTTCTTGGACTTTTCGCGCTATCAGCCATTTCTATCACTTTCAGCAGGGATCGTTTCTCGGTGTCAAGCGCCTTCGCGAATGGGGCCGCGTCTTCGCCTCGCACGCACGTGGTCAATCATCCATTGCGTTGGCGTTACGAAATAAGCGCGGCGGCAATTGGACTGTTAGTCAGTCTTCTAGTCGTCGGTTCCGCTGCACTGATCAGCGTACCTACTGGCGTCGTACGCACCACTGCCGCGACGCCAACTTCGAGTTCCTCTACCACGTTCGCCAACGCTCCGCGCAGTCTGCAACAGGCGATCCTCGCAACACCGTCGATCGCCCGAACTCTGCACCATACCTCTTCGAACGGGCTCCGGGTAACGTTCTCACCCAACGCGATACACCTGAACGCGGGGACAGTGAATGCCTCCGTCGGGGTGGCGACCTTTGGTCGTTCTGCGAGCACACAATCCATCAGTCACTTGGCTTCTTCGACGGGTGGGCGGGCTACCTACGTCGCGAGGGGCGCGAGTGAGCAATTGGTTCACACGGCCTCTGGTCTTGAACAGACGTTCCACATCGCTTCACGACCTGTGGGCACTGGGAATCTTCGTATCGGTATTCCGCTGGCGAACGTGATGGCGAGTGGTCGCGGAGCGGCGCTCACGTTGACCAGACTTGACGGACGTCAGGTCGGCTCCTACTCGGGTCTTGTGGTGCGCGACGCCACAGGACGCCTCGTTCCCTCGATAATGTTCTATTCCGCTCCACGGCACCAGGTGATCATTGACGTATTCGATGGGCACGCTCGTTATCCGCTGAGTATTGACCCGACGTGGAACATGGCAAGTTCGGCAATTCCTGACCCCGTCGCGGCGGCTCAAGATCAGTTCGGCATCTCGGTCGCGATCTCGGGTACCAACGCGGTCGTCGGCGCGCGTGGTACAAACAACTCCCGAGGTGCCGTCTATTTCTACAGCCTCGTCGGGGGCGCTTGGACGCTCAATACCGCGAGCACGACGGGTACAACGCCCGGCGAAATTATCGATCCCGCCGCCACGAATAATGATTTCTTCGGCTACTCGGTCGCGATCTCGGGCACCAACGCGGTCGTTGGGGCCTTCTATACGTCCACTAGGCGAGGCGCTGCCTACTTCTACAGCCTCGTCGCGGGCGTCTGGACCCGAAACACCGAGGTAACCGACCCCGCCGCGACGAGTGGTGACCAATTCGGCGTTTCGGTCGCAATCTCGGGTACCAACGCGGTCATTGGCGCGTACGTCACGGGCGACGACGACGGTGCCGTCTATTTCTACAGCCTCGTCGGAGGGACCTGGACGCTCAACACCGCGAGCGGGACCAGTGGCGAGGTCACCGTCTTAGGCGCGACGAATCTCGGAATATCGGTCGCGATCTCGGGCACCAACGCGGTCGCCGGGGCATTCGCAACGGACAGCAATGAAGGTGCCGCCTACTTCTTTAGTCTCGTCGCGGGCACCTGGTCCCCAAGTGGCGGAATCGACGACCCCGCCGTGACGGGTGGTGACTACTTCGGCTACTCGGTCGCGATCTCGGGCACCAACGCGGTCGTCGGGGCCTTCGGCACGAACAACGAAGGTGCCGCCTACTTCTATAGCCTCGTCACGGGCACCTGGACGCGAAGCGGCGGGAGCGACGATCCCGCCCCGTTCCCTGCCAGTGGCGACAACTTCGGTTACTCGGTCGCGATCTCGGGCACCAACGCGGTCGTCGGGTCTAACGGCACAAGCAATGGAGGCGCTGGCTACTTTTATAGCCTGGCCGGTGGCGCTTGGACGCTCAACACCGCCAGCGGGACGAGTGGCGAGGTCACCGACCCCGCCGCGACGAGTGGTGACCAATTTGGCGTTTCGGTCGCGATCTCGGGCACCAACGCGGTTGCCGGGGCTTATGGCACGAGCACGTCCCAAGGTGACGCCTACTTCTACAGTCTCGTCGGGGGCGCCTGGACGCTCAACACTGCGAGCGGGACGAGCGGCGAAGTAACCGACCCCGCCGCGGTGACTAACGACGAATTCGGTTACTCGGTCGCGATCTCAGGCACCAACGCCGTCGTCGGGGCCCCCGGCACGAACAGTTTCAAAGGTGCCGTCTACTTCTACAGCCTGGTCGGGGGCGCCTGGACGCTCAATACCGTGAGCGGAACGGGTGGGGAGATCACCGACCCCGCCGCGACGAACTACGACGACTTCGGCAGAACTGTCGCGATCTCGGGCACCAACGCGGTCGTCGGGGCTTATGGCACGAGTACATCGCAAGGTGCCGTCTACTTCTACAGCCTGGTCGGTGGCGCCTGGACGCTCAACACCGTGAGCGGAACGGGTGGGAAGATCAACGACCCCGCCGCGACGACTAACGACCAGTTCGGCGTATCAGTTGCGATCTCGGGTACTAACGCGGTCGTTGGCGCGCGCGGTACCAGCACATCTCAAGGCGTCGCCTACTTCTACAGTTTCGTCGCGGGCGCTTGGACGCTGAATACTGCGAGCGGGACGAGCGGCGAGGTCACTGACCCCGCCGCGACGAGTGGTGACAACTTCGGCTACTCGGTCGCGATCTCGGGAACCAACGCGGTTGTCGGGGCCTACGGCACGAGCAGTTACCAGGGCGCCACCTACTTTTACAGTCTCGTCGGGGGCGCCTGGACGCTCAACACTGCAAGCGGAACGAGCGGCGAAGTAACCGACCCCGCCGAGGTGACTAACGACGAATTCGGCTACTCGGTCGCGATTTCGGGCACCAACGCGGTCGTCGGGGCCCCCGGTACGAACGTCAACAGAGGAGCAGCTTACTTTTACAGTCTCGTCGGGGGGACCTGGACGCTCAACACCGCGAGCGGAACGAGCGGTGAGATCAACGACCCCGCTGCAGATACTAATGACAACTTCGGTTACTCGGTCGCGATCTCGGGCACCAACGCGGTCGTCGGGTCCAACGGCACGAGCAATGGAGGCACTGGCTACTTCTATAGCCTCGTCGCGAGCGCTTGGACGCTCAACACCGCGAGCGGAACCGGTGGCGAAGTAACCGACCCTGCCGCGGTGTCTTATGACGAATTCGGCTCCTCAGTCGCGATTTCGGGCACCAACGCGGTCGTCGCGGCCCCCGATACGAATAGCTACCAAGGCGCCACTTACTTCTATAGTCTCGCCGCCACCTACTCGGTCACCTACGCCAATGGCGGGGGAACCGGCACGCTGCCCACCCAGGCGAGCGAACCAGACGGTGGCACCTTCAGCGTCGCCTCGGGCTCGGGGCTCTCGAAGAACGGTGACAACTTCGCGGGCTGGAGTGATGGTGCCAACACCTACCAACCCAACGCCACCTACACCATGGGATCGAGTGCGGTGACCCTCACGGCCCAGTGGACCCCAATCACCTACTCGGTCACCTACGCCAATGGCGGGGGAACCGGCACGCTGCCCACCCAGGCGAGCGAACCAGACGGTGGCACCTTCAGCGTCGCCTCGGGCTCGGGGCTCTCGAAGAACGGTGACAACTTCGCGGGCTGGAGTGATGGTGCCAACACCTACCAACCCAACGCCACCTACACCATGGGATCGAGTGCGGTGACCCTCACGGCCTTGTGGGCGGCACTACCTCCGCGACCGAGTGGGTCGGGAGGTTCCAGCCCCACTGACTCGGTGAGTTTCGACTCTGAGGGCGGCAGCGCTGTAGCCACGATTACTGGTGCCGACGGATCGAGCGTGAATTTGCCGACACCAACGTTTGCGGCGCACGCATTCCTGGGTTGGTCCACGAGTAGCTCTGGGGGGACGCTCGTCACGTCACCACTGACTCTCACTGCCCCCTCGATGACGCTCTACGCGCAGTGGTCTTCGAATACCGTGGTTTCTTCGAACCCGCCAAAGCCAGCACCTTCGTATCGAGTGATCGGCGTGATTCGTTCGTTCGCTATTGGCAGTTCGGTCCTCACGACAGCGCTGAAAGTGCAGATTCAACACCTTGCTGCCTTAATCGAGTCCAAGCACTTCGATGACGTGATGCTCCGAGGTAACGCAACCTTGCCAGTTTCGGCGGCAAATCGTAAGTTGGCCGAGACCCGTGCGGTAGTCGTTGAGACCTACCTGAAGCAACTTGGTGTTCACGCCAATTTCAAGATTCAGTTTACGGTGAGTGGATTGGTTGACTTCTACCTATCGGTGAGTGCGTTGGCAAAGTAGGCGAATGTCACGATCGACGATGATTGCACGTAGACCCCTCTCGGGCTGCTTAGTTCCTTGGAGCGGGCGACGAGAATCGAACTCGCGTTCTCAGCTTGGGAAGCGGAAGCACTGGTATGGACCGTGCCCGCTTAGTACCTGATTATCCGCTATATTTCCTCGGAATTGAATTGACTCAAGTTGTCGTGGGCACTCCATGGGCACTATGAAAGGTTCCGAGCGAAACGTGAAACTGCCGTGCACACTGACATCCAAACGTGCAGCAGTCCCGAAGAGTTACGGAGCCAATCATCAACCCGGTGAATCATCAGGAACGCTGTGGCCAACATAACCAACATGTCGGAAGTGTCACCTCTCCTCTAAAAGTACGTTGACTTCTAGCGACCGCGAATATACTATTTCGAACGTTGCTCTAGATATTTGGTGGCAGCGGTCTCGAAGAATGGTCCTCACTTCTCAAGGAGAGTCATCGTGAACGACACGCCCACTGAAGCAGTGAAGGACGCGCGCCAGCATCGCTTCGATGCGCTGGGATTTTGTCGTCATGTGGCTATGAAGAAGTTCTCCGCTGGTGCACTCGTCGCAGCGACCCTTGCGGGGTCAGTGGGTTTTGCAGTTCCTTCCAATGCTGGTACGACCACCACGACCACCACCACGACCGTCGCGACCACCACCACGACCCTCGCAACTTCGTCGTGCGGCGTTGACGATGGCAGTGCTTCGTACAATGACTGCGTGCAACAACTCGCGAGTCAAGCAGCGTGCCCAGACTTAGGGATGACGGTGGCGTCAATGACGCCGTTCTTTGATTTTTCGTTTCAGTTGTCGGGGACCTGGGACAATTCCACTGACGCCCCGAGCGTGATAACAAATTGTATCCTCGAACCACCACAGGTCGGGAACTATGTTCCCAACCATCCTGAGTCTTATGTGGTTGATATCGCGCCGTGGTCGCTTCTCGAGGCAGAAAAGTCCACCGCCCACTGGGCCGTTACTAAGGGATCGGTTAAAACGTATATTGGTAATGGAGGAAAGACGTATACCCTCACTCACAGCATCGGCGGGTTCGGCCCAGGTGCCGAATACAGATATCAAGTGGAATTAGTAAACCCTCAAGAACCCCATGGGAAAATTGGAATTTCAAGTAACTCTTATTCGCTAATTACGCCTGACGGCAATGGGGTTCTTATGATAGAGGGTGGCCCCGTGCCGGCGTCCCTCGCAGTTTTCCTCTCGTACGCGAAACTTATCTACCAGGCGGCCGTCGAAAACGCTTGAACGCATGACATTGTCGGGTCCACAAACCGTTGGCATAAGAAAAGCTCACGTATGGGACTGCTGAACGCTTTAGTTGACTGTGAGAAGAATCCGCTGCGGTGCCGTGTTTGGTCGGGGCGTGTTGATCTTAAAAATTCCAGAGCAAGAAGGTCGGATGACATTGTCGGCACCCGTATGGAAATCAGCGACTCTTTCCCAACGTGAGGTAGAGGATACCGCCGAGAGGAACTGAGATTACGCAGATTATTGCCCACAACCACTTCGACAGGTGCTTGACCTCTTCCGCCCGAATGATATCGACCCAGCAATAGATGACAAAAACGGGCAAAACTTGGGCACTACGAGTGTGATTTTGGGCACTACTTGGGCACTAAACAGGGGACAACTGCGGTCAACAGTGGACACCCGTGGTCAAGCAAAACCCTTGCAATCATTGGGGTTACAGTGAAAATCCTTGGAGCGGGCGACGAGAATCGAACTCGCGTTCTCAGCTTGGGAAGCTGATGTTCTGCCGCTGAACTACGCCCGCGGTCGGACCATGGTATCGCTCTCGCGGGCGTGGGGCTCAAGGAGGCGAGCGTACAGAGGTCTCGGCCTGCGACCTTAAGCTGCCCACCCTCATTCGATGGCTCCCTCGAACTAAATCCCTTCGAAAGCCGCGACGACGGTGCGATAATCATTAATACATGGAATCGTCTTGGCCAACTCTTTGGCACAATCACCCCGGCGTTCGAACGGGCGATCAACTCACGCTCGGAGAACGCGCGGCGGACCGGATGCGCAACATGATGGGATCGTGGACGTTCGTTTTCGTGTTTTTTGCGGTGATGATCGCGTGGGCGCTCACCAACACGGTGTTTCTTGAGCACATCCTTCACAAGAAGGCGTTTGACCCTTACCCATATATATTGCTCAACCTGTTCCTGTCGATGATGGCCGGCGTGCAGGCGGCGGCGCTCCTCATTGCTGCGAAGCGCTCAGATTCGATTTCCTCTGAGGTGGCCGTGCACACTTCGATCAATACCGATGACATTAAGAAGCTGATTCAAGAGAACACGGACTTGACGGCGCAGGTGAAGAGCAACACCGACTTGCTCGAAGAGATACATCTGCACGTCGCCAATATTGGTCTCAAGGTTGGTGCGGATATGGGACGATTCCCGCCCAAGGAGGGCACAACTTCGAAATAATTGCGAATCGGGTGAATCACTGAATTACCTGATGAAGGCGTTTCTCGAAGGTGCGCACCGCCCTGTGCCAACGTCCGGTCCACCGTCGGTCGGATCAAAGACCGGAACTCATCACGGGCTATCGTTGCGATGGTTATGGTTCTCTCGGATCGATCAATCAAAGAGGCTCTGCAAGAGGGTCGGATCATCATCGATCCATTGGGGGATGGCTGCATTCAGCCTTCGTCCGTCGATCTGCACATTGACCAATTGTTTCGTGTCTTTCGTAATCATTCGCAACGCGTTATCGATGTGCGCGATGCGCAAGAAGACCTCACCGAGTTGATCGACGTAGGTCCTACTGACCCTATGATTCTGCATCCGGGAGAGTTCTTGCTTGGTTCGACGATCGAACGAGTGGCGTTGCCCGATGACCTGGTGGCGCGCCTCGAAGGCAAGAGTTCACTTGGTCGCCTCGGGCTGCTCATTCATTCAACCGCCGGTTTCGTCGACGCGGGTTGGGACGGACACCTCACGCTCGAGCTCTCCAATGTCGCGAATTTGCCGATAACTCTCTACCCGGGCATGAAGATCGGCCAAATCAGTTTTTTCGAGATGACGACGCCCGCGGACCGTCCATACGGTTCTTCCGGCCTAGGTTCGAAGTACCGGGGACAGCGTGGTCCAACGGCCAGTCGTTACTCGGAGAATTTCAAGAAACCGTAGCGTCGACCATGGGGAGTGAACGGTGCTAGCTCGGATCATCATTGGACTCGGCGTGAGCTTGATCTGTTTCGCCATTGCGGGACGTCGCTTCTATTGGCTTTCGCGATTGATTCGAAGCGGACAGCCCGCACCTCGTCGTTGGCAGGGTTTTCGAAAGGTCAGCGAAGCCGAAGTCTCTGAAGTTGCGGGACAGCGCAAGATCCTTCGCTGGACCGTGCCCGGGCTCGCCCACTTCTTCACGATGTGGGGATTCACCGTATTGATGCTCACGATCATCGAGGCGTACGGGTCGCTGTTCGAGCGTAGTTTTCACATTCCCCTAATCGGAAGGGATAACTGGCTCGGTCTCGTCGAGGACTTCTTTGCGACCGCAGTGCTCGTCTCGCTGGTGGTCTTCACCCTGATCAGGATCAAGAACGCGCCCTCACGCAAGGAGCGCGCCAGCCGCTTCTACGGTAGTCACCTGGGCGCTGCCTGGTTGGTGCTGTTCCTCATCTCCATGGTGATAATCACGCTCTTGGTCTATCGCGCGGCCCAGGTGAACACCGGTCATTTCCCCTACGGCGAGTCGAAGTGGGCCTTCGCGAGCCACGTCGTGGCGATCTGGCTGCACCCTTTGGGTTCGGGAGTGAATTCGGTTCTTGAGGTGGTGTTCCTGCTTGCCAACATCGCGGTGATCACCGGCTTCCTCGTCTTCGTCGCGTACTCGAAGCACCTGCATATTTTTCTCGCGCCCATCAACATCGGAGTCTCGCGTCGTCCGCGCGCGCTCGGAGGCCTCGACAAGACCCCCGACATGGACATGGAGCACGTCAGTGAGGACGCCGTCTTTGGTGCGGGCAAGATCGAGGACTTCACGTGGAAGCAGATGCTCGACTTCGCCACGTGCACCGAGTGCGGTCGATGCCAGTCGGTGTGTCCGGCGTGGAACACCGACAAGCCCCTCAGCCCCAAACTGCTGATCATGGGACTGCGCGACAACATGTTCGCCTCGGCGGACCGGCTCTTGTCGGGCGGATCGGCGAGCGACGTGGCGACACTGGTGCCCACGACCATTGACCCCGATGTGCTGTGGTCGTGCACCACGTGTGGGAGTTGCGTCGAGCAATGTCCAGTTGACATCGAGCACGTGGACGCCATCATCGACATGCGCAGATACGAGGTCTTGATGGAGAGTCGTTTTCCGAGCGAGGCCAGTCTTTTGTTGCGCAACATGGAAAACCAGGGCGACCCGTGGGGGCTCGGAGCGTCGAAGCGCACCGAGTGGCTCGGCGCGCTCGATTTCGAGGTACCGATTGTCGACGGCGTGATCCCCGAGGACGTCGAGTACCTCTACTGGGTGGGTTGTGCGGGCGCGCTTGACGAGCGCGGTCGAAAGCAGGTCGAGTCCACGGCGCGCATGTTGCACCGCGCGGGCGTCTCTTTTGCCATCCTCGGGCCCCGTGAATCGTGTACTGGCGACCCGGCGCGGCGCATGGGTAATGAGTACTTGTTCCAAGAGATGGCCAAGGCCAACATCGCGACGCTGAACGAAGTGGGAGCCAAGAAAATCGTCGCGAGCTGCCCGCACTGCTTTAACACGATGAAGAATGAGTATCCGGACCTTGGGGGCGACTTCGAGATGATCCACCACGCCCAGTTGCTCAGCCACCTCGTGGCGAACGGCCGGCTCGTGCCGGGCGTGGCTTACAAGGGGACGGTGACCTACCACGACCCCTGTTATCTGGGTCGCCACAACCGGGTCTTTGACGAACCCCGCAACGTGCTCGACGCGATCCCGGGCGTGAAAAAGGTCGAAATGGGGCGTTGTCGAGAGAAGGGCTTCTGCTGTGGCGCGGGCGGCGCGCGGATGTGGATGGAAGAGAACATCGGCAAGCGCGTCAACATGGATCGCACCAACGAGGCCCTCGGCACCGGTGCGGACATTGTCTCGACGGCCTGTCCGTTTTGCATGATTATGCTCGACGATGCAGTAAAAGCCAATGGGAAGGGCGACGAGGTGTCGGTCCTTGACATCTCCCAGGTCGTCGAGCGGTCCCTCGCCACCGCGGCTCCGAAACAAAACGAGGCTTGAGATCCGGGCGTTGTTCATACGCCCGAAACACTTCGCTAACGAAGCAGAAATCCTCAATTGACACACTGGTGCCATCAACTTGAGGTCAGCGTCGCCCTCTCCTAGTAATCAAAAGGAGTGGATGTGCTCACCGCAGTCACCAACATCCCATATCCCAGTTGGCTCAATCCAGCTGACAACACGTGGCAGCTAGTCGCCGCGACGTTGGTCGGTTTGATGAGCCTTCCGGGGATCGCAGTGCTGTATGGCGGTCTAGTTCGAAAGAAGTGGATCGTCAACACCATGTTCATGACGTTCATGGCGTTCTCGATCACGCTCGTGGTGTGGATGCTCTGGGGTTACAACCTGGCCTTCGGACCTGCGTCGCACTTCGGCGCAACCGGATCGTTCTGGAGTAACTTCATTGGCCACTTCACGCCGCTGGCAACCGCGGGTTCTGAACAAGGCCAAGCGGTCTCGGGTGCCAATTCACTCGTACCGTTCCACTTTCCGACCGCGACCCTGGCGTACTTCCAGTTCGTGTTCGCGGCGATCACGCCCATCCTCTTCTTGGGTGCGTTGGTGGGTCGGCTCAAGTTCAAGGCCTGGTTGCTCATAGTTCCGTTGTGGATCACCATGGTCTACTGCGTGGACGCGAAGCTGCTCTGGGGTGGTGGTTTCTTCGCCATCAAGGGCGCGGTCGACTACTCCGGTGGTTACGTGATCCACCTCAGTGCCGGTGTGGCGGCCTTCGTTGGCGCCGCGATTCTCGGACCACGTCGCTGGCAGGATAAGGAGAACGCTTTCCCGAGCAACCTGATGATGGTCGCGGTCGGCGCGGGCATCCTGTGGTTGGGCTGGAACGGCTTTAACGGAGGCGACCCGTTCTACGCGGGCGCCGACGCCGCGGCCGCCGTGCTCAACACCAACGTGGCGACCGCCGTCGGATTAATAACGTGGGTCGTTTGGGACATGATCGGGACGAAACAGAAGAAACCGACGTTCCTCGGAGCGATAAACGGCATGATATGTGGACTGGTCGCCATCACCCCAAGCGCAGGCTGGGTGAACGGTGCCGGGGCCATTTACGTGGGCCTTATCGCCTCGACGGTCGTCTGGTTCGCCTGGAATTTCATTTCCAAGTGCCGGCCCTTTTCCAAGGTTGACGATGCGTTGGGTGTTGTTTACACCCACGGCTTCGCTGGACTCACGGGTGGTTTACTCGTGGGCATCTTCGCGGACCCGGGTATGGTCGAGTACGGCATCAAGGGCGCGCACTACAAAGGTGCGGGATCGTTCTTCGTCGACGGCTGGTTCTACGGTCACTCGTTCCACCAGCTGTGGGAACAGTTCCTCGCCGCGCTATGGATCATCGGTTGGACTGCCTTCGCAACGACGATTATCTTCTATTTTGTGAAGTTCGTCTTGGGTGGTCTACGTGAGGATGATGCGACGCTCGCCATAGGTGACCTCGCGATTCACGATGAGGAAGCCTTCCCCGAGCCCACCTTCGGTGAGCCGGTGGAAAGTCCCAGTCACCTGCACAGCGACAACGTCTAAGGAGCGACGATGAAATTAATAACCGCAGTCGTAAAGCCGTTCAAACTTGACGAAGTCAAAGTGGCGGTAAAAGAAGTTGGCGTCACGGGAATGACAGTGGGTCAGGTACGAGGATTCGGACGCACGGGAGGTCACATTGAGATCTACCGCGGCAAAGAATACGAGTTCGACTTCATTGACAAGATCCAAATCGAGATCGTGGTCACCGATGAACAGGTGGAATCGGTCCTCGACGCCATTGTGAATGCCGCACGCACTGACACCGTTGGTGACGGCAAAGTGTGGGTGACGGACGTCGAGCGCGTGGTGCGTATACGTACCAACGAACGGGGTCCCGAAGCGGTATGACTCAGCCGGCCTGGCGTGCGACGGCTTCGGCCGCCGCCGCCGCGGCCAGCGGGTCTCCCAAGTAGTCGGCTTCGAGCACGTTGAGCTCGTTGTCCATCCTGATCCGGTAGGGGATCCCAGTAGGGATCTCGAGTTCCGCGATCTGCGCGTCATCGATGTGCTGAAGCACTTTTCGTAGCGCACGGATAGAGTTTCCGTGCGCTACGACGATGACGGCCCCCCCACTGACCGCTTCCTTGCGCAGGTCCTCGACGATGACGTCGCTGAAGTAGGGCGTCACTCGCGCCACCACGTCCTTCAGGCATTCGGTCAATGGTATGAATTCGCGCGGCACGTCGCGGTATCGCGGGTCCAGGGCGTTGCTGCGAGGGTCGCCCTCGGGCAGGGGCGGCGGCGGTACGTCGTAGGAACGACGCCAGAGTTTCACCTGGTCGTTGCCGAACTGCTCGGCGGTCTGCTTCTTGTCCTTGCCCGTGAGGTCGCCGTAGTGACGCTCGTTGAGACGCCAACTGCGCCGCACGGGCAGCCATGAGCGCTTGGCTGCGTGCAATGCCATGTCCGCGGTGCGGATGGCCCTCGTGAGTACCGAGGTGTGCACGACCCGCAGGTCGAGGTCCTTCTCGGCGGCGAGCAGTTTGCC
>Ga0302319_10017917_pt1 | contig 12943 bp, 6 predicted proteins | sample Bog_T0_2_FD_203319 | JGI IMG/M metagenome (GOLD analysis project Ga0302319, IMG submission 203319) | Peat permafrost microbial communities from Stordalen Mire near Abisko, Sweden - Bog_T0_2 | ecosystem: Environmental > Terrestrial > Soil > Wetlands > Peat | place: Sweden: Abisko, Stordalen Mire...
CGGGGCCTCTACCGACTGCGCCGCGCTCTTGGCAATGGTGAGCGGCATCTCGGTGGCGATGGCGTAGTCGCGGTCGCTGATAAATCCGTTGGTGCGCATCAGGCTGAGCACGATGTTGCGCCGGTCGTGCGCATGGTCGGGGTGATTGAAGGGATCGTACACCGCGGGGTTCTGAATGGTGCCGGCCAGTTGGGCTGCTTCGGGGATGTTGATCTGGCTGAGGTCTTTTCCCAGAAAGACTTCGGCCGCCTCTCCAAAACCGTGGATACGGAACGAACCGCGCGAGCCAAGATAGACCTGGTTGGCGTAATCCTCGAAGATCTGCTGCTTGGACAATTTCTGTTCGAGCTGCAGGGTGATGATCACCTCCGCCGCCTTGGTGGTCCAACGCTTGTCCTGTTCCAGGAAAAAGTTCTTGGCAAGCTGCATACTCAGGGTGGACGCGCCCTGTTCCCGCCGCCCTTTCTTGATATCGACGTAGGCGGCCTTGATGACGCGGACCGGGTCGAACCCGTTGTGCTGGAAGAAGTGCTTGTCCTCGGCGGAGGTGACCGCCTGCACCAGAACGTTGGGTATGTCCGCAAACTTCACCATGCGGCGTTTCTCGCGGCTGGCGCCCGAGAGGTTGGTGATCAGTTGCGGTTCCAGTTGATATTGGCTGCGCGAGGTATTGTCCTGCAGGGAAACGATCTGCGAAATGCGCGCGCCGGCGAATTTGATGACGCCTGCCTCCTGGTCGAAGTAGGAATCGGGACCGGGAAAAACCGAGATCTCACTAGGGCCGAGCTGAAAATAGCCCATGGTATTGCCGCGGGATTCGGAATACCCGCTGCGGCGGAGCCGGGCGGCGATATCGTTGGGTGTCACGGCGTCGCCGACGCCCACCGATTCGGGGGCGGCGTAAATCTTGGCATTGTTGGCAAACGGGCCGGCGCTCAATTTTTCGTCGATCACCCGCGAGTAGCGGGCGTAGAAGAAGGTGAAGGCGCCCAGCACCAGGATGACAAGCAGGGCGGACCCCATGATGAGGACGCGTCCTACGGGGCCCAGGAAGAACCGGGTGAGACCCGAATTGCCGGGAACGCGGACGCTCATGCCCTTCTTGGGTGTGTTTTGTGGCACCGTCTTTAATTCTCTCATGCCGCCGGTTAGTTTTCGCCCAAGCGGTATTCTGCACAAATTGTGGGGCGGACCCCCCGGTCCGCTCTCCGGTCCGCGGCCGACCCCCCGGTCGGCCTGCTGGCGATTGCAGACGCCTGATTCTTCGAGAGAAGAGCGGGTCCAGGGGGACCTGGCCCAGAGGGCACCCCGACCAGGGGGTCCGCCCCACGAATTATGCAGATACACGCCATTGGAAAACTAAGCGGCATTGGGCTTACCGGCTGCCGGCCCCCGGATAAAAATGGAGGTCCACGGTATAGAGAGGGGCATGAACCGTCACCGCATAACGGACGTCGATCCGCACACCTTCCGTAGAACGGTAAATATGCACGTTGTCGTCCTTTACCGGAAGATCAAGCTGATGAGCCCTTTCGAGAATCCGGGCACGCAATTCGTCGTCGGATTGCTGGTCGTTCCCGACACGGTGTGTCATGGCGTCCACATAATTCTGCAATTTCAAGTTACGGATATAGACGGGCGCGAACAGAAGGGCGAAGAGAGCGATTGCCGCAAGTACCAGGCAACCGGCGGCGATGCGCCAGCGGGGCAGGGGATTCACGGTTCCTGGCCGGTGTCTTTACCGGGAGCGCACAATTCATCCCAAATGTCGTCGGAATGGGGTGTCCACTCGCCGTTGGTCAAGCCGGAAATCTGCAATTCGTCTTCCTTCAGCGTTCCGTGGCCGTACGGACAGATGGATTCGATGCGCGGTTGGCCCAGTTGCAACACCGATCCCCACGATCCGGTCAGGATGGGCATGCGCAGGCGGCGCAGGCAGACCCGGCAGCGGCGGCGTTGGTCCCAGATAATGAGGTAGAGCACGCCGGCGCAAAGCAGGAACCAGCACGCCAGGGACAGATCGCAAAGCAAGTCCTGGTTCATATTTTGCAGGTGTCCCCATGCGCTTCGGATCGGGTCGTCGATGCGAGGGGGTGCTGGAAACGCCTTTCCCACCAGCTTCAGCAGACCGTAGAGAGGCGCCGCCGCCACGACCACCTTGCCGGCGAGATAGGCCCAGAAGCGCATACTCGTTAGACTCCCAATCCCTGCATTTAGTTTCTAACGGCGCGGCGGCTAGAGCAAGCGGCGACTAGCGGAACATATTGCGCAATATAAACAGCACGTTGGCGGGCCGCTCGGCCAGGCGGCGCATATAGTAGGGATACCAAGCCTTGCCAAAGGGGACGTAGATGCGCACCCGGTAGCCATCCTGGGCCAATTGGCGCTGCAAGTCCCGGCGAATGCCATACAGCATCTGAAACTCGAAGGCATCCGGTGGTAAATGGCGCGACGTAGCGTACTCTTTGGTGGCGGCGATCATCTTCTCATCGTGGGTGGCGATGGCCGGATACGTGCCTTTGTCGAGCAGGAGCTGCATTAGCTCCACGTAGTTGCGATCCACCTGGGCCTTCTGGGGGAATGCTACGCCGGCCGGTTCCAGATAGGCTCCCTTGCACAAGCGTACGCGGATACCGAGGGCGTTGAGTTTCTCGATGTCCGCCCGGCTGCGATACAAATAAGCCTGGATCACCGTCCCGACGGCGCCATACCGGGCGTGCAGATCGCAGACCAGGTCGAGCGTGCGGTCGACGTATTCGCTCGATTCCATGTCCACGCGCACAAAGCCCTTCAGGGCGGCGGCCTGTTCCACCAATTGGCCGACATTCCCGCGGCACTCCGCGGCCGAAAGATCGATGCCGAACTGGCTCAGTTTGAGGGAGACGTTTCCCTGAATGCCGCGATCGTGAATCGCGGAAAGTGTGTGCAGGTACACATCGCGAGCCGCGGCCGCCTCCTGCAAAGACGAAATACTCTCGCCTAAATGGTCCAGGGTGACGGTGGCGCCCTCGGCATTGAGGTCGCGGCTGACGGCCAAGGCCTGATCCAGTTCGGACCCCGCCACAAAACGAGCGGCGAAGCGCCGGGCCAACGATGAGGTTTCCATCCACCTCCGCAAAAGCTTGCGCCGCGAGAGGAAGATCAGTAGACTACGCACGAACTCCAGACTAGCATCCCGAACCGCAAGGAATCGACGGACGACACTGCAGTCTGCTAGACTGCCGGTTTGGAGCCAAAAAGTCCTAGTCATACTAAACCCGCGGAACTGCGGTGCCCGCGGTGCCGGAGAATGGACATTGTGCCGTCGCTGCCCCGCGGTTTCATAGACCTGCTCATGCAGGGATGGGGACGCATTCCGCGGCACTGCCGCTCCTGCGGAAAACGCTTCTACATTCCTAATCCAAATCCGGTGGCGGAGGAAGCCAAGTCCTCGGACTCATAGAACGGGCCTCTCGGCCTGCCCTGGCCTTTTGCCGAGATGGCTCCCCCCAAAAAAGAACGGGGCAGGCGCCCGAAGACGCCTGCCCCGCCGTTCCATTCTTGAACCTAGCCTAGTTCCGTGACAGTGAGATTCGGTGCTGTCAGAACTCCGCTTGCTGACGCGCGCGGCTCGGAACAGAGCCACGACCGTGAGGGAGTGCAGTCCAATGCAAGGACCTGAACCTCACGGTCACAGCACTAGAACGTCAGCTTGCCGGAAATCTGCAACTGCCGCGGGCCCCAAAGCAAGTTGCTGGTGGACGTGGCGGAAAGGTACGGCGTGGAAGTGTAGGGGACGAAGCAAGCGTTGGTGTGGCCGGCGCAAGCTCCCGATCCCGCCGCGACGTAGGAAAACGCCGTGGTGCTCACACTGGACACGTTGGTGTGGTTGAACAGGTTGAAAGCTTCGCCGATGAGGGCCAGCTTCAGCCGTTCGGTGAGCGAGAACTGCCGCCCCACGCGGAAATCCACGTTATGAAAACCGGGAGCGGTGTTGTCATTGCGGGACAGCCAGCCGGCGCGGCCCTGCGTGGCGCCGGCATAGCTTACGCCGCCGGTCACGCCGCCATCGAGCGGGCTCGGGGCGCCGGTGATATACGGGGTCACCGGAAAGCCGGTGGTCATGGTCACGATCGAGGAAAACGCCCAGCCATCCAGGATCGTCCGGGCCACGGGGTTGGAGAGACTTCGCAGCGATGGCATCCACACGGCATTGCCCACGAAGCGGTGGCGCTGGTCGAGGTCCGAAAGCCCGTATTCGGCCTTGCGATTGTAGGGATCCACGGGATAATCGGTGCCATTGAAGGTGCCGAAATTGCCCGCCGCCTGGGCGCCGTCAAAGGCCTTGCTAAAGGTGTAGTTCACGGTGAATTGCAGTCCATGTTGCATGGGCCGGCGCAGCGTCAGCACCATGGAGTTGTACCAGGAATTGACGTCGCTCGAACCGACGAAGACCTCGCCCGTATTGGTGTTGATGCGGGTGGTATAGAAGGGAACGGTGTAGGTTTGCGCGGTCGAGCCGGCGCTGTTCACGATGTCGTAAGTCTTGGTGGTGGTGGCAGGCGCGAGGTTGGAATCCCAGAAAATCGGCAGATGCTCGCCGCGGCTCACCACGTAGGCGACGGAGCCGGCGAGCATGCCCGGCAACTGCCGCTCCAGGGTGACCTGGCCTTCATGGGCTCGCGGATTCACCCAGTCGGGCGACATGCCGCGGGTTACCTGGCTGGCGGAGGGCGGAGTAAATCCGACCACTTGTGGTGTCACGGCCCCGGCGAACGACGCGGCGGGCGTGGGACCCGGCGGCGTCCAGATCACGTTGGGAAACGCTAACTGCGGGCAGTAGGTCGAATTGGTTGAGACCGGGGTGCAGGAGAACGTCTGTTGGAAAACGCCGTTCTCTACGCGCGTGGCGTAGTAGGTGCTGTTGGTGGTCTTGGCGTAAAACAGGCCGTAGCCGACGCGCAAAACGGTCTTCGGCGAAAGCTGCAACGCGGCGCCGAAACGCGGCGCGAACTGGTCCTTGGGGATGTTAATGGTGGACGTATAGTACGTGGTCAGCGAGGTCAGCGTGTTGGGCGAGGGCGGCTGCGGAATGGTGGAGACGTCATAGCGCAGGCCCATATTGAACGTCAGCCGGGAACTCGCCTTCCAACTGTCTTCAAAGAAAGCGGCGTAATCGTTATTGTAAAAATCGTCCTTGCCGACGTGCGTGATGGGGTCGTTGACCTGTGTGAAGGTGTTGTAATGTTTACCCGTGTTGACATTGCCGTTAGCGTCGGTTGTGGGGATGCCCAGAGCATCTACCACCCACGCATTGAAGGTGGCTTGCGCGCTTCCGTTGCTGTAGGTGTACTGACCGGTCCCGTTGTACAGATTGATCATCACTTCATGGATGATGTTGAAATCCACGCCGGCTTTGAACGTGTGGCGGCCATGGACTTTGGAGATCGTGTCCGATATCTGGATGCGGTGTTCGTCCGGTTCGGCGGTGCGCGGCAGCGCGTAGTTCTCGCCGTAGGTCATCACGCCGGAGATGTTTACGTAGGGCGCGGGAGCGTTGGAGCCGGCGGCTTCCAGATCGCGGCCCCACTGGAAACGGAGACTGTTGACGGTGGAATTATTGATGGTGGAATCCCAGTTGGCCACAAAAATGCGCTCGTGGAAGAGATAACTTCCGTTGGTGCTGAGAGAGCTGTTATTGGCGGTCGGCGAAGTGGTGTAGGCGTTGGGCGCGCGGTAATTCATGAAATCGAAGGAACTGCTGAGGTGGTTGCTCGCGTTCATCTGGTAATCCAACCTGCCGAAGCCCACATCCTGGTTGGTATCGCGCGGGAAGGTACCCTGCTGGTTGAACAGGAAGGCATTGGCCGCCGCGCACTGCGTTCCCGTGATCGGCGCCGGGCAGGTGAAAGCCGTGAGGTTCGGACCGAAGACGCTGCTGGTGTAAGTGATGGGGTTGTCCTTGCGCGAGCCATCATAGGTGCCGAAGTAAAACAGCTTGTCCTTGACGATTGCCCCGCCGCCGCTGCCGCCGAATTGCTGCCACTGATGGATGGGCTGGCTATATTGCCCGTGCGCTTTGGAGTATGAATCGAGCGCGTTGAAAGTGGGGTAGCGCAGATAGTAGAACAAGTCGCCATGAAAGTCGTTGGCGCCCGACTTGGTGACGGCATTCACCACACCTCCGGCGGCCTGCCCGAGTTCCGCGCTGAAATTGCTGGAGTTTACCTGATACTCCTTCATGGAGTCCATGCTGTAGACATACGCGCCGCTGTTGGCGCGCCCGCGGGCTTCCGAGAAGAACGCCTGGTTGTTGTTGGCGCCGTCCACGGTGTTGCTATTGTAAAGGCCCGAGATGCCGCGATAGGACACCAGGCCGGAGGTGCCATCGTTGGTGACGTTGGGGGTGAGCAACACGAAGGTGTCCCAGCGCCGGCCGGCGATGGGCAGGTTGCTGACGGCGGCCGAACTGACCACCTGCGACCGGTCGGTCTTTTCGGTGTCGACGATGGGCGCCTCGGCGGTCACCGTCACGGTATCCTGCGTGGTCTTCACGCTCATGGCGAAGTTGATGGTCAGTGTTTGCCCCACCTCTAGAGTGATGTCCTTGCGGAGCATGGTAGCGAAGCCGGTCTTGCCGGCCGATAGCTCATACTTGCCGGGCGCCAGGAAGGGCGCGACGTAAATGCCGGCGTCATTAGTCTGGATGGCGCGGTCCGCACCCGTATCGGTGTTCTTCACCGCAACGGAGGCGCCGGGTACGACGGCTCCCGAGGCGTCTGTCAAAGTGCCGGTGATGGTTGCGGACCCGGCGTTTTGTGCAAATGCCGGACCGGTCAGCACTGCCGGCAATGCCAGCAGTACGAGGGCGAACAGCGAAAGCTTCTGAAGCCAAGTGAAATGGTACATCGATTTCTCCTCTCTCCCTATCAAAGCGAGTCGAAGTCAGAGTTTCCTTAGTGGGAACCGCATGCCTGGGAAGTCAGCGCGGACTCCCCTGCAACTCTCGGCCCCTGATACGAAGGCCCTGTTTAGTTTCTTAGGATAGCAGAACTGTTTTGCAAAGGGGTTAAGAAATTCAGCGGCGGGAAAGGGGAGTGGGAGGGCAGTTTTGCACAGGGCCGATCTCCCGTTTTTGAAAGATCGGCCCTGCGGTTATTCCAAGTTTAGAACGCCACGGTCAGGGACACTTGCAGGAACCGCGGACTGCCGATGGTGTGCTGGATCAAGCCGAACGAGGTCGACAGCGGAAAGACCGAGCTTACCGCACCGGTGCTGGAACTGACGCTGTATTGGCTGGCGCTGTTGGTGGGAACGTCGAAGCTCGGCGTGTTGGTAACGTTAAACGCGTCCACGCCGAACTTCACCACGTATTTTTCGTGAATGCGGGTGACCTTGCTGATCGAAAGGTCGAGCCGCTTCTGGAACGGCCCGCGGAACAAGTCGCGTCCGGTGATTCCAAAACCGGTCTCGTAGGTATCTTGCAGGCCGGCGGCGGTGCTGTCGGTGGGAATTCCGTTGGTGCCCGGCGCCAGTTTGGGAATGTAGAAGTCGGCGGCGTTGATTACCGGCTTCAGGGGATTGATGCCCGTGGTGCCTTGCAGTTGGGCCTGGCTGGCCGTGACCCCCGGATTCAGGGGCAACTCGGGATCGAGGAGTTCCACGAAGTGCGAATAGTACAGGCCGGCAACCGCGCCCGAATAGTCGATGGGGTTGTACGGCGAGCCGCTCTGGAAGCTGGTCACACCGCTGATCGACCATCCGTTGGCCACGCCTTTCAGGAAGCCGTTCCCCGAAGTCACCTTGGGCAGTTCGTAGTAGGCCTGGAATACGGCTACGTGAGTGCGGTCGTACAAAGAGCTGGCATACGACTGGCGAGGATCGTTGGGGTTATTGCCGTTGTAGAACAGTCCCAACCCGCTTTGCTCGTCGAGCGTGTGCGACCACGTATAAGCGCCGGTGAACTGCAGGCCGTGGCTGAGGCGCTTGCGAGCGCCGAATTGCAGCGCGTTGTAACTGGCGATTCCCTCCGCCTCATAGAACACCGAGCTGTTGGAAAACGAAAGGAAGGGAACGCGCAGATCGGTATTGCCGCCGTCAAAAGTCTTGAGATTCTCCGAAGGCGTTTCGTTGAACCCGTAGGAGATGGTCTGGCCATTGATCGGGCTGGAGGAGGTGGCGATGCCCGGCTGGTTGAAGGGAATCGGTAGAACCTGGTGGAAGCTATGGCTGCCGATGTAACCGAGGCTTAACGTGATCGTATTCTCCGGCTGCCATTGCAGGTCGAAAGTCCAATCGGTGGAGTACGGCAGTTTGTTCGTGGGGTCGTAGCCGCCGAACAGGTACGTGGTGGTTCCTTTGGCGACCGAGGCCGCATTGGGAAACAGGCTGGCGAGCGAACTGAGGCTGGTCACCGGCGCCGGTAATACCGAGCCGGCGAAAGGCGCGGCGATGGTGCCGGAAGTGGTGGTCCCGACCTGCTGCACGAAAGGAGGCGCGAGCGTCACGCCGAAAGGTCCGTTGAAGCCGCTGCCGGCGCTGGGCGAGAACTCGCTGAAATATTCGCCGCGGTCATAGTACATTCCCACGCCGGTGCGAATCACCAGGTTCTTAACCCCTTCCGGTTTCCAGACGACGCCGATACGCGGCGCTATGCCCCACTGCCTTCCGGTCAACGTGGAATCGCTGACTCCTGGAGTCCCCAAAATCTTGTTATCGCCGGCAACCACGATGCCGCTATTGGTGACGGTATCGGTGGAGGCGCTGTAGGCGTAAGCGTCCGGGTGGAAGTTGGTGAGGTTGCCGTACTTCTCGGATAACGGCCCATCGAAATCATAGCGGACGCCGATGTTGATGGTCAGGTTATTGGTGGCCTTGAAGTTGTCCTGCACGTAGGCGCCTACCTGGTCCGCGCGGTAGTAGCGATTGCTGGCGCCGGCGAAATATTTGGAACCGCTGCCGGACGTGGGAGCGCCGGTCATCAGCGTGGGCCAATCGGCAAAGGTGAGGCTGGCGGTGTTGTTGTTGTTGTTGATGATATTGAGCTCACTATGCGTCCAGTTGGCGCCGATGCCGATGGTGTGGCGGCCCTTCACCCAATTAAAGGTGGAGTTGCCTTGAAAGTTGTTCTGGTAGGATCCGGCGTTGGAGAAGTTGGAAGTGGGTCCAATGTAGAAGGCCTTGCTGAGCGCGGGATCGGACTTGGTAATGGTGATTCCCGGAAATTCCGTGCTGCCGAAAACGTCCATGCCCACCGAACCGGGAGTGAAGGGCTGCGTGGTTTGTCCGTAGGAGATTTCACGCGTGAAACTAGCCTTGTTCTGCCAGGTAATGGTCGGGCTCAAAATGGTGGTGTTGTCCAGCGTGGCAGTCTGCGCCCCGGCTTGAGTCACCTTGGCGAAGCCCAGTACGGAGGACCCGGCGAACGGGTTGGTGGTGGGGTTGGTCTGGGTGAAGAACTTGAGGGCCAGGCGGTCTTTATCGCTGACGTTGTAATCCAGATCGCCCACGCCCATATTGGCTTCGAACTTGGCGGGTGCGATCAGGACGGCATCGTAACCCAGCGCAGCCGCGGCAGACCCGGTAATCGTCGGAGTCGGAATCATGTACTGGCCTCCGATCTTGGCGTTGAACAGGGCGAGTGCCACGGGGCTGATGGCGCTAGGCGCCACGGTCTTGGCGAAATCGGCCTGCACCATGTTGGCCAAACCCTGCGCCGAACGGTCGTCGGTGAGATGTTGGGGAACGGTGACAGTAGCGGTTCCATTCGCCGCGTCGTGATCGGAAATGCCCTGATAGCCGGCGAAGAAGAACAGCTTGTCTTTGAAGATCGGGCCGCCAATATCTACTCCGTAGCGGTTGTAATGCAGCGCCGCTACCGTGCCGAGCGTGGTATTGTTCGGCGCCGTGCCGGCAGGCGCGGTGTTGGGAGAGGCGTTGCGGAAGAATTCATTGGCGTTGAGCCCGCTGTTCTCCAGGTGGTCGTACGCCTGGCCATGAAACAGGTTGGTGCCGGATCGCGTGGTGGTCTCGATTTGCGCGCCGCTCTTACCGCCCTGCGAAGCATCGTACAGGCCCGAGTTCACGCGCAGTTCCTGAATCATTTCCGGAGCCGGTGTAGGCAGTCCTTGGCCAATGGCGTCATAGACCGAACCGCTGGTCTGCAAATCGCCGCCGGGAAGGCTGCTGGTGCCGGTATTCGACGTGAACCGGTTGGAAGCCACCTGGCTGGTGGACTTGCCGTTGAACAGGTTGTCGGCATTGGCGCCGTTGATGGTGAAGCTGTTGCTGGAATCGCGCTGGCCGTTGGACCAGATGGCTTGGTTGCCGAAGCCCGAGTTCGAACCCGAACCGTTCAGAAAATCGGCCGAGAGTCCGGGGCTCAACAGCGCGAGTTGCGTGAAACTGCCCGTGCCCAGAGGCACGTTGTTGATGGCCGTGGTATCCAACACGTACCCCGTGGTCGTATTGACCTCGTTGAGCAAGGGTGTCGCTGTCACTTCCACGGTGGTCGCCACCGCGCCGACTTCCAGGTTTCCGTTCACCGTAGCCGTGCGGTCGCCCTGGACCAGAATGGCCGTGAACGTTTCTGTTTTGAATCCCTCTTTGGCGAAGCTCACGCTGTAGTTCCCGATAGGCAGATTCGGCGCCTGGTAGGCGCCGGTGCTCGATGTGCTCGCCTTGATTTGCAGGTTAGTGTCGGTGTTTCTGATGGTGACAGCCGCTCCGGGAACCGCCGCTCCCGTGGCATCTACCACCGAACCGGTGATAACGCCAGTTAATTGCTGGGCGCACAGAGGGGCCGACATCAGCACCAGAACCGCAAACAGTAGTGACACGGCAACCGCTTTCGAATGCATGCAACAATCCTCCCGAAGTTTTTTGGATCAAAGTTAGAATACCAGACCGTTACGCAATTAGAGCCGAAGCGCGGCGATTTTTCAATGGAAAACTTTGTCATCTTGGCAAACCCGCGAATCGGGGGCGTAGAAAAAGCGATGAGCGATTCCGAATGTTGTTTTATCCTGTTTTTCACAGAGCCAGTTTCCATTTTCCAAAGTCCGTCTGCGCACCTCGGAAAGACCTCCGTTGGTATTTGGGGCAGGGCCAGAATAACAGGCGGATGTGACACTGACGTTAGAACTCTCCTACGGCATGGTTAAGATCGTGGAGGCGGCGCAACTTCACACTGGTAACTTCCGGCGGCGGGCCGCGCCGCCCGCCAAACTCACAATGGCTATACTGAAGCGAACGGAACGTCATGGAAAATCTGGCAGACAGACTGGCGGCGGTCCGCGAACGGATTGCCCGCGCGGCCGGTAAAGCGCGGCGCGATCCGGCGGGGATTCTCCTGCTGGCCGTAACCAAGATATTTCCCGCCGATGCCATTCGCCAGGCTTACGATTTGGGGCTGCGCGATTTTGGAGAAAACTACGTCCAGGAATTTGAAGGCAAGGCCCCGGCGCTGAGCGGCCTGCCCGACGCCCGCTACCACCTCATCGGCCATCTGCAATCCAACAAGACCAAGAAGGCCGCGGAACTGTTCCAGGTGGTCCAGACTGTCGATTCCGCCAAACTGGCGCGGCGCCTCAACGAGTCCGAACATCCGCTCGACGTCATGCTCGAGGTGAAGCTCTCGACCGAAGACGCCAAGAGCGGCGCCGCTCCCTCCGAGTTGCCGGACCTGATCGCGGCGGTGCGCGCCTGCGGCAACCTGCGCTTGCTGGGGCTAATGACCATGCCGCCGTGGTCGGACGATCCGGAGGCTTCGCGCGGTTACTTTCGCGGGCTGCGCGAATTGGCCGAACAACACGGGTTGGCGCACCTTTCCATGGGCATGTCGCACGATCTGGAGACGGCCATCGAAGAAGGTTCCACTTGCGTGCGCGTGGGAACGGCACTCTTCGGCAAACGGAAGAAACCGTGACTGTGGGATTTTACTCTCCCCTGCCGCCGGCGTGGACGGGAGTGGCCGACTATGCGGCGGCGCTGCTGGAGGAGTTGCGCAAACACGGGCGCGTGGATGTGGCGCCGCCCGCCTGTGACGTGGCTCTCTATCATCTGGGCAACAATGCGCTGCACGGCGAAATCTACCAGCGCGCGCTGGAGGCTCCGGGAGTGGTGGTGCTGCATGACGCCGTGTTGCAACACTTCTTTCTGGGACGGTTGAGCGAGGCTGCCTACACGGAAGAATTCGTCTACAACTATGGCGAGTGGACTCGCGGCCTGGCGCGCGACTTGTGGCGCTCTCGCGCCTCCTCGGCGGCCGATCGCCGCTATTTCGATTTCCCCATGTTGCAGCGCATCGCCGAACGGGCGCGCGCCGTGGTCGTCCACAACCCGGCGGCCGCGCAGGTGGTGCGCCGGCACGCGCCGGAGGCGCGCGTGGTGGAGATCCCGCACCTTTTCGCGCCGCCGAGCGACGTGCCGGGAATGGCCGAAGCGCTGCGCTACCGTCAACGTCTGGGCGTCGATCCCGGCGCGTTCCTGTTCGGCGTATTCGGGTATCTGCGCGAATCCAAGCGTCTGGCGATGGTGATGGAGGCGTTTGCGGAACTGCATCGCAGCCATCCGCAAACGGCGCTGCTGGTGGCCGGCCAGTTTGTCTCCACCGACCTGGAACGGGCTGTCGCGCCGATGCTGGCAGGCGCGGGTGTGTTTCGAAGGCCCCACGTGGAGGACCGCGAGTTCTGGCTGGCGGCCGCGGCTGTGGATGCGTGCATCAACCTGCGTTATCCGGCGGCCGGCGAAACCTCGGGCATCGCGATTCGTCTGATGGGCCTCGGCAAGCCGGTCCTGATGACGGAATCGCTCGAGTGTTCGCGATTTCCCGAGGGCGCTTGCCTGCTCATTGCCGCCGGCGCCGACGAGCGCGATTCGCTGCGCCAGCACCTGCTGTTACTGGCGTCCATGCCCGAAGTGGCCGCCGCCATTGGCGAACGGGCCGCCGCGCATATTCGCGCCC
>Ga0302319_10017918_pt1 | contig 12942 bp, 9 predicted proteins | sample Bog_T0_2_FD_203319 | JGI IMG/M metagenome (GOLD analysis project Ga0302319, IMG submission 203319) | Peat permafrost microbial communities from Stordalen Mire near Abisko, Sweden - Bog_T0_2 | ecosystem: Environmental > Terrestrial > Soil > Wetlands > Peat | place: Sweden: Abisko, Stordalen Mire...
AAAGCCGCCGCCGATCAACTTGCGCGCGATCGTCTCGACAAAGCCGGCATGCAGCGGCGCGGGGATATGATTGGACACGGCGGGCAGGGTTTTCAAATAGGTGGCGATCGCGCTCGCGTCGTCGTCCCCGAACGCATGCAGATACATCCACGGCATGCCCCAGATATTGAGGGTGCGTCCGTCGAGACCCTTACCGTTGCGGATCGCGTCGGCGATCTGCTTCACGCTGGCGCCGCCGAGGCCGGTGTCGACATCGGAAGTGAGATTGCGGGTGACAAATACGCCCTGCGGCTCGGCGCCGACGCGCATGCCCCCCGCGAGGTAGCGGTCCTCACGATAGATTCCGCCGCGATCGATCTCGGTATGGCATAGCCCGCACATTTCGGCGTGAACCAGATACCGCCCGCGCGCGGCAAGATCGGCCTGCGCTCCCGGGCCTTGCAGAGCGCCCCCGGGCGCCCAGGGGGCGACGCGTTGGTTGGCCAGCAAATAGTTGACGACGTCCCAGCGCTGATCCGATGTCAAGATTTCGGCGAACGACGGCATCGGGCCGGGGCTGAGGCCGGTGGTCAGGCGCATCCACAGGTTTTCCGGCGCGGCGCCGCCGCGGAACGTCCAGGGCGCGGTGAGATCGCGCGAGATCACGGGATAGGCCTTGGCGTCCTGCAATTCCACGCCGCCGCGCAGATTGTCGCCGTGGCACTGCGCGCAGCCGGTCTCCGCATACAGCTTGCGGCCCCGCTCGAGGCTGGCGGCGTCGGCGTTTACCCGGGGCGGAATCGCGATGGGCGGCGCGGCGTTCGCGAACGCCGGCGACATCGATTTGACGACGCCGACCAGCGAGCGAATTTCGTCGGATGTGAGCAGGTCGCGCCATGCCGGCATCGCCGAGGCCGTCAAACCGTCGGCGATGACCGCATAGAGATCGTCGTCGCTGGGCGGCGCGCCCGCGGGCGTCGTCTTGTACTTGAACAGCCCTTGCGTGAAATCCCGCGGACGCGGGATCATCGACGGCGCCGAGGCGCCGTTGCCGCGGCCATCCGGCCCGTGACAGATCGCGCAATTGGCGGCGTAGAGCTTTTGCGTCGGCGTCGCGCTGGCGGGCGCGCTCGCCGCCGGCGGCCAGACCGTGTCGGCGTAAACTTTCGGGTCCGGCTTCCACACCGACGCGGGCGTCTGCATCGCCTCGCGCACCAGGATCGAACGGCCGACATCGAGGACGAGGATCAGCGCCAGCGCTACGAGCGCGACGCCGCGACGCGAGAGGGGAAACCAGCTCGGAAACATCGGCGCCTCGGGGTTGAATTTGCGGTCGCGTCGAAATTTTGGTACTATAAGGTACCACGCAATTTCGCGAAATGGAACCCATCGGTACCGTCTTGAAGAGAAAATGTTGAACCCGGACGACACGGATACTTTCAGCGCCCGCCGTCACGCGATTCTGATCGCAGCCGCCGAGGCGTTCCTCTCCCACGGCTATACGGCGACCACGACGGCGCAGATCGCGCGGCTGGCGAAAACCTCGAAACGCGCGATCTATCAGCACTTCCCCAGCAAGCATGAAATGCTGGCGGCGATGGTGCGAGAACGCAGCCGGGAAATGGTGCTGGCTGTGGAAATGGGGGCGCCGGCGAGCGAACCCGAATTCTACGCCACGCTCGTCGAGTTCGGCGCGCATTTCCTGGCGCGGCTGGTCGATCCCTCGACCATCGAATTGTACCGCCTCGCGATCGGCGAAGCCGGCGACGACAACGACCTCGGGCAGGCCCTGGAGGCCAGCGGCCGTGCGCCTGTCGTCGCCGCCGTCACCCGCTTTGTCACCCTCGGAGTCTCCCGGGGCTGGCTCGTCGCCGACGGATTGCCGGAAGCTGTCGAAACCTATTTCGACGCGCTGACCGGCTGGCTGCCGATCTACCAGCTTTTACGCACCGCGCCGCTTCCCGACGAAGCCGAGCTGCGATTGCGATCGGAGCGGGTGGCGAAGGTGCTGAGGATGCTGGCGGGGGCGAGGATGCCTTAGCGCGTTCTCCGTCCGCCTCTCCCCGCAAGCCGGGGCGAGGGGACGCTCCAGGCCCGCGGGCGCCGCTGTCTTCGCCATGAGTCTTCGCTCAGCGCCCCGCCATCGACGACCGTCGCGCCATCGCATAGGCTGCCCCTCAACGACCACGAGGGAATACTCCATGCAAACACGTCAACTCGGCCGCAGCGGCCTGTCCGTTTCGGCGCTCGGCTTCGGCTGCATGGGCTATGGGCCGCTCGCCGATCGGGCGGAGTTCGTCGCCACCATCCGCGGCGCGGTCGAGCGGGGCGTCACCTTGTTCGACACCGCCGAATCCTACGGGCCGTTCGTCAACGAGGAGAACGTCGGCGAGGCGTTGGGGCCGTATCGCGACCAAGTGGCTATCGCCAGCAAGTTCGGCTTCAATATCGATCCCGACACTGGAAAGCGCGGGGCCGGGGTCGACAGCCGGCCGCAACGCATCCGCCGCGCGGTGGAGGGCTCGCTGAGGCGGCTGAAGACCGATCATATCGATCTCGTCTATCAGCACCGCGTCGATCCCGCCGTGCCGATCGAGGACGTCGCGGGGACGGTGAAAGACCTCATCGCCGAGGGCAAGGTGAAATATTTTGGCCTGTCGGAGGCGGGGGTTGCCTCGATTCGCCGCGCCCATGCGGTGCAACCGGTGGCGGCGTTGCAGAGCGAATATTCGCTGTGGACGCGCGAACCCGAAACCAACGTGCTGCCTGTCCTGGAAGAGCTGGGAATCGGGTTTGTGCCGTTCAGCCCGCTCGGCAAAGGGTTTTTCGCCGGAACCATCGATAATGCGACGACCTTCGATCCCACCGACTTCCGCGCCCGCGCGCCGCGCCTCGCGCCCGAGGCGCGCGACGCCAATCGGGCGCTGCTCGACTGGTTGGGCAAGATCGCCGCACTGAAAAACGCGACGCCTGTGCAAATTGCACTCGCCTGGTTGCTCGCGCAAAAGCCGTGGGTCGTGCCGATTCCCGGCACCCGCAAGCTGCATCGGCTCGAGGAGAACCTCGGCGCGGGGTCGATCGTGCTGTCCCCCGAAGATGTCGCCGAGATCGACGCGGCCTCGTCGAGTTTTCACGCCGCGGGCGAGCGCTATCCGGAAGACTTCCTGAAACTGTCGGGGCGGTGAGGGGCTTGGCCTGTTCCGCGGCGCGGCGAGGCCACCGGCGCGCGCGGGTTTCCCAAAGCCGCGATATGCGCTAGACGACGCCGGATCCACGGCAAGGGACGATCGTAAATTGCGCTATCTCTCGACGCGCGGCCAGGCGCCGACGCTCGGTTTTCTCGACGCGATGCTCGCGGGGCTCGCCCGCGACGGCGGGCTCTATGCCCCCGAGACGCTGCCAACGATGACTCCGGACGAGATCGCCGCGCTCTCCGGCCTGCCCTATGCGCAAGCGGCGGCGCGAATCGTCGCGCCGTTCGTGGCGGGCGAGATTGCCGATTCCGACCTGCTGGCGATGGCCGAGGACGCCTATAGCGGCTTCCGCCACGCCGCCAAGGCGCCGCTGGCGCAGATCGACGACAATCTGTTCTTGCTCGAACTGTTCCACGGCCCGACGCTGGCGTTCAAAGATTTCGCCATGCAATGGCTGGGGCGGCTGATGAATTTCGCTCTTCGAGAGCGCGGCGCGCGGGCGACCATTCTGGGCGCCACCTCCGGCGACACCGGCGCAGCGGCGATCGAAGCGTTCGGCGGCGGCGCGCTGACCGACGTGTTCATCCTCTACCCGCACCGCCGCGTCTCCGACGTGCAGCGCCGACAGATGACCACGGTCGACAAGACGGGCGTCCACGCCATCGCGGTGGAAGGCTCGTTCGACGATTGTCAGGACATCGTCAAATCGCTGTTCAACGATTTGTCGTTCCGCGACGAACTGGCGCTGTCGGGCGTCAACTCGATCAACTGGGCGCGGATACTGGCGCAGATCGTGTATTATTTCACCTCCGCCGTCGCGCTCGGCGCGCCCCGTCGCGCGGTGTCGTTCACCGTGCCCACCGGCAATTTCGGCGACATTCTCGCCGGCTACTACGCCAAGCGCATGGGATTGCCCATCGAGCGCCTCGTCATCGCCACGAACGAGAACGACATACTCGCCCGCACGTTGGCGAGCGGCGACTACAAGCCGCTCGGCGTGAGAGCTACGGCGTCGCCATCGATGGATATCCAAGTGTCGTCCAATTTCGAGCGTTTGTTGTTTGAGGCCTGCGGGCGCGACGCGGCGGCGGTGCGTGGCCTGATGGCCTCGCTCAAACAGGCGGGAGAATTCACCGTCGAGGCCAACGCGCTCGCGCGTATCCGCGCCGATTTTGACGCCGCACGCGCGTCGGAAGCCGAATGCGCCGCCGAGATCGCGCGGACTTTCGCCGAAAGCCAGATCACCCTCGATCCGCACACCGCCGTCGGCGTCCACTCGGCGCGCCGCGCGCTTGCCAGGAAGCCGGCGACGCCGATGATTTCGCTCGCCACCGCCCATCCGGCGAAGTTCCCCGACGCGATCGAAAAGGCGACGGGGCGGCGGCCCGGATTGCCCGCGCATCTGCAAGCGATCATGTTGGCGCCCGAGCGTTTCGCGGTGCTGCCCAACGACCCGCGCGCCGTCGCCGAGTTCGTACGCGAACGCGCGAGGATCAAAGCTTGACCGTGCGCCTCACCCGTCTTCCCTCCGGCCTGCGTATCGTCACCGACGACAATGCGGCGGTAAAGACGGCGGCAATCGGCGTATTCGCCGGCGTCGGCTCGCGGCACGAGCGCGCCGACGAACACGGCCTCGCGCACCTGCTCGAACATATGGCGTTCAAAGGCACGCGGCGGCGCAACGCGTTGCAGATCGCCGAGACCATCGAGAACGTCGGCGGCGACCTCAACGCCGAGACCAGCGCCGAGCAGACCGGCTATTTCGCCCATGTGCTGGCCGAGGACCTTCCCGTCGCGGTGGACGTGCTCGCCGATATCTACATCGACAGCCAATTCGACTTGGAGGAACTGGCGCGGGAGAAGAACGTCATCCTGCAAGAGATCGGCGCGGTGGAAGATACGCCCGACGATCTCATATTCGATCTGACCAGCGCCGCCGCATGGCCCGATCAGCCGCTGGGGCGGCCGATCCTCGGCTCGCGCGAGAGCGTCGCCGGTTTCGAGCGCGACGCGATTCGCGGCTATCTCGGTCGCAACTATCGCGCGGGTTCGACGCTGGTGGTCGGCGCCGGCGCGGTCGACCATGACGCGCTGGTGGCGTTGGCCGGCGAAAAGCTCGCCGCATTGGAGCCGACCGACATCGAGCCCCCTTCGGTCGCGCGCTACGCGGGCGGGCAGACGCTGATCAAGAAGCCGCTCGAACAGACCCATATCGTCGTCGCCTTCGAAGGCCGCGGCATCGGCGCCGACGATTCGGACGCCGCCTATGTGTTCGCCGCCGCCACGGGGGGCGGCATGTCGTCTCGGCTGTTTCAGGAGGTGCGCGAGAAACGGGGCCTCGCCTATTCGGTCCACGCCTTCCACTGGGGCTTCGCCGAGACCGGCCTGTTCGGCTTCTACGGCGGCTGCGAGGCGAAGAAAGCGGGGGAGTTGGTCGCGGCGGCGCTGGATTGTCTGGCGGACGCGACAGAGGGCTTGAGCGAAACAGAAGTCGCTCGCGCCAAGGCGCAGATGAAGGTGTCGACGCTGACGGCGCTGGAATCGCCGACGGCGCGCATCCAGCAACTGGCGCGGCAGACGTTTTGTTACGGCGCGCCGCTGACGCTCGCGGAAATGACCGCGCGCATCGATCGCATCACCGTGGCGGACGCGCGCGCGGTCGGCGCGGCGATGCTGAAGAGCGCGCCGACCGTCACGGCGGTTGGCCGCATCGGCAAAGTTACGGGCGCGGCGGGAGTCGCGCGCCGGCTCGCGCGCGGCTAGAGTGGCGCCATGGCGCTCTTCGGTTTCTCCCGCATCCTCGAACCTGAGCCGCGGCTCAGCGGTTCCGGACTCACGCTGCGGCCGGCGGGCGGCGGCGACTTCGTCGCCTGGGCGACGCTGCGCGAGGCGAGCCGCGATTTCCTCATCCCCTGGGAGCCGATCTGGCCGGAGGACGATCTGACTCGCGGCGCTTTCCGCCGCCGCGTGCGCCGCGCCAGCGAGGAGATCGCCCGCGACGAAGCCTATCCGTTCCTCATCTTCGACGAAGCGCGAGGAACCCTGCTCGGCGGCGTGACTTTGGGCGGCATCCGCCGCGGCGTCGCGCAGACCGGCACGCTCGGATATTGGATGGGCGCAGCCTTCGCGGGCAAGGGCGTGATGACCCGCGCGGTCGGCGTCGTCGGGCGCTGGGCGTTCCACCAGTTGCGCCTGCATCGCATCGAGGCCGCCTGCCTGCCGGAAAATTTCGCCTCGCGTACGCTACTGGAGCGCAACGGATTCCAGCACGAGGGGCTGGCGCGCGAGTATCTGCGCATCAACGGCGTCTGGCGCGATCACGTGCTGTATGCGCTCCTCGAACATGAGGCGTCGCGCCTTGTCTGAGTTCTCCTCCCGCGCCTTCGCCCATCTCGCCGCCATGCTGATCGCGCTGATGCTGACGCTGCTGGGCGTCGACGCCGCCATGGCCGTCAAATCCGTGCGCGTTTCGGTCGACGCCGATACGACAGATCTCACGCACGCCGTTGAACATTTCAGCGGCCGGGGCGACAAGCTGGCGGTTTCGACGGCGCCGGGTCCGGACAAGATCGAGCGGCGCATCGAGGTGAGCGCGCTGGAGGCCGGCGCCAATCCCTCGTGGATCGTGTTCGCGCTCACCAACGATTCCGACGAACAACTCACGCGGCTCATCGTCGCCCCGCACTACCGCTTCGTCGGCTCGCGCATCATCTGGCCGGATCTCGGTTCGGCGCGCATCACCACCGTCACCGCGAGCCAAGGCGAGCCGCCCGAGCGCGAGGACGAGTTGTCGGCCGACGTATTCCGCGTGACGCTCGATCCCGGCGCCACCGTCACCTACGTCGCCGAATTGCGCGTCGACAGTCTGCCGCAGCTCTATCTGTGGGAGCCCGAGGCCTATAAGGACAACGCGACGCGGTTGACCCTGTTCGAGGGCATCGTCATCGGCATCGCCGGCCTGCTGGCGCTGTTTCTCACCATGGTGTTCGTGGTGCGCGGCGCATTGATGTTTCCGGCCGCCGGCGCGCTCGCCTGGGCGGTGTTCGCCTATGTCTGCCTCGATTTCGGCTTCTGGCGAAAGATTCTCGGCTTCGACGACGCCGCCGAGCGCATCTGGCGCGCGGCGCTCGAGGCCACCATCGGCGCGACGCTGATTGTATTTCTGTTCGCCTATCTGAACCTGCGCCGTTGGCACGTGCGCTTCCTCCACGTCGGCCTCGTCTGGCTGCTCATCATGGCGGCGGTGACGGCGCTGTCGATCTACGATGCGCCGGTCGCCGCGGGCGTGGCGCGAATCTCGATCGCCAGCGCCGCCGCGGTCGGACTGCTGCTCATCATCAGCCTGGCGATATCCGGCTCCGAGCGCGCGCTTTTGCTGATACCGACTTGGTTCCTGCTCGGCGTCTGGGTCGTCGCGGCGGGGGCGACGGCGCTCGGCGACGTCAACAACGACCTCGTCGCCCCCGCGCTGATCGGCGGCCTCGTGCTCATCGTGATGCTGATCGGCTTCACCATCATGCAGAGCGCGTTCTCGACCACGAGCGGCTTGAAGGTGACGGGCGAGGACGCCGAACGTCGGGCGTTGGCGATGACCGGCTCGGGAGATTCGATCTTCGATTGGAACGTCGGCGCCGACCAGATCTTCGTCAGCCCCGACGTCGAGACTCAGCTCGGCCTCAAACGCGGCGCGCTCGAGGGGCCGGCAGTCGGCTGGCTCGACATTCTCCATCCGCTCGACCGCGACCGCTACACCGCCCTGCTCGACGGCTTGCTGCACCAACGTTCGGGACGCATCCACCACGATCTGCGCCTGAAAGGCGCCGACGGCCACTACGCGTGGTTTCTGCTCAAAGCGCGTCCCGTGCTGTCGCCGGAAGGCGACGTGGCGCGGGTGATCGGCTCGCTCGCCGACGTCACCGAGTCCAAGGCGGCCGAAGAGCGCATCCTGCAGGACGCGATCCACGACAATCTGACCGGGCTGCCCAACCGCGAACTATTCTTCGACCGCATCGAGACCGCGCTGCTGCAAACCCGGCGCGGCGGCGTGCGGCCCGTCGCGATGTCGATCGACATCGACCGGCTGAAGGCGGTCAATATCGCGATGGGTCTGTCGTTCGGCGATTCGGCGCTGCTCACCGTCGCCCGCCGCGTCGCGCGCGACCTCAAACCCGGCGACACGCTGGCGCGGATGGGCGGCGACCATTTCGGCGTCGTCGCGTTCCTCGACGGCAGCGGCGCCCAGGCGGGCATCCTCGCCGAGAGCATGCGCGCCGCGCTCGCTGCGCCCATCAGCTTCGGCGACCGCGAGATCTCGCTCACCGCCTCCCTCGGCTACGCTCTGTATGATCCGGCGCTGCATGCGCGCGGCGCCGACCTCTACGCCGACGCCGAGATCGCGCTCACCAACGCCAAGAAGGACGGCGGCGACCGCGCCGTGATGTTCCAGCGCGAGATGCGCGCCTCGCGCCGAACCGAAGGCGGCATGATCGCCGAAATCCGGCAGGCGCTGGAGCGCGGCGAACTGGCGATGCTGTACCAGCCGATCGTACGTCTGGAGGACCGCACGGTCGCCGGCTTCGAGGCGATGCTGCGTTGGCGCCATCCGCGGCTCGGCCTGCTCAGGCCGGCGGAATTCTTCGCAGAAGCCGAATCGGCGGGCGTGATGGCGCAGATCGGCGTGTTCGCGCTCGACGCCGCCGGACGCGAACTCGCCTCCTGGCAACGCGCCTTGCAGGTGGAGCCGCCGATCTTCGCCAGCCTGAACATTTCCTCGCGCCAGTTGCTCGGCAACGAATTGCTCAGCGACCTGCGCTCGACGCTCTCCCACCGCCAAGTGCTGCGCGGCACGCTGAAGCTCGAACTCACCGAATCCGTGGTGATGGAAAACCCGGAATATTCGGCGCAATTGCTGCCGCGCGCGCGCGAAATGGGCGCCGGGCTGGCGCTAGACGATTTCGGCGCCGGCTATACCTCGCTGTCGCATATCGAGCGCTATCGTTTCGACACGCTGAAAATCGACCCGTCGCTTGTCAAGCCCAATTCTCAGGGCGTGCGGCCGACGATCCTGCGCTCGGTGGTGGCGATGGCGCACGACCTCGGCATGAACGTGATCGTCGAAGGCGTGGAGACCGAATCCGACGCCATCGCGCTGTCGCAGGTCGGCTGCGAATTCGCGCAAGGCTCCGCTTTCGGCCAGCCGATGACCGCTTCGCAGGCGCGCCGCCTGATGGGGGCCGCGCCGGAGTAACCCAAAGGAACGCCCATGAGACGCGCGCTCGCCCCGTTCGCCGCCCTCGCCGTTCTCGTCGCCATTGGGCTGTGGTTCGCCTCCGCGCCGCGCGGCGTCGACGCCACCACGGCCGCGGAAATGGCAAAGCCCGGCGACGTCGAGTCCGGGCGCGTCGTGTTCGCCGTCGCCGGCTGCGAATCCTGCCATGTGAGCGCCGGTCAGAGCGACCCGCTCAGGCTCGGCGGCGGGACGCCGATGGCGACTCCGTTCGGAACCATCTATCCCCCCAACATCTCGCCCGACCGCAACAACGGCATCGGCGGCTGGACGCCGCTGGAATTCGCCGACGCGATCCTGACGGGCGTGTCGCGCCGCGGCGAGCATTTATATCCGGCGCTCCCCTACCCTTCCTATCGGCTGATGACGACGAAGGACGCGCGCGACCTGTTCGCTTATCTGCTCACGCTGCCGCCCGTCGCCGGCAAGGCGCCGCCGACCTCGCTCGCCTTCCCGTTTTCGATCCGCCGCGGAATCGGCCTGTGGAAGCTCCTCTACACCCAGGCCCCGCCTGCGCCGCCCGCGGGCAGGAGCGCGGCCTGGAGCCTCGGGCGCTATCTGGTCGAAGGCCCGGGACATTGCGGCGAGTGCCATTCGCCGCGCGACATGCTCGGCGGCGTCGCCTGGGGCAACCGGCTCAAAGGCGGCGCGCTGCCCGACGGCAAGGGCAAGGCGCCCGCGCTCACCCCCGCCGGGCTCAAGGACTGGTCGAAAGACGACATCGCCGAAGCGCTCTCCAGCGGCTTCACGCCGACCGGCGACACGCTCGGCGGGGCGATGGCGGCGGTGGTGCGCAACACGGCGCAACTGCCGGGGGAGTACCGGTCGGCGATGGCGGAGTATCTGAAGGCGGGGCGGGAGTGAGCGACTCGGGTCGCCGAGCCCAACGTCCCGCCGCCCCGGCGCGCTGTGACGGATTTGGTCGACGGCAGGCGATTTCAAGGGTTTGAGTGTCACGCCGTGGCCGCGCGAAGGCCGAGAAGCCGTCCATCGTTGAAGCCGCCGTCATCGCGAGCTTGCGAAGCGATCCAGGGGGAATGCGACGAAGCTTTCCGCCTTGAACGCGTAAAGCTACCGAGGGCGCGTCGTGGGACTCTGGATCGCTTCGCAAGCTCGCGATGACGGAAGCTGCGCCGCCGTTTCGGATCGGAAAAATGGGCGGCTTAGGAGGTACGCATTTACGGCATTTAAGGTGACAGTGCATTCTATGCGCCTAACTATCCAAGTCGGCCGATGGAACACCCAGACTTATGCCTGAGGACCCTTCGATGCCGCGCTTACAGATCATCACGACCCCCGCTGGCGAGGAACTCGCCGTGCTGCCGCGCGCCGAATTCGACCGTCTGGCGGCGCTCGCCGCGGAAGCGGAGGAAGACGCGGCCGACGTCGCCGCCTACGACGCGGCAAAGGCGGCGTTCGAAGCCGGCGGTTCGGTTGCATTCCCGCCCGACCTGACAGCCCTGCTGTTGAAGGCCAAGAGTCGCCTCGCCGCGACCCGCAAATGGCGGGGATTGTCACAGGCCGAACTCGCCGCCAGAGCCGACATCCAGCAGGGGTATCTGTCGGACCTGGAGACCAAGCGACGCAACGGCCTTCCCGCCACCATCGAGCGATTGGCGGCAGCGCTGGACGTTCCGCTCGCGTGGCTCAGCTAGAGCGTTCCCTGTTCAAGCAGAGCCGTTTGTTGCTCCCTCCCCCTTAATGGGGGAGGGAGTCTGCGCTGCGACTCTCTTTGTTCGGATATCGCTCTAGCGGCGACGCCAACAAAGCCTGCGCAATTTGCGCAGACCACCAGGTTTCCGCGCCAACCCGCCTCACAAACACGGCAGCCTGAGCGTCGCCCTCAAGCCCCCGAGCGCGCTGTCTTCCAGGCTCAACGAGCCCCCATACACCGCCGCCAGATCGACCACGATCGACAGCCCCAGCCCCGACCCCGGCCGCGTCTCGTCGAGCCGGCGCCCGCGCTCCACCGCCGCCTCGCGCGCGGCGACATCGAGGCCCGCGCCGTCGTCGTCGATGCTGACGAGGAAGAACGGGCGCCCCTGCGGGTTCGTCGCCGGCTCGCGCGCGGCCGAGACGAGCACATGGCTGCGCGCCCACTTACCGGAATTGTCGAGCAGATTGCCGATCAGATCGGTGAGATCCTGCGCTTCGCCGCGGAAGCGAAGAGCCTCGATCTCGCCGACCTCGAAGTCGAGCCCGCGTTCGGCGTAGACCTTGTCGAAGGTGCGCGCCAAGGCCTCGACGACGGGCTTGAGTTCCGTCGCGGTGTTGCTCGACGTCGCGCGCGCGGCGGCGCGGGCGCGGTCGAGGTAGAAACTCACCTGCTGCGTCATCAGAGCCGCCTGCTCGCGCACCTTGTCGGCGAGCGCGGGGCTGCCCGCGTCGGCCTCGTTGACGATGACGCTGAGCGGGGTCTTCAAGGCGTGGGCGAGATTGCCGACTTGCGTGCGCGCACGTTCCACCACTTCGCGGTTGGAATCGATGAGCAGGTTGAGTTCGGCGGCGAGCGGCGCGACGTCCTCGGGGAACTCGCCTTCGATGCGCAGCGATTCGCCCTGCCGGATCGCCGCCACGCCTTCGCGCAGCCGGCGCAGCGGGCGCAGGCCAAAACGCACCGCCAGCGCCGTCGAGCCGATGAGCGCCAGCGCCAGCGCGAGGAAGGTCGCCGCCAGCCAATATTCAAAATTGAGGATCTGCGTCTGGATCACCTCGGCATTGGCGGCGACCTGAACCAGGAACCGCCCCTCCTCGCCGGCGTCGATCTCGCGTTCGATCATGCGCACGGTCTTTTCGCCGGGGCCGATCGCATAGCCGCTGGCCTGACCGCGCTTCATCGATTCGCCCTGGAGCCGCGGCAGCAGCGCCCCGAACAGCGAACGCGAGGTGCGGATGTCCGGCTGCTCGGCGTCGAGCCGGTCGATCTGCCAATACCAGCCGGAGAACGGCAGCTCGAACTGCGGCGCGATGACCGGCGGCGCTGTCGACCGCGGTTCTTCGGCGACGGCGACGTTGGCGACCAGCGCCTTGACGTAGACGTCCAGCTCGCCGTCGAAATTGGCTTCCGCCGTGCGCGCGTTGAGCGCGGACAAGCCCAGCCCTGCGAGCGCCAGGATCGTCGCGCTCCAGAACGCGGCCGACAGGAACAGCCGCGAGGCGATCGACTGCGCATTGAGCGCCTTGAACATCAGCGCCCGGTCTTGCGCGGGGCCGGGGCCGGCGCCGGCGTTTCTGCGTCGCCCTCGACGATATAGCCCAGGCCCCGCGCGGTCTGGATGATGTCGACGCCGAGCTTCTTGCGCAGACGGCCGACGAACACCTCGATGGTGTTCGAATCGCGGTCGAAATCCTGGTCGTAGAGGTGCTCGACGAGTTCGGTGCGCGATACGATGCGCCCGGCGTGGTGCATCAGATAGGACAGCAGCCGGTATTCGTGGCTGGTGAGCTTGACGGCCACGCCGTCGACGGTCACCCGTCCGACGC
>Ga0302319_10017919_pt1 | contig 12942 bp, 15 predicted proteins | sample Bog_T0_2_FD_203319 | JGI IMG/M metagenome (GOLD analysis project Ga0302319, IMG submission 203319) | Peat permafrost microbial communities from Stordalen Mire near Abisko, Sweden - Bog_T0_2 | ecosystem: Environmental > Terrestrial > Soil > Wetlands > Peat | place: Sweden: Abisko, Stordalen Mire...
CCAGCCACCCGGCAATAAGGGCCTGGCGGTTTCGGGCTCGCTGGTACTGTGAAGTTTTGGCTCCGCCGTCTCGACCAAGCGTAGCAACTGTTCACTCAGCTCTTTCATAAGTCTATGAGTTAATCTGGCCCAGGATCGCCCGAGCTTCGGCAGCTGGGTCGGCGGCTTCGGTGATGGGACGGCCGACGACGATGTGGCTGGCTCCGGCGGCTATCGCTTCCGCAGGCGTGACCACGCGCATTTGGTCGGCGTGGGCGCTTCCGGCGGGGCGGACGCCGGGAGTTACGATGGCGAAATCCTGTCCTAGTTCGGCGCGCACGGCGGAAGCCTCGCGGGCGGAGGTGACGATGCCTTTACATCCGCTGGCCAGAACCAGCGCCGAGAGCCGCAGGACTTCATCGCGCACGGTTCCTCGAAAGCCGACTTTCTCCAGATCGTTCTCGTCGAGGCTGGTGAGCACAGTTACGCCCAGTACAATCAAATCCGGGTTGGTAGCGCGGGCTGCGTCCGCGGCCGCGCGCAGCATTTTGCCGCTACCTGCCGCGTGTACGGTCAGCATGCTCACCCCGAGCTGGGCGGCTTCGTGTACCGCCGAGGCTACGGTGTGTGGGATGTCATGGTACTTGAGGTCGAGAAAGACGCGGCGGCCGGAGGCTACCAGATCGCGTACGATCTGCGGGCCTTCGGCGGTATAGAGCTGCATGCCGACCTTGTAGGTGAGGGCCGAATCGCCGACGGCCGCCACGATCTTCTGGGCGGCCGCCGCCGTAGACACGTCAAGCGCGACAATCAGCTTTTGGCGGGGGTCACTATTTTGATTTTGGGGATGGTCTTCCCGGTGATCGCTGCCAGGGATGCGGTAGGGCAGAGCTGCCTCCATCCCTAGCAGTGTAGCGCGGTTATTTGAGTTCCGCCATGGGATGGTTGAAGGCCACGGTCTCGTAAACTTGCCGATGCTGAGTCCGGGGCTTCACCAGATCCAGGCGAACCCGCTGCAAGCCGCGTTTTTCGAATTGCAGGGTTTGGGCGGCGCCGTAGGACAGGTCGATAATGCGGCCGGGTACGATGGGACCCCGGTCGTTGACTTTGACCACGACGGCCCGTCCGTTGCGCAGGTTGGTGACTCGCACGTAACTTCCCAAAGGAAGAGTAGGATGGGCGGCGGTCATGTCGAACATGTCGTAGTCTTCGCCGCTGGCCGTGGGTTTACCGACGAAATCCTGACCGTACCAAGAAGCTGTACCAACTTGATACGGCTGGGCCTTGGCGGTCGGCTTTCGGATTTCGGGTTTGATTGGGGCTGATCTACTTGGAGCTGAACTGGCCTCCGAGTTGTTCGGGCCCTGAGCTGCTCTCAGGCCGATGATCAATAGACCGATCATCAGTCCATGAGTTATACGTCGTCGCATTCAGTTTTCCTCGCATCTCAAAAAGTCGTCCTAGCTAGGCTGTTTGGTTAATGGTTTGTAAATCGTAGAGGGGTTCCGGGGGCTTGTCAATCCGAAAGTGAGTGGACTATGGTGACGTGGTAGTAATCGATATCTCACGTAACTTGTTGTTAATCATGAGAAATGGTGAACATATCCATCAAAACAATAGACTTAAGTGTTTACATAGTAGTAACTGCGCGAGATCCCGTACCCAGAGAACTATTTTCATCTCCAATGGATTCAGTTACTTACGAGTAAATCCTTTCTAAGTTGTTTATTCGCAGCATTTTAGGTACAACGGGCATAGCCCGCAGAGAGAAAATTTTCGACGTTTTGTTCCGGATGCGGGCTGGACTATAGCTGGACCAATGTCTGATAAACCAACTGTCGTACTGACCATCGCCGGCTTTGACCCCTCGTCGGGGGCAGGGGTGACGGCCGATATAAAGACGATCGCGGCGCACGGCTGCTATGGAGTAGCCTGCATAACCGCCATGACCGTGCAGTCGACGGCTGGAGTTCGCCGAGTGGAAGCGGCCGATCCGACGCTGGTGACCGAGACCTTGCAAGAACTTGCAACCGACATCCCAATCGCGGCGGTGCACATCGGCATGCTGGGGACGGGGAAGGTGGTGAAGGCGGTGGTGGATTTTCTGAGCCAGGCGGGCAAGGCTGGGTCGCCCAGTAGGTTCCCGAATGTGGTTCTGGATCCGATCCTCAAATCGTCTTCCGGGGCGGAACTGCTCGATGCCGCCGGAATCAGGCTGCTCATCGATAGACTCCTGCCTCTCGCCGACGTAATTACGCCGAATGTGGACGAGGCGGCCATCCTTACGGGCCTGAAGGTGAACGATCTCGACGAAATGCGAGTTGCGGCCGAAAAGCTGCATCAGATGGGTTCGGCCGCCGTGGTGATTACCGGCGGGCATCTGGAGAAGGCCATTGATTTGTTGAGCTTCACGACGAAGAGCGGAGTACAGCAGGAAGTCTTCAAGGCGGAACGGCAGCGCTCGAATTCCACGCATGGGACAGGCTGCGCTTTCGCTACGGCGATGGCTTGCCATTTGGCGCTGGATCGCGGATTGGCCGAAGCCACCTTGCTGGCCAAGACGTACGTGACGGCGGCGATTGCCGCGGGTCATCCCTTGGGACGAGGAACCAGCCCCGTCCATCATCTCTACCGCATGCACCAGCAGCGGCGCACGGCGAGCTCGGGAAGCGAATCATAGATCGCAGGGTTGATGATCGAGGGCGAAAGGCGCTTGGGATAGCCAGCTGGACGCCAGGTCTACTGGCTGTCGGAGGGTTTCTTCAGCAGGATTCCGGCCACAAACGACGCGGTGGCGGCAAGGAGCCATTCGATTCGCCACATCTGGATCGCCTGGAACTCCGCGAGATTCGACGCTCGATAGAAGAGGCTGACACCAATGGCTCCGGCGACGCAGCCCAAGCCGATGATGAAAGCGATCAGCGCCGCCGTCGGAAGACCTATCCAGCGCTTGATCTCATGGAAGTGCAAATAGTGCAGCCAGTCTGGGAAGGAAACCTTGCGCCAGGAAGCGGCTACTACGCCTGCGCCGGCCCGTACCCAAGCCATGTTGCAAGTCCACAGGCCAGCCATCGCCGCAGCGTCCGATTCACGAGTTACGAGTGGGAGACGGGGTTGGCCGCAAGTATGGCAAAACCTGGCGCCGATCATGAACTCGGTGCCGCAGTCCGCACAAGCCTGTGACATTTCCTGGGACGCAACCAGGAGCGCAGCCTCCATCGCCGGTTCGAGCACGGTCGGAGACCGCCAAAACTCCTGTTGCGTGTCTTGAACTACTTCAGCCATACCTAGAACGTTAGGCTCAGCAAAGCAACCCGACAGCCAAAGTGTGCTCGGCACTAAGGTATTTCCAAGTCAAGTACTTGCGACGCTTCGTATCCTGAGTCCAAGGGGCTGCGCGCAATAATTACCCGCAGGTTCGGGTAAACTTGCCCCGGTACCTTAGTTTTGACCCTTTAACTGCGGGGATTATAGAGCCGAACCACTGCATCTTCATTAAATTATCGGGCGGTGTCCGATGACGCCTTTGGTTCGTCCCGTGCTCTGACGAACTTCAGTTAAAGTAGAGACTCCAGGGTTAGCGGTGGGGATGCAGTCGAGCCTGACATCGGTGAAACGCTTAGTTCAACAGAGAGCGCTGTTATGCCTCGTCTTCTTCTGGCTGCTGTCGATGCGGGGCGACGCTCAAACCCACGCTGTAGCGGGAAGCACCCCGAATCCAGCCCAAGCCGCTTCTGCCGAGCACGATCCGCTGGTCGATGCCGCCTTCGACCACTTCTACAACCTGGATTATGACCGCTCAATCCAGGAGTTTGAAAAGATCATGGATCGGCGGCCCAGCGATCCTTCCGCGGTAAATCATCTTCTGACCACAGTTCTGATGCGCGAGCTTTATCGCATGGGCGCGATGAATAGCGGCGAATATGCCAACGACAGCTTCATCGGCCAGGCGCACCGGACCGCCGATCCCCAGGTGAAGGACCGGATCAAACAACTGGTCGAGCGCGCCGAGAACCTCGAAGAGCAGCAACTCAAGGCGAATCCCAACAACGTGGACGCACTCTACGCCCGCGGCGTTACCCGGGCGCAGTTTGCGCTGTATACGGCGCTGGTGGAGCGAGCCTGGTTCTCCGCTCTGCGCAACGCTGTGGGCGCGCGCCATGACCACGAACGCGTGCTCGAACTCGATCCTCGCTACGTGGACGCGAAACTGGTCGTGGGCACTCACAATTACGTAATGGGCAGCCTGCCCTGGAGCGTGAAGGCCGCAGTGGCGCTGGTGGGACTGAGCGGGACGAAAGAAAAAGGTCTCGAATACCTGCGCGAGGTAGCCGATAGCAAGGGAGAAAACAGCGTCGACGCGAGAGTCGTGCTGAGCCTGTTCCTGCGGCGCGAGCACCGCTTCGACGAGGCGCGCGTCCTCATGCACGATTTGGCAGCACGTTATTCCAGGAATTATTTATTTCCGCTGGAGGAAGCGAACCTGCAGCGTGCAGGCGGCCACGCGCAGGAGGCTGCGGCGGGCTATCGGAAAGTGTGGCAGAACGGCCGGGAAGGGAAGTATGGCGCCCTGCACTATGAAATGGCGGCTTGGGGCTTGGGTGAGCTACTGCGCAGCCAGAAAGATTATGCCGGAGCCGTGGCCGCGTATGAACTGGTAAGTGAAGCTCCGGACGCCGACCCGGAGACGCTGCAGAAGGCCAACCTCGCCGCCGGCGAAATGTACGACCTGCTGCAGAAGCGCGATTTGGCGATGAAGAAGTATCAGACCGTCCTAGCCGAAAACGGCAGCACTCCTCCTGCGGAAACAGCTCGGGCGCACATCCGGGAAGCCTATCGAGAGTGAGGGGGCGTCTGATCGGGCTGGAAAACGAGTACACGACGATCCTGCGCCACTCCCGATAGATAGCCTCGCTGTCTGGCAAAAGGCTCATGCCGGCCTCGATCACGCGGACTTCGCGTTCAGCCTCGGCTGCCGCCAACCCAAAGCCATTGCGGGTCACGGGCCGTGTCATCACGTTCCACAATTCGGCGATATTTTGGTGCGTGTAGAGCAGAATTGTGCCTTCTAAAGCCAATTTGGCGAAAGCGGCATCAATGACTTTGTGTTGCGGATCGGAACGCCTCGCTATACGGAGCAGAATATTCGTGTCGACTAAACACGCGGCGATGGCCATCTAGTCGTGGTCCTGATATATCCATTCACGGGAGATAGCGTCGGGCAGCGGCGGAATCTTGTCGGAGAACTGCGCTAATGAATCGAGCCAAGCGCGAATCTGTTCCGGTGTTCGCAATTGCCTGCCTCCAGCCGGGGTTACTGCCAACTGATGGGCCAGAAGTTCTTCGACATAAACCTTCACCGGCACGCCGCGCGCTTGTGCCTGCGTAGCCAGTTCGTCGGGAACATTGACCCTAATCTCCATGACCAAACTTTAGCACGAACCGGGAGTGGAAGGAACTTTCGGGCTAAACTTACGTACAGTCTTGTAGAGGGCGGTTGAGGGCACAGCTATGTATTGCAACTATTGCGGCAAAGTGATTCAGGACGATGCGGCGGTTTGTGCTTATTGCGGCATTCGCGTGGGCGCGTCGGTAGCTCGCAAACGGCTGGTGCGGCCGCGGCAGGGACGCAAGATTGCGGGCGTCTGCCTGGGTTTCGCCGAGTACTTTGATATTGACGTGGTCTTAGTCCGGCTGATGTGGTTGCTCGCATCCTTCATGACGGGTATAGGATTGCTCGCTTATCCCATCGCCTGGATCGTGATGCCGGAAGAGCCGCTGTTGCTGACGGCGCCGGCAGGAGCACAGCGCGTGACGAATTCGTAATCTGACGGCCCCTGAAAGCGGGATGCAGATCATTTGTGATTGAATCTCGCGCATGCAGAGCATGGACTCCCACCAAATCAAGAGCGATGACGCGGAGATCTTCTTTCGGGTGCTGGGCGAGGGCCCGCCGGTAGTTCTGCTGCATCCTTTTCCCGCGAATCATGAATTTTGGCTGCCGGTGGCTCAGGTTCTGGCCACGCGCTACCGCGTCATTCTTCCCGATCTGCGCGGCCATGGAGATTCCGGCGTGGGCCAAGGTCCGGCCACAATGGACAAACACGCAGCCGACCTCGCCCGTGTGATGGACGATGCCGATATCGGCCGCGCTCCGCTGGTTGGAGTGTCGATTGGCGGATATGCGCTGTTCGAGTTCTGGCGAAGACATCGGGGTCGAGTGGCGGCGCTCGGTCTCTGCAATACGAAAGCGCCTGCCGACTCTGCGGAAGCCCGAACTGGACGGCTGCAGGCGGCGAACGACGTCCTCGAACGCGGCACCGAGCCGTTTTTCGAGAGCATGATTCCGCGGCTCCTGGGCAGGAGCACGCGGGAAACACGGCCTGACCTGGTCGCTGGCGCGTTGAACATGATGAGAAAGATGTCGCCCGAGGACGTGGCGCAAGTTCAGCGTGGCATGGCGGAGCGTCCCGACTCGGTGGATACATTGAAGACCATCAATGTGCCCACGCTGCTCGTAACCGGAGAGGAAGACATGCTGACCGGCGTGAATGAAGCCGAGCTGATGCGGCAGCATATTTCCGGCAGCCAGTTGCGCGTGATTCCGAAAGCCGGCCATTACTCGCCCTGGGAGCAACCGGAAGAAGCCGGCAGGCTGCTGCGGCAGTTTCTGGAGCGACTCTAGCAACGGGTAATTGAGCGTCCAAGGCTGGCTCGCGCTAGAATCGGGTACGTCATGAAAAAGCTCTTCTCCCTGCTTGCCTTCGGGGCCCTTGCAGTTTGTGCCCCCGCGCAAACCCATCCTGTCCACAGGCCCCGCATCACGGGGATTGATCACGTTTCCTTCTACACCACTCAACTGGAGGAAGTAAAAAAGCTTTACGGCGGCACGCTCGGCCTGGCTTCCGCGGCGCCGGTGGAGTCTGGCGGGCTGCTGAGATACATGGTGGGCCGGCAGTGGATTGGCTACAGCGCCGCGCCCGATCCCAATGCGACCGACCGGATGGATCACGTGGCCTTCGCCACCGACAACATCATCGCGCTGCGCAGGTATCTGGTTGCGAAAGGCGTGAAGGTGGCGGCGATCGAGGGACATGCGGGGCATAGTCTGAGCTTTGCCATGGCCGACCCGGAAGGGCATCGCATCGAGTTTGTGGAGCGAGGCAAGGGTAAAGCGGCCGTGCCGCCTGATTCCGCGGTTTCGCAGCACATGATTCATGCGGGATTTCTGGTTTACAACCGCGACGCGGAAGATCACTTCTACCGCGACCTGCTTGGATTTCGCCTCTACTGGCACGGAGGAATGAAGCCCACTGAGACCGACTGGGTCGCGATGCAAGTTCCGGATGGCACGGACTGGCTGGAATATATGCTGAACCAGCCCGAACATCCTGATTTGCGGCTGACCGGTGTGATGAACCACATCTCGCTGGGCGTTGTGGATATGAAGAAAGCGCAGGCCATTCTCGAAGCTCACGGTTGGAAAGCACACGGCGAGGAAAAGGCGCAGATGGGCAAGGACGGGAAGTGGCAGCTCAACTTGTTTGATCCCAATCTCTCGCGGATCGAGCTCATGGAGTTCAAGCCGGTGGAGAAGCCGTGCTGCTCGGAATTTACCGGGCCGCATCCGTCGGAATGAAGGATCGGGGGCTACAACGCCGATTTTGGTAGAATTCTCTCGTTATGATTGAAACCTTTCTTGTTGCTGAAAAGACCACGGTCAACGCAAAGGGAGACGGCCCCACCGTCGAGGTGAGCGGCGCAGCCAGCCGCGTATTTTTGGCGACTCTCGAAATCACGAAGATCATCGAGCAGGAGTCGCTCGATATCAGCGTCTACGGTTCGGCGGACGGCGCGGCCTGGGGTGCAAAAGCGGTTCTCTCGTTTCCGCAGAAGTTTTATTGCGGACAGTCTCCGCTATTGCTCGACCTGACGGCGCATCCCGACGTGAAGTTCGTGCGCGCACACTGGGAAGTGGCGCGCTGGGGTCGTGGGGTTGAGACTCCGATGTTTCAGTTTGACGTGAGGCTTAGAGAAGTTCCCGTCGACGTGCTGCACGAAGCTAGAGCTGAGGCGAAGTTGGTGCACAGTGGCCAGTGATCAGTGGCCAGTGGCGAGTTCGCAAAACTGAATTTCTGACCACTGGGCACTGGTCACTCTGCACTGGCCACTTTTGCCTTTTCCTTCCGCTATATTGATTTCAGGATGAAAAGCCAGTCCCAAGTGATCGTGCGTCCCGCGCGCAATGTGCGGGGCAGCGTAAGTCTTCCCGGCGATAAATCCATTTCACACCGTTATGCCATGCTGGCGGCGCTTGCCGATGGTCCCTCGCGGCTGGAAAACTATTCGACCGGCGCGGACTGCGCCAGTACTCTGGGCTGCCTGCGATCGCTGGGAGTGAAGTGGGAGCGCCGGGATGGTGCGGACAACGTCATCGAAGTGCGGGGAAGCGGGCTGGCGTTGAGTGCCCCGAGCCAGGCGCTGGATTGCGGGAATTCCGGTTCCACCATCCGCATGCTGAGCGGAATTGTGGCCGGGCAAAAATTCGAGAGCGAAATGGCGGGCGACGAATCGCTCTCGCGCCGTCCCATGGAGCGCGTGATCACGCCGCTGACGGCGATGGGTGCGCAGATTGCATCGCAAAACGGCCGTCCACCGCTTCGCATTACCGGCACCAACCTGAAAGGCATCGATTACAAAATGCCGGTGGCCAGCGCGCAGGTGAAGACTTGCCTGCTGTTTGCGGGCCTGCTCGCCGATGGCGAAACACGTATTGAAGAACCGCTGCGGACGCGGGATCACGGGGAAGTGGCGCTTCGGGCCTTCGGCGCACATCTTGAGCGTAAGGGAAACGAGGTGCGGATTCGCGGAGGCCAGCGTTTGCGCGGCATCGAGGCGCGAGTTCCCGGCGATCTTTCCAGCGCCGCGTTCTTTCTGTGTGCTGCCGCTCTTTTTCCCGACTCGCAATTGACCATCGCGAATCTGCTGATGAATCCGACGCGCGCGCGCCTGCTCGATATCCTCACTCAGATCGGGTTGCGCATTTCCGTAACCCAGCTGGAGGAAGTTCATGGCGAACTCGTGGGCACGCTGCAGGTCACGGGCGGAAAGCTGAAGGGTGCGACCATCGCGGGAGCCGACACGGCCGCATTGATTGATGAGATTCCGGTGCTGGCGGCGATCGCTCCTTACACCGAGCAGGGAATCGAGGTCCGCGATGCGAAGGAGTTGCGGGTGAAGGAATCGGACCGCATCGCTGCCATCGCCACCAACCTTCGAGCCATGGGCGCACAGGTGGAGGAACGCGAAGACGGTTTGCAGATTCCGGGCGGGCAGTCACTTCGAGGCGCCGAACTGGAGTCTTTCGGCGATCACCGCATTGCCATGGCCTTCAGTATCGCGGCTTTGCGGGCCCAGGGAGAGACCTTAATTCGCGGCAGCGAGTGTGCCGCGATCTCCTACCCGGCATTTTTCTCCGCGCTGGAAAGTTTGCTTGAGCGCTGAATTGCCCTCCGTTCCTTCATCTGCGGCCACGAGTGGTTGTGTCCCGGACGGAGGTTTGGGTTACTTCCGGTCGATGACCGATGTGATCTAACCAGCCCTCGCCAAATTAGAAACAATGCATGTTGAAACGGCGTCTCTGCTGGCGGTCTCGGCCGGTCCAGCGCGACATCCGAATCAGTGTCCATACTCACTGGGGGAATTCCATGCGCTGCAAATCACTCGTGCTGGCATCGCTTTTATTGGCTGCGACGGCTTATGCCAAGGAACCGAAGGCCTACCAAGACGGTAAGTTGTTGCAGATGGACTCGGTGCAGTGCGGGGTCGACGAGAAAGACGCTAAGAAGAACAAGAAAACTCACGAACTCCTGTGTCAGGAGTACGCACTGCAGGGCGATCGCGTGGTCTATCGCATCCGTCCCAAGGACGACAAGCATCCGGTACTGTTGCCGGTCGGCGCGAGCGCACAGTTCCGGCTCGACAAAGACAAGATGCTGGTGCGAGTGGAACAGCTCGATAGCAAAGAGCGCGAGTTCGTGATCGTGTCGGTCAAGCCGCTGGGCGATAACTCCGCCGACGCGACGCCGGCCCGGGTCAACCACCTCCAATAATTATCTTCAAAATCAATTCCGGCCCTGCGGTTGAGCTGTCCGCGGGCGGAGTTCCCGCAGTCCTCGGGTTCCATTTCTTGACAGAATCTTATATTGGGAAAGAATTCTGCCGGCCTCGGTGGTTTAGCGGAGGACACCGATGGGTCTGTGGTAAAGTGGTGCCGCCCACGAATTGGCCGGGCCGTGGGGGCCGGGCCAACTCACTTGCCACCTCGCAGTCCTAGGAGCTTGCCATGGCTACCCTCCGCGACATTGTGAAAGACCGCAAAGTTTATTCGATCGATACCGGACGCACCGTACTGGACGCGGCGCGCTACATGATGGAGCACAACATTGGCGCCCTGCCCGTGCTCCGGAATGGAGAACTGGCGGGTATTTTCTCCGAGCGCGACGTTATGAACCGGGTGGTGGCGGTGGGACGCACGCCCGGACACACGGCTGTGTCCGAAGTCATGACTGCTAATCCGCGTGCGGTTAGTTTGGACGAGACGGTTGAAGAGTGTCTCTTCATCATGCACGAGTTCGGCTTCCGGCACCTGTGCATTGTGGAAGGCAAAGATCTGAGGGGACTGATCTCGCTGCGCGACATCCTTATGCACCAGGCCGGCGAACTTCAACGCCAAAGCCGGCGCGCCGCGTCGTAGAACTGGGCTTCGGAACCGGGCTTCGGGCTTCAGCTTTCGGGCTTCGGCTTGTCAAAATCTTTCTTGGCTCTGTTGTTTTCGCAAGACGCAGGGTCTAGAAGTCCGCTCTACGTCAGTCGGCGATTCAAGCCCGAAGCGTGAAGCCCGTTTCTCACTCTCTTTTTCGCAGCAGGAGTTCTCCTTCTTTGGGCGGCAGCTTGAAAGGGAACTCTAATACTTTCCCGTCGAGCGACAGGCGCAAGACGAACTCCTCTTGGGATTTCAACCTTCCCAGCCACTTGCTGTCAGTATTGAAGAAAACCCATCCACTCACTTCCGGATGGGCGCGGTCCAAATGCGCGCTGCGCAGGCTGTTGCGGCTGAGAAACTCGATCAATTCATTGACTGATTTTTGATAGTCCTGCAGCTGTGCTTCGCGCACCTGTTTCTTTTCGGGATGCTTCGCAACCGCACGCCTAGTCTCGTCGTCGAGCGCATCGGCGTCGGCCTGAATCTTCTGGACGTAATCGTCCGGATCAAGCGCAGTCTGCACCACTTTGAAGTGCTTCATGAACTGCAGGGTGATGCCGTCAGGGCCTGCCTCCAGGCTGCCCGCTCCGCGGTAACGAAGGGTAAGCAGAACTCCAAAGATAGGCTCGATGCGATGGCCGATAATCTGCACCTCGCGCGCGTCCACCGCGAGGACAATGCCGACATCTCCCGACCACAGGCCGTAGCGGTACTTGCCGTCGTCGCCTTGGGAGAAGGTGCAGCCCGGTTCAGCCTCGCTCCAGCGTATGGTGGGCGGCTGGGGCTTGTTCTTATTTTCGCCGCTGCTGTTGGCTTTGCCCGGCAGCGCCGCCACAAGCGGGAAAGACATACCTGCAAACAAAAGGCTGGCGAGCAATAGAACAAGCGACCGCACAGGAGTGGCTCTGCGCGGCCATGCCAGGCAGAGTTGCTGAGCCGCCACATGCATCGAGATTCCGTTTCAGGGTGCTTTGGTTATCGTAAGGCTCACGGTCGCCGCTTCGTTGCCGGTATTGTTGTTGCTCGGCGCGATGCCAGTTTGATCCACGCCCGTGATCGTAAATGTGTAAGTGCCGTCCGGAGTGACGTCGCCGTTGGCAGCCTTAGTGCCGTTGTTGGTGGTCGCGTTGCAAGCGGGCATGAGAAGTAACCCACTGGTAACGACCATGAGCAGAAGCATTCCCACGAGCCACCTTCTGCGTTTTCCGGCTGCGCCCGCTCCCAGCAGCGCCAGGCCAGGGACGGCTAGCCAAAAGCCGTAAAACATCCTCGGCTTCCACGGCTTAGCGGTCGCGGTCGTGCTAGCGGCAGGTCCGAAGGAGGTGATGGTGAGAGTAACGGTGGCTGGAGCGAGGCTGGTGACTGGCACGGAAGGTGATCCCGAGCTCGATGCGAATGTGCAATACGGACCAGACGTTACGGTGGGACTTACCGAGAGGCAGGACAGCGTGACTTGGTTTGGCGGATTGGCATCGCCATAGCTGCCGATCGGCGTCACCGTTATGGTTGCAGACGCGCCTAGGCCGGCCTCGACACTGGTCGGGCTGATCGCTTTCGATACGCTGATTATGTAATCCTCCGGCACGTTCAGCACGTTGAGGATCAGCGTGACGGTTTGCGGGGCGAGGGAGCCGCTCGTGCCGGTCACAACAATCGAGTACTGCCCCGCCTGAGCGCCCAAGGTTGAAACGGTGATCGCAGGGCCGTCGGCGGGTGGGGTCTGGGACGGGGGGCTCACCACACACGAGGGCGAGGCCGGGACAGATCCGTCCGAGGAGGTCACGATACAGTTGAATGAGACCGGGCTGTCGAAGCCGCCGCTGGCCGTCAGGTCGATGATGGAAGTCGCGTTCTGCCCCGGATTCACCGCGGGCGGCTGAAGGGGCGAGGCGGTGAAACTAAAGTCCTGCGCGTAGGCGAGGGAGACATGGGTTGCGCAGAACACGGGCAGCAACAAGGCGAAGACGATGGCGCGCAGGAGCGGTCTGGGATTCAACATGAGGGGATGAGAGCTCACTACCTTCGATTCCTCCAAGGGCGCAAAAGCTGCCCGAGCTGCACAAAAGAGTGCAGTCCGCAAATCAGCCGCGAAAGCAATGCTGTATGAGTCCTCTCGCAGAAATGCGCCAAACAAGAATCTTAGACTAGAGTCGCCTATCGCGCCAATGGCCGGGCACCAGAAAAACCAAGGCCGCCTC
>Ga0302319_10017920_pt1 | contig 12941 bp, 11 predicted proteins | sample Bog_T0_2_FD_203319 | JGI IMG/M metagenome (GOLD analysis project Ga0302319, IMG submission 203319) | Peat permafrost microbial communities from Stordalen Mire near Abisko, Sweden - Bog_T0_2 | ecosystem: Environmental > Terrestrial > Soil > Wetlands > Peat | place: Sweden: Abisko, Stordalen Mire...
GGGGACCTGGTCATCCGTTGCATAACTCCCTCGTCCGGCGCCCGCGCAATGTTCCGTTTTGCCATTCTATTCCGGCATTAGAGCACCGATTTGCGCCGATGCCCAGACCGCCATCGTCTTGCCGCCAGAACCGGAGGAAGCCGTGCAGGATAACACCGTCGTGATCGAGCCGGGACCAGCCGGCAGCCGCCTTCGCTTCGCACCCCGTTTCAACGCCGCATCGGTCTTCATCGACCGCCACCTGGCGGAAGGCCGCGGCGGCAAGATTGCCATCCGCACCGCCTCCGAAGCGGTGACCTACGCCACGCTGGCCGAGAACGTCGCGCGGTGCGGCAACGCGCTGTTGGGCCTCGGGATACCGCGCGGGGGTCGGCTGCTGATGGTGGTGCTCGACGGGCCTGCGTTTTTCTACGTGTTCTGGGGCGCGATCAAGGCCGGAATCGTGCCGGTGCCGCTCAACACCCTGTTGCGGGCGGCCGACTACGCCTACCTGATCGACGATTCCCGCTGCTCCGGCCTGGTTTATTCGCCCGAACTGGCCGCCGAGGTGGAGCCGGCCATCCGCCAGGCGGGCCAACCCCCGCCGATCGTGCTGCGCACCGCGGGCGAAGGGCGCAGCTTGCCGGCCGTGATGGGCGAGGCGCCCGCCGCGTTGGAACCGGCGGCGGCGCGGGCGGGCGACGAGTGCTACTGGCTCTATTCCTCCGGCTCGACCGGACGGCCGAAGGGCGCGGTGCATGCCCACCGCGACCTGGCCTTGACCAGCCAGCTTTATGCCGTGGACACATTGGGCGCCGGGATTGACGACGTGTTCTTTTCGGCGGCCAAGCTGTTCTTCTCCTATGGCCTGGGCAATGCGATGAGTTTTCCGTTATGGACCGGCGGCACCGCGGTCCTGATGCCGGACCGCCCGACGGCCGAAAGCACCTTCGCTGCCATCGAACGCTTCCGCCCGACCTTGTTCTTCGGCGTGCCGACCCTGTTTGCCCGCCAGAACGCCGAGCTGGCGCAGCGGCGGCCGGATTTGTCATCGCTGCGGTACTGCGTCTCGGCTGGGGAGGCGCTGCCGGCTCACATCCTGGAGACCTGGCGGCGGCTCACCGGGATCGAAATCCTCGATGCCATCGGCTCGACCGAGGCCGGCCACATGTATATCGCGAACCGTCCGAACGACGTGACGCCGGGCACCAGCGGCCGGCCAGTCGCGGGCTACGCGCTGAAGGTGGTTGACGACGACGGCAACGAAGTGCCGCAGGGTTCGCCCGGGCGGTTGCTGCTGCGCGGCGAGTCGATCGCTCTGTATTACTGGAACAACCCGAGGCCGACCCTGGTCGATGGCTGGTTCGATACCGGCGACATCTACCGCGTGAATGCGGACGGCACCTACGCCTACAGCGGCCGGGGCGGCGACATGCTGAAGGTGGGCGGCATCTGGTGCTCCCCGATCGAGATCGAATCGGCACTGATCGAGCATCCGGCCGTGCTGGAAGCGGCGGTGGTCGGCCGCGAGGATGCCGACGGGCTGATCAAGCCCGAGGCGTGGATCGTACCGAAAGAGGCGGACTGCGACCCCGCGGACGGGATCGAGGCGGAGCTGGTGCGCCACTGCAAGACGCGGCTGGCACCCTACAAATACCCGCGCTGGGTCTATTTCGTGCCGGAACTGCCGAAGACCGCGACCGGCAAGATCCAGCGCTTTGTGTTGCGCCAGCATCCGCCGCTCGTTGCGGCACACGGGTGAACCGGTGAGGCATAGACCACCGATGAAATCGATCCTGTCACTCACGGTCAACGGCCGTCCGCGCGAGGACCTGGTCCCCGACGGAATGCTGCTGCTGGACTATCTGCGGGAGCAGCTCGGGCTGACCGGCACCAAGCAAGGCTGCGACGGCGGCGAATGCGGCGCCTGCACCGTGCTGGTGGACGACCAGCCACGCCTGGCCTGCTCGACCCTGGCGTTGCAGATGCAGGGCAGGCGGGTCGAAACCATCGAGGGCCTGGCGAAAAACGGCCGCCTGAACCGCCTGCAACAGCAGTTCCACGAGAAGCTCGGCGCGCAATGCGGCTTCTGCACCCCCGGCATGATCATGGCCGCCGAGGCACTGCTCCGCCGCGATCCCCATCCCGGCCGCGACTCGATCAAAGCCGCCCTGGCCGGCAATTTGTGCCGCTGCACCGGCTACGTGAAAATCATCGAAGCCGTCGAGGCCGCCGCACAATGAGCACCGACACGCTGAAGCGGCGCGGCATCGGTTCGGTCGGCGTGCGCACGCCGCTGATCGACGGCGTCGAAAAGGTGACCGGTCGAGCGCGCTATACCGCCGATCTGCCGGCTCCGGGGGCGCTGTGCGGGCGGTTGCTGCGCTCCCCGGTGCCGCATGCCCGCATACTCTCCATCGATACGACCGAAGCCGAGGCGCTGGACGGTGTCGTGGCGGTGTGCACCGGCGCGGACTGCAAGATACCCTTCGGCGTGCTGCCGATCACCGAGAACGAATTTCCGCTGGCCCGCGAAAAAGTGCGCTACCGCGGCGACCCGGTCGCAGCCGTCGCGGCGGTCGATGAGGCCACCGCGGTTCGGGCGCTGAAGCTGATCCGGGTCGAATACGAGATCCTGCCGGCCTATTTCGACGCGCGCAAAGCTATGGCGCCGGGGGCCGAACCCATACACGCGGAGAAACCCAACAACATCCTGCGCCAGGTCCACAACGAATTCGGCGATGCCGAGGCCGGATTCGCCGCCGCCGACCTGGTGCGCGAAAAGACCTATCATTTCGCCGAGGTCAACCACGCCCATATCGAACCCAACGCCACTCTGGCGGAATACGATCCCCAACGGGACCACCTGACGATCCACACCACCACCCAGGTGCCCTATTACGTGCTGCTGCACGTGGCGAAATGCCTGGAAATGCCGGAAGCGCATATCCGCGTCACGAAACCCTTCGTCGGGGGCGGCTTCGGCGCGCGCACCGAGTGCCTGCATTTCGAGATCATCGCCGCCCTGCTGGCCCGCAAAGCCGGCGGCACGGTGCGGCTGTTGCAGACCCGGGAGGAAACCTTCCTCGCCCACCGCGGCCGGCCGGATACCGATGTGACGGTCAAGCTGGGCATGACCCGGGACGGCAAGCTCACCGCGTGCCATTTGCAGGCGACGCAGCGCGGTGGCGCCTATGCCAGCTACGGAGTCATCACCATCCTGTATACCGGTGCTCTGTTGCACGGGATCTACGACATCCCGGCCATCAAGCACGACGGCAGGCGGGTTTACACCAACACCCCGCCCTGCGGCGCGCAACGCGGCCACGGCACCGTCGATCCGCGCGCCGCGTTCGAGGCGCTGATGAACGAGATGGCCGCGGAACTCGGCCTCGATCCCTTCGCCGTCCGGCGGATCAATCTGCTGCGCGAGATCCCGCACGTGACCGCCTACGCCCAGCGGGTGCTGAGCTACGGTCTGCCGGAGTGCCTCGACAAGGTGATGCAGGCCTCGGGCTGGGCCGAACGGCGCGGAAAGATGCCCAAGGGGCGGGGTTTGGGTCTGGCGTGCTCCCATTTCGTGTCCGGCACCACGACCCCCAAGCACTGGACCGGCGAGCCGCATGCCACCGTCAACCTGCGGTTGGATTTCGACGGCGCCATCACCGTGCTGACCGGTGCGGCCGATATCGGCCAGGGCTCCAGCACCATGGCGGCGCAGATGGTGGCCGAAACGCTGGGGGTGGACTGGAACCGCCTGCGGGTGATCTCTGCCGACAGTGCGCTCACGCCGAAGGACAACGGGTCCTATTCCTCGCGGGTCACCTTCATGGTCGGCAACGCCGCCGTCGAGGCCGCCAAGGACCTTCGACGCATTCTGATCGCCGCGGCGGCGCGGAAGCTGGAGGCCGACCCCGCGGACGTGACCTGCGAGGGCGAAATCTATCGCGTTGCCGGCCAGGACCGGGGCCTGCCGTTTTCCGAGGTGGTCAAGGCGGCGCTGATCGACACCGGCCCCATCACCGTCAAGGGCACCTTCACCAGCCCGCCGGAGTTCATGGGCGACAAGCGCATCCGCGGCAGTGCCATCGGTGCCACCATGGGCTTCTGTTACGCCGCCCAGGTGGTCGAATGTTCGGTGGACGAAATCACCGGCAAAGTCGCCGCGCACAAGGTCTGGGTGGCGGTGGACGTGGGACGCGCGCTGAACCCGCTGGCGGTGGAGGGCCAGATCCAGGGCGGGGTCTGGATGGGCATGGGCCAGGCGGTGTCGGAGGAAACCCACTTCGACCAGGGCCGCATGATGCACGCCAACCTGCTCGACTACCGCGTGCCGACGATGGCGGAGAGCCCGGACATCGCGGTGTTCATCGTCGAAAGCATCGACCCCAACGGCCCCTTCGGCGCCAAGGAAGCCAGTGAGGGCATGCTGGCCGGCTTCCTGCCGGCGCTGATGGACGCGGTGCACGAGGCGGCCGGCATTCGCCCCACCGCCCTGCCGCTCACGCCCGATCGCATCGCGGCCCTGCTGGATGCTCGGCCATGAACCTGCTGCCGGATTTCCGCTACGCCCGTCCCGCCACCCTCGATGAGGCGGTCCGGTTGAAGGGCGCCGCGGCCGGGACGCGCTTCGTGGCCGGCGGCACCGATCTGCTGGTCAATCTCCGGCGCGGCCTGGGCGAGCCGTCCGCCGTGATCGACCTGTCCGCCGTCGCCGGCCTGGCCGCGGTCCGCCGCGAGGGCGACTCGCTGTGGCTGGGCGCCGCGGTGACTTTGGCTGACCTGGCCCGCCATCCCGATATCGTGTCCGATTTTCCGGCGCTGGCCGAGGCGGCCCTGTCAGTCGCCGGTCCCACCCATCGCGCGGCGGCAACCCTGGGCGGCAATCTGTGCCAGGACACCCGCTGCATGTTCTACAACCAGAGCGAATGGTGGCGCGAGTCAAACGGCTTCTGCCTGAAGTATCAAGGCGACAAATGCCATGTCGTGCCGAAGAGCGACCGCTGCTACGCCACCTATCACGGCGACATCGCGCCGGTCCTGATGGTGCTGGACGCCGAGGCGGTCATTGCCGGACCCGACGGCGTCCGCCGCGTTGCCATCGCTTCGTTCTTCCGCGAGGACGGCGCCGCCCATCTGACGCTGGGACCCGGCGAGGTGTTGGCGGCCGTCGTCCTGCCGCCGCAACAGGACCGCCGCGCCGCCTATGCCAAGGCGCGCATCCGCGACGCCATCGATTTTGCCCTCGCCGGGGCGGCGGCGGCGCTGCGGCGTGATGGCCCCGTCATCGGCGATCTGAGGATTGCCATCACCGGCACCAACTCGGCGCCCCTGTTGGTTGCCACCGGCGACCTGATCGGGCGGCCCTGGGACCCCGATACCGCCGCGGTGCTTGCGAAGCTGCTGCGCGGCAAGGCGAACGTGCTGCGGACCACCCTGGTCGGCGCGATCTATCGCCGGCGCGCCATGCAGGCGCTGGCGCGGCGGCTGATGGATACACTTTGGGAGCAGGAAACGTGATGCAAAACCGGGTGCATGTCCGCCCATTGGAACGCAACGACCTCGATGCCATCGTCGCGGTCGATCAGGCGCTGTCGGGCCGCAGCCGCCGCGGCTTTTTCACCCGCCGGCTTGACCACGCGGCCCGCAATCCCTCCGCCTTCGCCGCGCTGGCGGCGGACCGCGACGGCCGCCTTGCCGGTTTCGTCTTCGCGCGCTTCGAGGAAGGGGAATTCGGCAGCACCCGGCAGGAGGCGTCACTCGACGCGATCGGTGCCGATCCCGGACAGGGAATCGGCACCATGCTGCTGGAGCGCCTGGCCGCGGACCTGCGCACCCGCGGGATCGGCGAACTCGCGACCCAGGTTGATTGGACGGACCATCGGCTGATCGGCTTCTTCTCCCGCACCGGCTTCGCTCTGGCGCCCCGTGTGGTGCTGGAACGCGATGCCGGCGAGCCGGTGGCGACTGCCGATGAGGATGCGGATTTGCCGCCTGACCATCCGGTTGTGCGCTCGATGCGGCGTGATGATCTGCCGGCGCTGGTGGCCATCGACCGGCGCATCACCGAACAGGACCGGCCCGCCTATTACGCGCGCAAACTGGAGGAAGTGTTCAGCGAATCCGCCGTGCGGGTGTCGCTGGTGGCCGAGATCGACGGCCATCCGGCCGGTTTCATCATGGCGCGTGTGGATTTCGGCGAGTTCGGCCACACCGAACCGGAAGCAGTGATGGACACGATCGGTGTCGATCCCCGCCACGGCCACGAGGGGGTGGCAACGGCGCTGCTGTCGCAACTCAGTGCGAACCTGGGCGCGTTGCGCGCGGAATCGTTGCGGACCGAGGTGACATGGAACCGGTTCGATCTTCTGAGCTTCCTCAACCGGATGGGGTTCCGCCCGCACCGCCGGCTCGCGCTGCGGCTTGAGCTGAATTGAGACCGTTGGAAATGAAAGCGGCTGGTGGGCGTCATGGCTCCTTGACACGCACCAACTGAATGAACCATCGTTCAGTTTGACACGCTGCCATCAGATCGGCGGGGCTCTGGTTTCGGAGGAAACAAATGGCGGGGCGCACACGGCACCACCAGAAACCACCAAAGCGGCGTGACCTCGCGCGGTCACAACGATGCTGATCCAGCTTCTGAACGGCCTGGTCTATGGCGGCCTGCTCTATGTGCTGTCGGTCGGCCTCGTGTTGATCTTCGGATTGCGCCGCGTCGTGAACTTCGCCCACGGCAGCCTGTACATGGTCGGCGCCTATGTCGGCTATAGCGTGTCGATGCTGGCTGGTTTCTGGGCTGGTCTGGTCGTCTCCGTCCTGGTGTTGACCGTCGCCGGCGCGCTGCTGGACCGCTTCGTCTTCCGCCCCCTGCAGGACGAGGACCCGATCGTCACCATGCTGGTCACCTTCGGCCTGCTGCTGGTGCTGGAGGACCTGGTTCGCAGCATCTGGGGCCGGGACTTCCTCGCCATGCAGCCACCGCCTCTGCTGTCAGGCGTCGTCCAACTCGCGGGCACGAGCTTCCCGGTCTATCGCCTGGCGGTGATCGCAGCCGCCATCCTGGTGGCGGCGGGACTGTCGTTCTGGCTCCGTATGAGCCGGGTCGGGCTCTTTGTGCGCGCGTCCTCGGTCGATCCGCTGACCACCGGCATGCAGGGCGTCGATACGGAACGACTGTCGATGATGGTCGTGGCGATCGGTGCGGGACTGGCCGGCTTGTCCGGCACCATCTCGGCCCCGCTGGTGGCGCTATCGCCGTCGATGGGCGGCTCCATTCTGATTGATAGTTTTGTTGTCGTCGTCACCGGCGGGCTTGGCAGTTTCACCGGTGCCTTCGTCGCCGCGATGCTGATCGGCCAGGTACACAATCTGGGCGTTGTGTTCGTGCCCGGCGCGGCTTCGATGATTCCGCTTGTGCTGATGGCGATGGTCCTGATCTGGCGCCCGAGCGGACTGGTGAAGGCCGGCGTATGAGCGGGAAACTCGTTCGTCCGGCTGCGATTTTTCTGTCGGTGGGAGTAGCCGGCGCGGCGGTGCCGAACCTGTTCGGGTCGCCGCTCGTGCTGACGTTGCTGACGCAGGGGGTGATCAATGCGATCCTCGCCACCGGGGTCGGCTTCCTGGTGCGCCAGAACGGGCTGGTCAGTTTTGGTCACGCCGGATTCTTCGGTCTCGGTGCCTACATCGTGGCACTCTGCGCAAACGGCCGGGTGATGCCGGTCGAGCTGGCCCTGTTCATCGCAATCCTCGCACCCGCTTTGTTGGCCCTGCTGCTGGGCGTCGCCATGATTCGCCTGTCAGGCGTTGCATTCTCGATGCTGACACTCGCCGTGGCGCAGGCATTTTTTGAACTGGTGCTGCGCTGGCGGAGCCTTGCGAATGGTGACGACGGCATCGCCGCCCAGTTGCCGCAACGTATCCTGGGGCTGGATCTGAGCACATTCCAGCAGCCTGGCTCGATGTTCGTCGTCTGCTGGATCGTGCTGATGGCCGTCCTGCTCGGCCTGGCGCTGCTGGTCAACAGTCATTTCGGCATGCTGACACTGGCGATTCGGGAAAACGAGGAGCGTGCGCGCTTCATCGGATACCAAACAATCCTGCCGCGCGCGGCGATCTATGCCATTTCGGCGGCGATCGCCGCCCTGGCCGGCGTGTTGTTCACCCTCTACAACGGATTCGTCACCCCGGATGTGCTGTATTGGAGCCTGTCTGGCGAAGCCCTGGTCATGGCGATCATCGGCGGCACGCGCGCGGTCTGGGGCCCGGCCCTCGGCGCCTTGATCTTCTTCCTGTTCAAAAATGCCGCCGGCGACCTGACGGAACACTGGCCCGCCATCATCGGCGGCACCTTGATCGTCGTCACCGTCATGCTGCCGCGCGGCGTCAGTGGAACGGTCATGATGCTGATGGAACGGCTGGGAGTGCGCACGGCATGACCGGGTGGGCGCTTGAAGGCGAAGGCCTGACCCGCCGTTTTGGCGGTTTCATCGCCCTCGACCAGGTATCCCTGGCATTGCCGCCCGGCGAAATCTGCGGTCTGATTGGGCCGAACGGCGCAGGCAAGTCCACCCTGATGGACATGCTGTGCGGCCGCGGCACCGGACAATCCAGCGGGCGCGTCAAGCTGTTCGGGCGCGACATCACCGGTCTTCCCGCCCGCCGCCGCCGCCACGCCGGGCTTGCGCGTTCGTTCCAAAAGACGAATATCTTTCCTGAATTGACGGTATCGGAACAAATCCGCCTCGCAACCCGAACAGCCGAAACGGATAATGCGGCGGAGGTAATGGAGGCGCTCGATCTTTCGGCCCTCGCGGACCGGCGCGCCGCCGATATTGCCTATGGCGACCAACGCCGGCTGGACCTGGCGCTGGCACTGGCCGGCCGGCCGCGCGTGCTGCTGCTGGATGAGCCGGCGGCCGGGCTGTCGATCGCGGAATCCCTGAACCTGGCACTGCTGCTGCGCGATCTCGCTCGGCGCTGGCAGGTGACGGTGCTGATCGTCGAACACGACATGGAGGTCATCTTTTCCATTTGCAGCCACCTGACGGTGCTGCATCTCGGGCGCATCCTGGCGGACGGCACGCCGGAGGCGGTGCGAGAAAGGCCCGACGTGATCAGTGCTTACCTTGGAAGCAGCGCGCCATGAGGTTGCTCTCACTTCACAACGTCGATGCCTATTACGGACGAGCACAGATCCTGCACGACCTGTCGTTCGAGATCGCGGCCGGGGAGCGGGTTGCGATCCTTGGCCGTAACGGTGTCGGCAAGACCACGATTGTCAATGCCTGCCTGGGGGTCGCGGTCGTGCGCAAGGGCCAGATCGCGTTCCACGGGCGGGTGGTCCCGACACTGCGCCATTTTACCGCGGCGCGTTGTGGCATCGCCGTCGTGCCGCAAGGGCGGCGGATTGTTCCGGGCCTAACAGTGAACGAGAATCTGCTGTTGGGCGGGGCGGTCAACCGCAAGGGGGCCTGGACGCTCGATACGGTGTTCAACCTGTTTCCGGTGTTGCGGGAGCGCGCCGGTGTGCCCGGCACCGCACTTTCAGGCGGCCAGCAGCAGATGCTGGCGATCGGTCGCGCGCTGATGGCCAACCCCGATCTTCTGATTCTCGACGAGCCGAGTGAGGGATTGGCGCCGGTGATCGTGGATGGGTTGGCGGAGACGTTGCGGGCATTGGCGGAGACCGGGACCGCGATCCTGCTGATCGAACAGAATTTTGGCCTGGTACACCGCGTAGCAGAGCGGTACTGCGTCCTGTCCAAAGGTTCGGTCGTGGAGTCCGGCCAACTGGCCGGCCTGTCGATGGAAACCCTGAAAAAGCATGTCGCCGTCTGACGGCATTAAAGGAGGAAAATGACGATGAACGCGACTCGCAGACAGCTTATGATCGGTTCGGCAACGGCGGCCCTGGTCGGGGTCACGCAGCCTCGTTTCGCCAGGGCCGCCAAGGATCCGGTCAAAATCGGTGTGCCGACCGCCTTGACAGGGCCGTACGGCGATCTTGGCAATCAGGTAAAGCGTGCGATCGATTTCGCCGTCGAAGCCGCGAACGCGGGCGGCGGCGTCGATGGTCGTCCGGTGGAGGTGCGATATCTCGACACCGAGGGCAAAGCCGACCTCGCGCGACAGCAGGGCGAGAAGCTCGCGCTGTCCGGCTACAATCTACTGATGGCCACGATCGCATCCGGCGAGGGGCTGGCGATCGGACCGCAGCTTTTGCGGTGGAACGCGCTGTATATTTCCACCGTCAACAAGGCGGACGACATTACCGGGAAAGCCTGCAGCCCGCGCATGTTCCGCGTCAATCATCCCGACTCGTCGGACGCCGCGGTGGTGGAACCTTGGCTCAAGCAGCAAAAACAACAGAAATGGGCGGTTCAGGCGGTTGACATGGCCTGGGGCCGGAACTCCGGCGCAAGCTTCGACGCAGCAGCACAAAACGGCAGCAGAACGGTCGTGCTGGAGAACTACTCGCCGTTCGGAACCAACGATTTTGCTCCATACATCCAGAAAATCGTCGATTCCGGCGCCGAGGGGCTGTGGGTCGCGCTTGCCGGTCGCGACGCCATCACCTTCGCCCAGCAGGCTCGGCAGTTTGGCCTGCTCGATAAGGTGTTCACCGCGGGAGTCAGCTTTATTGCCGACAACCAGGTGAAAACGCTGGGCGATGCGGCCAAGGGCATCGTGGGCATCATCAACTACAGCTCTACGCTGGATACGCCGGGCAACAAGGTCTTCGTCGCCGCGTGGCAGACGAAATATCCCGGCACTGCGCCAACGAACTTCGAGGCCGAAACGTATCTCGGAACCGAGGTCTTGTTTCAGGCGGTCACGAAGGGCGGCAGCGTCGCGCCGGCCGATGTCGCAAAAGCGATGGAGGGAACGACCTTCCGCACGATCTATGGCGATGCGCCATTGCGCAAGGAAGACCACCAGTTGGTGACGCCGAACTACTTCGGCTATGTCGGCGTGGTGGACGGCGCGGTCAAGCCGATCATCAACATGACAGTGCCGGCCGATGTTGCGTTCCCGCTGCCGAACGGAAGCTGCAAGTTGAGTGCGTAACGCCGCACCGTCCCATGGCAGGCGCGGGCCTGCCGTGGGATGATCCCGGAGCGCCTATCCCACCATCGTCAGGCCACCGCTGACACTCAGCACCTGCGCCGTGATGTAATCCGAACGTCGGCTCGCGAAGAACAGAATCGCATCGGCCAGCTCCTGCGGCTTGGCAATCCGGCGGAACGGAATCGCCTTCTCCAACGCGATCTTCAATTTCTCCGGCTGCGCGTGAAACAGCGGCGTGTCGGTTGGACCGGGACAGACGCAGTTCACGGTGATCTGATAACGCGCCGTTTCACGCGCCAGTGACTTGGTGAAAGCGATCATGCCGCCCTTGGCACCAGCATAGACCGTTTCACCCAGACTGCCGACACGTCCGGCGTCGCTGGCCACGTTGATGATCTTGCCATAACCGTTCGTTGCCATCGCGGGGATCAGTTTCTGTGTCAGGCCCATCGGCCCACGGATATTGATCGCCAGCACGCGATCGATGAACTCTGCCGAGTTCTCCACGAACGGCTGGATCCGGTCCCAGCCGGCAGCGTTCACCAGAATGTCCACCCGCCCATGCCGATCCAGCGCCGCAGCCGCGCAGGCATCGACCGATTCGATGTTGGCAAGATCCAGCCGCAGATAGGCGATCGCAAGGCCCGCGGCCTTCGCCTCGGCCTCGGTCGCCGCCCCGCCATCGGCGTTGATGTCGGCAACGATCACGGTCGCCCCCTGGCGGGCGAATTCGAAGGCCGTCGCTTTGCCAATGCCGGAAACGCCGCCCGTGACCAGAGCAGTCTTGCCGTCGAGTCTCATGGGGTTTTCTCCTGTTCAGGACGCCAGCGCCCGGCTGATCACCAGGCGTTGGATGTCGTTGGTACCTTCATAAATTCGCGTCACGCGGGCCGCTCGGAACAGCCGCTCCACGCCCGAGTCCTCGATATAGCCGGCGCCCCCGAAGGTCTGGATGGCGTCGGAGCAGATTTTCTCCGCCATTTCGGAGGCAAACAACTTCGCCATCGAGGCTTCCTTCAGACAAGCCATGCCGTGCCCGCGCAGGTCCGCTGCATGCAACACCATCAGACGGGCTGCAAGAATTTGTGTCGCCATTTCCGCAAGACGGTGTGAGACAGCCTGGTGTTCGTAGATCACCTTGCCGAAACTCTTGCGTTCCTGTGCATAGGCCAACGCCAGTTCGTACGCCGAACGCGCGATGCCGACCGCCTGTGCGGCGATGCCGATACGGCCGCTTTCGAGATTGGACAGGGCGATGCGGTAGCCCTGTCCTTCCTCGCCCAGGCGGTTCGCGACCGGCACTTCCAGATCGTCAAAATGAATCTCGCAGGTATCGGAGGCGTTCTGGCCCATCTTCTTCTCGATCCGGCCGACACGGTAGCCGGGCGATTTCGTCTCGACGATGAAGGCGGTGATACCGCGCTTGCCCTTGGTCGGGTCGGTGCTGGCGAACACCAGGCAAACATCGGCGTTCTTGCCGGTTGTGATATAGAGCTTGGTGCCGTTCAGCACATAGACATCGCCCTTCCGCACCGCTCGGCTACGCAACGCCGCGGCGTCCGATCCGCCGGTTGGTTCGGTCAAGGCGAACGCGCTCAGCAATTCGCCGCGCGCCATCGGACGAAGATACCGTTCCTTCTGCGCGTCCGTTCCGTATGCAACGATAGGGCCGCAGCCGACCGAATTGTGTCCGCTCATGACCGTCGCGGTCGCGGCATCGCCGGCGGCGATTTCCTCCATCGCCAGGGCGTAGGACACGGTGTCGGTACCCGGGCCGCCCCAATCGGCGGGCACCGTCATGCCAAGGAATCCGAGCTTGCCCATTTCGCGCAAGGCGTCGCGCGGAAAAGTCGCGGTGCGCTCCCAGTCCGCGGAATGGGGCGCGAGATGCC
>Ga0302319_10017923_pt1 | contig 12941 bp, 8 predicted proteins | sample Bog_T0_2_FD_203319 | JGI IMG/M metagenome (GOLD analysis project Ga0302319, IMG submission 203319) | Peat permafrost microbial communities from Stordalen Mire near Abisko, Sweden - Bog_T0_2 | ecosystem: Environmental > Terrestrial > Soil > Wetlands > Peat | place: Sweden: Abisko, Stordalen Mire...
TCCCTCGCCTTGATCGTAAGCGAGGAGCAACTTACGGCGCAGATCATCCCCAAGGGGTTTACCCATATCTGTGTTCGCCGCAGAGTCTCGCCAAAGACAGTCTACACTATTTACTAAAATGCTCTAGAATTCGCAGCGAGAATACAATCGCGCCGCAGGTGCATTGTTTGGTAGCCCCGCGCTTGCCGGGGCCCCCGTGGACAGGCCTTCGTCCACAGGGTGATTCAGCGTGGGGTATGCGCAATCAAACAAGCTTCGGAGTCCCGTAGGGACGGTGCTTCCCGCGAACTAAAGAGCCCTCTCCGCCTCAACCCACGCATCGCCCGTCGTCCGCGGCAGCACCGTGTACGTTGTCGTGTGCTCCATCGTCTGGCCCGCCTCAAGATTCACCAGCGGCCCAAGCGTCTCAAGCTCCACATATTTCTGCTCACCCGGATTCGTATACACCTCGACGCTGCAACCACCGTCCGGATACTCGCCCGGCACAACTTCCGATTTCATCCGGACAACGGACGCAGGCCCCACCCAAACCACTCCCGCCGCATTTGACCCGATCTTCACAAACTTCGTAGGATGGCGCACAAACGTCAGCACCCTTCCGTTATCAGCCATCTCCGCAGGCTCGTCCTTCATCAGTTTTGTGAACCCGCCCACAAACTTCGACTCAACCGGCAGCTCAATAGCGACACACGCCGGATCATTTAATTGCGCAATCGTCCACACCGCCATGCGCACCGGCTTGCCACCTACCTTGCGAAACTCATTCCGCACCCGCATCACCGGCGCGGCTGCATCAAGCTCAACATGCCGCACCACCTGAATCCCCCACGCCGAATCAAGAGGCGACTTGAACATCAGCCCCGCATCCGTCATCATCGCCTCAAATGAGCTCGCATCAAATGCGGCCGGCGGAGGCCACTCGTGGCCAAACACCTTTGGCCAATCCGACTGCGGCGCGGGCCAGCACTTATCCCCGCCAAAGTTAGCCCATGTTCCCGAGTCAGGCTTAGCCATCTGCCCATCTAACTCGCGATTCTCCCACAGCACTCCCGTTTCATCGCCAACTCGCCGCATCTGCATGATCCTGCCAATCGCCGGAACCACAATAACTTCAAGCGCAATACTCGACAGCAGATAGCAATCTTTCCAGCCGTGATAGTCGACCCTCGACACGCTGATTGGCACGCTTCTCTCGCTTCCTACTTGTCGCCGGCCGCGGCCTTGTCCGTCTCCACCTCGCGCGCCGAAAGATGGTCGTACCATGTGAACTTTAGAATTGCCGAGGTCGCCACAATGATCCCCGCCGCCAGCGCCGCACGCGAATACTCGCGAATCACCACGTAGAGCGGCAGCGCCACCAGCGCAATCTGCCACGTGATGCCCACCGCAATGTTGAATATGTCGCGGAAGAAATCCTTGTTCTTCTTGAATGTCGGATCCTCGGCAAGCACCTTTTTCAACACCGGCCCCCAGAAGCCCCACGGCCGCACACGCCTATAGAAGTCCATCAGCACCGCGTCGTCTTCAGGCTTGGTCACCAGCGTCCCCACCAGGCAACCGATCAGCGAAATCCCCACCACGATCGGAAAGATGAAAACCACTTCCATGTTGATCGAGTAAGTCGACAGCAGGTGCTGCACAATCGGCAACTGCTTCACGATCGAAGGCATACCCAGCGCCGCAGCAATCCCCGTAACCATGCCCCAGAAATAGCCCCACCCGTTGAACCGCCACCAATACCACTTGAGCACGTTCGATGCTGTGTAACCGCCCCACAGGCCGGATACGATCCAGACCACTACTTCATTTACCGAAGTCACATTCCAACCAATCGCCACGCCCACAGCGATAACTGTAAGTGACGCGAGATAACTCAGCCGCACATAAGTCTTCGGCGAAGCATTGGGATTGATATAACGCTTGTAAATGTCATTTACAAAGTAAGGCGGAGCCGCATTGACCGTAGCAGCAAAGTTTGACATAAACGCCGCCAGCAACCCTGCAATCAGAAAGCCCAGCAGACCCACGGGCACAAACTTTCCCAGCGCATACGGCAACACCAATTCGAAGTCCATGTTAGTGCCCATCGCTCTCAGGTTAGGCCCAAAGAACGCCGCCGCCAGAACAGTAAGTCCCATGATCAGGAAGTAGCGCGGCGGCGTCAGCACCACATTCACCCAGGCGCTCATCATCGAGGCTTCGCGCGGATTCTTTGCCGAGAGAACGCGCTGCATGTCGTAGTTCGGTGCCGGCCCCGCAGCCGAAATCGGAATCCCCTTGAACAACAGCATCATCACAAAGAACCCGAACAAGCCATAGCCATCCTGGTGCACCTTCTCCGTCGCCGCGGGCAGCAGCGTGCTCCAGTCAAGGCCCAGATGCCACCCGAAAAAGATGTTATCCCAACCCGCCGGCACAACGCGATGAAACATCTCCGGCGAAACTTTCGCCATCGCAATAAAGCCCACCGCAAACGAGGCAATCGACAGAATGAAGAACTGCACCACCTCCGTGATCACCACGCTGATCATCCCGCCCTTGATCACATAGATAGCCGTGATGGCAATCAATATCAGCGCGTATTCATTGGCGGAAAGATGCCACGGCAGATAGGTCTGCGCAAATTTCCCGATGCCCTTGAACGCATACGTGAAGAAACCAATGATACTCACGAACGCATAGATCACCACGATCAAATGCGAGGCCTGCGCGCCGCGCCCTGTTCCAAAGCGCGTCTTGATCCACTCCGCGCCTGTCATCACCTTTGACCGCCGCAGCCATGCCGAGAGGTAGACCATAAGAAAGATCTGATTGAACGTTGGCCACAACCACGGAATCCACACGCTCTTGATGCCGTACACAAACATCCACGACACCAGCAGCATTGTCCCGCTGATGTCGAACATGCCCGATGCATTCGAGATGCCCAGCATGTACCACGGCATCGTGTTGCCGCCCAGAAAGTAGTTCTGCATGCTCTGCGATGCGCGATGCGAAACCCAGTACCCGATGAGCACCGTCGATAGCAGGTAGGCGACGATGATGACGATATCAAGCGTGTGAAGTTGCAGCATGCAGGTTCCTCAATTCCTTCGTTCAAACAAATCTTGGGTGCCCCGTCCTTTCCGCGATCTGTGCGGAAAGGGTGGCATGCGATGACTCTATCCTCGGCCAAGCATTAGCGCAGTTCTCCCGCCAGCAAAAACACCAGCGCCGCCTGCCAGTTGATACAGATTTCGTTGCCGGCATACGAAGCCGTCTGGTCGACGTAGGACTTTGCCGGCGGCGTGTCTTTGGGCAATGCAGCGAGGACAGCGTCATTCCGCCCACGGTTTGGCCCACCAGACATGAGCCCTGGCCACGGCGCAGGCAGGTGGCTCGCCGCGCTTGGCCGATGATGCGGATGCATGAATGGGTTCTCCCCCACTTGCGTCACCCACGACAGCGAGAAGGTGTTACGCCCCAGAATGTAATGCAAGTTATCGCGCGCCGTATCTACATAGTCGTGATTCGGCGCGAATTGATTCGCGATCAGCAGATACATCCCATATCCCGCCGCAATCCCATTCGATCCCCACACGTAGTCCGACGTCTTCATGCTGTTGATGTAGCCGCTCGCGCGTGTCCGCGTCACCACCGCCTCGGCCGCTGCAACGGTTCGCTGCCTGATCGCGTCCACCGCGCTCTTCTCGGCGGGTACATGCCGCGCGAGTGCATACGTCCACAGCCCCATCGGAGCCACCTGGCTCCAGCTTTCGGCCGGCGGGGAATCCAGCTTCGGAAGAAACGCCGCATATTTCGCCAGGAAATAGTCGGAGTACTCCTTCTCACCTGTCGCCCGATAGAGCTCCGCCGCAGCCCACAACCGTTCATCGCTGCAATTCGCATCGCCGTATTCGCCTGTAGAGACGCCCCTGGGATTGCGGAAAATCACATTCGGATTCTTCTCGGTCCAGGCAAACGCCTGACGCGCCGCATCGAGCGCTCGCTCCGCAAACTTTGCATCATAGGGCTTGTAAACGCGCGACGCAATCGCTCCGACTGAGGCCAGGTCCGCCGTCGCGCATGTGCTCTTGAACGGAGCCGATCCCGTTCCGATCACTTCACTCGTCAAGTGGTCGTCCTGCGGTGCCACGAATTCAGGAAAATGCTCGCTGGTCTGCTTGTGCCACACGCCTCCGTCCGAGTCCTGCATCTTCAGCATCCACACCAGGTTCCAGCGCGCTTCATTCAAAATGTCCGGGGTGCCGTTGCCCGATTCCGGAATCTTGAGAGAGATACTCTTGAGCTGCCTTCCGTAAATCTCCCACGCCCAAAGCAGCGTTCCAGTTGCAATGCCAGAGTTGACCATGTACCGGCCGTAATCTCCCGCATCATGCCAACCGCCAGGGTTATCGCGCGGGCCGCTCGTGCCGGATGATGCGTGAAACTCACCCTTCAAGTGGCAAGCCGGATGCGAGTACCCCGGAAACTCTGCGCCCATATCGACCGCAGTCCCGCAGCGCTGCCCATAGAAGCCGCGCATCGCCAGGTAGTAAGCGCGCTGAAAAACGTTCTTGCCGATTGCGAAGTTCCAACTCCGGCCCACACCGGGCACTTCGATGTAATAACTTCCAGCCTTGTGAAACGCAGAAAAATCCGCTGCCTGCACCTGGTCGCCCGTGTCCTGATCAAGCACAGCGGAGGATGTCTTCCCTTTCCACACCGCAGCATCGTTGCTCGTTTGCCGCAGTTCGAACGACTGCGCAACGCTTCCTGCCATAACTGGGCCTCCAGCCGAAAAGCTGATAAGCGCTACCTTGGGCCCATCGACCGGATAACCAACCTGATCCACTTTGATCGCTGTCGCCCCATTGGGAACAGCCTTTGCCGTTTCGCCCTGGACCATCGCTATGCGAAACCCCGCTAGAGACCAAATCATGACCGGAATGATGAGTGAAGAGCACAGGCGCCGTAAGAAACAGGGCACGACCGACGAGCTTGCCATGGACAAAATTCCTCTTGGTTGTTGCAAACATCCGCGCCGCTGGAATTGGCTTCCAACGCGCTTTCAAATGGGAACGACCCCTTCGCTCCCGGCACAATCTTTCCCGATTCACTTGCGCAGTTACTTTTTCACATTCCTGTCAACAATGGCAATCGAATTCATCACAATTCAAACTGCTTCCGGGCCTCTGCAAAAACGATTGATCGGCTTTATTGCGAAGACTATACTTAGGCGATTCTGCACCGCACCCGGGGCCGGTCACATATTCCCAAATGCCATTTGACGTCGCGTCTCTTGCGCTTTTGAGTGGCCCCGCATTGGCTGCAAAAATGCGCCGCCAGATCCGAACGGGGGAGACACTGCCCCCATCCAGGCGACGCACTGCATACGAAACGAGGAAACAATTTCAATGAAGTATGGATACTTCGACGATCGCAATCGGGAATACGTGATTACTCAGCCTGACACTCCTTTGCCCTGGATGAATTACCTGGGCTGCCAGGCATACTTCGGCATCATTTCAAACACTGCCGGCGGCTACTCCTTCTATCGCGATGCGCGCCTGCGCCGCATCAGCCGCTATCGCTACAACCAGGTTCCCTTCGACGTGGGCGGACGATACATCTACTTGCGCGATGACGATAGCAGCGAGTTCTGGTCGCCAAGCTGGCAGCCCACCCAAAGCGACATTCTCGAATACACCTGCCGTCATGGCATGGGCTACACCACCATCGGTTCCACTTATAAGGGCATCGAGGCGCACACCCGCTACTTCGTCCCGCTCGATGAGAATCTCGAAATCTGGCAACTCACAGTCACCAACCACCGCGCCACTCGCGCATCTCTCAAAGGTTTTGCGAGCATCGAGTTCTGCCTGTGGGATGCCCAGGACGACGCCACCAACTTCCAGCGCAACTTCAATACCGGCCAGGTTGAGGTTGAAGACGGCGTCATCTATCACAAGACCGAGTATCGCGAACGCCGCAACCATTTCGCTTACTTCGCCTGCTCGGCCCCAACCCGCTTCGACACGCAGCGCGAGGCATTTCTCGGCCGTTATCGCGGATGGGATAAGCCCAAGTCCGTCGAAGCCGGCTCGCTGACAAACTCCATCGCATACGGCTGGTCGCCTATCGGCGCGCACCAGGTCAACATTGAGTTGGAGCCGAACGAGACCGCGCAGTTCGTCTTTGTCCTCGGCTACCATGAGAACCCGGTCGAGCATAAATTCGATCCGCCCAACTCGCAGACCATCAACAAGCGCACCGTCAAGCCAGTCATCGCCAAATATCTCAGCATCGCCGGGGCCGATGCGGCCTTCGAAAAGCTGCGCCAATATTGGGAGACCACGCTCGGGATCCTCCAGGTGCAGACGCCCGACCCGCACACCAATCGCATGGTCAACATCTGGAATGCCTATCAGTGCATGGCCACGTTCAACATGTCGCGCTCTGCTTCGTTCTACGAGTCTGGCATCGGGCGTGGCCTGGGCTTCCGCGACTCAAATCAAGACCTGCTCGGCTTCGTACACATGGTTCCGTCACGCGCCCGCGAGCGCATTCTCGATCTCGCTGCCACGCAGTTACCCACCGGCGGCGCCTATCACCAGTACCAGCCCCTCACCAAGCGAGGCAACAACGATATCGGTGGCGGATTCAACGACGATCCGCATTGGCTGATCATTGGCGTCAGCGCCTATCTGAAAGAGACCGGCGACTTCGGCATCCTCGACGAGCCCGTCCAGTACGACAACGAGCCCGGCTCCGAGCAGCCGCTCTACGAGCACCTCCAACGCAGCTTCAACTACACGCTTTCGCGCCTCGGCCCGCACGGCCTGCCGCTCATTGGCCGCGCCGACTGGAACGATTGCCTCAACCTCAACTGCTTCTCTGACACGCCCGGCCAAAGCTTCCAGACCACAACCAACAAAGACGGCAAAGTTGCCGAGTCTGTCTTCATCGCCGCCCTCTTTGTCTATGCCGGGCGCGAACTTGCCGCCATCGCCGAGCGCCGCGGCCTCGAAGCCGAGGCGAAAAAGTATATCGGCGAAACCGAAAAGCAGCTTGCCATCATCAACGAGCACGGCTGGGATGGTGACTGGTTCCTCCGCGCCTACGACGACTTCGGCGCCAAGATCGGCTCAAAGGAATGCGGTGAAGGAAAAATCTTTATCGAGTCCAATGGCTTCTGCGCGCTGGCCGGCATCGGACTTGACGATGGCAAGGCTCTCAAAGCAATGGATGCTGTCAGCCAGAATCTCGCCACCAGGCACGGCATCGTCGTTCAGCAACCGGCTTACTCGCGCTACTATTTGCAACTCGGCGAAATCTCCTCCTACCCACCCGGCTACAAAGAAAACGCCGGCATCTTCTGCCACGTCAACCCATGGGTCATGATCGGCGAAACCCGCCTGGGCCGCGGCGATGCGGCGCATGACTACTACACGCGCATCAACCCATCCGCCCGCGAAGACATCAGCGACCTGCATCGCTGCGAGCCCTACGTCTACGCGCAAATGATCGCCGGCAAAGATGCGCCGACCTTCGGCGAAGCAAAAAACTCCTGGCTCACCGGCACCGCCGCCTGGAACTACTACGCCATCTCGCAATGGATTCTCGGCATCCGCACTTCGCTTTCGGGCCTCGAGATCGCGCCGGTGATTCCAATTCACTGGCCCGGCTTCACAGCCACGCGCGTCTTTCGCGGCGTCACCTATTCCATCACTATTCAGCGCAAAGGAGCAGGGAATTCCATCGCTCTGACCGTCGATGGCGCGCCTATCACAGGAAACGTAATCCCCATCCCAACCGACGGCCGCACAGAAGTGAAAGTCGTCGGAACCTTAAGCTAGACTCTCAGCCCGCCAGGAATCGCGGCTGCCCCATCCATGCGAAGTTTTTGCTTTTTGTCACATAGGTGGGAGACATTGCACCCCAATTCGATTCACCACGCAGGAGCATCCTCATGTACATCGCCGACCAATCTCGCTACTCCACCATGCACTATCGCCGCTGCGGCAAAAGCGGCCTCAAGCTGCCCGCAATCTCGCTCGGCCTTTGGCACAACTTTGGCGGCGTCGACATATTTGAAAACAGCCGCGCCATGGTGCTGCGCGCCTTCGACCTCGGCATCACCCACTTCGATCTCGCCAACAACTACGGCCCACCCCCGGGGAGCGCCGAGAGCACCTTCGGCGAAATCCTTCGCCTCGACCTCAAGCCTTATCGCGACCAGCTCATCATCAGCTCCAAGGCCGGCTATGGCATGTGGGACGGCCCGTACGGCGATTGGGGTTCGCGCAAATATCTGCTTGCCTCGCTCGATCAAAGCCTCAAGCGCATGGGCCTCGAATACGTTGACATCTTCTACTCCCATCGTCCCGACCCTGAAACGCCGCTCGAGGAAACTATGGGCGCTCTCGATCATGCCGTCCGCTCCGGCAAGGCACTCTATGCCGGCGTCTCCAACTACGACGCTACACGAACCGCCGAAGCCGCAAAGATTCTGCGCCAGCTCGGCACTCCCTGCCTGATCCACCAGCCGAAGTATTCAATGTTTGAGCGCTGGGTCGAGGGCGGCCTGCTCAAAGTTCTTGGGGCTGAAGGCGTTGGCGGTATTGCATTTTGCCCGCTCGCCCAGGGCCTCCTCACCGATCGATATCTCAAAGGCATTCCCGAGGGCTCGCGCGCGACCAAGCCGCACGGCTTCCTCAAGAAGCACGACATCGACGAGCATCGGCTCAGCCAGATTCGCGCTTTGAATGAACTGGCCATCGCCCGCGGTCAAACCCTCGCCCAGATGGCGCTTGCTTGGGTGCTGCGCGACGAGCGCATGACTTCCGCTCTGATCGGCGCAAGTCGCGTCGAACAGATTGAACAAAATGTCGCCGCGCTCAACAACGCGTCCTTCGCACCAGAAGAATTGCAAATGATCGAGGCGGTCCTCAAACCATCGGTATAATTGGCCGCCCTGCCGAGCCGGGACCAATCCCGTTCGCTTACAATTGTGCTTCGATTCATCGCGCAGGGAGGCACCTCGGTGCACGATTTACGCCAGAAAGTAGAAGCCGAGCTTCTCGATAACATCCTTCCCTTCTGGCTCAAGCACACCATTGACAACGAACACGGCGGATTCAAAGGCCAAATCTCCAATAACCTGACCGCCAACCCGCGCGCCGGCAAAGGCCTCATCCTCAACGCGCGCATACTGTGGACTTTTGCCAAGGCCTACAGCGTCTATCGCGATCCCGTTTACCTGGCCACCGCGCGCCGCGCCTTTGAATACCTCTGCGCCGCTTTCTGGGACAACGAATTCGGCGGCCTCTATTGGATGGTCGACTTCGAGGGCCATCCATCCGACACCAAAAAACGTATTTATGGCCAGGCCTTCACCATCTACGCGCTGGCGGAGTACTACCACGCCAGCGGCGCTCCCGAGGCCCTGCTGCGTGCCATGCGTCTCGTCGACCAGATCGAATCCGTAGGCCACGACGTCCTAAATCGCGGCTACTTTGAAACCTATGAACGCGATTGGCGCCCCGCCGCCGACCAGCGGCTCAGCGCAGTCGACATGGATGAAAAGAAGTCCATGAACACGCACCTGCATATGCTTGAGGCCTATGCAACGCTTCTCGGCGTCCATAAAGACGGAACCGTCCGAAACCGCCTGCGCGAGCTCATCGAGATTTTTCTGCAGCACATCATCAACGCAGACTCCAACCACTTCACTCTTTTTTTCGATGAACGATGGAAGCCTCGCTCCGAAGTGATCTCCTTCGGCCACGATATTGAGGGCAGTTGGTTGCTGTGCGAGGCAGCCGACCACCTGGGCGATCGAGCAGTAATCAAGCGGGTCGAAGCATCATCGGTAAAGATGGCGCAGGCGGTCTATGAGCAAGCCATCGATGCCGATGGCGGCCTCCTCTACGAGGCCGAAGGCGGGCGCATCATCAATTCAGACAAGCACTGGTGGCCACAGTCTGAAGCCGTCGTCGGCTTCCTCAATGCGTGGCAGCTCACCGGCCAGCCGCACTTTCTCGCAGCAGCAGAGCACAGCTGGCAATTCATCGACAAATACATCGTCGACCATCGCAACGGTGAATGGTTCTGGCGCGTCTCGCGCGATGGCATCCCCAATCCCGACGAAGACAAAGTGGGCCCGTGGAAATGCCCCTACCACAACAGCCGCACATGCTTTGAAGTCATGGCACGGCTCGACGCCGCGGAACAAAAAGACAAGCAGCAAGCAACGGAGAAAGAAAAATGAATCAGCAGCAGTTCGCAAAACAAGTTCAGCGCCTCATCAAGACTCAGGAAAAACTTCTTGCCCAGCGCAACCGCAAAGCCTCCGGCGACAACGGCGTCTATTCCCGTTGGGAGTCTCCCGTTCTGACAGCCGGGCACGCGCCTATAACCTGGCGTTACGATCTCGACCGCAAAACCAACCCGCTGCTGCTTGAGCGCATGGGCATCAACGCCACCTTCAATGCCGGAGCCATCCTTCACGATGGCAAATACCTTGTCGTCGCCCGCGTTGAAGGTGCAGATCGCAAATCGTTTTTCGCAGTCGCCGAGAGCCCCAACGGCGTCGACCGCTTTCGCTTCTGGGACTATCCGATCCTGATGCCCGAGACCAGTGAGCCCGACATCAACGTCTACGACATGCGTCTAGTGAAGCACGAGGATGGCTGGATATACGGCCTCTTCTGCACCGAGCGCAAAGACCCCAAAGCACCCTCATGGGACACATCGTCCGCCGTGGCGCAGTGCGGCATCGCGCGCACCCGCGACCTCAAGACCTGGGAGCGCCTCGCCGACCTTCAATCCAAGTCACCACAGCAGCGCAATGTCGTCCTTCATCCTGAATTTGCCGACGGCAAATACGCCTTCTACACTCGCCCGCAAGACGATTTCATCCAGGCAGGCAAGGGCGGCGGCATAGGTTGGGGACTCTCTGACAGCATTGAAAAGGCCGTCGTCGAAAATGAGATCATCGTCGACAATCGCGAGTACCACACCATCCAGGAAGTGAAAAACGGCCTCGGACCCGCGCCCATCAAAACATCCAAAGGCTGGCTTCATCTTGCGCACGGTGTCCGCAACACCGCTGCCGGCCTGCGCTACGTCCTCTACATGTTCATGGCAGAGCTCGATCGCCCCTGGGTCATCTCACACAAGCCAGCCGGCTACTTCATCGGCCCCAAAAACTGGGAGCGCGTCGGCGACGTCTCAAACGTTGTCTTCAGCAACGGATGGATTCAGGGCCGCAAGGGTGAGGTCTTCATCTACTACGCCTCATCCGACACCCGGCTCCATGTGGCCACCAGCACCGTCGACCAACTCGTCGACTACGTGCTCCACACTCCCGCCGATCCACTCCGAAGCAAAGCCTGCGTCGAGCAACGCTACGCGCTCATCGACAAGAATCTCAAGTTGGTGAAGCCGAAAAAGAAGGGCGCTGCAACAAGGAAAACCAAGCCGGCAAAAGTAAAGAAGAAGTAGCCGAGCTTAACGTCGTTCCGGTCCACGAAGCTATCGGCATCGGCCCAGATCGGACACTACTTCTGGTCCGGCGTCGTCGTCTTCTGCTGAGCAGCGTTCTGATCCTGCGCCGCCTGCTGGAGTGCCAGCTTCTCCGCCTTCTTGCGATTGTGCGCTCGCACAATATCCGGCCAGAACTCAATAAGCTCCGCGCCGGGCATGCCTTCATACGTCACCGTCAGGCCATCCATGAGAGTGTCTTTCACATTTCGCTCAGAGGGCGGATAGTACAAGCGGGCAATCGCGCTTCCTATAAAGTTCCCTCCCACGTTGGCCCAGTTCGGACCCCATCCGCCGCTGTCGCGCTTGCACCAGAAGCTGCTCCCCGCCGCCCAAAGGATCCGGTTGATCACCTTCCCTTTGCCCTTTTGAAAGTAGCGTGGGTCCTCATGAAGCAGCGACGGCAAAACCGCGTTGCCGATGAAGTTCCCGATGAAATAGTCGGAGTAACTTGTCGCGAATCGATGTCCATAAGCGCCCCAGCCCTGGCCCCACTCCGGCGGGCTATTCGATGCCTGGTCAAAGCTTGAAACCACCCCAGCCAGCAAGAACGGCCAGGGATCGGTCGCGCTTTTGAAGAACAGTTTGAACTTCTGCCCCGACGAGAGCGGCACCGCGTTCGGGTCCCGCGTAGTGTTGAAGGTTGCCATCACCCCCATCACCCGCTGCTTCTCCTGCTGCTTCAGTTGCTCATCCGCAAGTTCCTTCTGGCTCTTCTGCGCTGTTGTTCCATCAGCAGGCGGCTGCGACGCCGAACCACTCTGCCCCGCCGCACTCGGAGTCCCCGCATTTGGCGCCTGTCCATTCTGAGCAGGTGTATTCGGAGCCTGTCCACCTTGCGCACCACCATTAGCCGCCGGAGCGTTCTGCTGGCCCGACGCCTGTTGTGCGGCATCGTCAGATGCACCAGCCGCAAGCTGAGGAAGGGGTGCATCCGGCAGCACCGCGCCCCCCAATGCGCCGGCAGGCTGATCGACATTGGGCGTTCCCTGCGCAACAATCCGCAATGGCATTGCCCCAAAGAACACACCCGCACAAATCAAGGCAAACAAAGAAGAAACAACTGAACGCATCCACCCACCAGTCTCTCGGTCAGTACCCATCCCTGTGCGCGATTCAACAACGGGGATCGTTCCAATCCCGAATCGGTGGGTCTGCTTCAATGGTAATTCACCCCAGTGTGCAGACAATTCCGTCTGTCCCCGGGCGAGGTTGAATTCCAAAGTGCGCACAATCTTCTGGATTAGACGCAGCTTGCCGCTCCCAGGACACACAGATTCCTCATTTCTTGCTTATGCCTCCTTCGCTCCACCTGAGCTCTGGCTGGCGAGCTGGCGACCCTTGATCTCGCTCAATAAAAGCTCTACCTTGTCCTCACTCTCCAGTGCCTAGAATCGGTCTTCAAGAGTCTCCGG
>Ga0302319_10017924_pt1 | contig 12940 bp, 10 predicted proteins | sample Bog_T0_2_FD_203319 | JGI IMG/M metagenome (GOLD analysis project Ga0302319, IMG submission 203319) | Peat permafrost microbial communities from Stordalen Mire near Abisko, Sweden - Bog_T0_2 | ecosystem: Environmental > Terrestrial > Soil > Wetlands > Peat | place: Sweden: Abisko, Stordalen Mire...
GATCTGTATACAATGGAAACGTTAGATGTCAGACACTCCAACCGTCGAGTCAGGGAACAATCCTGCGCCGCTTATGCCAGTCGCTGCAGCGGAGCCTGCGCGCTTGCGTCCGGCGCTCGGTGTCTGGTTGCGCGACCTGATCATTTCGCTGGCGATCTCGGCCTTCATCATCGTCTTCATTTACCAACCGGTGAAGGTCGAAGGCACCAGCATGATGCCATCGCTCGACGACCAGGAGCGCATCTTCGTCAACAAGTTCGTCTACCGGCTGGAGCCCATTTCCCGCGGCGACATTGTCGTGTTCCGATATCCCCGCGACCCTTCAAAGAGCTACATCAAGCGCGTCGTCGGCGCGGAAGGGGACCGCATCCGCATTGATGGCGGTCAGGTCTACGTCAACAACGAGCCGCTCGATGAAGACTACGTTCCGCCTGCCTACGCCGATAATCGGTCGTATCCCGAGACGGTGGTGCCGCCGCATTGCTACTTCGTGCTTGGGGATCACCGATCCATGTCGAACGACAGCCGCGATTTCGGCCCGGTGAATCAGAGCTTTATTTATGGCAAGGCCGTGTTCGGGTACTGGCCCATGGATAAGCTGGGCAGGGTTCGCTAGATCCTAGGAACTTCCGTTTCAGTTCTTCCGTATCCCTCCTAGCTGTTGAGTTCAGCAAAGCTCGAAGGACTGCGCTCGGGAGGCCCTGTGTTGCTTCGCTCCGTTTTCTTAACGTTTGCCGCCTGTTTGCTCAGTCTATCTGGGCTAAGTCAATCCAAAACTCAAGTCGGCAGCAATGACATGCCCTTCGCGTCTCCCGATGCGAATGGAATTTCCGTCGACAAACTACACGCGATGGAAACAGCGGTGCGCGCTGGAGACTTCAAAAAGATCGGCAGCGTAGCAATCGCTCGCCACGGCAAACTGCTATACGAAGCTTACTTCGACGGCGATGCCGGCACCCTGCGCGATACGCGCTCGGCCACGAAGAGCATCACCGACATCTTGGTTGGAATCGCCATTGATGAAAAGAAGCTGAGTGGCGTCGACGCGCGCGTCCTGCGATTACTGCCAGAGCATGCCCGTAAGCTGCAAAACCCCGATCCGCGAAAAGACAAAATAACCGTTGAAGATTTTCTAACCATGAGCTCGCCGCTCGAATGCGACGACTGGAACGACGCTTCGCGAGGCAACGAAGAACGGATGTATGTCGTCGAGGACTGGGCGCAGTTCATTCTCGACCTACCCATTCGCGGCAGAATGCATCTGGGCGAGACCATCGATCCTCCGCCCTACGGAAGGTATTTCAGCTACTGCACCGGCGGAGTCTTCACCCTGAGCGAAGTTTTGCAAAAAGCTACTGGCGTGCGCACAGATCATTACGCGGAAGAAAAATTATTTCGACCGCTCGGAATCACCGATGAGCAGTGGTTTTTCTCTCCGCTAAACATCCCGCAAACGGGAGGCGGCCTGCGCCTGACCAGTCGCGACCTGCTGAAGATAGCCCAACTTTATCTGAATGGCGGAACCTGGCAGGGAAGACGCATCGTAAATGAGGCCTGGGTGCGAACGTCGACTCAGCCGCACGCTCGCATCGACGATGACACTGAATATGGCTATCTTTGGTGGCTCAAGTCCTTCAAGTCTGGAGGAAAAAGTTATCCGGCGTTCTTCATGAGCGGCAACGGAGGCAATAAAGTTGTAGCAATTCCTACGCTGGATATGGCTGTGGTTATCACCAGCACAAATTATGGAACTCAAGGTATGCATGAGCAAACTGAGAAGCTACTGACGGATTACGTGCTGGCCGCGGTCGGGCAGTGACAGGAACGGCAGACGAGAAAGTTTTCCAAATCGTGAGTTTTCCACACTTCACCTGCGTTACTCTCTTGGTGCCAGCCGCAATCCCTGATAAAATTCTGAAAATCCACACACTGGAGCGAGAATGCAGGCTACGCTTGCGCTCGAAGACGGTCGAGTCTTTCGAGGCAAAGGCTACGGCGCCAAAGGCGAGTGCTACGGCGAAGTCGTTTTTAATACTTCCATCACCGGCTACCAGGAAATTTTCACCGACCCTTCTTACTCGGGACAGATCGTTGTCCTGACCAATCCTCAGATCGGCAACTACGGAACGAATCAGGAAGACAACGAAGCCACGCGTCCGTGGATCGAAGGGTTGATCGTCCGCGAGTTTTCGAAAGTCAGCTCCAACTGGCGCTCGCAGCAGGTCACCGACGAATATCTGGAACAGTTCAAAGTGCCGGTGCTGTCGGATATCGACACCCGCGCGCTGGTGCGCCATTTGCGCGATCATGGCGTAATGCGCGGCGTAGTTTCGACCATGGAGAGCGACGCCGAGAAACTGGTGGCCAAGGCGAGATCGATTCCGAAGATGGACGGCACCGACCTGGCAAAAGTGGTGAGCACCAAGAACCCCTATGTGTGGGAAGTCGGCGAGCGTTCGCATGAACCGGTGGCGCAGGTAGGAGTGAAAGACGAGCCCGCGCGCTTTCATGTAGTAGCTTACGATTTTGGCATTAAACAAAACATTTTGCGTAAGTTACGCGGTGAGGGTTGTCGAGTGACAGTGGTTCCAGCGCAGACTCTGGCGGAAGATGTCCTCGCGTTGAAACCGGATGGAGTGTTTCTGTCGAATGGGCCGGGGGATCCCGAGCCGTGTACGTATGCGGTCGACTCGATTCGCCGCCTCATGGGACGCCAGCCCATCTTTGGCATCTGTCTCGGACATCAACTCACCGGCATCGCCCTCGGCGGGAAAACTTTTAAGCTCAAGTTTGGACATCACGGCGGAAATCATCCGGTGAAGCAGTTGGCAACGGGGAAGATCGAGATCACGGCGCACAACCATAACTTCGCCGTCGATCCGGATTCGCTGCCAGATAGCGAAGTCGAACTCACGCACGTGGATCTGAACGATTCGACTTTGGAAGGCCTGCGGCACCGCAACCTGCCGCTGTTCAGCGTGCAATATCACCCCGAAGCCGCGCCGGGGCCGCATGACTCGCATTATCTGTTCAAGGAGTTTACGAAGATGATGGAGGAGTGGAAAGGGTGAGTAATTTTTATCCTGTCATCCCGAGCGAAGAAGATCGTGCGCGAAGCGAACGATCTTCGCAGTCGAGGGACCTGCTGTGTGCTTGGGGCTTATACGCAGCGCACAGCAGGTCCCTCCACTCGCCAGTCGACCGGCTTCGCCATTCGACTGGACTCGGTCGGGATGACAGTGTAGGTAAGCAGTATGAAAGAGCACAATTACAGCGTGTACATGGTTGCGAGCAAGTCTCGCGCCTTATACATCGGAATGACGAACAATCTTCACCGCCGGATATTTGAGCACAAAAACGATCTGATTGAAGGTTTCACGCGGCAATATAAGTGCCACCGTCTGGTGTACTACGAAGCATTTGACGATGTGAACAAAGCGATCGATCGGGAGAAACAATTGAAACGCTGGAACCGGGCAAAGAAAGATTGGTTGATCGCGCAGCGTAATCCCACGTGGGAAGATTTGGCAGTTGAATGGTATGTGCGACATCAGTTTGAACCAGAGAAGAAGCAATCGGCGTGAAACAACTCTGTCATCCCGAGCGAAGAAGATCGTGCGCGAAGCGAACGATCTTCGCAGTCGAGGGACCTGCTGTTGGCTTGCGGCGTATACGCTGCAAGCGCACAGCAGGTCCCTCCACTCGCCAGTCGACCGGCTTCGCCATTCGACTGGACTCGGTCGGGATGACAGGGTAAGTGGGCAGTATGAAAGAGCACAATTACAGCGTGTACATGGTTGCGAGCAAGTCTCGCGCCTTATACATCGGAATGACGAACAATCTTCACCGCCGGATATTTGAGCACAAAAACGATCTGATGCGTAACCCGACATGGGACGACTTGGCTGGGGAATGGTACTTGCGGCATCAGTTTGAACCGGAGAAGAAGCCGGCGTGAAACAACTATGTCATCCCGAGCGAAGAAGATCGTACGCGAAGCGAACGATCTTCGCAGTCGAGGGACCTGCTGTGTGCTTGCGGCGTATACGCTGCAAGCACACAGCAGGTCCCTCCACTCGCCAGTTGACCGGCTTCGCCGTTCCACTGGACTCGGTCGGGATGACAGATTTAAACGAAATATCCAATGCCCAAACGCACTGACATCTCGAAAATCCTGATCCTCGGCTCCGGGCCCATCATCATCGGGCAGTCGGCGGAGTTTGATTACTCTGGCACGCAGGCCTGCAAGGCGCTCAAGTCTGAGGGCTACGAAGTGGTGCTGGCCAACTCCAATCCGGCGACCATCATGACCGATCCGGAGATCGCCGACCGCACCTACATCGAACCGCTCACGCTCGAATATCTGGAAGAAATTATCCGCATCGAGCGGGAAATGTCGCCGGGCGCAGGTTTCGCCGTGTTGCCAACCGTCGGCGGACAGACCGCGCTCAACCTGGCGATCGAACTTTCCGACGGCGGCGTGCTCGAAAAATACAACGCGCACCTCATCGGGGCAAACGTTGGAGCCATCAAGAAGGCCGAAGACCGCCTCGTTTTCAAAGATGCGATGCAGCGCATCGGCCTCGACGTTCCTAAATCAGCGTTGGTCAACAACACAAAAGATGGACTGGAATTCGCCGGCAAAATCGGTTTCCCGGTCATCGTGCGCCCGTCGTTCACGCTCGGCGGCTCCGGTGGCGGCATCGCCTACAACCGCGAAGAGATGGTCGAAGTCCTCAGCCGCGGCCTCGATTTTTCTCCGGTACACGAAGCGCTGATCGAAGAGTCCGTGCTGGGATGGAAAGAATTCGAACTCGAGGTGATGCGCGACACCAAAGATAACGTCATCATCATTTGCTCGATCGAGAACTTCGATCCCATGGGGGTTCATACCGGCGACTCGATCACCGTGGCCCCGGCGCAAACCCTGACGGACCGCGAGTACCAGGCCATGCGCGACGCTTCGATTGCCGTGATCCGCGAGATTGGCGTCGATACCGGCGGATCCAATATTCAGTTCGGCGTGAATCCCGAGACGGGGCGGATGGTTGTCATAGAGATGAACCCCCGCGTCTCGCGCTCTTCCGCGCTGGCATCGAAGGCCACGGGATTTCCGATTGCGAAGATCGCGGCGAAACTCGCGGTGGGTTACACGCTCGACGAAATCCCCAACGACATCACGCGCAAAACTCCGGCGTGCTTCGAGCCCACGCTCGATTACGTGGTCGTAAAAATTCCCAAGTGGCAGTTCGAAAAATTTCCCGGCGCCGATGAAAACCTGGGCCCGCAGATGAAGTCCGTCGGCGAAGTGATGGCCATCGGCCGCACCTTCAAAGAAGCGCTGATGAAGGGGATCCGCTCGCTCGATACCGGCAAGCGCGTGGGCGGCGAAAAGATCGAACCGAAGATACTCACGCAGCGGCTCGTAACCCCTCATCCCGAGCGTCTGGCTTACGTGCAGTACGCTCTCCGTCAAGGGCATACCGTCAAGCAGATCGCGAAGATGACCTCGATGGACCCCTGGTTCCTCTACCAGCTCAAAGAAATAAACGACATGCAGCTTGAGTTGGAAAAGCATCCGATGGAATCGATCCCCACAGAAGTGCTGCGCGACGCCAAGCGCATGGGCTTCTCCGACGGGCGTCTGGCGGGCGTCTGGCGCCTGGAAGGCCAGGAAAAAGTCAGGCATCTCCGCAAAAAACATGGAGTGATGCCGGTCTACAAGCGCGTCGATACCTGCGCCGCCGAATTCGAAAGCTTCACCCCGTATTTATATTCGACGTACGAAGAAGAAGACGAAGCCGCGCCGACTGAAAAGAAGAAAGTAATGATTCTCGGAAGCGGGCCCAACCGCATCGGGCAGGGAATTGAATTCGATTACTGCTGCTGCCACGCTTCGTTCGCGCTGCGCGAAGACGGCTACGAGACGATCATGGTGAACTGCAATCCGGAGACGGTTTCGACCGACTACGACACCAGCGACCGCCTCTACTTTGAGCCGCTAACGTTCGAAGATGTGTGGGCCATCTATCAGCACGAAACGTCCAAAGGCGCGCCCGTCGGGGTGATTGTGCAGTTCGGCGGACAGACTCCGCTCAACCTTGCTCTTCCGTTGAAAAAGGCCGGTGTAAATATTATCGGCACCTCGCCTGAATCCATCGACCTCGCCGAAGATCGCAAACACTTCAATAAACTGCTCGAAGAATTACAAATTCCGCAAGCTGCCGGCGTGATGGCGACCTCGCTCGAACAAGCTATTGAAGGCGCGAAGCAGGTCGGATATCCCGTCGTGGTTCGCCCTTCTTACGTGCTCGGCGGACGCGCCATGGTGATTGCCTACGACGAAGAATCTGTCGTGCGCTACATGAAAGAGGCGGTCGAGTATTCGCACGATCGTCCCGTGCTGATTGATCACTTCCTCGAAGATGCCATTGAGCTTGACGTGGACGCACTTTCCGATGGCGAAGACGTAGTGATCGCCGGCATCATGCAGCACATCGAAGAAGCCGGCATTCACTCCGGCGATTCGTCGTGCGTGCTTCCCGCGGTCGATATCCCCCATCCCCTGATGGAGCGCATGCGCCAATACACGTTCCAACTGGCGCGGGCCTTAAAGGTGATCGGACTGATGAACATTCAGTTTGCGATTCCGCGCGGAAGCGGACTCTCGGGAAATGGCTCGGAGGGAGCGAAGGTTTACGTGTTGGAAGTGAATCCGCGAGCCTCGCGCACCGTGCCGTATGTTTCGAAGGCGACTGGCGTTCCGCTGGCAAAGATCGCGGCGCGGCTGATGACCGGCCGCAAGTTGCGTGAGTTTCTGCCCGAGAATATTGATCGTGGAAGCGATCTCGACACCGGACGTTGTTACTACGTGAAGTCTCCTGTATTTCCCTGGAACAAATTTCCCGGCGTCGACACCGTGCTGGGGCCGGAGATGAGATCCACCGGCGAGGTGATGGGTGTGGGCGACAGCTTCGGCGAGGCTTTCGCCAAAGCGCAACTGGCCGCGGGACAGAAATTACCGGTGCAGGGGACAGTCTTCATCAGTGTGACCGATCACGATAAGCGCCACGTTGCCGAAGTCGCGCGCAAATTTGTCGACATGGGGTTCAAACTGGTGGCCACATCCGGAACTGCCGACGCGATTGAAAAAGAAGGAATGAAAGTCGATCGCGTTTACAAAGTAAAGGAAGGCCGTCCCAACGTTGTGGATTTTATTAAGGGCCAGCGCGTCCATCTCATCGTAAACACTCCCAGTGGAATGGAGCCGTGGTTTGACGAGCGCGCGATTCGCCGCGCAGCTGTCACCGCACGCATTCCCACGATCACAACCTTGTCAGCCGCTCGTGCCGCCGCGGAAGGAATCGCGGCATTGCAGCGCGGGGAAATAAATATTCGGGCCTTGCAGCAGTTGCACGCGGAGAGAGCGAGTTTGAGGAACATTCGCTAAGTCGCTGCGGCGATTCGATCGTCGCCGGAGCCTAAAGCGAGCGTGTTACAATCCTGGCATATGAGTAATACACTCAGTATCAGGCTTCCCGCAGAAGTTTTGGATCGCCTAAAGGAAAAGTCACGCCGCACGGGACTGCCTGTGGGGCGAGTAGTCCTGCAGTTTGTGGAGAATGGCCTTTCGCAGGACACTCCAACCGGCACGAATCAAGCCTGGCGGAAATATGTCGGCATTATTAAAGGTGGTCCTCGGAACCTTTCTACGCGCAAAGGGTTTTCGCGCAGATGAAGGCCATCGCCGATACCGGTCTTCTCGTGGCTATGGCGCGGGAAAACGACCAATATCACGAATGGGCTGCGGAAGTCGCCGAGCAAATAAGTTGGCCTGTCCTGACTTGCGAGGCTGTGCTGGCTGAGACTGCTTTTCATCTGCAGTCCAGCAGCGAAGTCCTTGCTATGATGCGTGACAACATCGTCCGCATCGCTTTTGATTGCGAGAGCGACCTCGAATACCTCTACGTTCTTGCAACACGGTATGCCGGCCGCAATCCCGATTTAGCCGACTTATGTCTGATTCGGATGAGCGAACTGTTTCCCAGGTATTACGTTGCTACCACGGATGCTGATTTCCGCGTATACCGCCGCAACAAGCGCGAAGTCATCCCGATGCTGACTCCGCCCAGGAAGTGATACGCTAATCCCGTTATGCTTCTGCACGGTATTTTTCCTCCCGTCACTACGCCGTTTTATCCCGACGGCAACGTCTACTACAAAAAACTTGAGAGCAACGTCGAGCGTTATTCGCGCACGCCCTGTGCCGGGATAGTCGTGCTGGGTTCGACCGGAGAGGCCATTCTTCTTTCCGATCAGGAGCGCCGCGAGGTGCTGAAATCCGCGCGGGAAGCGGCTGCACCCAATAAAGTTTTGATTGCCGGAACAGGGATCGAGTCGGCCCACGAAACGCTGCGGCTCACCGACTCCGCGGCCGAGCTCGGTTACGACATTGCCATGGTGCGCACGCCGCATTACTACAAAAAGCAGATGCAGCCGGCGAACATCCTTGCTTTCTATCGCACGGTCGCCGACCGTTCGCCGCTGCCGGTAATTATTTACAACTTCCCGCAGGCCACCGGTTACGACATTCCCGCCGAACTTGTGATTGAACTGGCGGACCACCCCAATGTAATTGGCATCAAGGAATCGAGTGGGGACGTGGAAAAGGTCCGCAAGATGGTGGAAGGCGCGCGGCATATCAGGCGCAGCGCCACCGTGACGGAAACTTTCGACGCCGTGACTCCCCGCATGCTGGCCGCCGCCGCTTCCAGTTCCAATGGAGAAGGCGGGGAACTGGTGCAGGTCGCCGGATTGTCGGGCGCGGCCTCGGCAAAGCCTTCCTCGGCGGCGGTCACAGTTGTCGGCAAAATGAAGACTCGCCAGAAAGAGGCTGGATTTCAAGTGTTGGTGGGAGCGGCGCAGAAACTGCATCTCTCTCTTGACGCTGGAGCAGTTGGCGCCATTCTCGCGTTCGCCTGCGTGGCTCCGACCTCATGCTATGAAATTTATGCAGCCTGGAAAGAAGGCGACGCGGAACTGGCAAGGTTGAAGCAAGAGCGCATCGCCGCGGCAGCGCAACGCGTCGTCGGTGAATTGGGGATACCCGGCGTGAAGTATGGCATGGATTTCAACGGCTATTTCGGCGGCCCGGTTCGGCTGCCACTGCTGCCGCTCACGGGTTCGGTGAAGAAGGAAGTGGAACACGTATTATCGGATATCAGGAACTAAGAGGGATCCAGAACAGCCTTGGAACACGTTTTACTTACGGGCCCGCGTATGACACGAGTCTTTCCTAAATGATAAAGCCAAATTGTTTCAACGCTTGTATCCTTGTTCTGCTCGCCACCAGCGTTCTTCTGGCCAAAAATGAGCCCGCCATTGTAATGACGTGGCCTGCCGACAAACCTGCGATTAAACTGAGTTTTGAGAAATTTCGGCAGACTGGCGCATACGCCGGACAAAACACATATGTCTCCGACGTAACGGTGAAAAACCTTACTGAGAAGCAGATTCCACGAGCTTCGTTCACTGTGTATTTGATGGACAAGAACAAGGTTCGAATTGGTGAAGGACTTTTACAGGTCTCTGATCTGGAATCCGGACAATCGGCGAAGATCTTATTTCAATTCAATTCCGTGGGTGTGCCAGCGAGCGTTGCGTTATCCGCCAAGAAGGATATGTTGGGAGCAAAAACAATTCCGCTGAGAATTATTTCCGTGCCCGCCGGAGCGAAGCTAAAGGTAGATGGCCAGGAAGCAGGCACCACGCCCGTGATGGTTCGCCTGGCTGTCGGAAACCATCAACTCGATCTCGCAAAGGAGGGATACGCTCCAGGAGGTACGCCCCTGGAGGTTACGCCGGACGAACTTCCCGGCGGTAGCATCACCGTTGAGTTAGGCGGGCTTTCCCGCGACACGGTCGAACTTAGGGATGGCTCCGTAGTGTTGGGCGACGTGATCTCCGTGTCGATGACACAAGTGATCGTGCGCGTAGAAGGAAAGGAACAAATCTACGATCGCAATCTCGTGAAGAAACTCCTGCTGGTAGAAAGGGAAGTCATTCAGTCCGCGCCCTTGGTCCAGTCCGCGCCAGCGAACTCGCATCCGTAATCTTCCGTCTGCCAATCCGCTGCGGTTGTGACGGAGCAGTTCGTACGGTATACTGTTTTCGAACGAACGTTCGAATAACATCCAATGGCCAGCCCTTCCCCCGCAACTCGGATTTCCGCGCGCCGTCATCGTGCCGCGACGCCGGCCACGCGATTCGACAAGCGACTCGCGGAAATTCTTGCCCATGCCACTGACGTTTTTTGCGAAAAGGGTTACGAAGGCGCCTCCATGCGCGACTTGTCTCGCGCCAGCGGCATCTCGCTGGCGGGACTCTACTACTATTTCGAATCCAAAGAGCGTCTGCTTTTTCTAATCCAAAAACATACATTCTCTACGATTGTGCAGCGGCTGAAAGCGCGCCTGGCAGAAGTCAGCGATCCCGAGCAGCGGATTCGCATCTTCATCCTCAATCACCTGGAATACTTTCTCGCGAACCCAGCCAGCATGAAAGTGCTCTCGCACGAAGCGGACTCGTTGAAAAATGGCTTTGCATCCGAGGTGGCGGCCATTAAACGCGAGTACTATCGCATTTGCGTCGGGTTGCTGGAGGAATTGAAGCGCGAACGGGAATTGCAGTTTTCCACGCGCATTTCCGTCCTCAGCCTGTTTGGCATGATGAACTGGATCTACACCTGGCACAACCCGCGGGTCGATGCCGATGCCGAGCAACTGGCGCGAGAGATGAGCGGAATTTTTCTGCTGGGAGTGATGAGCGGCAGCAAAGCGCGCAGGGATGGACGTTGACAAAATCGAGGCGGATCCGGCGAAACCAGGCTTCCTCGCTGCGCTGAAAGCGACAAATAATTCTGAACGATGGCAATGAAAGATGGCAAGCAGCGACACATTGAAGAACATAAGGAGCTAACATGGCGACAACAATGCAGCCCGTAACTGGCGAGGCGACGAAACAACTGGTCAACTACCGCACCGATGGCGGCGTAGCGGTGATCGAGATGAATGATCCTCCCGCCAATACTTACACCTATGAGATGAACCGGCAGCTTGACGAGGCCATCCTGCGCGCGCGCATGGATAACGGCGTTTACGTTCTCCTGCTGACGGGAGCGGGCGACAAATTCTTTTCCGCTGGGGCGAACATCAAGATGCTTTCGAGCGTCGATCCAACTTTTAAATATTACTTCTGCCTGCACGCCAACGAAATGTTGCTGCGCCTTGAGCACACGCCCAAGCTCGTGATTGCCGCAATCAATGGACACTGCGTGGGCGGCGGACTTGAAATTGCCATGGCCGCAGATATTCGCATTGCGCGCAAAGATGCGGGCAAGATTGGTCTACCGGAAGTGAACCTCGGAGTTCTTCCCGGCACCGGCGGCACGCAGCGCCTATCGCGTATGGTCGGCAAGAGTAAGGCGATCGAATTGATGGTAACGGGTAATACATTCTCGTTTGAAGAGGCGCTGGAGTTCGGCATCATCAACGACATCTACGAGCGCGATGGCTACATGGAAAACGTGATGGAGTACGCCAAGCAGTTTTGTCCTCCGAACAAGGCCGCCAAGGCTGTGGGACGGATCAAGCGCGCGGTGCAAACCGGATGGGAGATTCCCATGGAATCGGCGTTGGCTGTTGAGCGCGAGAACCAGCAGATACTTTTCCAGAGCGAAGATGCCAAGGAAGGTTTGGCTGCCTACGTGGAGAAGCGGCCGGCAGTCTTCAAAGCGAAGTAGCGCCGGCGTCCCGCCGGTTGGCTGGCGGGCGGCCCCGCCCGCCCTGCCTAAGCGCGGTCGACAAGCCGTCGGATAAATGTGCGCGACTAGATTTAAGAAAGAAAAGAAAGAATGCTTGCTGCTAAAGTGAAAGTAGAACCCGGGCAGTTGCTCATCGACGGGCAATGGGTTGACGGTGCGAAGAAGATCGACACCGTTAATCCAGCCACGGGTGAAGTGTTGACGCAGATCGCAGAGGGTACGTCTGCAGACGTAGACCGTGCCGTCGAGGCAGCGCGCCGGGCACTCGAAGATCGCAACGGTCCCTGGCGGAAAATGTCGGCCAGCGAGCGCGGACGTTTGATTTGGAAACTCGCCGACCTTCTTGAGAAAAACATCGACGAGTTCGCTGAACTCGAAACCCTCGACAACGGCAAGCCCATCTTCGAATCCCGCTATGTCGATATGCCGATGGTGGTCGACGTTCTGCGCTACTACGCTGGATTGGCGACGAAGATTCACGGCGAGACGGTCAACACGCTCGAAACCGCATTCACCTACACGTTGCGCGAACCGGTGGGCGTAGTGGGGATGATCGTTCCGTGGAATTTCCCGCTACTTCTGGCCTCGTGGAAACTGGGTCCGGCGCTCGCGTGCGGCAATACAGTCGTGTGGAAACCCGCCAGTCAAACGTCATTGTCGACGTTGCGCTTCGGAAAGCTTGCAATCGAAGCTGGCGTTCCCGCGGGCGTCATCAACATCATCACCGGCCCCGGAGCGGTGGGGCGTGCGATGGTGCAGCATCCGGGAATCGACAAGATTGCCTTCACGGGCTCGACTTCCGTCGGTCAGGAAATCATGCGCAGCGCCGCCGACACGGTGAAGCGCATTACCCTGGAGCTCGGTGGAAAGTCTCCCAACATCGTTTTTGCCGACTCCGAAATCGACAGCGCCGTGAAAGGCGCAATCACCGGAATCTTCTATGGCAAAGGTGAAGTCTGCAACGCGGGCTCGCGGCTGTTCTTAGAAAATAAAATTAAAGACGAGTTCACGGAAAAGCTTGCTGCACGCGCTGCCAAGATGCGTCCCGCGGACCCGCTCGATCCGAAAACCCGCCTGGGAGCCATTGTCAGCCACGATCAACTGCAGACTGTCCTGGGC
>Ga0302319_10017925_pt1 | contig 12940 bp, 22 predicted proteins | sample Bog_T0_2_FD_203319 | JGI IMG/M metagenome (GOLD analysis project Ga0302319, IMG submission 203319) | Peat permafrost microbial communities from Stordalen Mire near Abisko, Sweden - Bog_T0_2 | ecosystem: Environmental > Terrestrial > Soil > Wetlands > Peat | place: Sweden: Abisko, Stordalen Mire...
ACGATGCAGTTTGATCACTACGCGGAAGCGCCGGCGAATGTGTCGGCGGAAGTCCAGAAGAAGTTTGCCTGATTGTCGTTGGCGGCAGTCAACGACTGAACGGAGAGAGTCATGGCCAAAGCAAAGTTTGAACGTAATAAACCGCACTGCAACATTGGAACGATCGGTCACGTCGACCACGGCAAGACGTCGTTGACGGCTGCGATCACCAAAGTGCTGGCGGAAACCGGCGGTGCGACGTTCACCGCCTATGACCAGATCGACAAGGCGCCGGAAGAGAAGGCGCGCGGCATCACGATTTCGACCGCGCACGTCGAATACGAGACCAAGAACCGCCATTACGCCCACGTCGATTGCCCGGGCCATGCCGACTATGTGAAGAACATGATTACCGGCGCGGCGCAGATGGACGGCGCGATCCTGGTGGTGTCGGCCGCCGACGGCCCGATGCCACAGACCCGTGAACACATCCTGCTCGCCAAGCAGGTCGGCGTTCCCGCGATGGTGGTGTTCCTGAACAAGTGCGACATGGTCGACGATCCGGAACTGCTTGAGCTCGTTGAACTCGAGGTTCGGGAACTGCTTTCCAAGTACGAATTCCCCGGAGACACCATTCCGATCGTCAAGGGATCGGCGCTGGCGGCACTGGAGGATTCCGACAGGACGCTCGGCCACGATGCCATTCTTGAGCTGATGAAGGCCGTCGACAGCTACATTCCGCAGCCGGAACGGCCGATCGACCAGCCCTTCCTGATGCCGGTCGAAGACGTGTTCTCAATCTCGGGCCGCGGCACGGTGGTGACCGGGCGCGTCGAGCGCGGCATCGTCAAGGTTGGCGAGGAAATCGAGATCGTCGGTCTGCGCGCCACCCAGAAGACCATCGTCACCGGCGTCGAGATGTTCCGCAAGCTGCTTGATCAAGGCCAGGCCGGCGACAATATCGGCGCGCTGCTGCGCGGTACCAAGCGTGAGGAAGTCGAGCGCGGCCAGGTTCTGTGCAAGCCGGGTTCGGTCAAGCCGCACACCAAGTTCAAGGCCGAGGCCTATATCCTGACCAAGGAGGAGGGCGGTCGTCACACCCCGTTCTTCACCAATTATCGGCCGCAATTCTACTTCCGCACCACCGACGTGACAGGCGTCGTGCATCTGCCTGAGGGCACCGAAATGGTGATGCCGGGCGATAACATCGCCATGGAAGTTCATCTGATCGTGCCGATCGCGATGGAAGAGAAGCTTCGCTTCGCGATCCGCGAAGGCGGCCGCACCGTGGGTGCCGGCGTCGTCGCCAGCATCATCGAATAAGACGAAAAGCGCGAATAGGGAGTGGCGAGTAGCGAATGGTTGGAATGCAAGGCGCGGTTGGGAAATCTATTCCATTCGCCAGTCGCTATTCGCCATTCGCCAAACCACCCGCTGCTCGCCACTCACTAGAGAAAGACCACAGGCATGAACGGCCAGAATATTCGCATACGACTCAAGGCGTTCGACCATCGGATTCTCGATTCGTCGACCCGTGAGATCGTCAATACGGCGAAACGCACCGGTGCACAGGTCCGCGGGCCGATTCCGCTGCCTACGCGTATCGAGAAATTCACCGTCAACCGTTCGCCGCATGTCGACAAGAAGAGCCGCGAGCAGTTCGAGATGCGCACGCACAAGCGTCTTCTCGATATCGTCGATCCGACGCCGCAGACCGTGGACGCGCTGATGAAGCTCGACTTGGCCGCCGGCGTCGATGTGGAAATCAAGCTCTAACGTTTAAGCCCGTCCGAATCGATCGGACAGAAAGAACAGGAAGCACGCCGATGCGCTCCGGAGTGATCGCACAAAAGGTCGGAATGACGCGGGTCTTTACGGAGGCCGGCGAACATATCCCCGTGACCGTGCTGAAGCTCGGCAATTGCCAGGTTTTGGGTCATCGCACCACCGAGAAGAACGGTTATGTGGCGCTGCAGCTTGGCGCCGGCACCCGCAAGACCGTCTATCTGCCGAAGGCCGAACGCGGCCAGTTCGCGATCGCCAAGGTCGAGCCGAAGCGCAAGGTCACCGAATTTCGCGTCTCGGAAGATGCGCTGATTCCGGTCGGCGCCGAAATCCAGGCTGATCATTTCGTGGTCGGTCAGTTTGTTGACGTCACCGGAACGTCGGTCGGCAAGGGCTTCGCCGGCGGCATGAAGCGCTGGAATTTCGGCGGTTTGCGCGCCACCCACGGCGTGTCGGTGTCGCACCGTTCGATCGGTTCGACTGGCGGCCGGCAGGATCCCGGCAAGACTTTCAAGAACAAGAAGATGCCCGGCCACATGGGCGTTGACCGCATCACCACGCTCAATCTTCGCGTGGTGCAGACCGACGTCGCGCGCGGCCTGATCCTGGTCGAAGGCGCCGTTCCCGGCTCCAAGGGGGGCTGGATCGCGGTCCGCGATGCGGTCAAGAAGGCGTTGCCGAAAGAGGCGCCGAAGCCTGGCAAGTTCCGCCTCGCCGATGCGGTCAGCGAACCGGCCGAGCAGGAGGGCGTGTGAGATGGAACTGAACGTCACAACGCTTGACGGCCAGGCGGCCGGCTCGGTCCAGCTGTCCGACGAGATCTTTGGTCTTGAGCCGCGCAAGGACATTCTACAGCGCTGCGTGCAGTGGCAGCTCAACAAGCGCCAGGCTGGAACCCACAAGTCCCAGGGCCGCGCCGATGTCTGGCGCACCGGCAAGAAGATGTACAAGCAGAAGGGCACCGGCGGCGCCCGCCATGGTTCGGCCCGGGTGCCGCAGTTCCGCGGCGGCGGTCGTGCGTTCGGCCCGGTGGTGCGGTCGCATGCGACCGATCTGCCGAAAAAGGTGCGGGCGCTGGCGCTGCGCCATGCGCTGTCGGCCAAGGTCAAGGACGGCGGCTTGATTGTAATCGAGTCGGCTGTGCTCGAGACGGCCAAGACCAAGGCGCTGGTCGGGCATTTCTCCGGCCTCGGGCTGACCAACGCGCTGATCATCGACGGCGCCGAGGTACATAACGGCTTCGCCGCGGCGGCGCGCAATATCCCGAATATCGATGTGCTGCCGATCCAGGGCATCAATGTCTACGACATCCTGCGGCGTCAGAAACTGGTATTGACCAAGGCGGCGCTCGATGCGCTGGAGGCGCGCTTCAAATGAAAAACATCGATCCGCGCCATTACGACATCATTGTTGCCCCGGTCGTGACCGAGAAGGCGACCTTTGCGTCCGAACACAACAAGGTGGTGTTCAAGGTGGCCGCCAAGGCCACCAAGCCGCAGATCAAGGAAGCCGTCGAGAAGCTGTTCGACGTCAAGGTCAAGAGCGTCAACACATTGGTGCGCAAGGGCAAGAGCAAGGTCTTCCGCGGGCATTTCGGTTCCCAGTCGGACTCCAAACGCGCCGTTGTGACCCTCGAAGAGGGCCACCGCATCGACGTTACCACCGGTCTATAAGGCGATCCGACGATGGCACTGAAAAAATTCAACCCCACGACGCCGGGCCAGCGGCAGCTGGTGATGGTCGATCGGTCGGCGCTCTACAAGGGCAAGCCGGTCAAGACCCTCACGGACGGCAAGCATTCCAGCGGTGGTCGCAACAACACCGGCCGCATTGTCGTGCGTTTTCGTGGCGGCGGTCACAAGCAGAGCTATCGCATCGTCGACTTCAAGCGCACCAAGGTCGACATGCCGGCCACCGTCGAGCGTCTCGAATATGATCCGAACCGCACCGCCTTTATCGCGCTTCTGAAATATACCGACGGCACCCAGGCCTATATCCTGGCCCCGCAGCGTCTGGCGGTTGGCGACAGCGTGATTGCCGGCAATTATGTCGACGTGAAGCCCGGCAATGTCATGCCGCTTGGCAACATGCCGATCGGTACCATCATCCATAATGTGGAACTGAAGATCGGCAAGGGCGGGCAGTTGGCGCGTTCCGCGGGCACCTATGCCCAGATCGTCGGCCGCGACCAGGATTACGTAATTGTGCGACTGAATTCAGGCGAGCAGCGTCTGGTGCATGGCCGCTGCACCGGTACCATCGGCGCGGTGTCCAACCCGGACCACATGAACATCTCGATCGGCAAGGCCGGTCGCAGCCGCTGGCTCGGCCGTAAGCCGCATAACCGCGGCGTTTCCATGAACCCGGTCGACCATCCACATGGCGGCGGCGAAGGCCGCACCTCCGGTGGCCGGCACCCGGTCACCCCCTGGGGCAAGCCCACCAAGGGCAAGAAGACCCGGTCGAACAAGTCAACCAACAGATTCATTCTCATCAGCCGCCACAAGCGGAAGAAGTAAGGAAAGCCGGACATGGTTCGCGCAGTCTGGAAAGGCCCGTTCGTCGAAGGCTCGCTGCTCAAGAAGGCAGATGCCGCGCGCGCGTCCGGCCGTCATGACGTCATCAAGATCTGGAGCCGCCGCTCGACCATCCTGCCGCAATTCGTCGGCCTGGTGTTCGGTGTCTACAACGGCCAGAAGCATGTGCCGGTATCGGTCAACGAGGAAATGGTGGGCCACAAGTTTGGCGAGTTCTCGCCGACCCGGACCTTCCACGGCCATTCTGGCGACAAGAAAGCCAAGAAGGCCTAGGATTTTAGGCTTTAAGGATTTAAGCGATGAGCAAACCTAAGCGCGAACGGAGCCTCCCGGACAATGAGGCCAAGGCGATCGCCCGGATGCTGCGCGTCAGCCCGCAGAAACTTAATCTTGTCGCGCAACTCATTCGCGGCAGGAAGGCGTCCGCAGCGCTTGCCGACCTGCAATTCTCGCGCAAGCGGATCGCGGTCGATGTCAAGAAGTGCCTGGAATCGGCGATCGCCAACGCTGAAAACAATCACGATCTCGAGGTCGACGACCTGATCGTTGCCGAGGCGCATGTCGGCAACGGCATCGTCATGAAGCGTTTCGCACCGCGCGGCCGTGGCCGTTCGGGCCGTGTATTCAAACCATTCTCGCAGCTGACGATCGTGGTTCGTCAGGTCGAGGCGAGCGCTTAAACAGGGCGCGGGAGAGAACGATGGGTCAGAAGATCAATCCAATCGGGCTGCGTCTCGGCATCAACCGGACGTGGGATTCCCGTTGGTTCGCAGGCAAGAACGAATATGGCAAGCTGCTGCACGAGGATGTCAAGATCCGCGAAATCCTGCACAAGGAATTGAAGCAGGCCGCCGTCGCCAGGATCGTGATCGAGCGTCCGCACAAGAAGTGCCGGGTGACGATCCACTCGGCGCGCCCCGGCGTCGTGATCGGCAAGAAGGGCGCCGATATCGACAAGCTGCGCAAGCGCGTCGCCGACATCACGGCGTCCGATGTCGTGATCAACATCGTCGAGATCCGCAAGCCTGAACTCGACGCCACCTTGGTCGCCGAATCGATCGCCCAGCAGCTCGAGCGCCGGGTCGCGTTCCGTCGCGCCATGAAGCGCGCCGTGCAGTCCGCGATGCGTCTGGGCGCGGAGGGTATCCGGATCAACTGCTCCGGTCGTCTTGGCGGCGCGGAGATCGCGCGAATGGAGTGGTACCGCGAAGGTCGCGTGCCATTGCACACGCTGCGCGCCGATATCGATTACGGCGTGGCGACGGCGTTCACCACGTTCGGCACCTGCGGCGTCAAGGTCTGGATCTTCAAGGGCGAAATCCTCGAGCACGATCCGATGGCGCAGGACAAGAAGATGGCCGAGGGCGACAATTCACGGCCCCGCCGCGACGCGGCGTGAGGGCGGTTTTTGACAAGGTTTGAGGGCGCAAAGCCATGATGCAACCAAAGAAAACCAAGTTCCGGAAGGCGCATAAGGGGCGCATTCACGGCACTGCGACCTCGGGGGCGACATTGTCGTTTGGCCAGTTCGGCCTCAAGGCGATGGCGCCCGAGCGGATCACCGCTCGGCAGATAGAGGCGGCGCGGCGTGCGCTGACCCGCCATATGAAGCGTGCCGGCCGGGTCTGGATCCGGATCTTCCCCGACGTGCCGGTGTCGAAGAAGCCGGCCGAAGTCCGCATGGGCTCCGGCAAGGGCACGCCGGAATTATGGGTGGCCCGGGTCAAGCCCGGCCGGGTGATCTTCGAGATCGATGGCGTCAATGTGCAGACCGCGAAGGAAGCGCTGACGCTCGCTGCGGCCAAGCTGCCGATCAAGACGCGCTTCGTCGCGCGCATTGCGGAATAGGAAAGTGGTGATGGCCGAGATGAAAACCGCCGATATCCGTGCGATGAGCCCCGATCAGATGGATGATGCCGTCCTCAATCTGAAGAAGGAGCGCTTCAATCTGCGGTTCCAGCGCGCCACCGGGCAGCTCGAGAATACCTCGCGGCTGCGCGAGGCCCGCCGCGACATCGCCCGTATCAAGACCATCGCCGCCGAGCAGCGCGCGAAGAAGAAGTAAGGGGCTTAAAATGCCGAAACGTACGCTACAGGGCGTGGTCGTCAGCGACAAGCAGGCCAAGACGGTCGTGGTCCGTGTTGATCGCCGCTTCACGCATCCGATTTACAAGAAGACGATCCGTCGCTCCAAGAACTATCATGCCCATGACGAGAACAACGAGTTCAAGCCGGGCGACATGGTGTGGATCGAGGAAAGCAAGCCGATCTCAAAGTTGAAGCGCTGGACGGTGGTCCGGGGCGAGCAGAAGAAAACGGCCTGAAGTCCGCTCGGCCTGGCCGAACCGGATCTGCAGGAAATTCAGGGCGCAAATCTGCGCATTAGAAAGAGGACGAGGTGCATCAATGATTCAGATGCAGACCAACCTCGACGTGGCCGATAATTCAGGCGCACGCCGTGTCATGTGCATCAAGGTGCTTGGCGGATCCAAGCGGCGCTATGCCACCGTGGGCGACATCATCGTGGTGTCGATCAAGGAAGCAATTCCGCGCGGCAAGGTGAAAAAGGGCGACGTCATGAAGGCCGTGGTGGTGCGGGTCCGCAAGGACATCCGCCGCGCCGACGGATCGGTGATCCGCTTCGACCGCAACGCGGCAGTTCTGATCAACAACCAGTCGGAGCCGGTCGGCACCCGTATCTTCGGGCCGGTGCCGCGCGAGCTGCGCGCCAAGAACCACATGAAGATCATCTCGCTTGCGCCGGAGGTGCTGTGATGGCCGCCAAGATCCGGAAGGGCGACAAAGTCATCATCTTGTCCGGCCGCGACAAGGGCCGCACCGGCGAGGTGTTCGAGGTGCGTCCCGCCGACAACAAGGCGATGGTCCGCGGCATCAATCTGGTGAAGCGTCATCAGAAGCAGAGCCAGACCCAGGAGGGCGGCATCATCTCAAAGGAGTCGCCGATCCATTTGTCCAATATCGCGATCGTCGGCAAGGACGGCAAGCCGACCCGCGTGGGTTTCAAGATCCAGGCCGATGGCAAGAAGGTCCGCATCGCCAAGCGCTCGGGAGCAGAGATCGATGGCTGACACCGCATACACCCCGCGCCTGCGCGCGGAATATGACACAAGCATCCGCGGCAAGCTGACCGAGCAGTTCGGCTATGCCAATATCATGCAGGTGCCGCGTCTCGACAAGGTCGTGCTCAATATGGGCGTCGGCGAAGCCGTCAATGATCGCAAGAAGGCCGAGCTGGCGGCGGCCGATCTGTCGCTGATCGCCGGTCAGAAGGCCGTGGTGACGTATTCGCGGATCGCGATCGCGACCTTCAAGCTTCGTGAAAACCAGCCGATCGGCTGCAAGGTGACGCTGCGCAAGGCGAAGATGTATGAGTTCATCGATCGCCTGATCAATGTCGCGCTGCCCCGCGTGCGTGACTTCCGCGGTCTTAATCCGAAGAGTTTCGACGGCCGCGGCAATTATTCGCTCGGCATCAAGGAGCATATCATCTTCCCAGAGATCGACTTCGACAAGATGGGCGAGACCTGGGGCATGGACGTCACGGTGTGCACCACGGCGTCGACCGATGACGAGGCCCGCGCCTTGTTGACCGCATTCAATTTCCCGTTCCGGCAGTGAGACGCTCCAGCTAGCCTCTCAAACGCGGAAATCCAGGAGCCAACCATGGCAAAGAAGAGTTCAATCGAGAAGAACAACCGGCGCAAACGGATGACCAAGAATGCCGCGCCGAGGCGCGCCAAGCTGAAGGCCATCATCGCCGACAAGACCAAGCCGATGGAGGAGCGGTTCGCTGCGACGCTGAAGCTTGCCGAGATGCCGCGCAATTCGTCGGCGACCCGGATCCGCAACCGCTGCGAGATCACCGGTCGGCCGCGCTCGGTCTACCGCAAGAACAAGCTCAGCCGAATCGCGCTGCGCGAGCTCGGCTCCAAGGGCCTGGTGCCCGGGCTCGTGAAATCGAGCTGGTAAGGGGGCGGACATGTCAACGCACGATCCGATCAGCGATCTCATCACCCGTATCCGCAATGCCCAGATGCGCGCCAAGCCAAAGGTTTCGACCCCCGGATCGAGGATGCGCGCCAACGTGCTCGAAGTGCTCAAGGCAGAGGGATATATCCGAGGCTATGCCAGCGTCGAGCACGCCTCTGGCCGCAGCGAGCTTGAGATCGAGTTGAAATACTTCGACGGCGAGCCGGTGATTCGCGAGATCGAACGGGTGTCGAAGCCGGGGCGGCGAGTCTATGCCTCGGTGAAGAACCTGCCGCGCGTCAATAACGGGCTTGGAATTTCGGTGTTGTCGACGCCGAAGGGAATCATGGCTGACCACGAAGCGCGCGACGCGAATGTGGGCGGCGAAATTCTCTTTACGGTGTTTTGAGGAAGGAACAGTCATGTCACGTATTGGCAAGCGGCCTGTGACGGTTCCGGCGGGAGTTACCGCGACCGTCGATGGTCAGACCGTGAAGATGAAGGGGCCGAAGGGCCAGCTTCAGTTCGTCGTGCATGATGACGTCGAAGTGAAGTTCGAGAACGGCGCGGTCAAGGTGGCGCCGCGCTCGGAAACCAATCGGGCGCGGGCGCTGTATGGCACGGCGCGGGCGCAGGTGGCCAATCTGGTCGCCGGCGTCACCAAGGGGTTCGAGAAGAAGCTCGAGATCACCGGTGTCGGTTATCGCGCCGCGCTGCAGGGCAAGAACCTGCAGCTGGCGCTCGGTTACAGCCATGACGTGGTCTATCCGATTCCGGAAGGGATCGCGATCGTGGTGCCGAAGCCGACCGAGATCGTCATCACGGGCAATGATATCCAGCGCGTGGGTCAGGTCGCCGCCGAGATCCGCAGCTACCGTCCGCCGGAGCCTTACAAGGGCAAGGGCGTCAAGTATTCCGACGAATTTATCTTCCGCAAGGAAGGCAAGAAGAAGTAACGGAGCCGGCCATGTCGAGACTCAAGATTACGAATGCCCGGCGCAAGCAACGCGTCAGGCTGTCGTTGCGGCGGACCGCCAGCGGCCGTCCGCGGCTGTCGGTGTTCCGCTCGTCGAAGCACATCTATGCCCAGGTCATCGACGATCTCAAGGGCGAGACGCTGGCGTCGGCCTCGTCGCTGGAAAAGGCGATGCGCGAGAGCGGTAACACCGGTGCCAACATCGATGCCGCCAAGGCGGTCGGCAAGCTGCTGGCGGAACGCGCGGTGAAGAACGGCGTCACAGAGGTGGTATTCGATCGCGGCGGCTATCTCTATCACGGCCGGGTCAAGGCGCTCGCTGACGCGGCGCGGGAAAGCGGATTGAGCTTCTAGGGTTTAATTGTACGGACGCATGGATGGGAACCGGGTTCCCTGAAGGCAAGTCTTTTAAGGATCGGAAAACACCATGGCAGGTGAACGCGAACGCGGCGGTGGCGGCCACAGAGGCGGCCGGGAAGAGCGCGACAGCGAGTTCGTTGACAAGCTCGTCCACATCAATCGTGTGGCGAAGGTCGTCAAGGGCGGCAAGCGCTTCGGTTTTGCGGCGCTGGTCGTGATCGGCGATCAGAAGGGCCGGGTCGGTTTCGGCCATGGCAAGGCACGCGAGGTGCCGGAGGCGATCCGCAAGGCGACGGAATCGGCCAAGCGCAATCTGACGCGGGTCGCGCTGCGCGAAGGCCGGACGCTGCACCACGACATCGCCGGCCGCCACGGGGCGGGGCGGGTCTATCTGCGCGCGGCGCCGGCGGGCACCGGCATCATCGCCGGCGGTCCGATGCGGGCGGTTTTCGAGACGCTCGGAATTCAGGACGTGGTGGCTAAGTCGATTGGCTCGTCAAATCCCTACAACATGGTTCGCGCCACTTTCGATGCGCTGAAGCATCAGGACTCGCCGCGATCGGTCGCGGCGCGCCGTAACATCAAGGTATCAACCCTGCAGTCGCGCCGTGTCGGTGGCGACGCCGAAGCCACTGCCGAATAGACCGGTCATGATCTGGAAACGTCGGATCCGACGTTTCCAGCATGATCAGGCCAGCCTGAAGACGATCTGGAGTTTATGACGATGGCTAATGCCGCAAAGATGATCAAGATCGAGCAGACCGGCAGCGCGATCAGGCGCCACCACTCGCAGCGAGCCACGTTGATCGGACTGAAGCTCAATAAGATCGGCCGGGTCACCGAGCTCAAGGACACGCCTGAGATTCGCGGCATGATTGCCAAGGTTCAACATCTCGTCCGGATCGTCGACGAGACATAAAGCGCGCGGCATGATCCCGAGGCGGCCGGCGGCCTTTCGGTTGCGATCATGCGCCAAGGATGAAGGAAGCTACGATGAAACTCAGCGATATCGCCGACAATGCCGGCTCGCGCAAGAAACGGATGCGGGTCGGCCGCGGCATCGGTTCCGGCAAGGGCAAGACCGCCGGCCGTGGCGGCAAGGGCCAGACCGCGCGCTCCGGCGTACGGATCAAGGGCTTTGAAGGCGGTCAGATGCCGCTGCATCGGCGGCTGCCGAAACGCGGCTTCAACAACATCTTCCGGCTCGAATTCGCCGAGATCAATCTCGACCGCCTGCAGGAGGCGCTCGATGCCAAGCTGCTTGACGGCGGCACCGTCATCAATGCGGAGGCGCTGGTGAAGGCTGGCGTGGTCCGGCGCGCCAAAGCCGGCATCCGGCTGCTCGGCCGCGGCGAAATCAAGAGCTCATTGACCATCGAGGTTCACGGCGCCTCGAAATCCGCGGTCGCGGCGGTCGAAAAGGCGGGCGGCACGGTGAAGGTCCTGGCGCCCGTGAAACAGGATGACGGCGCGGCGGCGTAACTTCTGCGTCATCGGCCGCTTCCCAGGCGGGCAGTGGCGCGGCGGGGCGATGGATTTATCGAAGCTGAGCACCAACTAATACCCGTTGTCCGCGCCATTTTCCGGTCTGCGGGACATCGCGGAGCGAGCGGCACGCGGGAGGAAGTCCAGTCATGGTCTCAGCAGCGGAACAACTTGCGGCAAACCTGAATTTCTCGGCGTTCGCAAAAGCCGACGAACTGAAGAAGCGCATCTGGTTCACGCTGGGTGCCCTGCTGGTCTATCGGCTCGGCACCTACATCCCGCTGCCGGGCATCGATCCCAACATCTGGGAGCAGGTGTTCAAATCCCAGGCCGGTGGCATTCTCGGCATGTTCAACATGTTCGCCGGTGGCGGCATCCACCGCATGGCGATTTTCGCGCTCAACATCATGCCGTATATCTCGGCTTCGATCATTATCCAGCTTCTGACCACGGTGTCGCCGCAGCTTGAAGCCCTGAAGAAGGAGGGCGAGGCCGGCCGCAAGATGCTGAACCAGTATACCCGCTATCTGACGGTGCTGCTGGCCGCTTTCCAGTCCTATGGCATCGCGGTGGGCCTGGAGGGCGCCGGCAATGTGGTGAGCGATCCCGGGTTGTTCTTCCGCCTGTCGACGGCGATCACGCTGACCGGCGGCACCATGTTCCTGATGTGGCTCGGCGAGCAGATTACCTCGCGCGGGATCGGCAACGGCATTTCGCTGATCATTCTTTCCGGCATCGTCGCCGAATTGCCCTCGGCCCTGGTGAACATGCTGGAACTTGGCCGTCAGGGGGCGCTGTCCACTGGACTTATCCTGCTCGTCATCGTGATGGCGGTCGCGGTGATCGCTTTTATCGTCTTCATGGAGCGCGCGCAGCGAAGGCTTCTTATCCAGTATCCGAAGCGCCAGGTCGGCAACAAGATGTTCGAGGGGCAGTCCTCGCATCTGCCGCTGAAGCTGAATACCTCAGGGGTGATTCCGCCGATCTTCGCCTCGTCGCTGTTGCTGCTGCCGACCACGGTCGCCAATTTCAACGCCGGCAAAGGCCCCGAATGGCTGCAGTGGATCACCACCCAGCTCGGCCATGGCCGCCCCCTGTTCCTGATCCTCTATCTGGCCCTGATCGTGTTCTTCGCGTTCTTCTATACGGCGATCGTGTTCAACCCGACCGAGACCGCCGACAACCTGAAGAAACATGGCGGCTTCATCCCCGGCATTCGTCCGGGCGAGCGTACCGCCGACTATATCGACTATGTGCTGTCGCGTATCACCGTGCTCGGCGCCCTCTACCTGGCCATTGTCTGTCTGATCCCGGAAATCCTGATCTCCTATGCCTCGGTGCCATTCTATTTTGGCGGCACCTCGCTTCTGATCGTCGTCAGCGTGACCATGGATACGGTCGCGCAGGTGCAGGGCTATCTGCTGGCTCACCAATATGAGGGTCTCATCAGAAAGTCGAAGTTACGGGGTCGGCGCCGCTGATCGTGGTTGGCAACGGCCGCTCTATTGACATACGCTTTGCAATAACGGTGCGCGGTCCATCGCGCACCAAGCCGGGGGGCGCACAGGAATGAGGCTTATACTTTTGGGACCGCCCGGGTCGGGCAAGGGGACGCAGGCACAGCGGCTGATTCACCGCTACGGCATTATTCAGCTTTCCACCGGCGAAATGCTGCGCGCCGCGGTGGCGGCAAAGACGCCTGTCGGCATCAAGGCTGAGGGCGTGATGGCGAGCGGCGGGCTGGTACCCGACGAGATCGTGATCGGCATTATCTCCGATCGGCTGGATCAGCCGGATGCGGCCAAGGGGTTCATCCTTGACGGCTTCC
>Ga0302319_10017926_pt1 | contig 12939 bp, 7 predicted proteins | sample Bog_T0_2_FD_203319 | JGI IMG/M metagenome (GOLD analysis project Ga0302319, IMG submission 203319) | Peat permafrost microbial communities from Stordalen Mire near Abisko, Sweden - Bog_T0_2 | ecosystem: Environmental > Terrestrial > Soil > Wetlands > Peat | place: Sweden: Abisko, Stordalen Mire...
TCCAACGCCTACCATGTTCGGTCTGAAACTGCGATGAAATAAGGCGCGTGGGGCAACTATGCCCTGCGCGCCTTTACTGTTTATTATTTATCATCCCCGGCCTCCCCCGTGAATAAGTCAGGTTAGCACGATTACTGACGGCACGACAAGAAGCGCCGAACCAGCGGCCCGCAGCCACCGCGTGCCGAACCCGATGCTCGCCAGACCGGCCGGTTCCGCGTCCCATCCCACGGGAAGGCTGGCCGCCGTCTCGACCTGGGCAGCGGCCCAGACATCGTTCGGCAGTGCCAGGGCAACGAGGTAGCGGTTGTACGGCAGGCCGCCCGCGGCCAGGTGCACTACCGTCTCCAGGCACGCCTGCCGCCAGTGATTCTCGCTCCGGCGCCCGAGAGATCGTCGGCCCCGTAAGCCGGAGTGTCGGTGGCGATGCGCCAGGCAGTCCGGCTCAAGCGTAGGCTCCGCTCTGGGTCTGGGCGAGTGTTGCGGCGTCAGAGAGACATTCATGGCCGACACGAGGACCTGATTGTGCCATGACGCCACGGCGGCAGGCAGACATGCCGGGCTGCCGCCGGCGTGAGCGTCCAGCCTGCGCCGCTCAGCGGCCGGGAGCCAGTTCCGGAGCCTCTTCCATCTGCGGATCGATGGCCTGCACCACGGCCGCCACCTCGGCGTCCCTGGCGAACTCGTCCAGCCCCATCCTGCGGTGCCTTTTGCCGACGAACGGACCCCACGCCGCCATCGCCCGGCCGACGCGTCCGCGGTCGCGCCAGTCATAGCCGCAGGCCAGCGCCACCTCGTCGACCTTCGCCGCCCTGGCCAGCGCGATGCGTTCGCGCACCCCCCTGTAGTTCAGCACAACCTCGCCGCGCAGCACCGCGTCCCTGAACCATTCCAGCGCGCGCAGCGCCTCGACGGGAACCGCTCCGTTCCCCGGGCCGCGGTGCTGCAGCAGTTTCAGATCCACCGAGCCCTCATTGATCGGCCCGACCTGGAGGCAGCTCAGACGGGTGTAAGGCACGCCGTCCGCACCTCCGGGAACGCGGAACGACACGATGTGCTGGCCGTCACGCTGGCAGTGGCCGATGTAGCCCTGGCCGCTCTCCCCCACGCAGATGCGCAGGCCGTGGCTGCCGTCGGCGTTCAGGCTCGGCCCGTTCCTGGCGCGCCCCTCGTCCGCCAGCATGGCCGGGTCGGTGAGCGGGACGACATAGACGCCGTTCGGCGCGCGCGCCACGGTGCAGAGCGGCGCCCAGCCGTTCGGCGGGATCGGCTGCGACGGGTCGATGCCGACCACCCGCATCTCCGCGCCGATGGCGGCCTTTCTGGACTCCTCGGCCCGGCGGAGAAGGCGCTCCTCCTCGGTGTCAGGATCCTCGGCGGCGCCCAGGATTTCGCCCACACGGTTGATGTAGGCCCTGACCGTCTCCATCAGGCGGACCGCGGACTTTCCGGGCAGCAGGATTCTGGCCGCCGCGTCCCTGGAGACCACCAGGTGCTGCTGCGCCAGCGGATAGTCGCCGAAACCCCCGCGCCGCGACGCCTCGTTCGCGGCCAGCGGCAGCAGCACTTTCCTCGAGAAGGCGTCGAGCATGTCATCGACCTCGAGGCAGGCGTTGCGGAGCGCCTCGCGTCCCATGTCGGGAGCCGCGCGCCGCACCGCCCAGGCAGCCACCTCGGTTTGCGTGCATCCGGCGGACAGCCCTTCGAGACGGGCCACAGCCTCGACAGCCGCGGCCCCGACCTTCCCGCGCGGCAGGGCCGCCAGGGCCGCCCAGTCGATCCCCGCCTCGATGATGGCGGCATCCTGCTCCAGCGCGCCCTCGGGCGGGCGCTGGTCGGCATAGGCGCGCACGAAGCGCTCACGCAGCGCCGCCCACTTGCCGCCGCAGCCCTCGTAGAGGACGCGGAGCGGCACCGGCACGACGCGCCCCTGCGCGTCCGTCTGCCCGCTGAGCCTTCCCAGCGTCCTGCCGACGGTGTCGGTCAGGTCGCAGAATGCGTCCCAGTCCTCCCGTGTGCGCGGGAACCAGTCCGGCGGCAGCTCCGCCAGCGCCTGGACAATGCGGTCAACGGGCACACCCCCGGTTGGCCATGATACGCCGCGGAGGTTGCTGAAGACGTGCATCGGAACGGCGGGCTGGCCCTTGGCGTCCGCGCCGAAGGCGCCCTGGAGCGCCTGCCTGACCGCTTTTTCGGCCATCTGCCAGGGCGCGAACGGGTCGCGCCCGTCCAACTCCATCCATTCCCGAACCGTCCGGGTCACGCCGCCCCGCTCCTGCGGGGAAGCGAGCTTGTCCCGGTATGCGTCGGAGACGGCATACTCCGCGGCCCGCGCCATCTCCGCTGCCTGGGCGTCGACCGCCTGGCAGGCCGAGTAGCGGCCCGGGATGAATCCCGCGAACAGCGGGAAGTGGCGGGCGGCCTGCCGCCGGATGTCTCCGGCCGCGCCGGGGGCGGCATAGAAGTTGTAGTCGCGCCAAGAGAAGCCCTCGGCCGCGGACAGCACCCCCAGCGCCTCCGGCTCCAGACGGGAACGGATCGCGGCCACCCCTGCGGCGGCAAAGCGCGCCGCCTCGCTGGCCAGCAGCCCTTCGCGTGGCAGGCGCGCCGCAATCCTCACGTCGCCCAACCGCTCCGCAAACCGTTCGACCGAAACTCCGGCAAGGCTGGCGGTTCCGTCGCCCGTGAGGCCGAGCAGCCGCAGCGCCACGTCCGCCGCCACCGTGCGGGATGGGATTTCGCCAGCCAGGGCCGCACGCGCGATGTCCGCCGCGGAGCGGTGCGTTGCCCCGTCTCCCAGATCGCCCCGGAGCGCGTGCACCCTTGAGTCCCCACCCGCGGTGAAGACATGGAAGGACGCCGGGCGGTCTGCCAGGTCGGCAATGGCGAAACAGATGCCCCCGCCCGGCAGCCCGAAGCTCTCCGCGCGCAGCATGCCGCGGTGCTCCTTCCATCGCCGCTGGACCAGGTCCTTCGCCGCCGTCCCGCCGCCCGGTGCCTGTGCCATTTGCCCGCTCCCCGCTAAGCCGCCGCCCGCACGGGTGCCTGGCCAGGATCCCGATCCTGGTCCGGACCCTGCGCGCCGCCCTGACCGTAGTTCTGGGCCATCCAGGTGTTTGCCCATGTGCGGTGGCGGCTGGGCGCGAACAGCCGGACACCGGAGTCGATGAGGTGCCCGAAGAACGTCTCGAGCTCGTCCGCGGAAAGCGAGAACTTCGGCGCCTTCCCATGCTCGGCTATGTTGCGCGTCGCCATCAGATGCTGGACCGGCGCGTGTTCGTAGACGAAGCCGTACTTGCGCGATGACGGCTGCGGCATGGTGACGGCGAACCTGGCGTGGTCACGCCTGTTCTTCTGCACCATCACCCCTGCCGGGCTCATGTCGGAGTTGCCGAAGATCTCGATGGCGCTGTTGTTCTGGACCATGGCAGCGGCGGCCATGGCCGCGCTGCGCAGCGAGACGGGCATGAAGTCGAGGTCGCGGTGACGCTTGGAGACGAGCACCCCGCGGTGCCGCACCCCGGCCTCGTCCTCCCAGCTGACCATCGAGCCGAGCTTGTGCTTGACCGAGAGGTTCATGGCCTCCCAGTCGTTGCCGACCAGGATGGTCCTGGACTCCAGGCGCGAGCCCTCGACCTTCTCGTCGAAGCTCCTGAGCACCGCGTCAAGCCGGTCCGCGGCGTCTTCCCCGGCGGCCATGCCGGCGGCGGCATCCGGGTCGTAAAGCAGCGTCTGCATGGTCATGGTCTGGATTCTGGACCACCCAGGCACGGCCAGCCGCACGTCGTAGGCGGAGGCGAGGTGCATGTAGCGGGGGTCAGGCGGCACCACCCGGGTGACGACGGCATCCTCGATGACGCCGTCGAGGGACAGCTTGATGCAGGAGCCGGCGGTGACGGTGCGCAGCGCCGCGATCAGGCGTCCCGTGCGCTCGTTCATCATGTTCAGCACGCGGTGGTTCCCGGCGGCGAGCGCCTCGGGAACGCTGAGCTCCAGCGGCAGGTAGGTCTGCAGCATGCGCTCCTTGCCGCGCTCCAGCCGGTCCGCGATGTCGGCCAGGCCGTCCGCGGCCATCGCCATCATGCCGCGCTCGCACTCCTGCGCCACCTGCGCGCTGCGCAGCGGCTCGACGGCGTGCTCGATCCAGATCTTCTGCGCGTAGACCGGGCGGTGGAACTCCGAGGTGGGGTTTTCCACCTCGGCGCCCTCGAACACCGTCCGCTCGCGCATGTGGACGGTGCCCTCGACCACGTGGCTCTTGAGCGGATTCTCGCCGCGGGCGTCGAGCTCCTGGATGGTCGCCCGGTACTCCGCCTCAAGCTCGTCCAGCGTCTGGCGCTGCTGGGCCACCGAAAGCATGGCCAGGCGGGCCAGGAACTCGTTGGCCGAGCGCTCGTTGTCGCGGCGGTCCTCCGCGACGGCCTCGCCGTCGTTGTTGCGGTTGCGGTCCTCGACGCGGAGGTTGCGCTCGACGTCGTAGCCGAGCCGCCGCATCAGGTCGGGGCGTGCCTCGGCATAGCGCGAGCACACCATGTCGCCGACCGAGTTCATCAGGTCGGGGATGCTGTCGATGAGCGCGCTGTGCTCGCGGTTGGAGGTGATGTTGGCGGACAGGCGGCGCAGCTTGGCGTTGCGCATCGCGACCAGCCGCATCTCCATCGGCAGCCCGGCCATCAGCGACAGGATCTGCGGCCCGATCACCTGGTCGAACCGGCAGACGCGGCCGAACGCCTGGATCTCCTTGGTGATGTCGGCGATGGCCTCGAGCTCGATCATCACCCGCTGCTCCTGGCAAAGGAAGCGCTGCCCGGCATGCAGGTCGATGCCTGTCGTTCCGGCGTTGTTGATGATGAGCATGTGGGTCTCGCCGCTGTTGAAGCGGTTCTTGATGGCCACCTTGCTGGTCTCGGGGCGTTTGGCGATGCTCCCGTCCCGGTACTCCATCGAGCGGCCGGTGATCTCCTCGACGCGCCACGGGCGTTCGATCTCGCCCGCCGCGAACAGCCTGGCGCCTTCGGCCTCGACCCGCTCCCGCACGGTGTCGATGGCGGAGGCCGGCAGCGCGGGAAGGGTGTCAATCATGGCCCGGATGCGCGCCACCGCGCGGGCGGGCGTGTCCGGCATCATGTTGCCGAGGCGGCGGACCAGTCCGGCGGCCTGGCGCGGGTCCTCGGGAAGCCGGGCGGCGATGCCGCGGACCGTCTCGATGGCGGCGGCCACGGCGTCGGCGTCCTCCGGCCGTTCCGCCAGCATCGCCTCGGCGGCGGCCAGCATGGCGTTGAGCACGGCCTCCCGGTGGTTCGGGTGGGGCACGGCACCATCTGCGTCGGCACCGGTGACCTCCGCGGGGACAAGCTCCAGCGTCCGCGCGGCCAGCGTGTCGGCCACGACCTCGCCAGGGCCTGGCTCGGCGAGGTCGTCCGACACGCGGCCCTGGCGGGTGGCGCGGGAAGCGCGCGTGACCTGCCCCAGGACCCGCCTCATCAGATCCTTGAAGTCGGGGGCGGCCGCGCCCTCGTCCTCGTCCTCGTCGGCCGCCATGTCATGCATCAATCCCTGGATGGTGTGTTCCAGCAGGATGATGGGTTTGCGGCCGTTCCTGAGCGCATCGACCGACAGCTCGACTGCCTTGTCCACCAGCAGCGAACAAAGGAACAGCCGCGAAAGGTTGTACAGCGGCGAGCCGAACCCGATACGGCTCATCTGCAGCGACCGCATTTTCCGGTTGACCTGGCGGTCGTCGGCGCCGCGGCGGCGCAGGTCACGCTCGATTGCCTCGTTCCTCTCGTTCACGCGGCGGTCAAGGTCGCCTGACAGGTAAGCCATCTCGGCCAGCACGGGCGCGAGCTGGTCCATATAGCGCTGGTTGCGGGCGGCGTGCCCGTCGTCGTTGACGACGCGGAACTCGCATTTAGAGAGGTCATGCTCGCGCCTGACCATCACGCCGTCCTTGACGAGCATGGTGGCGAACGTCTCCTGCATGGACTCCCCGCCCTTGCGCAGGATCGCCGTGAGGTTGGCGGTGTCGGTGAACTCGGGTGGCAGCAGCGCCGCGTAGATGCCCATGTTGTTGGCCCGCTTCGCGTAAGTGGCGCTGCTGAACACCACGCCGCCAGCCTGCTGCAGCGCCGCGGCGATGTTGGCCGACGCGTTGGAATTGCCCGCCGCGTTGTGGCACTCGTCCAGCACCAGGATGGTGTCGCGGTCGATGACATGGCGCAGCCAGACCGACTTGGGCGAAGTGCCGTCATCCGGCTGCTGTGCGGGCTGCTGTGCGGCGCCCTCCGGAGGCGGCAGCGCGGCCAGGGCGACATCCCCCGGCTGCTGGGCGGCCTGTTCCTGCACTGCTGCGCCGCCGTCCGCGCCGTTTGCCAGCGCCTCAGCCGCCTGCTCCGCGTTCCGCCCGCGGCGGCGCTGCCGCGCCGGCGGCACCCCTGGCTTGTTGAACTGGCTGTAGGTGCCGATGATCAGGTTGTGCTCCTCCGGCCACTGGCGGGAGGCGATCCGCTCCATCGTGTAGTCGCGGCGCGGCGCGCGCAGCGTCGCGTCGCCGGTCATCTCGTCCACCACCACGGAGCCGTCGTTGAGGATGAGTGGGGTGAAGTCCCCGTCGGCGCCGATGTGTCTGATGTCCCGCCAGATGTCGGAGATGTTCAGCTCGCGCTCGGTCAGGAACAGGACCTTCTTGCCCTGGAGCACGGCCCGCCGCATGATCGCGGCCAGGATGCGTCCCTTGCCGACGCCCTGCTGGTCCGCCATCAGGCAGGCGCGCCCGCGGTCCTCGGCATGCATGTACAGCGCGATGGCGTCCACCTGCTCCGGCGAGAACCTCTCACCGAGCTGCTCCCTGGTCATCCCGAGCTCGTTGGACACCCACTGGTCGGTATCGCCATGGCCCCTGGCCACGTGCGCGAGAGCCTCGCGGGTTGCCCCTTCGAGGTTGCGCGGCACCATTGTGGACGCCTGGCCCACGCCGCTGAGCGAGACATACGGCGCCTGGAAGGAATTCTCCTGCAGCTCCGGATCAGCCTCGCCGCCCAGCTGGGGCTGCTGGGCCTCAAGCTGGACATGGTATTCCTCGATCTTGGCGCGGGCGTAGACCAGCTGGGTCGTCCAGGTCCACAACGACGGGAAGTCGGCGACCTCCGTCCGCCGCATGGCCGGCTCGGGCGCCGCGTCCATCGGGAAGGGCCGGCGGCGGCCCACCACCAGGACGCGCATCGGGGAGGCTTCCGGATTGCCGGCATGGAGCGGGCCGGCAATGTCAGCGCATCCCTCGATGGCGTAGCGGGCGCCGATCCATTCCCGGACGCGCTCCATTTCCTCAACCGCTTCCGGGTTGTTGCCGTGGCGCAGCACCAGCGCCGTGCGGCCGAGCGTGGCGCGCTCCCCGAGGCTGGCGATGGCCGCGGCCATGTCGGAGCGGCTGACTGTCAGGCCGCCATCAAAGCTGGCGGGGCGTTCGAGCAGGCCAGGGACGAAGCTGGCGGCGCCGAAATCGGATCCGGCCCAGTCCGGACCGCCGGACACCAGCGCGTCGGCACGCAGGCCGCAGGAGGCGAGCGTGGCCCGGACAGCGGCCGCCTGTGCGGGGCCGCCGGCATGGACACGCAGGTCGGCGTCCCTGCTGACATGGGCAAACATCGCCCCGCCGCCCGCGAACACGACGCGCTTGCCCTGCAGGTCGGCATCGGTGCCGAGCGCACGCTGGACGGCGACAGCGACCGGCAGGGGGACGGAGGCTTCCGCTCCCGGCACGCGGCGCGACAGATCGCCACGGTAGGGGAATGCCTCATGAAGCTTCTGGGCGCCATGGAATATGTCAGCCATGGTCTTGCCCTTGCGGGCGGCGAGCCAGCGGGCCATGGCGGCCTCAACCGCCAGGTGCGCGCGCAGCAGGCACGGATCGGCGTCCCCCGGGTCCCCGCCGAAAGCGGCGGACGCGAAGCGCTTCAGATCAACAAAGCGCAGAACCTGTCCCTGGGCGGCCTCCTCGACGAAGCCGTCGGCGGCCACGCCGAGCTGGATTTCATCCGTGGCGCGCAGGAACAGTCCGGGCTGGGCCGCCGCAGTGCCGTCCTCGAAGGCCGGCTTGCCGCTGCCATCCTGGGCCAGCACGAAGCGCCCGCGGGGGTTTTCCCATACGCGCTGGCCCAGGCGGTTGAGGCCGAGCGGCCGGGACTGCGCCAGGAGGCCATCGAGATGGGTGCGTGCGCGCTCCTCGTCCGTGACGGGCGGCACGTCCGCGGCGGGCGGTGCGGCTTCGGCAGGCGGAGCTGCGGCGGGCTCGGCCGCGGCGGGTGTCCGGACGGCGGGGACGGACAGGCGGCGGGCGAACTGCCGCATGTCCGCGTCGGGAATGACATGGCCTTCCGGAAACACACCGAGAATGTCGTCGAACGAAAACTGGCCGAGATGCACCCACCGCCCCGACGCCGGCTCCAGGACGAACCCGACGCGGCCGAGCGCCTCCGAGTGCGCGGAGGCGTCGCCGGCCAGCGTCAGGATGCGCGGCGGCAGCGGCGGCTGCGGCGGGTCAATCACACCGACCATCAGCGTCAGGCCATACGGTGACAGGTCGATCCAGGGCGTTGCCATCTTGGTTCCTCGTCTCAATCTATGCTGGCAGTCAGCCGGCGCCAAACGGCCGGGGGAGGCCGCAGCCTCCGGTCCCGGTCCAGGCGTCAGCCGCCGTGTCTTCAGTGCCGTCCCCGTCCGGGCCGCCCAGGTCAGGCGCGCCGGGTCCAGCCGCGGCGATCCTCGGCAGGAGGTCTGGCGGCAGCGGCGGCGGGGCGTCCGGGCTGAACAGCGGATCCGCGCGTCCCGCCGCCGCTGGCTGACCCTGCCGTCCGGCACGCAGCCCGCGGCCGGCCCGTGCCGGGCAGGGCGCCGCGGGTGGACGGTCCATGGACGGCGTGACCCTGGCGGTGGCCACGCGGATTTCCGGAACGGGGGGCACGGCCTGCAGCGGCACAACAATTTTTGGCCACAGCACGCCCTCGCGCTCGGTGAAGCCGACCACACTCGGCAGGCACCCCGTGGCGCGGAGATCCGGGGACGACTGGTCGAACCGGTAGGGCCGCGAGGCGTCGCGCCCGGTACGCATCGCCGCCGCCCCGGCGGCCAGGCTGCCGAGCGCGTAGGAGCGCTTCGGGATGACCTCCCACACCACGGCGCCCGGGCTCGCGTCCATCAGGCGCGAAACGGTTTCCATGCACTGTTCGCCGCTGGCCGGAACGCCAAGGCCGGCAACGAACACATCCGGCGTGGCGAGGAAGGCGTCGAAGGAAGGGTCGGCTGGCAGGTAATCCCGCGCCTCCGGGTCGTAAACGCGCCCGACCTCGAAGCCCATCGTCCCGCCCCGCCCGGCGTGCCAGCCGCGGACCACCGCGCCCGCCCGCCCTGGGCCATCCTCAGCCAGCGCCGCAAGCACGGCGTCCACCACGCCGGCATAGCTGGTGCAAAGCCTCGCGCGTCCGGTCCGCAGGTGCTGGACGGTCTGGCGCCAGACACCGTCCTCGCGCGCGGCCGGCGCGCAGACACGAACGGTCCCGTCCACCAGCACCGGGCAGCCGGCGGGGAACGGCAGCGCGTTGAACGCCTCGAAGGTGCCGACCCGGTTGCGCGAGCAGTCGACCAGGACCAGCGTTCCGCCTTCCCCCGCGAGCCCCGCCCTCGCGCGCAGGCCGGGACGCCCGCTGTACGAGCGCCGGTCCGACAGCACCGCGCGCACGCAGCGCCCCGTTCCGATGTCCAGGCCGACCGCATATTCGTGCTGGCCGGCGGTTTCCATCCGCACCTGCCGGAGTGCCAGGCTCACGAGACTGCCGCGCCAGCTCTGCTGGAGTTCGCGCCGCACCTCCTCGAACCCGCCGAAACCCGTCATTGCAATGCGCTCCGTGGACAGCCGCCGCCTGCGGCACGCCTTCCTGTGGCCAACTGTCAGCCTGGAGGTCGCAAGCGACAACAGCGGGATGCCAGGCCAGCGCACTCCGTGGCCATGTCCGCAAGCAAAACGCGGAACTACCACTCCAAGTCCTCCGCCAATACTTCAGCCGGGCGGACCGGCGCCTCCCCGGCGAGCCGCGCGGCTGCGGCGGCTGCCAGTCCTGGCTCGGCCACGATCCTGGCAAGCAAATCCGCCTCGGCACCCGCGGTGACCGCGGCGACGGGCAGGCGGCCGGCGGGCGGCCATACCGGCAGGCCGCTGACCGCGTCGGGGAGCGCGTCCTCCGAGGCGACGGCCTCCCACGCCGCGGCGCCGCCGGATGACAGCGTTACTGCCAGCCATGCTCCGGGCGGCCAGCCAGGAACGAGCCCGGCGGCTTCCGCTGGTGTCACTATAAGGGCGAAGCCGTCCATGATCATGCTTCCCCGTCCGCCTGGCGTCCGCATGCCGCCACCGCGGGGGGCGCCGAGGCCAGTGCGGCGGCGCGGCCGGCACCCGTCCCCTGCCACCAGACAGGCCAGCCGGTTTCGTCCGTGCCCACCTCGCCTGGCGGCGCGCTGAGCGCTTCCGCTATGGCGGCGAGGATTCCGGCCGCCGCGCTGCGGCGCCAGTAACTCCTGCCGAACCGCTCCGGGTCCATGCCGCATCCCGCCATCCCGGCGGCGAAACGCAGCCTGGCATCGGTGTCGGCCATCCCGGCGGCGGCGCGCAGGTCGATCCCCGGCGCCACCAGAAGCGCATCCAGCGGATCCGGCGCCAGCCCGGCTGCGGCCCCGGCTGCGGCGTGATCCAGGCAGGCGAGCACCCGGACCTCCCATTCGCCGCGCGGGGGCAGCACCAGTTCAACCGTTTCCGGCCCCGGCGCGGCGGCCGGCAGCGAGGCGAGCGCCCGCCCGTCCGCGAGCAGCGCCCGTGACACGGCGGACGGGTCGGGCTCTTCCCAGACAAACGGAAGTCCGGCCCCGGCCAGCGCCGCGCCCAGCCCGGGCATGGCGGCCACCGCCGCCGCCAGCGCCGGGCCAGCGCCGTCGCCCATTATGCGCAGCGCGCCCGCGGCGCTGACCCCGGGCAGCAGGACCGCCCACAGACGCCCTTGCGGAAGCCGCGCAAGGGCGTCCGCAAGGGGGGGAGCCGCGAACAGCGCCCCGGCAAGCGCTTCCGCCGCGGATTGGACCTGCTCCAGGGTCAGTGTCCGTGGCCCGGGGCGGACGGACTGGCGGCAGTCGTCCTGGCGGCGACCGGGGAGGTGACGGCCTGAGGGCGTTTCCGGGGGCGTTTCCGCCCCGGCATCGCGCGGAGGACCGCCGCCCGCGCCAGGTCGGTCTCGTGCATGAGTTCAAGCGGCAGCGCCGGGGCCGCCGCCTTCCGTGCCGCCTGCACCACGAGACCGATCAGGGTCACCAGACCGGGTTCCTCACGGGTCAGCAGCACCTCGCCGTTTTCCTCGTGGCGCTCCGATGCGAGGCCGGAAAGCGCAGCCGCGCAGATCGCGCGGTAGCCGTCGGCGGCTTCGTCCGCGGACACCATTCCGGCGCCCTCCGCGCCCCGCAGCAGGCGGGCCGCGAGGGCGGCCCGTGTGACCTCCCCGCCGATCCAGCCCAGCCCGGCGGGTGGCCCCTCGTTCTCGACCATCCAGGTCGCCGCATCCATCACCACGATCTGCAGCACGGCCGAGCCGGACAGGCCCGCCTCGGCCAAGCCAGGCGGCAGCACCGCCAGCACATCGGCGCCGTCCGGCTCGAACCCGATGAGCCCGAACACCGCCTCGGCGATGCCAGGCTCATCGGCGGGTTCGAACAGCCGCCTGCGCTGGCAGTCCGGATCATGGAACGGCCACGGCTCGGCCACGACCGGAACAAGCCGATCGCCCGGGTCGAGCAGGCGGTCAGCGGCGTCGGAATAGCTTTTGCAAAGGGCGTGTTCGGCGCGGGAGCCACAATTGGCGCTGCCCACGAGGTGCCCGTGCGGGATGCGGGACTCAGTGATGAATTTCATGCCTGACAACCCCTGAAAGAAAAAGACAGCCCGGCCGCGCGGTGGCCTTTCTGCTTCGCCGCAAGATAGTGGGTTGCGCAGGAAATGCAACCTCATTCCTGTCCCCAGTTGGGCTGTCCCGTGCAAGCCGTCGGGGCGGCTGGCGAATGTCTCCAAAGCAAAAAAGGCCATCTGCCGTGGCGCCTGCAACGCGGGGCGTTGCGACCGCAATCAGCCAAAGTTCGGCCTGTCCCGCGGCATCCGGCTGGCGTTTTGTCTGTGTCGCTGGCAGCAGCCCGCGACAACCAGCGCCGGATGCACGCTGCTGGCAAGGAAAGTGCCCATCACAGGGCGTCCTCCATCTCCGCACAGGGGATGTCCGCAGGACAACGCATTTTGCTTCGGCCCGGCGCCATGGGCGGCCAGCGGCCGGCATGGACACGCAATGGCAGCCCGGCCCGGTCACCCGCCGGCCATCCCGGGATCTCCCCCCCCCATTCCCCACGTTCAGGTTGGCGGAAGGCATCCATCACCGCTGGAATGTCTCAGGCCTGGCGGTCCGCAAACTTGCGGAAAGCATCGCCGCGGCGGACTGCTGACACCAGGTAAGACCGCGCGAAGCCGACACGTCAGCCCCGGCAAAGGCGGTTGCCGTCCACCAATCAGGCCCGCCGCCCACTGGCCGCTGGCCGCTGCGCCCGTCGGTCCAGCGAAGTCACCTTCGGGGTCATGCCATCGCTGCCGACCTGCGCGCGCCCCATGCGCCGGAAGGCGGCCACCGCCAAACCGCGTGCTTCAGGCGCGGGGAGCCTTCCGCCAGCCTCGAAGGTTTCGTCAAGTCGGGATGGCGTCAACCGGCGGCGGCGCCCCGCCATGCACGAGGAACCCATCCTCCATCGGAGTGGACCGGGGCAACGGCGACCTCGCTGGCATCCGGATGCAGGTGCCATGCCTCTGCCGATTGAAGCATCCTTCACAGGAGGGATACTGCGGGGCTTGGCGGAGATCAGGGAGCG
>Ga0302319_10017927_pt1 | contig 12939 bp, 9 predicted proteins | sample Bog_T0_2_FD_203319 | JGI IMG/M metagenome (GOLD analysis project Ga0302319, IMG submission 203319) | Peat permafrost microbial communities from Stordalen Mire near Abisko, Sweden - Bog_T0_2 | ecosystem: Environmental > Terrestrial > Soil > Wetlands > Peat | place: Sweden: Abisko, Stordalen Mire...
GAAGTCGGAATTAGTGAATTCCGAACTGCGTCTGAATCTGTTCCAGTGAGCGCTGCTTGGTCTCCGGATACACGAACAGCACAACGAAGAACTGCACCAGCATCATCACCGCGAAGAAGACGAACGGCAGCGCGTGCGAGCGGTCAGCGATGAAGGGGAAGATTTGCGCGATGAGAGCGTTCATCACCCAATGGGAAGATGAGCCGAGACTCTGGCCTTTGGAGCGAACGCGCGAGGGGAAGACCTCAGAGATATACACCCAGATGACTGCGCCCTGCGAGACCGCAAAGAAGGTGATAAACATCACCAGGCACCAGACCAATAGCGCCTGGTGCTGGTTGGTATAAAAGATGGCGGCGACTCCGCCGAGCGCAACCACCATGCCCAGCGCCCCGATCAGCAGCAGCGTCTTGCGCCCCAGCTTGTCGATAAGCGCCATCCCGAGGAACGTCGCGAGCAGGTTCACCAGGCCGATGGCCACCGACTGCAGCGCCGCGGAGGTCGAACTGAAGCCCGCCGAAGCGAAGATGGAGTTCGAGTAATACAGGATGGCGTTGATGCCGGAGAGCTGGTTGAACATCCCAATAGAGATCGCCAGGAAGATCGGTAGCGCATACTTGCGCCTGAACAAAGGCTCGGGCTTCATGTTGGCTTCCAGGTGTACCGAGTCGATGATCTCCTGCAGCTCCTCTTCGGAGTTCGGCGATCCCATCAGCTTGAGCACGTCCAGCGCTTCGTCCGTCTGGTTGGTCGTCACCAGCCAGCGCGAACTGCGCGGGATGCCGTACAGCAGGATGAGGAACACGGCTGAAGGAATAATGGCGACGCCGAACTCCCAGCGCCACTGCAGCAGCCCCAGGTTCAGCGTGGTGATGATGTAGTTCGAAAGATAAGCCAGCAGGATACCGATGACGATGTTGATCTGGAACGTGCCGACCATGCGGCCTCGCCACTTGGCCGGCGCCAGCTCCGCAATGTACACCGGGCCCAGTACGGAGGAGCCGCCAATGCCCAGCCCGCCGATGAAGCGCGCGACCATCAGAATGGGCCACGTCGGCGCGAAGGCGCAGCCGATCGACGAGACAAGATAAAGCAGCGCCATGATGCGCAACGCCTCGCGGCCGCCGATCTTCTGCCCCAGCATGCCCGAGCACATCGCACCAATCACCGTGCCGACCAGCCCGATGGAGACGGTCAAGCCCAGCGTGTTCGCTGGAAAATTAAATATCTGCAGGAGTGAGCCGATGTGCCCAGTGCTGCCGGTCGTCAGGTGGAAGACCCGCGTGAGCTGCTCGGTCGTGCCCGCGATAACCGCCGTATCGAACCCGAAGAGCAGGCCGCCCAGCGCGCCTACCCCGGTTGCTTTCAAGAGATACTTATTCAATGTTTTCTCCCAGACTGGAAACTTTACACGCTGCGAGCCGGAGTCGTCAGCCGGTTATCTGAGATGGGCTTCATCTCCCAGCCCTTCATTAGTCCGAACCCGCCTAAGTCGCGCACCGAAATAGATGGCGCCGTCGGTCCCTCGTAATAAAATCGCTTTGTGTAACCGATCCGCTCGCTCAACAAGACCTCAATCACTGAGCAGTCCACATAGGCATGGACCGTCGGCTCGTCCTGCGGCTGCAATACAAACTCTTTGCCGTCCACCAGAAAGCTGTGCGTACTGGGAACATAGCGAATGTCCAACAGGTTGGGCCCGCTTAGACTACTCAACTGTAGCCCGGTCTTGCCGGCCCAGAACACTTCGCCTGAAGCTTCACGCAGTAGTATCTGCCCCTGGCCAACGATACTCTCTCCTCTCCGGAGCACGCTTCCACGCAATGTCGCTACCTGTTGCGGCATCGTCATCCGCAGCGTGCCATCGTCGTCAAGATGCAGCACGCGCGGCAGGCTCATCATCCCGCTCCACCCTGCCGCCTTCATCGCCGCCTCGCTGCGCTTCTCTGGAATCCATCCCCAAAGAATCCTTCGCCCCTGCGCGTCGAGCTGCGTCTTCGGTGCATAGTACGCTCCCAGGTCGAGCTCGCCGGTTTTCCGCGACGTAAAGCGCATCATCGCCGCGTCCAGCACACCCGACTGCCAAAACACCTTGCCCAGCGTGGAGTAGATCAGCACGTGGCCCCCATCCAGCGCGAAGAACTCAGGGCACTCCCACATCTCGCCGTCGTCGCAGGGATTCGCTGTCGGCTTGCCGTTCCACTGGCCTTCGGTCAGCTTGTGCAAGTAATCCCATTGCTTCAAATCCTTGCTGCGGTACAGCAACACGCAACCGCCCACCTTGGCCACACCCGATCCCACCGTCATGTAGTACCACTCGCCCTGCCGCCACACTGACGGATCGCGGAACCCCGTAATCTTCAACCCCGCCGGCGGTGCAGGCACAATCGGCTGCGCTGCCTTCTGCCAGCGCACCAGCCGAGCATCATCGCTCCACGCCAGGCACTGCGACTCCTGAATATTGTTGGCTCCATCCCGAATCGTCGCATGCTCGTCATCGCTCTTTTGCGTGCCGGTATAGACCGCATACACTCGCTCGGTGTTCCCATGAGGAACAGCAATCGCCGAGCCTGAAAACACGCCGAACGAATCCGCACTCCCCGGCGTCGGCGTCAGCGCCAGCGGAAGGTGCGTCCAGTGCAGCATGTCGGGGCTCATCGCATGGTTCCAGCTCATATCGCCCCACACTGCGGCCAGCGGGTCGTACTGAAAGAACATATGATAGCGGCCATTAAAGTAGATGGGCCCGTTGGGATCGTTCATCCAGTTCTTCGCCGGCAGCAGGTGAAACTGCGGACGCATAGGATCGTTCGTCAGCCGCGACTCCAACGCCGTATCCGCATCCTGCGCAAACACACCCCGCGGCCCAGCCACCATCGCCGCCGCCGCTCCCACACCTGCCAAAAACTCCCGCCGCGTCGCCAATCCCCTGATTCGCTGACTCATCGCTCTGTCTTTCCTCCGCGCCCTCCGCGAAACCTCCGCGACCTTTGCCTTAAAGCTTTCTCTCTTGCCTTTTCTTCGACGCACTTCCAGATAAGACGCAAGGCCGGCAGCCCTGTTTGGAGCCGCCGGCCCTCACTCTACTCCATACTCACTACTCTTAGAACGACAGCCGCGCTGCAATCTGCAACACGCGGGGCAGGTTCCGCTGGCTGGTTACGACGCCAAAGGCGCCATCGCCCAGCCCGCTGTCCGGTGCGCCGAACTGCGTGCGGTTGAACAGGTTGAACGCCTCCACGCTGAACTTGCCGGTCACACGGTCATAGACCTTGAAGTTCTTGCTCGCGGAGAGGTCAAAGTTCGCCGCGCCGCCGCCGCGGATCTGCCCATCCACACGGCTCTCATTGCCGAAGGAGAACACTCCCGGTGCGGTAAAGCACGCCGTGTTGAACCAGCCATTGGCGGCCCGGCTCTGCGCCGACCCGACCGTGTGCTTGTTGCAGCCCGCCACCACATTCGGGCGGATCGGCCCAGAGCCAAAGTACTGGCTCAGGTAGTTCGTCCCGTTATAGTTGAACGGCACCGGCAGACCGCTGTGCAACGTCGTGATGCCGTTCACCCGCCATCCGCCCACCACCGCATTCACCAGCGGGCTGCTGTTGTTCAGGAACATCTCGCCGTGGCCGAAGGGCAGGTCCACGCCATAGTTGATCACCAGGTTGTGGGTCAGGTCCTGCAGACTGACGGACTTGTCCGGGTGGATGTTGTTGTTGTCCTGCACCACACCCTGCCCGCCCTGCCCGTCCTCAAAGCTGCTGGTATTGTCCGTGTTACTGATGAGCTTGGCGTACGTGTAGGCCAGTTGCACCAACCCGCTGTGCGCGAAGGTTCGCTTGTAGCTGACCTGTAGCGCGTTGTAGGTGGACGCTCCCTTGCGCGGAACAGCCTGCGACACGCCGGTATACTGCGGGAACGGCTTCAGCAGGTAGCCCTCAAAGACGGTCGGTTGATTCAGCTGCCCCCCGGAGCTGAACTGCCCCGCATAGGGATTGGCCACCGCTTTGAACAGCCCGGTACCAGCTGTCGGATTGCCGCCAATGGAGTCATACTGGTCCGGCAGTTGGTCCAGATTGATTCCGGTGCCGGTGTAGCCCTGCGACAGCACCAGATGCGTGCCCTTGGACGCTGCATACGCCACCGACAGCACGGACTTGCTGTCCAGCGCGCGCTCGCCGCCCAGGTTGTACTGCTGCACATAGCCGTACGGCTGATTGGGAATACGAGAGCCGATGCCCTGCCCCAGCAGTTGCGTCAAAGCCACGGGGTTGCGGCCCAGCGGCTGGTTGATGCCGTTGGGCAGCGGGTTGGCCACCGTCGGCTCTCCCGCGTAGGTCACGCCCGGCGTGTTGCTCAGGTTCGTGCCCGCCGAGTTGATCGGGCTGCCGCCGGGGCCGTCTGCCGTCATCTCCGCCGGCAGGAACGCGATGCCGTAGCCGCCGCGTACAACCGTCTTGCTGTCCAGGCGATAGTCAAAGCCCTCGCGCGGCGAGAACAGCTTCCAGTGCAGCGCCTCTTCGCGGCGGGAACCGTACTGCGGGCTCGCCGTCAGCGCCAGGCCACCCACCGTCGCCTGCGACGTTCCTGTCACGGGATTGGTATAGTTCGGCAGCGTCGTCGCCAGTGTTGGCAGCAGCACCGTGTCGTTGTTGTTGACCTCGGAGTACGACCCCGGCTGCTCCCAGCGCAGGCCCAGGTTCAGCGTCAGCTTGCTGGTCACCTGCCAGGTGTCCACGCCGTAGAAGCCATACGAGTGCAGGAACGCGCGCGTCGTGCCCACCTCGGAGATGCCTGTGCTGGAAGGGATGCCCAGCAGGAACGACGCAACCGCATTGCCGCCCACGCCCGCTGAGGTCGCCGTGAACGCGTTGGACGCGCCCAGTCCCAGCCCCTGATTGTTGCCAAAGCCGGTCCACTCAATCTGCCGCGCAATGCCGCCCACCTTAATGGTGTGCCGCCCCTTCACCTTGGTCACGCTGCCGTTGATGGAGTACGCCGTATTCAGCCAGTAAAGCTGGCTTAGCTCGGCTCCGCCGCTGTAGTTCTGCAGGCCCAGCCCAGGCAACAGTCCCTGGTGGTTGTTCACCTGCATCGCCTGCAGCGCGCCGTAGTTGGAGTTGATGGTGCTTTGGTTGAAGCCGTTGGAGAGCGGCACCTGGAAGTTGTAGTTCTCCAGCCAGCTCAGCCGCAGGTCGGCCAGCGTCGACGAGTTGAAGATGTGGTTGTCCCCCACCACTGCCTCGGTCGTCGTGTTGCCCGTCGGGCCCGCGCCGGTCAGCTTACCCGTGGGATCGCTATCGCCGTTGTGCGGATTCCAGAACGTGTAGCGTGCAAAAAATTGGTCCTTCGTGCCCAGGCTGTAGTCCACCCGCGCGTTGAACTGGTTCTGCGCTCCGGTAATGGGTGCCGATCCCACGAAGTTGTTCACCGTGCCGTTGTTCAGGCCGGTGGTGTTGGGCGTCGGGTACTCCAGTTGCAGCAGCTTCAGCGCCGTGGGATCAATCTGGTTGGCGCACAGCGTGTTGGCCACGCCATTGCAGGCGTAGGGCGCGTTGGTCGCGGGATTGAAGAGGATCTGCGTGGGCCCGAATGCAGAGAAGTTGCCCGCCAGTTGCGCCGCGGTCGGCACCGTAAACGTGTCCAGGCCGCCCGAGGTCACCGGCTCCCGCTCAAAGCTGAAGAAGAAGAACAGCTTGTTCTTCAGAATCGGACCGCCCACGTTGAAGCCGTACTGGTTCTGGTGCAGCGGCTGGCGCGAGAGGCCGTGCTGCTTGTCAAAGTAGTCGTTGGCATCCAGCACCGTGTTGCGGAAGTAGTCATACACCGTCCCGTGGAACTGGTTGGTGCCCTGCTTGGTGGAGATCTGCACCACCCCGCCCGAGAACCCGCCAAACTCCGCCGTCACATTGTTCGTCGACACCCGGAACTCCTGCACCGAGTCCTGCGTCGGCACCAGCGAGTTCACATTGTTCTCTGGCACGTTGGACAGCACGCCGTCAATGAAGAACAGGCTCTGTCCGCTGAAGCCGCCACCAATCTGGTAGTTGCCGTAGGCGATGGCCTGCGTCTGCGTGCCCACCTGGAAGCTGCCCGAGCCGCCGTTGGCCACCGTGTTGCCCGCCGTGCCGCCGCCCGGCACCACGCCGGGAATAAAGTCCAGCAGGTTATTCACGTTGCGCCCGTTCAGCGGCGACTCCGTCACCTGACGGCCTTCCACCACGCCGCCCAGGGACGCGCTGTCGGTCTGCAGAGCGGTCGCCGAGGAGGCGTCCACGTTCACCGTCTGCGTCACATCGCCGATGGGCAGGGCCGCATCCACACGCGTGCTGCCGCCGATGGTCACGTCCACTCCGCGCCGGCTCACGCTCTGGAAGCCCGTCAGGCTGATGTCCACGTCATAGTTGCCGGGGTTCAGGTTCAGGAAGGTGTACGTTCCCCCGCTGCCGGTCTTGGTCGTCTGCGTGCCCGCTGTGCTGGTGTTCTTCAGCGTAACCTGCGCGCCGGGGACCGCCGCGCCGGTCGGATCAGTCACCGCGCCGACGATCGATCCATAGTTCGCCTGCGCCGCCATCGGCTGGGAAACTCCCGCTACCAGCAGCAGCGCTGCAAGCAGGGTCATGACAAAGGTCCCGATGGACCGCGGATGGGACTTCCGAGTGGTTTGATTCGACATACGGCTTCTCCTCCAAAGTGCAGCGTCCCACACCGTAGGCGAGCGGCTGTACAACTGTCAAGGAATTCAACTAGTCAAATGCAACAAAGCTGTCTATACATTTTGAGAGGGTCAAATTTACCTTGGAACGGCAAAAAGCAGTGCGCTCAAGACGCAAATTAACGCGCTAAAAAGCGACTCAAGACGTCGTTTTGCGCACTTAAATTCACGCGTGTTTTCCCGCCCGCATGTCCCTGGGCGGCCCACTCATGCCAGCTTCCCCATCCCTGGGTGGCCCATCCATGACAGCTTCATCGTCATGGGTGGGGTGCCGATGCTTCAGGCCGCTTGCTTCGCGCCGCACGACCTCCGCACCACCAGGCGGCCGTTCAGCAGGATCGTCCGCGCCGGCAGGTGCGGGTTCTGAATCCGGTCCAGCATCGCAGCAATGGCCGCCGCGCCGATCTCCAGCACCGGCTGGCGCAGCGTGGTCAGCGGCACGGGCAGCAGCCCGGCGTAGCGCACGTCGTCGATGCCGGCCACGCGCACTTCCTCCGGAATCCGCACCCCCAGACCCAGCAGCGTGTGCATCAACTGCGCCGCGGTGTGATCATTGGCGCACAGGATGGCGTCCGGATGCAGTGCGGCCAGCATGGCGGAGACCGTGGCCGCATCCTTTGGATCGCCATGGACGTCCGCCTCGTGCAGCAGCGGCAGCCCGTGCGCAAACAGCGCCTCGCGGTAGCCGGCGATGCGGTCATCCACCGTCTCGGCCGAGCCCTCCACCGCGAAGAACACCACGTTGCTCGCGCCCTGGCGCAGCAGGTGGTCGGTCATCAGGTAGCCCGCGCGACGGTTGTCCAGGCACACCAGATCGTAGTCGCTGCGCTGCGGAAACGGCAGCACGCACCGGTCCAGCAGCACCACCGGGATGCCCGCCTGATGCAGCGATTGCAGCACGCGGTGATTCACCTGGTCCCGCGCCGCGCCAAACTCCACCGGCGCAAAGAACACCCCCGCCACCTTCTGCTCAATGTACTGCCGGCATAGGTGCTCGGCCACATCCTGCTTGTCGGCCCCAGGCGCCTGCGAGTGCCCCCACGCCAGCGTGTGCGCGGCGTTCAGCGTCCCAGTCATACCCTTGCAGATGGGCTCGAAGATCTCCGTCTCGCCCAGGTCGGGGATGATCAGCCCAAACACCGGCTTGCTCAACCCGCGGCCTTCCACCGCGTAGCTGCCGGAGCCCGCGCGGCGCACCAGCAGCCCCTCCTGCTGCAACTGCTGCATGGCCTTCACCACGGTCATGCGGCTCACACCGAAGCGCCGCACCAGCTCGGCCTCACTGGGCAGCCGCGCCCCGTCCTTGTACCGCCCCGCCTGCAGGCCGGAGCGCAGGCTTTCGACAATCTGCAGATACTTCGGCAGCTCGCTCTTCGACCCCGTCTTGGCCGTCTTGACCTCACGTTGGGGCGTCAAAGCCCGCTCTTGCTCTGCACCCGTCTGCGCGTCCTCCGTCTTCCGGCTCATCGCCATCGGTTTCGCCTCTCGCTCGTTCCACTGGATTCAGAAACTTCCGCTATCACCCGCCCGGCCCTTGCTTCTTCAGGATCTCAGCTAGACAACTTGACTCCTAGTGGCATATACATGATGCTGCCTATGCTTGGCAAGTAACCGGAGGGGGCGGGCATGCGCGTTTGGAGTATCGGCGAAGTACTGTGGGACGTCTTTCCTGACCAGGAGCGGCTGGGTGGTGCCAGCCTGAATTTCTGCGCCAATATGCAACGCCTGGGCGACAGCGCCACGCTGCTCAGCGCAGTCGGTACGGACAATCGCGGCCGCAGGGCGCTGGAGCAGATGCGCTTGCTCGGCCTAGGCACGGAGGGCGTCCGAGAGGTCCAGGAGCTTGCCACCGGCATCGCCACCATCAGCACCGGAGCCGAAGGAGAACCGGAGTACGTGATTCCCCGCCCCGCGGCCTTCGACCGCCTCTCCATAGACGCCTCCATGCTCGCCAGTGCCATGGCAGACGGCGTGGACTGGCTCTACTTCGGGACGTTGCTGAACACGCAGCCGGAGATGGAGCGCCTGACCAACGATCTGGTGCAGCGGCTGCACCCCGCGCGGGCCTTCTATGACATCAATCTCCGCCATGGGCAGTGGAACCTCGCTCTGGTGCAGCGACTCTCGCAGTTGGCCAGCGTGCTCAAACTGAACGAGTCGGAGGCCGAGACGCTCTTCGCTCTCACGCGCACCCAGCAGACTCCCTTCTCCCTGGAAGACTTCTGCGCGAGTTGGTCGTCGACCTACGACATCGACTTGATCTGCGTCACGCTCGGCCCCGCCGGATGCTTCGTCTTCGACCGGGGGATGGTGACGCGCGCACCCGGATATACCGTGACCGTCTGCGACACCGTAGGCTCGGGCGATGCATTTGCCGCAGGGTTCCTGCACGGCTACGCCCTTGGCTGGCCGATGCCACGCACCGCAGCGTTTGCCAATGCACTGGGTGCCGCAGTTGCCGGCCGCGCCGGCGCAACACCCGCCTGGACCACCGAGGAGGTCTTTGCGCTGGCTGCGACCGGCAGCTAACCCATGTACAGCAAGAATTTGTCATCTCGACCGGAGCCCGGGTTCCCCGGCGAGCACACTTGCTCGCTGGGGTGGAGAGCCAAACGGCCTATCGTTTGGCGTAGTGGAGAGACCCGGCTGTCTCTGGTTGACCCATCGCGCACTGGCTTTGACGCCGCGCATCCTATGGACAGCGGTGCCGGTGACGGCACAGTTCTGCAGGCGGGTAGGTCGAAGACCAGCCGCTGTTCGTCACCGTGACGGATTGGGTCGGGCTGCTGCTGCGCTACTTGGGATTGATGGCAATCGCCACCGGCGCGGCGATGCCGGAGGTAAAGTTCCCCACCGCCGTGCCCGCGCTGTTGAACTCGGAGACGCTGTTGTTGCCTGCGCTGGTCACCCACAGATTCCCCGCCGCATCAATCGCCACCGCGTTCGGCGAGCTCAAGCCGTTGAGGGTGTGGATTGTGGCCGTACCCGCCGGTTCGGTAATCTCCACCATCGAGTTGTTCCCTGAATCCGCAGTCCAGACGTTGCCCATCGTATCCACCGCCAGTGCCGAAGGCTGGTTCAGAACGGCAGTGCCCGGTTGGTGGGTCTCGATCACGGATCCGGTTCCTGATATCGTCATCACCGTATTGGTGTGCGCGTTGCCAGCGGTCACGCCCGCTCCGACCGAGTACACATACCCGGTCGGAGCGATAGCAATCCCCTTGGGCACATTCGGCGTCGTGTCCAGCCCGTTGAAGTTATAGCTGATCGCAATCGTCCACGCGGTCGGCGCGGTGGTCGTGCCCAGCGTCGGCTGGAACGGAGCTCCCGCCGATCCCTGCGAGAACAGGCTCAGCCCCAGCGTCGGATGCTGCGCCAGGTTCAGCGCCAGTTGAACCGTATTCGTCGGGGCCACGCCGCCCACAGCAGCCGACGAGAAGATGGTCTGACAGTTGCTGCTCTGCGCCGCCGGCGTGATGGTATCCACGCTGTTCACGCACGCCGCCAGAATGTCCGCCAGCGTGTTCACCTCAGCGGTAGGAAACACCGCATTGGTGTTGAGGAAAGAGCTCGGCACCGTGCCCGTCGATGGGTTATCCATCTTCAGGGTGATGGAATTAAACGCATTGATCAGCCCGATAGCATTGGTAGCGCTGGTGCCTACATGCGTCCCACTGGTCATGAACGGCGCCAACGCCCACACCGCCCCTACCGTCGTCAGCTCGTTGATCACCACGTTGGTCGTCGCGGTGAGGTTCCCGCACAGCCCCAGCCCCGCCATCATCGCCAGCGCGCTGTTGTTCTGCGTCCCGGCCACGCCGGGATTGCCGCCCGTGGCCACCAGGTACACCTGGTCGGTCGGCGCGCAGGTCGCGTAGGCGTTCAGCGAGAAGCCGCCACCTGCTCCGGTCATCGCTGTCGCCAGCACCCGCGCCGCCGAGCCGTAGCCCGTGGTGCCCGCCGCGTAGGCCGTCACCGTCGATCCCGTCACCGGCGACTGCCCGCCATGCACCACGCCCTGGATCGATCCCAGCGCAACCGTCGCCGGCGCAACGCTGGTGGTCGCGGTGGTGGAGCATCCGGTCATCAGCGCAGCCAGCGCCAGCGCAGACCCCGCGCCCAGAAGCGCTGCAACAGGCCCGGTCGATGCGGTCCGTAAACGTAAGTGGAAGGTCATGGCTTGGCTCCTACGGTATTATTCGTGACGGCTGCTGCGACCGGCGCCACGGGCGTGCCCGCGCCAACGATCTCCGTGATGCTGTTATTGCCGCCGTTCGACACCCAGACGTTCCCTGCCTGGTCGACGGCGATCCCTGTAGGCGCGCTCAATCCACCTCCAGTGTAGCCTGCACTCGGTGAGAGCACAGTGCCCAGGTTCGTAAACTGGCTCACCGATCCATTGCCGTTGGCCACCCACACCGACCCCGCGCCGTCCACCGCCAGCGCCACCGACGCGCTCAGCCCGCCGCCGGTCGGCCCCGTCTGGAAGAGCGTCCCGAAGTTGCTGAACGTCGCCAGGCTCGTGCCGCCCGTGTTCCCTGTCCAGATCGTGCCGCCATTGTCGATGGCAATCCCCAAGCCGCCGCCCATCACGTTCGACACATACGGCTTGCCCGCCGCATCCAGCCGGTAAGGTTCCCCGCTGCGTTGATGATCCACTCATGCTGCTGCAGCACCGTGAAGTTGACCATCGCCGTGGACATGTCTGCGGAGTTCGTCGCGGTAATCAGGTACTGTCCCGGCGGCAGCACCGTCGTCGCCGTGGCCGCGCCGTTGTATCCCGTGTTTGCAGCGCTCGGGCTGTTCAGGAAGACCTGAAACATATAGCTGATCGCGCCACCATTGGTTGTTGTGGCATTCAGTACATTCGCGCCAATGGGCAGACGCTGTTCTTCGGACAATCATCAGATTCCCCGTGTCTCTCCAGCAGCAGGGTTGCTTGCGACACCCAGGGGCCCGCCCGAATGGGAAGCTATCTGCCCTCCGCGGAATCTTATGCGAGAAACGCCTTGCACTGGGAGCAGAAAACTGACATTCCCAGAAAAATCGGGCTGGACTGCCGCAAGGGGAAAATGGCCGCTTAACATTGCGGCCATCACGCCTCACCATTGCGCCCTTTGCGTTCGTCTTGGCTGCTCCTCCCCGGCCTCTACCCCTTCCAGAACGTAATCACCATGCCGCCCGCCACGATCATCCCCCCGCCCACCCAGATCGCCGGCGTGGGCGACTGCTGAAAGCGCACCTTCGCCACCACCTGCGCCACTACAAAGAACAGCGCCACATACACTCCCAGCAGCTTGCCAAAGTCCCACTGCGGCAGGTTCACAAACAGCCCATAGACCCCCAGCATCGCCACACCGGCCACAAACCACCCCGCCCGCTGGCTGCCCGTAGACCGGTACAGACCGCTCTGGAAGCACGCATCTCCAAATACCTCCAGCGACGCCGCCAGCACCAGCACCACAAACGCCCCCACCGGCATTGACACCATTTGGTTCAGCAAAGTCTTCATCTCATGCCTCTTTCGTCGGTCAACAAATATTGTCTCGCCGGGTGCCCCACATCTCGGCACTTTGAGATGTGGGTTCGCAGGATGGCAGCGTCGCCGCTGCTCTTTCGCCCTTGGCGGAGAGCGCGCTTCAGCCCCGGAAAATTCTAAGGCGCGACCTGCATAGGTTCGATCCCTGCCATGGAACTGCTGCAAGAATTCGCATCCGACAAGAATGCCACATTCTGGCGCTCCCACAAACCAACCGGCTATCCAAGTATGCCTCCCACAGGCGTGTCCACAGATGCCTCCCACAGACGTGTCATCTCGACCGAAGTAGGACGGTCTCATCGTCCTGCGCAGTGGAGAGATCCGCAGCTCCGCCTTCCCACCACAGATGTGTCATCTCAACCGAAGGCGAAGCCGAAGTGGAGAGACCCGCATTTGCCCTTGCCTTTGCCGCGAAATCACGCTGCACGGGTCGGCTCTTCGCGCCCTTCTGTACACTGTCCTCATGCAATGTACAGAAGGCCCACCCCTAAGTCCAATGTTCTGCGGACTTTTGCAGAAATAGGGGGGAGGGGGGTCTCCGCTTCAGGGTCCTCGCAGAATGCATTTAGACTGGTCTCCTCACTGAAATTCATCGTGAAAGCCAGAGGAAACGCCCCTTGAAGTGGATTGGCTGCCTGCTCCTGTTCTCCGGCTGGATCATCGTCGCAACGGCGCTGCTGTTGCTGAC
>Ga0302319_10017930_pt1 | contig 12939 bp, 10 predicted proteins | sample Bog_T0_2_FD_203319 | JGI IMG/M metagenome (GOLD analysis project Ga0302319, IMG submission 203319) | Peat permafrost microbial communities from Stordalen Mire near Abisko, Sweden - Bog_T0_2 | ecosystem: Environmental > Terrestrial > Soil > Wetlands > Peat | place: Sweden: Abisko, Stordalen Mire...
CATGCGCTGCCTACGACGATTGTGGACCTCTCACTGGGACCTGGGCGCTGGGAGATTTTGCGCGAGGGCGCGATTCCGACACACGAAATTGTGATGGTATTGCAACGCTAGTTTTCAGTGGTCAGTTTTCAGTAGTCAGCAAAGACGCGCGATCAGCCACTTGGTGAATTGGCGTTGGGCAACAGGCGATCGGGGCTCCGAGTTGAAACTGACATCTGATAACTGAAAACTGAAGACTGCTTTTCAAAGGCTTTCGATGACGCGCACGACCAAGCCAAGACGACGCAACTGGCGATTACGAGTGGCGTTGGTTGTGCTTCTGGCAATGGTGGCTGGGGTTGCGGCTTGGACTTGGTGGGTTTATGCGCAAATTGAGTATTTTGCAGGCGAGGACCAGGCTGCGCCGTCGGATGCGATCGGGGTTTTTGGCGCGGCGGAGTATGACGGGAAGCCGTCCCCGGTTTATCGCGCCCGGCTGGACCATGCACTTGCACTTTATGGGCGCGGCATAGCGCCGCTGATCATCACGCTGGGGGGAGCGGGCGGCGATGACTACTCAGAGGGCGCCGTGGGGCGCGAATACCTGATGGGCCAAGGCGTGGCGGAAGAGGCGATTATTGCCGAGACGGTGAGCCGGAATACCGAGGATTCGGCCCGGCGCATCGCGGTGATTGCGCGAGCCAACGGGTTGAAGCGGCTGGTGATTGTCAGCGACGGGACTCACCTTTTCAGGATTCATGCGATTTGTGCGGCGGACGGACTGGATGTGCTGACTTCTCCGCGGCCGCGTGTCGCTGTAGAAGGCGGCTCGGACCAACGAGAGCGGATTGCCCGCGAAATTTTGAGTTATACGGCGTGGCGGCTGCATCTTCACTAGCCTGAAGCGGAGTCAGCGGGGTTTGCGGAGAAGCGAGTCAGCCTACGCTGAGGTGCGGCAATACCGCCATCAGCCCGAGCGCGAAGGCAGCGGCGCTGGCCGTCGATAGGAAGTTGACGGCGTCGTTGTTCAGCCAGCCACGCTGTTCCAAGGTTGCGCCGAGCAGGCTGTCAAAGAGCAGGCCGAAGACGCCGCCCGCGCAACTTATCGCGAAAATGGTCCAGTCCGCTCCCAGCGCCAAGGTTCCCACCCCCGACACAATCGCTGCAGCCACCATCCCGGCCAGCGTACCTGCGAAGCTGATAGCGCCATCCTGGCCACGCTCGGCTATGCGCAAGGTGGTGATCATGCGTGGGCGACCCCCGAACACCTGGCCCAACTCCGAGGAGACGGTGTCCGCCGCGGCTTCCGCGAGGGCTGCGAGTCCGACGGCGAGAAGATGCGCGGGGACGAGGGCTGCCCGCGGAAGCCAGTGAGCTGTGGCCAGCCAGGATTGAGCCATTTGATCGGAAACGAGCGCTGCGACGCCAAGGTTGGCAGCTACCTGCGAGGCTGCACGGCCATGTTTCTCTTCTGCTGTCCCCAGGCTCTCCTTTTTTGCGCGGCCGATGCGCGTTGCAAAGTGGGCCAGAAGCGAGACGGTCAGGACCGGGACGAGCGCCGTGCTCCATGGGCGATAGGGGAAGGTCACGGTTGAGAACATGAGGCTCACGGTGATGACGACGCCGGTGACTGCGGCTGCGGGCGTGGCGGCTCGGAGCTTGAGGACGACGAGGCCGAGCAGCAGACTCAGGCCGAGTGTCCAAGTGGCGACGGAAGGTGAATATACCGCCCACCAATGGGTCTGAAGCACCACGCTGACTCCGGCGAAAGGAAGCACCAGGAGCAGTATGAGCTTTGACTGCCAGGCGAGATTCGATCGGGAGCGGGGAATCGAAGGGTCCACGGAATCAATCGTATCGCTTCGCACCTCATTTCCACGGGACAGCATTGGTCAATCGGTTTACACTCAGGGCGCGGCATCTTGTGTGTGTTTGCGGCACGCAACGGAGATTGAATGCAAAGGTTTACATTTGTGATTTCGCTTGTGGCCGGGTTTGTTTTTTCGGCCGTGTGTATTTCTGCCCAGGCGCAGGCTCAACCGAAGGGCGTGGCCGAGACCGGCAGCCAGCAGCTGGAGCTGAATCGCGGAGGCGCGACGGTGGTGCTTGAACCCTATGCCCCGAATATTCTGCGCGTGACGCTGAGCCTGAAGCGCGAGCCAGCCGAGGCTGCGCCAGGATATGGGATTGTGGGTGTGCCCGCGAGTGCTGGATGGAGCGCGAGCCAGACTGATCAAGCGGATGTTTACAACTCCGCACGGATTGTGGCGACCGTGGACAAGTATCTGCCTCCAACGCATCCCCCTTTGCAAACGGAGATTGATATCAGCAAATACTTCAACGGCTCCGCCCCGGGCGCGCACATTACGCTGTGGACTCCGCAGGGCAAGAAGCTGCTGGAGATGACGGGGTGGTCGCAGGCGGTGCCAAACCACAAGGATGCGACAGCAGATTTAGGGCGCGACCGGAGGCCGACGGATCCGGAGTCCTGGATTGTGGGCGCCACGTTTGTTTCGCCGGACGATGAGCACTACTACGGCCTGGGGCAAAGTCACGAGGGATTCCTGGATCATCGGGGGCACCCGGTGTATTGCTGGAACAACTACACGGCGCCGGCGGCTCCGACCTTCTGCGTGCCGTTTCTGATGACCAACAAGGGATATGGACTACTGTGGGACAACCCATCAAAGACCACGATTTCCGCTGGGTTCAACGAGCAGACGAACTGGACATCGGAGATGGGCGACCGGGTTTCCTTCTTTGTGATTGCGGGCGATACGGCGGACGAGATTTATGCAGGCTACCGGCTGCTGACGGGGCCGACGCACATGCTGCCGAAAGCTGCGTATGGGTACATTCAGTGCAAGCAGCGCTATGCGAGCCAGGCGGAAGTAATGTCCGTTGCGAAGGGTTATCGTGACCGGCATTTGCCTGCGGATGTGCTGGTGGTGGATTGGTTCTATTACACGAAGATGGGCCAGATGGACATGGATCCGAAGTTCTGGCCGGACCCCACGGCAATGAACAAGCAACTACACGCGATGGGGTTTGAAACCATGATCAGCGTGTGGCCGCGGTTTGTGCCGGAAGACCGCTATTATGCCGAGTTGCTGAACAAAGGATGGCTGATTCATGAGGCGGATGGGACGCCGATTAATGGGTTGCCGTATGACCGTGCCGGTTCGGATATCGATACGACAAATCCCGAAGCGGCGAAGTGGTATTGGAAGACGATTCACGAGAACATTCTGAGCCTGGGATTCGATTCGCTTTGGGCGGATGAGACGGAGCCGGATCTGCCGCCGAATGGGGCTTATTACCACATTGGACCGGGGACCCAGTTCTTCAATGTGTACCCGTTGTTCCATACCGCGGCGCTCTATAACGGGTTCCGCAAGGACGAGCCGCAGAAGCGAGCGCTGATCCTATCGCGCGACGCATTTACCGGGGCGCAGGCGAACGGGACGATCTTCTGGTCGTCGGATATTTATCCAACGTGGGACACACTGAAGCGGCAGGTGCCGACGGGGCTGGACTTTGCGGCTTCCGGAATGACGTACTGGTCGAATGACACGGGGGGATGGCAATATCTTCCGGCAGAGCACCATCCGGCGCACAAGCCGCTGCTGGATCCAAGCGACGCGCGGGCCAACGTGGGCGGGTACGACGACTATCCGGAGCTATACACACGGTGGTTTCAATATGCGACGTTTTTGCCGATCATGAGGTCGCATGGGAGCCGGGTTGCGAACGAGGTGTGGTCGTATGGGAAAGAGGCAGAGCCGATTTTGGAGAAATATCTGCGGCTGCGTTACCAGCTTATGCCTTACATCTATTCGCTTGGATACCGGACGTGGCTGACGGGAGCGCCGTTTATGCGCGCGCTGCCGCTTGATTTTCCGAATGATCCCAAGGTGGCCGATCTGCGCGACGAATACATGTTCGGGCCAGCGTTTCTGGTGGCGCCGGTGACGGAACAGGGTGCGACAAGCAGGGAAGTATATCTGCCCGCAGGAAGCGACTGGTACAACTACTGGACAAATGAGCGCGTGAAGGGTGGACAGACGATCACCGTGCAGGCGCCGATTGACACGCTGCCGCTGTTTGTCCGTGCAGGGTCGATCATTCCGCTTGGCGCGGCGGTTGAAAGCACCCACGAAGCGCAGGCGATTACCAAGGTGCGCGTGTATCCGGGAGCGGACGGAAACTTCACGCTGTTCTCCGACGACGGCACCACCTACGCGTACGAAAAAGGCGCGGGCTCGGTGACCAAGCTGCACTGGGACGATGCCAGGCGGCAATTCACCCACGAGGGCGCTGGGGCCTGGAGCGGAGCGGACGAGGCAATCGTGGATGTGGCGGGACACTAAGGTACTCGGGGGCCGCGAGAAAGGCATAGCACGCCCGATACCCTTCGCGGGTCCGTGAGCGTCTAATCCCCACCTGCCTGATTTACAATCACGAAGTAAGCAGGAACGAACTGAATGAGGGTTTTTCCCATGAAATTTGGCCAGGCGCGCACGCGGTTGGTTTGCGGGGGTGCGGCGCTTGCGTCGGCAGCCCTGATCGCCGGCTGCGGCAGTACCTATCGGCCCGTCGTAACACCTATCAACCCCAGCGGCCCGGCTCCGCAGGCGTCCTCGTATGCCATCGTTATTTCGGCGCCTTCGCCGACGACGTCGGGCATAGCCACGGTAGTCGACTACTCGGGCGATGCGGTGCTCGCTATTGCGCCCATCGGTCCCGGTCCAAGTACCTTTACCCTTGACGCGTTGGGAGCCAACGGTTACACCATCAACAGCGACCACACGTTGAGCAATTTCCCGATCTCGGCGACTCTGCAGACCAAGCAGGTGGAGTACACCACGCTGCCTTCGACGGCGGTACCGGTGAACTTGTTCTCACCGACTTCCGGATTATGGGCTTCGGACCTCGATGGCAATATAGCGGATGTATTCGGGGGGTTCCCGCAGGCATTCAGGCTCTCAATTCCGGTGGCTCCAACGCCAATGATGATTGTCGGGCCAAGTTCTGCGGGACAGCGAGACTTTGCCCTCAGCCAGAACATTGCGACCCCTACGGGTGTGGAGTGCAACACTTCGCCGAGAACGCAGCCCTCCGGCACGGTGGACACGCTTGAGGTGGCGAGCTATACGGTTTCCGCCAGCATTCCAGTAGGCAAGTGCCCCGTGTACGCAGTGGAGAGTCCGGACACCAAGCGGTTCTTTGTGCTGAACCGCGGTGACGACACCATTACGGTGATCAATAGCCAGAACAACACGTTGGACTCATGCACCCCTTTCCAGAACCAGGCCGGCCAGACGGTTTACTGCCATCCAACCCTGCCGCTTTCCCTGAGCGCGGTCACGGCCACGGGTGTAACGCCGCCCAACGGGACCAGCGGGATGAAGCAGACCGCTGGGCCGGTGTATGCGGAGTACAACCAGACGACTGCTCAACTGGTTGTGGCAAATTATGACGGCGGAACCATCAGCGTCATCGATGTCAGCGAGGATGAGTACGGGAACGACAGCGCCACATTTGGGACTACGTATACGATTCCTGTGGGCAATAATCCAGCAAGTGTTACGGTGCTGGCTGACGGAACCCGTGCTTACACAGCCAACCAGACCGACGAGACCGTGACCATTGTGACGTTGAACAACCACACCGTGGAAAAGACTCTGCCCATCACCGGCCATCCGCGCACAGTGGTTTCCACTCAGAACTCGCAATATGGCAAGGTGTACGTCGCGTCGCCCGACAGTCCCTACCTCACCATCCTTCGTACAGATCTGGACCTTGTCGATACGACGGTGCTGGTAGAAGGCAACGTGGTGGATGTGCGAGTCACTACGGCAAACGGCTCGCAAGGCAATGTAAACGATGTGAGCCGTGTCCCAGGCTACGGGCAGCCATGCAACTTACCGCCGGCAACGGGAAACCCAACGCCTCCGGTCACCGGGACGCAGACATTGTTACAGGCCTGCCAGACGCAACCGTAGAGACAGAATCAGGGAAATGAAAAGGGGCAATTCCAAGAGACTGGAGTTGCCCTCTTTATTTTGGATCTGATCGTATTTGCGGTCGGGAGCAAAGGCGACCGCATCCGCAGATATTTCCTCTGCGCTCGTCGCCGAGTCACCCGGTGTCGAACGTCCAGACCCAATCCTGTTGCGCACTCTCCAGATCAGAAGCCGGACAAAACGATGGGCAGGGTGGGGGTATCGGATCCGGCTGCATTCTCAATGGTCACACCAAATCCCTTTACTTTAAGACCGACGGGTGCCTGGGCCAGAATGATGGCGGCGTTGCCGGAAGCGTCGGGATTGAACGTGCCTGCCGCCAGGGGCTTGCCGCCCTCGGGCTGCAGAATCCATAGCTCATAGGCCTTGCCGGCGGGCAAGGGCTGCAGGTTGGAGGCGGTTAACAGCAACTTGCCGCTCTTGGGCTCGTACACTACCTTGCCTTCCGGCGGCGGCGACGCTACCGAACCCTGATGAAGCACAACCCTGTTGACGTGTGTGGAGGTGAGCAACTCCATAAGCTGGGCGAGTTGCGCAGCGTCGGCCTTGGCCTGCTTGGCCACAACGCGCTCGGAAATCACAACCTGGCGAACACGAACGTCGTCCATGCCAATGGCGATCAGCAGAACAGCCAGGGCGCCGGCGAGCGGGCCCGCGAAGTTTGCGGAGACAAATAACCTGAAGGTACGCCAGAGGGACAGGCGTTCCGGTGTGGCAGTGGCGACATTGGCCTGTGATTCGGGCTCGGGCAGTGCAAGTGTCTGGGCATGAAGTTGTGGCGTGGTGGCGAGTTTGGCCAGGAAGCGATCCTTCGCACCTTCAGGCGGAGAGACTTCCGCAGTGGTCTGGGCATAGGCGGCAAGGGCAATCTGGTTCTGGCGCAACTCTTCCTGGCAACGCGCGCAGACTTGAAGATGCGAGCGGGTGGCGTCCATCTCGACCGTGGAGAGCGCTCCCATGGCGTAGAGGGCGAGATCGGAGTCGGCAATGTGGAGGCGGTCGTTCATACGCTCATCGCCTTTCGGATGGTCATAAGACCGGCTCGGATTCGGGTTTTGACGGTGCCCAGTGGAGAGCCGGTTTTCTCGGCAATCTCGGTGTGGCTCAAACCCTGAAAGTAGGCCAATTCCAACGGGCCTTGCTGTTCTTCAGGCAGGGTGCCGAGCGCGACGCGAACCTTGTCCATAAGCCATTCCTGCTCGCTGGCCAGGGTCATATCGCGTGGATCGGGAAGCTGGATCTCGTCAAGCGGGGCAAGCTGTTCAAGAGGAGAACGCTTGCGCAGCACGTCAATGGATCGATTGCGAGTGACCACGCTGAGCCATGCTCCCAGGTTTCCGCGTTGGGAGACGAAGCTCTGCGGACGTTTCCAAACCTGAAGAAGGACTTCCTGCATTACGTCCTCCGCCAGGCCCGGCTCGCGCAGCACGCGAAGGGCAATGCAGTAGACAATCCGCGAATAGCGGTCATAGACCGCCGCCATGGCATCCTGGCTTCCTTCGGCCACTGCTTCAAGCAGGGCTGCGTCATCCATGGTGTCAACCTTTTCGCGTTGTTTAAATTGTCCATGCTCATTGCCAGTACGATGGATTGGGGGCAACGGATTGGACGGCTGAAGATCGGGCTGCGTTGGTAGCATTACCAAGAGTCAACATAACCCAATTACGGCATGTCGGACAAGGGCAGGTTATTGAACGGATGAGGGAAGCGGCGGGAACGGGATGATGGCTGGAGCAAAAAAACGAGTGGACCTCGTGCTGGTGGAGGGCGGCTATGTGGCCAGCCGTGAACGGGCGCGCGCAATGATTCTTGCCGGACGAGTGCTGGTGGCGGAACAGAAGGTGGATAAGCCGGGAACGCAAGTAAAGGAAGATGCGCCAATCAGGTTGCTGGGCGAAGATCCACTCTACGTGAGCCGCGGAGGGTTGAAGCTGGCCGCGGCGCTGGAGCATTGGAAGATTGCCGTCACCGGACGCTACTGCCTCGATGTGGGCGCATCGACGGGAGGGTTCACCGATTGCCTTCTGCAGCACGGGGCGTCGCATGTGACCGCGGTGGATACAGGATTTGGGCAGATTGCGATGAAGTTGCGCAACGACGAGCGGGTGCGGCCGGTAGAGCGAACGAATGCGCGGCATCTTGCACCGGGCGCGCTGGAGGAAGGACGGAACGGTCCTGCACTAACTCTCCTTGTGATGGATGTGTCGTTTATTTCGGCGACGCTGGTGTTGGGTCCGGTGCTTGCGGCCGCGCCGGGGCTTACAGAGGCTGTGATCCTGGTAAAGCCGCAGTTTGAGGCGGGTCGCGGAAACGTGGGCAAGGGCGGCATTGTGCGCGATCCGGAGGCGCACCAACTCGCGATTGATCGCGTGGCGGAGTGCGTGCGGGGACTGCGATGGGTTGTGGTGGAGACGATTCCTTCGCCGATTACGGGGATGGAAGGGAATAAGGAGTTTTTATTGTATGCGCGAAGGGTGGATGCATAGGGTGTTGTGCGTCGATTGTTCCGGATTGGACGAGCTTATAATCCGGATTGGACGAGCTTGTAATCCGGATTGGACGAGCTTGTAATCCGGATTGGACGTTACATTAATCCGAAATAAATGATAGAGTAATCCGTATTGGACGAAGGTTGGTTCCGCAATGGACGGGGCTCAGAATACGATCTATCCCCGATTTGCCTCTGCGCTTGTGGCGGCTGCGCTCCGGGATACGCCGGTTGTGCTGATTACCGGTCCCCGTCAATGCGGCAAGACTACCCTGGTCCGCGACCTGGTTACCAAGGATCGCGAATTCCTGACATTGGACGACGAAACCATTCTGGCATCGGCCCGGAGCGACCCTGCGGGATTGGTGCGCGGCCTTGACAGGGCTACGATTGACGAGGTTCAGCGAGCGCCCGATCTTCTCCGGTCGATAAAAAGGTCGGTGGATGAGGATCGTCGCGCAGGCCGGTTCCTGCTTACAGGATCGGCGGATCTACTTACTGTGCCGCAGGTCTCAGAAAGTTTGGCGGGACGCATGGAAATCGTCAACTTACTGCCCCTTTCGCAAGCTGAAATTCATCGCCATAAGCCAGGGTTTTTGAAAGCGGCATTCGAAGGAAAAATTGGCAAACCTCACGGGACCATAATCGGCAAAGACCTTGTGAATGCTGTGCTAATTGGCGGTTACCCGGAGATGCTGCGGCGCAAACAGCCGGAGAGGCGGCAGGCATGGGCACGCGACTACGTCAGGGCAATTGTGCAGAGAGATGTGAGAGACATAGCAGAGGTGGAGAAACTGGATCAGATTCCCCGGTTGGTTCGGGTTCTTGCGCAACACGCGGGGCAACTTACCAACTTCGCTCAGATGGGCGGCCAGGTTGGATTTGACGACAAGACGACCAGGAAATATGTCGGCATTCTGGAGCAACTGTTTCTCGTCCGAAGGATTGAGCCGTGGTTTCGAAACCATTTGAAGCGACTTGTAAAGACGCCGAAGCTCCACTTTCTGGACTCCGGCCTCCTGGCCACGCTGCTGGGAATCAACGCAGAGCGAATTCGAAAGGATCGGGCCATCTTTGGGCATTTGCTGGAGACGTTCGTTTTCTCAGAATTGTTGAAGCACATGTCCTGGATGGACGGCAGCTGCACGCTCTATCACTATCGCGACAAAGATCAGGACGAGGTCGATATTGTTATCGAAGATGCTGCCGGCGCCGTAGTGGGCATTGAAGTGAAGGCGGGCGCGACCGTGACCAGTGGAGATTTCAAGGGGCTTCGGAAATTGGCGAACGCCTGTGGGGACGACTTCAAATTGGGATTGGTGCTCTACGACGGCGAGAGAGCGGTTCCATTCGGAGATCGTCTCTTTGCCGCTCCATTGTCATGCTTATGGGGATGAGATGCGAAGGACGGCCCCGATTTGACAAACACACCCGGCCTGGCTGCGAAGTCCAACTATCTCACCGCAGGCGGCGGTACACTGGGACTGCATGGTACGCATTGCGATTTGCTGTAAGCCGCAGAAGGAAGAGCTGACACGGCTTTTGCCGGAGTTGATTGCCTGGTTGCGTGAGCGCGGCTACGAACCGCTCCTGGATGAGGAGGGCGGTAAGTACACGTCCGATGCTCCGGCAGTGGAGCGCGCAGAGATGCCCTCCTATGCGCCAGCGCTGGTGATTGTGCTGGGCGGCGACGGAACGCTGCTCTCTGTGGCGCGGATTTTTGCGGCCATCGGCACGCCCGTGCTGAGCGTGAACCTGGGTTACCTGGGCTTTCTAACCGAGGTTCGGCTAGGCGACCTGTATGCCACTCTCGACGGCTGGTGCAAAGACTGCTACCAGGTGGACGAGCGGGCGATGCTGCACGCGGGGCTTCGGCGCGAGGGGCAGGAAGTGTCCAGTTTTGAGGCGCTGAACGATGTTGTGGTGTCCAAGGGCGACATTGCCCGCATGGGCGAGTTTGCGGTGGAACTCGACGGAAAAAAGGTAGCGGGGTTTCGCGCGGACGGCGTTATCGTCTCCACGCCGACCGGGTCTACGGCGTACACACTTGCCGCCAACGGGCCTATTCTGACGCCGGATGTGGATGCGATGGTGGTGACGCCGATTTGCCCCCACCTGTTGACGCTGCGGCCCATCGTGGTGCGCGGTGACGCATGCCTTACTGTGCGGGTGGTGGGCATTCCGACTACGGCGCTGTTGACGGTGGACGGACAGTTGGCCGTCGATCTGCAGCGCGGCGACGAAGTGATTTGCCAGCGATCCCAGTACACGGTGAAGCTGGTCAGGATGAGCGAAAGCAGCTTCTTTGAGGCGCTGCGCAGCAAGCTGAGCTGGGGCGAACAGTAACTGAAAATAGGGAATAGGGACTAAGAAATTGCGAACATCGGCAGGTTCGACCGCTGAGATGGGAACATCCCTAATTAGCAAGTCCCTAAGGCTCTCCCACTACTGATTTAATTCAGTCAGCAGAGCCTTGGCCTTGGCCGCAAGGGTGCGGGCCCCGTCCACATCGCCTGTATCCAGCGCAGCGCGCGCCTGCTTCAACCATTCCTTGATCTGCGCGGCGGTCTTTTGTTCCTGGTCGTTGAGGGTCCTGGTAATGCCGGTCAGGCCGCGCTCGGTGGCTGCGATGGAGTCTGACGTCTGCTGGCGCAGATCGGAGGGCGCACCCGACGAAAGCTGACCAATCGCGCTGACACTGGGGGTTTCAGTAGCCGCTTGCTGCGTTGGCTGGGTTGCAGCAGGCTGGGGCTTCTTGTGCTTGGCTGGAGGCTTCGGGGGCGGTTGCGTCTGCGGATTTGCATTGGGGTTGGGCGCGGGAGGCGGGGTGGGCACAGACACCACGGGAGGCGGCAAATTAGCCGGCGCAACGGACGGCTTGGGCAGGGGAGCATCTTCGATAGGCGGTGCAAGGGGCTGGTTCTGGGAATTGTCTTTGGGGACACAGCCTGCCAGCAAGAGCGGCAACAGCAACACCACGAATCTTGCAGGCGTCTTCATCCCACGATTCCCTTCTCGCTTTGTGTACTCACCGGCAGAAGATGCCGGCGTCCCCATTCCGCGGCGGCAAGTGGAATTCGCAGAAGGAATTCCGTGCCGCGGCCTGCCTCTGATTGTACTTCTATACTGCCGTGGTGCAACTGGAGAATTCGGTACGTCATGGCCAATCCAATGCCACTTCCTGCCGATTTGGTGGTGAAATAAAGGTCGAAGATTTTTTCGCGAATATCTTCAGGAATTCCGGGGCCTTCGTCGGCGATGCGGAGGACGGCGAATTTCCATGCGGATGAGGCATTTGGCGACTTTTGAGCGTGGCCGTTCATTGTAGCCCCCCTCCCGGGTTCGCGTCCCTCCTCCAGGACAACTTCAAGACGGCCTCCGTCGGGCATGGACTGGGCGCCATTCTGAATCACATTGAGGGTGGCTTGCTTCAGCAAGTCCGCGTCAACATTAGCCATTAGCGGCGTAGAGGGCATGCGGCTGACCAGAGTCACGTTGTGCGTCGAGAGTTCCTCGGCAGCCAGGGCAAGCACATCGCCGATAACCGAACGAAGGTCTTGCTCGCGGAGTTGCAATTCGACGGGGCGGGAGAAGTCGACCAGCATCTGCACCACGCGATCGAGACGATGAATCTCCACATCGATGACTTCAAGGTGCCGCACGGCCGAGGCACTGGCACCACCCAGCTTGGTCTTGAGCAATTCAAGATGCACAACAATGGCGTTGATGGGGTTTTTGACCTCGTGGCCCACGCCGGAGGTGAGACGCCCAATGGCGGCCATGCGGCGAGAAAGCTCCAGTTCGGACTCGATCTCTTCGGCCGATTCCAGATCGTGCAAAGTGACCAGTGCACCAAGGCCCTGGCGCGTTTCGTCGTCGTGAATAAAATCGATCGAAGCCTGAATGCGCCGCCCGGTCTCGGTCAGAACCTCTTCCTGCACCAGCGTGATGCCGGCATCGAAGGCCTCGCGGAGCGTTTGGCCAAGCACGGTGCCTCGGTCGAAAATCTCTCGCGCATGGAGCCCGAGGAGACTCTCTTTCTCAACGGAAAGAAAACGCCGCGCTGACTCAGACACCAGGACTGCCCGGCCATCGCCGGTGAACAACAGAATACCGTCCTGCAGGTTGCCGAGAATCTGATCGAGATTCTCCTTTAATGCGGAGAAAACTTCCTCCACATTGCGCATGCGCTGACCGATGAGATCAATCTTGTTGGAGACGCGGGCCGCCATATCCTGCCGGGGAGCCTTTTCTTCCTCCTCCGTTTCTTCACTCGCCGAAGTCCAATAATCAAGTTGCCTGCTGATTTCCTCCAAGGGTTCCAGGGCCAGGTTGCTCAGCAAAAAGGCCGCGATCAGAGCGGTGCCCAGTACAAATTCCATCAGCGTCAGCGTCGATTTGAGCCAGGGCGCATAGACAGCGCGGAGAAGCGTAGTGCGCACGCCG
>Ga0302319_10017931_pt1 | contig 12938 bp, 10 predicted proteins | sample Bog_T0_2_FD_203319 | JGI IMG/M metagenome (GOLD analysis project Ga0302319, IMG submission 203319) | Peat permafrost microbial communities from Stordalen Mire near Abisko, Sweden - Bog_T0_2 | ecosystem: Environmental > Terrestrial > Soil > Wetlands > Peat | place: Sweden: Abisko, Stordalen Mire...
ATGCAGGCTCGCTCACTGGAGTGGCTACTCCCGTATCTTTCAACGCCGAAAGTTACACGGACTTTACCATTGCGCTGGGAGGGGGACTCGACTACAAATTGGCGCGGCATTTTGCGCTTCGCGTGGGACAGTTGGACTGGTTCCACACCAGCGTCAATTACAACAAGTTTTTTGGCAGCGCCTTTGACAGCGACCAGTTCGAAGGGATCAGGACTCACCAGCGCAATCTGCGTGTGTCGGCCGGAGTGGTGGTGCAGTTTTGAGGCGTGGTTTTTAGGCAGGGCTGCTGAAAAACGCTTTTGCCGCGACAAAAGCGACCACTGGGGCTAAAGCCCTCGATGATTCTAACCGCTTACGCGGCGCTGAAGCGCCGCTCTTCCACGGTTGCGATTCGTGCACGGTTGTGCAAGCATTTGTGAGTTTTTCAGCGGGCTGCCAGGGCCTGGTTTCTAGGGAAGTCCGAACGCGTAGATCGCGCTGCCTGCGGCGATGGCGATGTATTCTTTTCCGTCCACGGCGAAGGCAATGGGCGCGGCGTAGACTGCGCCTCCCATCTGAAAGTGCCATAACGGCTTGCCGGATGCGGCATCGAGGGCTATGAAGTTTCCTTCGGCATCACCGGTGAAGACGAGGCCTCCTTTCGTTGACAGCAGCCCGGACCACGTCGGCGAAGTGTGCTCGAACTTCCTCTTGATCTCTCCGGTAGCGGGATCGATAGCCTTTAGAAATCCGCGATAGGGCTCGGCTTCTTCGGAAGGAAAATACGCGCTGCCGTAATAGGCGTGACCGGCTTCGTAGGGCTGCGGCGCGGTGGAGAAAATATCGCATTGGTCGCGCGCGGTCACATAGAACAGGGCGGTTTGCGGATCGTAAGTGGGCGCCATGAAGTTGGTCGTACCCAGCGCGCCGGGGCACACGGTGTGGCCCTCCAGCGTGGGCGAGGCTTCCTTCTTCGCCACGGGGCGTCCGTCTGAATCTCTGCTGTCGCTCCACGTGGTCTTGCCATAGGCGTTGGCGGAAAGCAGTTGGCCGCTTGTGCGGTCGATCACGTAGAAGAAGCCGTTGCGGTTGGCTTGCGCGATCACATGCTTGCCGCCGGAATCGGGCTTTCCCAGGTCGATCATTACCGGAACCTGGGTCGCGTCCCAGTCATGTTCGTCGTGCTTGGTGAACTGGAAATACCAGTTCATCTTTCCTGTGTCGGCGTTGAGCGAGAGCAGCGTGTTGCTGTAGAGATTGTCACCGGCCCGGCCCTCGCCGCGATTCGAGGGCGAGGGATTGCCCGTGGGCCAGAAAATTTGATTGGTCACAGCATCGTAGGCTCCGGTGTTCCACGCGGGCGCTCCGCCGATCTTCCACGAATCGCCCTCCCAGGTTTCGTGTCCCGGTTCGCCCGGCCCAGGCACGGTGTAGAAGCGCCATTGGCGCGCGCCGGTGGCGGCGTCATAGGCGTCAATGAAACCGCGCACGCCGTATTCGCCGCCGGAAACGCCGATCACGATGAGGTTCTTCACCGCCAGGGGCGCGACCGTGAAGCTGTAGCCCTTCTGATATTCCGCGGCGACCGCATCCCAGATGACGTTGCCCGTCTTCGAATCGAGCGCGATGACGTGGGCGTCAAGCGTGCCTAGAAAAACTTTGTCGCCCAGGATCGCGAGGCCGCGGTTCACGTGGCCGCAGCAGGGGCGAATGTCATTGGGCAACGGATGCTGATACATCCAAATAGGCCGCCCGGTGCGGGCATCGAGAGCGAAGGCGCGGTCATCTTGCGCGGTGGCGTAGAGAATGCCATCGACCACCAGCGGCGTAGTTTCAAGCTTGCCGGTGGCGCCGGTCTGGTAGACCCATTTTGCGGTGAGCGCATGCGCGTTGGCTGCGTTGACTTGATCGAGAGTGCTAAAGCGGCGTCCTGAATAATCTCCAGAGTACGTGAGCCAATTCTGCGGCTCCTTGCCGGAATTCAGCAGTCGTTCGAAGCTGACTTGCGCCCGCGCGTGGGCCGCGAGAAGAGCACAAACAAAAGAAGTCACCAACAGACTCGTGCAGATTCGCCACCTCGTCATTTCGCCCCCACGCTGACCAGGTAAGCCACAATATCGTCGAGGTCTTTATCGCTCAAAACCTCCGGCGGGTAGACCGGCATCAGCGACTCGCGGCTCTTTTGGAATGATTTCAGTTTGTCTTTTTCCAGCAGATAAATGTTCTCGCTCGAATCCATCATCTGTACGCTGAAGTTGTCTTCGTTCAGGGCCACGCCCTTGATCTGTTTACCGTCCGCGGTCACCACGGTGATGGTCTCGTATTCCTGGGGAAATTCTTTGGTCGATTCCGTCAGTCCCCAGGCCAGCCGGCGGCTGGGATTGCGCACCGAATCGATGATCGCGTCTCTCGTGCGTGATCCGCCAACTCCCGTGAGTTCCGGCCCCACACGCCCGCCTTTGCCCTCGACCATGTGGCACAAAGAGCAATTCGCATCGCCGTAAAAAAGGTCCTTGCCGTGGGCGGCGCTGCCGACAGGCCTGGCGGGCGCCTTCACTTCCACGCTGCGGATGTAGGTAATAATCTGCCAGATCTCGTCGTCGGTCATGCCCACGCCCTGGCCGTTGGTCCCGTTGGCGGGCATAACGGTGCCGGGAATTCCGTTGCTGATCACTTGAAACAATTCGGCGTCAGAGTGCGCATGCTTTTTCTGCGCCCGCGTCAGGTCGGGCCCCCGTCCGCCGCCATGCGCGCCCAGTCCGTGGCAAAGGGCGCAGTTGATGCGGAACTCGTACTCGCCCGCCTTCGCTGCTTTGGGATCGTGGGCCAGGGGATTTTGATCGTCCGCAGCATAGGCTGCGGTTGCGGCGAGCAGCAGAAGCCCCGCAGCCAACGGCGCCAGGAGAAATGCGTACATCCGAAGTTTCCGAACCCTGCCAGCCATAAATTGCCTTCCGGGATTTGCCGCATTCTACGCCAATCTCAGATCGTCGCTTAGGAAATCCGAGAAGCGACGAAATTGCAGCTTTTCCTCCGGTCGTACATGTCCAGCGGGCATCTGGGACTGGCACTTGTGACTGCCTACTCTTGAGATCTCCCCTGAGCTTTTGTCCGATCTTCCTCTAAGGCGAAGACTTTTTGCATGTAGACGGATAAGTGGCTGATGGTTCAGCCCTTCCAGCGGAAGGCGTCGGGTTGGGGCAGGCCGATGTGGGCCAGCACGCGGTAGGCGAATTCGCGGGCCATGTCATCTAAGCTGGCCGGCCGGTAATAGAAGGCCGGGATGAGCGGAAAGATGGTGGCCCCGGCATCGGCGGCGCGGTACAGGTTGCGGATGTGAATTTTGTTGAGTGGGGTTTCGCGCACGCACAGCACCAGCGGACGTTTTTCTTTCAGGATAACGTCTGCGGCGCGTTCGATGAGGTGGGAGGCCACGCCGTTGGCGATGCGGGCCAAAGTGCCTACGCTGCATGGGATCACGATCATGGCATCGGCGGGATAGGAGCCGCTGGCCACATTGGCGCCGATATCGGCATTGGCCTGCTCTTGGATTTTGATTTTGGAGGCTGAAGGGGTGCTCGAGACGCGGTGTGCTTTAGATTTTGTTTTTTCTGGGCCCAGGATCTGGCGGATTAGATCGGCGCGGCCCTGAATGCCAAGTTCTTCGGCCATTACGCGCAGGCCGGAGTCCGAGGCGATGAAGTTTACGGTCTGAACGCGGGTATCGCGCTCGACCGCGAGCAGCAATTGCCGCAGAAACACGGAGCCGCTGGCGCCCGTGGTGGCGAGGGTTAGATTTTGCGGCGGATGATTCAGAAAACGCCTCCCGCGGGGCAGCGCGCGTTGCCCCGAAGTTGGAGCATAGGGACGCCGGGCCGCGGAAGTCAAGGAAGCTACGAGCCACGAGTCACGAGCTGCGAGGAATACAAGCATGGCAGAATCGAAACCGATTGCTCGAAGCGCGCCGCTCGGAGCTCGAAGCTGACTATGGCCTCTACTGTCCATTTGCGATCCCGCCGCAGCGCCGGGCAGCTCCACGCGCTGGCCGGAGTGGAGCGCGAAATCCGGGCCCAGGATTCGCACAGCCGCCGCAAATATCTACGCGAATTCAATCAGGCCTTCCAAAGTTACGATTCCGTGCTCGATTCGCAGCAACTGCAGAATGCTCTGCACGCGGCCGACATTGTGCTGATCGGCGACTACCACGCCCTGCCCGGGGCGCAGCGCTGCGCCGCATCGATCCTTGAGCAGCGCGCGCTGGCGGGAGATCGTCCGGTGGTGCTGGGAGTGGAAACCATTTTCGCCCGCGATCAACACATTCTCGAAGAATGGTGGCGGCGCGAAATCGACGAGAGCGAACTGCGCCAGCGCATTCGCTTCGATCTCGACTGGGGCTACGATTGGACGCCCTTCCACGAATTGCTGGTCGCGGCGCGCGACCACGGCGAGGCCATCTACGGCCTCGATTGCATGCCGCGGGAGAATCTGCGGAAGATCGGCGCGCGCGATCGTCATGCCGCCGCCAAGATCGCCGAGATCCGCGAACGCCATCCCAACGCGGTGATCTTTGTGCTGTTCGGCGAGTCGCATCTGGCTCCAGGACATCTGCCGCGCATTCTGCAGAAGGAAACGCCGGGCGCTAAAGTTCTCACGGTTTTGCAAAACGTCGATGCCCTCTATTGGCGCGCCGCGGGCGAGCGGGCCGACAAAGTGGATGCAGTGCGCGTGAACGAGGACGTGCTGTGCGTGTTCAACGCGACACCGCTTGAGAAGTACGAAAGCTACCGTCTGTTTCTCGATCAGTGGAGCCGATGCGAGAACGGCCCCGATTTCGCGCCCACGATCTACAACCTGATCGACAGCCTGGCCAGCTTTCTCGAGATCAACCGTTATTCGCCGCACAACGGCACTCAGCCGAAATTCCTCATCGATATGTTGCCCGAGGTGCATGGCCATTCGTCGGACGCGATGCTGCGCCGGTTGCTGTCGCGCAAAGGCATCAGCGAGCGCCAACTGGAAACCATGCTGGCCTGTGTGGAAGAACGCGGCAGCGCGTATCTGCCCCAAGTCAACGCCTTCCATATCCGCGAATTTCAAATGATGCATGCCGCTGAAGATGCGGCGCGCTTTCTACATCACGCCTGCCGTGGTTTGCCGCAGCGCGCCAATGGACACGGCGCCGGCGGCGAAGCGAACAGCACTGCGTCGAACAATGGCGCGGCCGGCATGATGGATTTGTTCTACATGCGAGTTCTCGAAGACGCGGTGGCCTACTTCGGCTCGCGGGTGCTCTACCCGGCAAGGCCTGCGGCTGGCACAGAAGATTCGCCTGCGTTGTCGCGCGCCGCGCTGGAAAAGGCCGCGCAGACAGCCATCCGCGCCGATGGCGAGAAGCTTGAATCCAGCGCGCGCGAGTGGGGATACCGCATCGGAAGCCAGATCTACAACGTCTACCTCGCCGGAAAAGTGAAGCCTCGTGGCCTGCGCCGGCTTTTTCTCGCTCATCTCGACCAGCCGGGACTGGCGCGTAAAGTGTGCACGGCGGTGATCGCGAAGATTCGTTCGGCATCAAAGTAGCGTTGCGACGAGAGCGGGACGCTCTCCGGACAGCCGGCGGGACGCCGGCGCCACGGTCTGCGCCGGGTCCGCTGCGGAATGCTAATCTAGAACCCGCCGTGAATGCCGAATCCATCCGCAAACTCTTCGAGCAAGTGCGCCGGGGTAAACTCACGCCTGACGCCGCCGTTGATCGTCTGCGCCACTTGCCGTTTGAAGATCTCGGCTTCGCCAAGGTCGATCATCATCGCTCGCTGCGCGCGGGCATGCCGGAGGTGATTTTCGGCGAGCGCAAAACTCCGTTGCATACGGCGGAAATCTTTGCGCGGTTGGCGAAGCATGGCGGCAACGTTCTCGCCACCCACGCCGATAAAAAACAGTTTGCCGCCGTGAAGAAGAAAGTGTGCGCAGCGGAATATCGCGAACTGGCGCGCGCCATCGTGTTGCAGCGCGACCCCAAAATTCACGGCAAAGGAATGATCGCGGTGGTTTCGGCCGGGACCAGCGACATTCCAATCGCCGAAGAAGCGGTCGTCACTGCCGAACTGATGGGCAACACGGTCGAGCATTTCTACGACGTGGGCGTCGCGGGCATTCATCGCTTGCTGGCCAATCGCGAGGCGCTGACTAAAGCCCGCGTTGTCATCGTCTGCGCCGGTATGGAAGGCGCGCTGCCCAGCGTTGTTGGTGGCCTCGTCGGCGTCCCCGTAATTGCCGTGCCTACCAGCGTGGGTTATGGTGCGTCGTTCAGGGGGCTGACAGCGCTGCTCGGCATGTTGAATTCCTGTGCGTCGAATGTGAGCGTGGTGAATATCGACAACGGATTCGGCGCCGGTTACGTTGCGTCGCTGATCAACCGACTATGATCAGCCGGCTATGATCAACCGACTCCAACGAAGAAAAGGCGCGGCTTGCGCCGCGCCCCAGTCGCCACTCCATCCCCTTACATGCCGGGCTGGTCCGCGGGATTTGCTCTGACCACCAGTTTGTTCTCCACACGAAACGCGCCGGGAATCTGGTTGGCCCGAATGCCGGCGAGGTTTTTGTCCATGGCGCTGTCCACAATTCCGTACAACGTCACGTGTCCATTTTCGACAATGATGCGAATCGGCCGCGCCGGATCGATGGCGTACTTGCTCAGCACCGGGTCGCGGTAAATGACGCGAGCCGTGCGCAAACGCAGTCCATCGTCCATCATCGAAACCGGCTCCAGGTCGATGTTCGCGATCACATCCTTCACTCCCGGCATGTTCGCGATATCGCCGAGGGCCTCATCGCGGCCCACGCCGGTGCGGTCTTCGCCCTGCACCGTGACCACGCCATCGGTCACGCCCAGCGCGAAGTAGTCGAACGTGCTGTCGTAGCCGGAGCGCACGTAGGTGAGCTTCTTGGCCAGTTTCTGCTCGAGTTGCGCATCGGGAACGTTCGGCCCCGCCACCGCGATCAGATTGCGCACCCCCTGCACGCTCGCAGTTTTTCGAGCGAACTTGTCCGCGTCCAGCTTGCGCTGGTAGAGATCGACTGTGCCGGTCAGGGTCACGATGCCGTCTTCCACGCTGGATTGCACGTTGGCGAACTGCTTCTTCTTTGCCAGTTTCTGCGCGATTACGGTTTCAATTTGATTGTCGTAGCGGGTTGCGGCTGGGTTCTGCGCGAACAGAGTTGCGCTCAACAGCGTCACCGCCATCAACCCGCCCATGAATTTCGATTGCTTGTTCAACATAAACACAGGTCACCTCCGACGTTTGACGAAACTTCACGATCTAACTGCATGGTTAATTCCTTCGATGCGCAGTTGCGGAGGGGAGATGCACGCGCTAAGGGCGCACAGAGAAGATTCACTGCGCAACTTTGTGGTTGCGGAGGGGTTCAATAAACTGAGGACAGGTGCGCTTAGCGCCTGCGGCTTCGCGCGGGCAAAGTCTTTGCCCGCGCGTTTGATTTCACTGCGCTGCGTTTCTTCCCGAACACGCGCACGAAGATTTTGTCGACGTTCTTCAGTTGCCGCGACCGGTCGAAGGCGCGCTCGATCTGCTGGCGCGGAACTTTCCCCGTAATTTCCTTGTCGGCCAGCACCAGCTGTTTGAAGTCCAGGCCTTCCTTCCACGCTCGCATGGCATGAGCTTGCACCGCGCGGTAGGCGTCTTCGCGGGAGACTCCGTGCTCCACCAGGTCGAGCAGCAACTGCCCGCTGAAGATGAGTCCCTGCGTGCTCTCCAGATTCGCCAGCATGCGCGCGGGATACACGAACATAGTGTCGATCAGATTGCTGGTTTTGTTTAACAGATAATCGATCAGTGTGGTCGAGTCCGGCAGAATCACACGCTCCGCTGAAGAGTGCGAGATGTCGCGCTCGTGCCACAGCGCCACGTTTTCAAATCCCGCCTGAGCATTGCCGCGCACCACCCGAGCCAGGCCGCTGATCTGCTCGCAGGTCACGGGATTCCGTTTGTGCGGCATGGCCGACGAACCTTTTTGTTTTTCGCTGAAAAACTCCTCAGCCTCGCGTACTTCCGTACGCTGCAGGTGACGAATCTCGGTCGCAATTTTGTCCAGAGTCGAGGCGATCACCGCCAAAGTTGCCAAATATTGCGCATGGCGGTCGCGCTGGATCACCTGCGACGAAACCGCCGCTGCCTTCAGTCCCAATCGCGCGCAAATCTTTTCTTCAAGCTCCGGCGTGAGATGCGCGAAGATTCCCACCGCGCCGGAAAATTTTCCCACGCGCATGTCTTCGGCGGCCGCCGCGAAGCGCACGATGTTGCGCTGCGTCTCGGAATACCAGTTCGCAATCTTGAAGCCGAACGTAATCGGCTCGGCGTGAATGCCATGCGTGCGCCCCACCATCGGCGTATCTTTGAACTCCCACGCGCGCCGTTCCAGCACCTCCGCCAGCCGTTCCAGGTCCTGCGCAATCAGCGCCGAGGCCTGTTTGATCAGCAGCGCCTGCGCCGTATCGACCACGTCATTCGAAGTGAGTCCGTAGTGAAACCAGCGCGACTCCGGACCAACGAATTCCGCGACTGCTGTGGTGAAGGCGATCACGTCATGGCGCACTTCAGCCTCGATCTCGTGAATGCGCTCCACGCTGAAATCGGCGCGCTCGCGGATCGCCCGAGCCGCCGCTTTCGGCACCATGCCGGCCTCGGCCAAAGTTTCGGTGGCCGCAACTTCCACGGCGAGCCAGGTGCGGAAGCGATTTTCGTCGCTCCAGATGCGGCCCATTTCCGGGCGGGTGTAACGCGGGATCAAAGCGTGCTCCTCAATCGATGCGAATGAAAGCGGGACAAAAGATTCTAAATGGAGTGGGGAAAAGAGGCCAGCGCCACACGCAATGAGACTGGCCGCTTTGAGGTTTACATTCAGCCTTTCCCCAGCGGCGCTGGCCGCTGGCAGGTATCAACCGCCGGAGGAGCGACACCAAATTGGAGGAAGGACGGCAAGGAACTTTTTTTCTGTCGTCTGACGGGCAGGTCATGGCCGTGGACGTTAACCAGAATGGCGCCAGCCTGCAACTGGGCGCGCCCCACGCCCTGTTCAAAGCCACCACCGTGAGCGGTTCCACTGGCCGCTACACTGTTTCCGCCGACGGCAAGAAATTCGTAATGAATACGGTTCTGCCGCAATCCATCACCGAACCACTGACCCTGATCACCAACTGGCCCGCCGATTTGAAACCATAAGATTCGCCGCACCGCCCGCTGATCTCGCGCGATTGCCCCGATGGACACGCTGGCGTAGAATGTCCCAGCCAATGCCTGACTCATCTTCCATCCTCGGCCAAACGTTGTCCCACTACGACGTCCAGGAAAAACTGGGTGGCGGAGGAATGGGTGTGGTCTACAAAGCCAAAGACACTCGACTCGGACGGAATGTCGCGCTGAAATTCCTCCCCGACGACATTTCCCAGGTTCCCCAGGCCATCGAGCGATTCCGCCGCGAGGCGCGGGCTGCTTCCGCTCTCAATCATGCCAACATCTGCACGATCTACGACATTGGAGAATTCGAAGGCCGGCCATTTATCGCGATGGAGTTGCTGGAGGGCGAGACTCTCAAGCACCGCATCGGCGGGAAGCCCATCGAACTATCGGAGCTTCTGGAGATCGGCATTCAGATCGCGAATGGCCTCGATGCGGCGCACTCGAAGGGCATCGTGCATCGCGACATCAAGCCCGCAAATATCTTTCTGGTGGAACGTGGGCAGGCGAAGATTCTGGATTTTGGTTTAGCGAAGCTGGCGCCAGCGGGCCGGCCCGCCGCCGAATCGGTGGGCAGCGCGGCCATGCAAACGCAGACGCATATTCTCGATAAAGACCAACTGACCAGCCCGGGTAGCTCGGTCGGCACCATCGCCTATATGTCGCCAGAACAGGCGCGCGGGGAAGAACTGGACCCACGCTCGGATTTGTTTTCGCTCGGCGTGGTGCTCTACGAGATGGCTACCGGGTCGGTCCCGTTCTCGGGCGCAACTTCGGCGGTTGTCTTCGACGGAATCCTGCGTTCCGCGGCGGCCCCGGCCAAGCAGCTAAATCCGCGTCTGCCCGCAGCTTTGGACAACATTCTCAGTAAGGCCCTCGAAAAAGATCCCGACTTGCGCTGCCAGACCGCGGCCGAACTCCGGGCCGACTTGAAACGGCTCAAGCGGGACACCGAATCCGGCGGCCGCAGGCCCGCGGAGAAGACCGTTTCGAGTTCCGGGACCACTCCTTCTGCCGACCGGCAAAGATCGGTTGCGGTGCTTTACTTCGAAAACCAGAGTGGCGCGAAAGAAGACGAATACTTCCGCGATGGGATTACGGAAGACATCGTCACGGAGCTTTCGAAAATCGCGCAACTGGAAATCTTTCCCCGCTCGGAGATGCTCGCCTTCCGCGACAAGCCGGTTACGGCGCAACAGGTAAGCCAGCAACTTGGCGCAGCCTACGTGCTCGAAGGGTCGATCCGCCGCGCCGGCAATCGGGTCCGCATCACGGTGCAGCTGGTGGAAGCCTCGACCCGGCATTCCGTGTGGGCCGAGCGTTACGACCGCCAACTGGAAGATGTGTTCGCGATTCAAGAAGAAATCGCCCGCAGCATCGCCCAGGCGCTGCGCATCACGCTTTCGCCGAAAGAAGAAAAGATTATCGCCAGCAAGCCCACCGAGAATCTTCAGGCCTATGATTTTTATCTCCGCGGCCGCAGCTATGCCCGCCAGCTCAGCCTGGAGTTCGCCATCCAGATGTTCGAGCAGGCCATCAATCTCGATCCTGATTTCGCGCTTGCCCATGCCGGCCTGGCCAACGCCTGTGGCCAGTACCACGAATGGCGCGAGCAGCACCCGCGCTGGATTGAGAAAGGCATGGCAGCCTGCGAGCGCGGTTTGACCCTGCAGCCGAACCTGCCGGAATTGCTGGTCGCTCACGCTCGCCTGGCTTTCGCCGAAAGAAAGTACGAAGACGCCTGCCGCTTCGCCGAGGAAGCGATTCGGAGCAAGCCAGACTGCGAGGGCGTCTACGACGTGCTCGGCCGCGCGCTGTTCGCTTCGGGCCAGAGCCGCAAAGCTGCCGATCTGGCCGACCGCGCCGTGGCCGTCAATGGCGACGATTACAATATCTTCCCGCCCTATCTGAATGCGCTGCGCACCGTGGGACGAACGGCGGAGGCCGCGGTGCACGAGGACCGCTGGGTCCGCGTGCTACAGCGACAGCTCGAACTGGTCCCGGAAGACGTACGGGCCCGCATCTTTCTCGCTACTCTCTACGCCAGCCGCAAAACCAATGACCTGGCCGTGCGCGAATTAGAGATGGCCGTCACCATGCGCCCCAAGGACTCCAACATTCTGTACAACGCCGCCTGCACCTACGGCATCATGGGACAAAAACGCGATGCTCTAGCGCTGCTCAAACGTGCTCGAGATGCCGGGTACGGCAATATCGAGTGGGCGTTGCGCGATCCTGATCTCGCCTGCCTGCACGACGATCCCGAATTCCAGCGCCTGGTAGGTAAGGCTGCATCAGACTAGCGGCGGGTTGTTGTGTTTTCCTTAGTGCGACTTCGTGTCCTACGTGGTTGAGAATTCCCAAGCTGCCACCCGCGCTGGCGGGTTCCTGGACGTCACAAAAGAGGCTACCATTCATCAACTGCGGCTAAATTCGTTACAATAAGCGGAACCGCACTTGGACGGATCGGTGGCTCAGGGACCTCACAACGGCGCATACTTAGCTGGGCTAAGTCTTGCAACACGGGGGAATTGTGACTCGAAGTTCCGACACGATCGAAGAGACTGCGAGGGTCGGTCAGACGCAGTACGTCGCCAAGATTTTCAACGAGATGGCGGGCGAATACGACAACCTGAAGGATCTCTGGTACGGCTACACATTTGGGGAAATCGAGCGCGTCCTCCGGGCGAAGTTCTGTTTGGGAACGAATGCCGGATTTAAGCCCGCCGCACTCGATGTCGGCTGCGGGACCGGCATCCAGTCGCTAGTTTTGGCAGAGCTAGGCTACCGCGTCGAAGGCATTGATATTGCCGACAATCTGATCTCTGTTGCGCAGAGGAAGCTTTGTGCCGCTGGTTGCGCCGACGCCCGCTTCCAACATGCCGACGCGACGAGCCTGCCGTTCGATGACTGCGTTGCCAATGTGGTCAATTGCTGCGGACCCACTCTCAGTTTTATCCCAGACTGGCGCCTCGCTCTCAAAGAGATTTCCCGGTGCCTCAAACCGGGCGGGAAGCTGCTTCTTGAGGTCGAGGGGAAGTGGACCCTGGACATGTTCTGGGAAGTGTTGAACGCGCTGACCGGCAACTGTCTCGGCTATGACAAGTCCCTAGGAAACGCTCTGAGGCAATTTCTTCCACCGTGGACTGTCGGTTCTCGAACCGACTACTCCTTCGTTCGCGAGTCCGGCGAGACCGTGATCATGCCGCTAAAGCTTTTTACGGCGAGCGAACTGAGTCGGGAACTCGCATCGGTGGGCCTCTCCGTCGAGAGTCGCTGGGGTCTGCACTTTCTCACAAATATAATTCCCAGTACCGTCCTCCACCGCGCGGACGCGCCGCGTTCTGTGCGAGTGCTCTTTGAGGTGTTGGCCCGTCTTGAGCGCCTCGTGTACAACATCTGGCCTTTCAATGCGCTGGCTTGCAGTCTCCTGGTCATAGCTGTGAAAAAGGAGTAATCCCATGACCTTGAAGTGCGACCTTTCTCTTCAGTGGGCACTTAGTGCGATCGGTTTTGTCACGGCGTTCATCGTAGGTCTCTGGCAGTACATAAGGGCGCAACGCCAGCAAAAGGTAGCCCTTCTCTTGCCCCTTATCGCCGAGTTTGAGACCGACGAAGAAATCCGGGCCGCCTGTCACTTGTTTGATTACGATAAAGATACCTTCATCTTGAAGGGGCACCCGTACAAGTTTAGGAACGCCTATC
>Ga0302319_10017934_pt1 | contig 12938 bp, 8 predicted proteins | sample Bog_T0_2_FD_203319 | JGI IMG/M metagenome (GOLD analysis project Ga0302319, IMG submission 203319) | Peat permafrost microbial communities from Stordalen Mire near Abisko, Sweden - Bog_T0_2 | ecosystem: Environmental > Terrestrial > Soil > Wetlands > Peat | place: Sweden: Abisko, Stordalen Mire...
GGCCATCTGGGCCTGGCCGGCCTTCACCACGTTGCGGTTGGCGTGACCGGCGGCCGCCACGCCGAAGGCGCTGGTGAGGTCGAGATATTTTCGCCGGTCCGCATCCCAGACATAAACGCCGCGGGCGCGTTCCCAAACGATGGGCCAGGAGCCGTCCAGCTCGGCGAACAGCACATTGCGCGATTCGTACATGCGCAGGAGCTTGATGGTGCTTTTGGTTTTGCTCATTCAGACGCCCCGTTGATCCGGCGGCCAGATAATCTTGTGCTGCTGGATTTGAAAGCGCACCGGCAGGGCATCGGCGATGATTTTTTCGGCGAGTTGCCGGCGGGAAATGGGCGTGAGGCCGGGGGGAACTTTTTTCAGCGCGGGACTTTGCTGTTCCGGCGCGAGCGGGTGAACCCAGGAAAAGAGCAGCGGGCAAATGGCTGCCAACTTATAGGTCGCAATTTGCCGGCGGGACCACTCGTAATCTTCCGCAGTGCCGATCACAAATTTGATTTCATCCGTTGATTTCAAATGGGGAATGTTCTCAAACCGGTTCCGGTCGACTTCGCCGCTGGCGGGGCATTTCAGATCCATGATACGGTGAACGCGCGGGTCCACTTTAGAGATATCATGGGCGCCGCTGGTTTCGATCAAAACGGTGAAACCCTCGTCGCAGAGCGCCTTCATCAAGGGGAGGGAGTTTGGCTGCAGCAACGGCTCGCCGCCGGTCAGCTCCACGAGCGGAAGTTTCAGGCCATTCGCGGTCCGGACATGGGCGAAAGGATTGGCCTGGTGGTGAACGGTTTCCCGGATGTCGGTGAGCAATTTTCTTTTACCCTGGGTGAAGGCATAGGCGGTATCGCAATAGGAGCAGCGCAAATCGCAGGCAGTCAAGCGGATGAAAATGCAGGGGAACCCGGCAAAAGTGCTTTCCCCTTGCAGGCTGAGATAAATTTCATTTACGACGAGCGAATCGGACATCCCTTTTAATTTAGCGGGAGGACGGGGAATTAAACAGAACTATTCGGAGTGAGGGAAAATCATGACTTGCGAATCGCGAAGGCTCGAATTGGTCCTTCCGCCGTTCGGAAACAGGGACGACGGGATGAACGAAAGCTGGCCCTGCCGGGTGGACCCGCGGCAGGTAAATTGCCGCAGATGTGGATTTCTTCTGAGAGTTGGGCTATGGTGGCGCGGCTCAATTTGAATTATCCAACATGATTCGCACTATCGTCTTCTCCGTCGTGGCTGGTTTCCTCTTTACTACTTTTGTGAGCGCGTCGCTGGCGGATCAAATTGGTTTCGCGGCTCTGCAGTCGGTGACCACCAATTTGAATGGGAGCGGCATTCGCCTGGCGCAACCGGAGGCGGAAGTGGCTCTTTCGCCGCCGGCCTGGGAAATCGATCCGGCGGGCGTGGGTCAGCCGGTCACCCTTTTTTCGTATGCGTCGGACGCGGGCACGGCGACCAATTATCCCAATACCCTGGGCGCGAATTCGGGGCATGCGGAGGCCGTCGGTGGGATTATTTACGGTATGTCGGCCGGATTGGCGACCAATCTGGCGCACGTCGACAGTCTGGAGGCCAATTATTTTTATTCCAATTACGTGGGGAATGATGCCTTGCCGGCCATTGACGACGCCATCGTGAACCAAAGCTTTACCTTTGGGGCGGTGACGAGTCAGGTCTCGATAGCGCAAGAGCAACAGCTTGATTCACAATATGATAATTATGCCGTGCAGAACAATACGCTGTTTGTTTCCGCGCCGAACAATGGCGGTCCGGTCTGTCCGCCCGGGACAGCTTACAATAGCCTCAGCGTGGCCGCGTTCGGGGTGGATTCGGGGTCGAGTTACGGGCCGACGCTGGACAACGGCCGCTGCAAACCGGACATAGCCGCTCCGGCGCCGTTCACGAGTTTCTCCACGCCGGTCGTATCGGGAGTCGCGGCGCTGATCATGCAGGCGGCGGCTCGTGGCGATGGGGGAACGGATACGGTGTCGGCGGGGGACATGCGCACGGTTCGGGCTTTGTTGCTCAATGGAGCGGTGAAACCCGCGGATTGGACGAATGCAATCACGTCGCCATTGGATGCCCGTTATGGCGCCGGAGTCGTGAATGTATTCAATGCTTATGAACAACTGGCCGGGGGAAAGCACGGCTACTCCAGTTCAGTGGAAGTTTCGCAAGGGGCGGACCATCCGCCCGGAACGTTTGGCAATCCGATCGGCGCATTGCGCGGCTGGGATTTTAATACGAACACCAGTTCGGCGATTCAGGATTCGATCAACCATTATTATTTCGATATTACGAACGCGGTTCCCGGAACCGTTTTTACGGCGACGGCGACTTTGGAATGGAACCGGGCTTATAATCCGGCGTACATGATCAATCCGGGTACGATCAACAATCTTAACTTGTATTTGTACAATGTTTCGAGCGGCAACCTGGTGGCGTCGAGCGTCAGCACGGTGGACAATGTGCAGCAGGTCTATGTTCCGCGACTGCCCGCGGGCCGTTATGATTTACAGGTCTGGAAGGCGGGTGGCATTTCGATTTCCACGCCGAGCGAAACCTACGCCCTGGCGTTCGATTTTTTCAGCTCACAACTGAGCGTCTCCTCCGCGGGCGGCACGGTGGTTCTTGCGTGGCCGCTTTACCCGGACGGTTTTGGATTGGCAGGGTCGACCAATCTCCTGTCCCCGCAATGGAGTACGAATAATCTGCCCGCAGCCGTTATTATGGGGGGCACGAATGTGGTTACGGTATCGGCGACCAGTGGGTATGAGTTTTTCCGGCTGCAGCGGCCGGACTTTTAGGCGGGCGAATGAATTTGAGATCCAGCGGCGGGTTTACCGCAGGCCGGAAGGGTGTTTTTTCAAACCCGGCTTTCGGCCAGGTGGTGGCCGGGCAAAGCCAATGAACGGCTGGATTTCAGGGACGTGGTTTGCGGCTTGGGTTCCCGGCGGGAGGTGGGGGACGATTTATGGTTTCTCCGCGGCGGCGTTTTCCCGCCAGCCGCCACCGAGCGCTTCATAAAGGCTGACCAGATTGAATAACTTCGAAAACTGGAGTGCCACCAGATTTTGCTGGGCGTTGTAAAGGTCTTGCTGGGCGGAGAGCACGGCCAGGTAACTGTCGGCGCCATTGCGGTAACGCGCCGTCGACAACTCATACCGGCTCTGTTCGGCCGCCACCACGTTTTGCGCGGCCGCCAGTTGTTCCCCCAGATATTTTCGGGCGACCAAGGCATCCGAAACCTCGCGAAAGGCGGTTTGGATGGCTTTTTCATAATTCGCGATCTCAATCCTTTTGGTGAGAGTGGCGACATCCAAATTCGCCTTGTTTTGGCCCGCCTCGAATATCGGCAGGGTGATTTGCGGATTGAACAACCAAGTGTCTGCCCCGGAGCCAAAAAGTGTCGAAAGCTGCTGGCTGGAAAACCCCGCATTGGCCGTGATTTTTATGGCCGGGAAAAAGGCCGCGCGGGCCGCGCCGATGTTGGCATTGGCCGCCTTTAATTGGTGCTCGGCGGCCAGAATATCCGGCCGGCGCTGCAATAGATCTGACGGCAACCCCGGTGGCAAATCGGTCAATAGTCTTTGTGCGTTCAAGGCTTCGCCCGGCGGCAGATTGGCCGGCATCGGACCGCCCACCAGCAGCACCAGCGCGTTTTCGGCCTGATGCTTGAGTTGCTCATAATTGGCGATATTGACCTTGGCGGTTTCGACCTGGGCTTCGGTGGTGCGCAGATCCAGCGCTGAAATATTGCCGGCATCATAACTTTGTTTGTTCAGGTCGTAGGCGGATTGCACGGACGCCAGCGTCTGGCGCGCGACGTCCCGTTGCTGGTCGTATTCGAGCTCGGTCAGATACTGCCCGGCCACCTCGGAAACGAGCGTGATTTGGGCGGCCCGCCGGGTTGCTTCCGTCGCAAAATAAGTTTCCAACGCCTGTTTTTTGAGGCTGCGGATGCGGCCGAACAGGTCCAGTTCGTATGAGCTGGTGCCGATTCCCACAGTGTATTGACTGTTAACGGACGATTCACCGGGAACCAACTCGTAACCGGGAGTTTTCTGGCGCACATAACTGCCGCTGGCATCAATCTGGGGATACAGATTCGCGCGCTGGATGCGATATTGCGCCTGCGAAACTTCCACGTTCAATACCGCCACGCGCAAATCGCGATTGTTCGTCAGCGCCAGGCCGAGGAGCTGCTGCAAACGCGCATCCTGAAAAAATTCACGCCAGCCGATGTCAGCGGTGGCCAGGTTGGTCTGGCCGGGACCGTTTGGGGCATAACCGGCGGGCCACGTTGGCGCGACCGGCGGCACGGGTGTTTGATATTTTGGCGCGAGCGTGCAGCCGGTGACGACCATCCCAACCAACGCGGCCAAAGCGAGAATTTTATTCATACAAGTCTATTTGCCGTCGGGCTGGTTTGGCCGGCCCGCGGCGCCGGACACCGCCAAGTCATTATGGCTGGGCCGGTATTTGAAGATCCGCCGCACGACGACGAAGAAGACTGGCACGAGGAAAATCGCCAGCACGGTCGCGGCGATCATGCCGCCGACCACCCCGGTGCCAATGGCGTTTTGGCTGCCGGAACCGGCGCCGTTGCTTAACGCCAGCGGGAGCACGCCGAGAATAAATGCGAAGGACGTCATCAAGATCGGGCGTAAGCGCAGATGCACCGCTTCCAGCGTGGCCTCGATCAATCCCTTGCCTTGAGCCTGCAAGTCCTTGGCGAACTCAATAATTAAAATCGCGTTTTTGGTTGAAAGACCGATGGTGGTCAACAAGCCGACTTTGAAATACACATCGTTCGGCAGACCGCACAACGTCGCGGCCGCCAACGCGCCGAGCACGCCGAGGGGCACGACGAGAATGACCGCGAGCGGAATCGACCAGCTTTCGTAAAGCGCGGCCAGACACAGGAAAACAACCAGGAGGGAAATCGTATAAAGCGCGGGCGCCTGGGAACCGGAAAGCCGTTCCTCGTAAGATTGTCCCGTCCATTCGCCGCTGATGCCGGGGGGAAGTTTCTTAACCATGTCTTCGATGGCCTGCATCGCGACGCCGGAACTTTTCCCGGGCGCGGCCGTGCCCACAATTTCCAGGGAGGGAAATCCGTTATAACGTTCCAGGCGCGGCGAACCGTAAATCCAATGCATCGTGGTGAAGGCCGCAAGCGGAACCATCGTGCCGGTGCTGTTGCGGACGAAGACCTTTTTGATGTCTTCGGGCGACATCCGGTAAGGGGTGTCGAGCATGACGATGACCTGCTGGACCCGATTGGCGTCCACGAAATTATTGACGTAAGTCGATCCGAAATCCGCCTGCAACGTAGTGTTGATGTCCGCGAGGGCGACGCCCAGCGTGGTGGCCTTGTCGCGATCAATGTCAATTTTCAACTGCGCCGTGTCTTCCATGCCTTGCGGACGGACCTGGGTGACCAGGGGGTTTTGCGCGGCCAGGCCGAGGAGCTGGTTTCGGGCCGCCATCAATTGCGCATGGCCGAGCGAGCCTTGATCCTGGAGTTCAAAATCGAAACCGGCGGAGTTGCCGAGTTCAGAAATGGCGGGTGGATTGATCGGATAAATGATGGCGTCCTGAATGCCGGCCAAACCCAGGAACGCGCGGCCGATGATGGCTTGCACGCGGTGCGCCCGGCCCTTGCGGTCGCTCCAATCTTTCAAGCGCGCAAACGCCAGCCCCGCGTTTTGGCCGCGGCCGTTGAAACTGAATCCCGTCAGGGCGATGACTTCGCTGATTTCCGGCTGTTTTTGGTAAAAGGCCTCGACTTGTTTGACGACGGCCAGGGTGCGTTGTTGCGTGGCGCCCACGGGCAGCTGGATCGCCGTAATGAAATATCCCTGGTCTTCCTCCGGCAAAAATGACGAAGGCAGGCGGAAGTAAAGCAAGCCAACCGCCCCCAAAATCGCGGCATAAAGAATCAGGCAGGCCGCCGCTTTTTTCAAAAGGCGGGCGACGACACTTTGATATTTGGTCGTGCCGGCCTTGAAACTGCGGTTGAACCAGCCGAAAGGCCCGCGCTTCTCATGTTGTTCGCCTTTTTTCATGGGCTTCAACAACGTCGCGCAGAGGGCGGGGGTGAGCGACATGGCCAGAAAAATGGAGAATAGCATCGCCGCCACCATCGCAAGCGAAAACTGCCGGTAGATGGCGCCCACCGAGCCGCCAAAAAACGCCATGGGAATGAATACCGCCGTCAACACCATGGTGATGGCAATCAGGGCGCCGGTGATCTGTTCCATCGCCTTGCGCGTCGCGTCGCGCGGCGACAGGCCTTCTTCATTCATGATGCGCTCAACATTTTCGACGACCACGATGGCATCGTCCACGAGCAGGCCGATCGCCAGCACCACGCCGAAGAGCGTCAGGACGTTGATGGAAAAGCCGAACGCATACATGATGGTGAAGGTTCCCAGCAAGGCGACCGGCACCACAATGGTGGGGATAAAAGTGGCGCGGATGTTTTGCAGAAAAATGAAGATGACCACGAACACCAGCGCGATGGCTTCAAACAGGGTTTCGACCACGTTGACGATCGAAATATGGACGAACGTGGAACTGTCGTACGGGTAATCCACTTTGACGCCGGGCGGAAACAATTTAGATAATTCGGCGACCTTGGCGTGCACGGCTTCGGCCGTGCTAAGCGCGTTGGCCGTCGGGGTCAGCTTGATGCCAATCGCGGCGGCGGGAATCCCGTTTACGCGCGCCTGCGTGACGTAGTTTTGCCCGCCCAGTGAGACTCTGGCGACGTCGCGCAAATGGACGCGCGAGCCGTCGGAATTGACGCGCAGTAAAATATTACCAAATTCACCGGCTGTCCGCAGTGTGCTTTGCCCCTGGAGAGTGATGTTCAACTCCTGACCGTGCCGGGCTGGCAGATCACCGATCTGGCCGACGGGAACTTGAATGTTCTGGGCCTGGATGGCGGCGATGACGTCGCCGGCCGTGAGACTAAAGCTGTCCAGTTTCGCCGGGTCCATCCAGATGCGCATGGCGTATTCCGTGCCAAACTCATCCGCTTCGCCGACGCCATCGACGCGGCGGACGGGGTCCAGAACGTGGGAGGCGATATAATTGCCCAGGGCAATTTCATCCATGCCGCCATTGGTGGATGAAAGCGTGAAAAACATGAGAAAGTTGCGCGTGGCCTTCGCCACGACAATGCCCTGTTGCTGCACGACCTGGGGCAGACTGGGGGTCGCCAGTTGCAATTTATTTTGCACCTGCACCTGGGCGATGTCGGGGTTCGTGCCAGGCTGAAAATAAAGCGTGATGACCGACTGGCCGGAGGAATCGCTGGTCGATGAAATATAGAGCAGTCCGTCGATGCCGTTCATCTGCTGCTCGATCACTGACGTCACCGTGTCCTGCAAAATCTCGGCGGAGGCGCCCGCGTACGTTGCCGTGACCGAAACCGAGGGCGGGGCAATGTTGGGATATTGGGCCACGGGCAGCTTGGTGATGGCCAGCGCCCCCATCAACATGATGAGAATCGAAACGACCCAGGCGAAAACCGGCCGGTCAATGAAAAATCTGGCCATGTGTTTTTATGGTTTGGGCTGGTTGGCCGCGGGCGCGTTGGTGGAAGCATCCGGCGACACCGGATTGACCACCATGCCGGGTTGGACTTTTTGCAGGCCCTCGACAATGATGCGTTCGCCGGATTTCAATCCACCGGTCACGATCCACTGGCCGCCAACGGCGGTGTCGGTCTTGATGGGACGAACTTCCACTTTATTTTCCGGTGTGACCACGAGCACCGTCGCGCCGCCATCGGCGCCGTGCGCAACGGCCCGCTGAGAAACGGCGATGGCTTCGCTGTTGACCGCCTGCTCCAGTTGTCCGCGGGCAAACATTCCCGGCAACAGCAAGCCGTCGGGATTCGGAAATTCCGCCCGCAACGTGATCATTCCGGTCGTCGGATCAACGGTGATGTCGGAGAAAAGCAATTTACCCTCGTGCGCATAGGTTGACCCGTCTTCCAAGATCAACGTGATTTTTGCGGCGCCCGGTTCCACACTTTTAAGCGCCCCGCTCGCGAACTGTTTGCGCAGCCTTAAGACGTCCACGCTCGATTGCGTAAAATCAAAATAGATCGGGTCGAGCTGCTGGATGACCGCCAGCTCCGTCGCTTCATTTTGGCCGACCAGGGCGCCTTCGGTCGCTATGGCCCGGCCAATCCGGCCGGAAATTGGCGCCGTAACGGTTGCGTAACCCAAGTTCAACCCGGCCGTTTCCAGCGCCGCCTTGGCCGATAGTATGTCCGCGTTGCCCTGTGCCGCCGAGGAAATGGCCGTTTCATAATCCACCTGGCTAACCGCATGGATTTTTATCAGCACCGCGTCACGGTCCGACTGCGCCTGCAATTGTTTCAGGTTCGCCTCCGCTTTGGCCTGCGTCGCTTTCGCGCCGTCATAGATCGCCTGCAACGGCGCCGGATCGATCTGGAACAAAACATCGCCGGTTTTTACGTCCGACCCCTCACGAAAAACCTTATTCAAAAGAATTCCCGCAACCCGCGCCCGCACTTCCGCCGTCCGAATCGCGTCAATCCGCCCCGGCAGTTCCGTTGTGACCGCCAACGATTCCGTCGTGGCTGTTTCCACCGTTACTTGCGGCGGTGGGGGCGCGCTCCCGGCCGCTCTTTTCCCACAGCCAGCGGATACCACCGCCCAGACGGCCAGCCCGGCCGTCGAAATTGCTCCAAATTTGCGCGCGGCAATAAACCATCGTTTGATCTGTTTCATTTTGGGAATGTTGTTGGGAAGCTTAATGCGATCGCTGAGCTTTTATGCCGGCGACCGCGAAGGATACCATCCGCCGCACGACTTCCTCGCCGCTCAGTTCTTTGACCGGACAAGAGGGCATCGAATACTTATTGCCCAGAGTCAAAAGGAGGTGATGCAAACCGCTCAATGTGAATTGCAGCCGCCACAATAACTCGTCGCGCGGGAGCCCGGGCAATGCGCGGAGAAAAGCCTTCATAAACCGGGACATCACTTTATCCATGTTCGCCCGAATCAATTCGTTGGTCTCTCTATTCGGCTCGCAGAAAAAACGACCCGCCAGCCGTAAAAACGTTTCCCAGCCTTGTCGTTGATCCAATCCGACCGGCACGGCGGGCCGGATCAATGCCTCTACCAAAGCTTCAACCGTGGGCGGCTTGTGGCCGGCCTTTCGCTCGATTTCCGCCAGCAGGGCCAGTCGGCGTTGGTTCACCGGCTCCACCCGGCGGAGGAAAATGGTGTTGATCAATTGCTGTTTGGTTTTGAAATGATAATTAACGGAGCCCAGATTGACTCCAGCGGCGCCGGTAATGTCACGGGTCGACGTTGCTTCAAACCCGCGTTCGGCAAACAACCGTTCCGCGGCATCCAGAATACGCTCTTTGGTTTCCGCCGTGTGCAGCCCCCCCTCGATTTTAATCTTTACCGAGTTCATACGTTCGTTTGAATCATCTGTTTAAATCATACGCTCGTTTTATTTTCTGTCAATTTTGTTTTTCCCCGCCGTTTGGATGACTTCCTTTAGCAAGGAGGAGTGGCAATTGGGCTCACGGCAGGGTTCAAAACCTGGCGGCGATACACCTGGACCGGTTGCTCCGCCGGCTGCCGACCGCTATCCGGATCCCAGGACGAAATATTTGCCGACCCGGTGGCTGTTGCGGATGGCGGCGGTGACGTAGTTTTTTCCAATGGCAACCGCTTCGGGTAATTCGTGGCCGCCGGCCAGGGCGGCGCAGATGGCCGCGGAATAGGTGCAGCCCGTGCCATGAGTGGTGATGCCTTTGATAAAGGGCGCGGTCAGCAGCAGTTCGTTTTTCCCGTCGAAGAAAATATCGGCGGCCTCGCGGGAACCTTTTAGGTGTCCGCCTTTGACCAGAACGGCACAGCCAAAACGATCCTGCAATTCGCGGGCGGCCTGGCGCATTTGCTCCAGGGAAGCGATTTTATGTCCGGTCAATATGGCGGCTTCATCGAGGTTCGGGGTGACGAGTGTGGCGAGCGGCAGGAGGGCTGTTTGCAATGCGGCGACGGCGTTTTTGGCTAGCAGGCGGGCGCCGCTGGTGGAAACCATCACGGGGTCCACCACCAGCGGCGGACGCAGTTTGGCGGCCGTCAAGAATTGAACGATCACACGGATATTTTCGCGGTTGAGGAGCATGCCGGTTTTGACCGCGGCCGGCGGTAATTCGGCAAAGACAGCGGCGAGCTGCTGGCGCAAGATGCGGGGCGACGCGGTTTCCACGCCGAGCAGCTGGTGCGGGTTTTGGGCGGTGAGGCAGGTAATGGCGCTAGTGCCGTGAACGCCGAGCGCGGCGAAAGTTTTGAGGTCGGCTTGGATGCCGGCGCCACCGCCGCTATCGGAGCCGGCAATGGTGAGGGCGACGGGAGTTGGTTTGTTTTTCATTTTCGTTCGGCCGGCGGGATTACGCGCCGCGTTCCGGCATGGTGGGTTTTTCCGGCGGACACGTCACCTTTTTCCTTTGCGTGGCATCCAGCAAATGTGCGGTTGGCAAAACCCGGGCGCCGGCATCCCTTGTAGTTTTTTGGGGGGCTGCTAAGTTTGGCCGGGAAAATATGGCCGTCCGACCCATTAACAATCATGGAAAAAGATAAAGTCATTGATGTGCTCCTTGAGATCGGCGTTTTGCTCGAGCTCAAGGGAGAGAATCCGTTTAAGACGCGCGCTTACGCCAACGGGGCGCGCATTTTGGAAGGACTGACGGAATCGTTGGAGGTGTTAATTGCGGAAAGGCGGCTGGGCGAAATCAAGGGGATCGGCGAGGCGCTGGAGCAAAAAATTACCGAGCTGGCCGTCACGGGCAAGTTGAAGTATTACGAGGATTTGAAGGCTTCGATCCCGGCCGGGCTGGTGGAGATGCTGGAGATACCGGGCTTGGGACCCAAGAAGATTCAGGCGCTGAACAAAAAGCTGGGCGTCGATTCCATTGCCGCCTTGGAAGCCGCCTGTCATGCCGGCAAGGTGGCGGAGCTGGACGGTTTTGGGGAAAAGACGCAAGACAACATTTTGGAGGGTTTGCAGCGGCGCCGGCTGTACGCCTCCCGGTTCCTGCTGGTCGATGCCATGGCGTCGGCGGATCCATTGTTGGAAAGCCTCCGGGAATGCGAGCATGTGATTCGTTGCAGCACGGCGGGGAGTTTGCGGCGGTTCAAGGAGGTGATCGGTGACATCGATTTTTTGGCGTCGTCGCAGAAACCCGCGCAGGTGATTGAATATTTTGCGTCGCTGCCGCCGGTGATCAAAATTATTGCCAAAGGGGATACCAAGGTGAGTGTGATTCTGGAGCGGGGGATTCAATGCGATTTGCGGGTGGTCAGCGATGCGGAATATCCGTTTGCGCTGGCATACTTCACGGGGAGCAAGGAGCACAATATTGTGATGCGGCAGCGGGCGATCCAGCGGGGATTGCGGCTGAACGAGTATGGCTTGTTCCGGTCGCAAACGGAAACGCGCGATCCGCAGTTGCTGGTTTCCTGCCCGACGGAAGAGGACATTTTTTCCGCGTTGGGGCTGGCGTATGTGCCGCCGGAATTGCGGGAGGACCAGGGCGAATTTGCGGCGGGTGAAAAGGGCGGCTTGCCGCGGTTAATTGAGTGGACCGATTTGAAAGGCGCGCTCCACAACCATTCCAACTGGAGCGATGGGCGCAACACGCTGGAGGAAATTGCGGAGTACATGGAAGAGTTGGGATTGGAATATTGGGCGGTCACGGATCATTCCCAGTCGTCCTTTCAGGCGAACGGTCTGACGGAACAACGGCTAGTGGATCAAATTGCGGAGATTGGAAAGATCAACACGCGGCTGGCCGGGGAAGGCAGCGACTTTCGTCTGCTGACGGGGGCGGAAGTGGACGTGTTGAAGGACCGCCTTGATTTTTCCGATGAGCTGATGGCAAAGCTAGATGTGGTGGTGGCCAGTTTGCATGTGCCGTCGAACGACGAAGCGGAGAACACGAAGCGGGTGTTGCGGGCGGTTGAAAACCGGTATGTCCACATGCTGGGGCATCTGACGGGGCGTTTATTGCTCGAAAGGGAGCCCTATCCGATCAACATTCCGGCGATTCTGGATGCGTGTGTGGCGACGGGGACATGGATTGAGTTGAATTGCAATCCCCGGCGGTTTGATCTGGACTGGCGGTGGTGGGGGCTGGCGCAAGAGCGAGGGGTAAAGTGCGTGATTAATCCGGACGCGCACCGGAATGAACACGCCGGTTTTTTACGTTTGGGAGCGGGAATTGGGCGCAAAGGATGGTTGCAAAAACAAAACATAATCAACACGTTGGGCCGGGATTGGCTGATGCAGGAGCTGGGGGTAAAACGGGGCAGGCATTAGTTGTAATTCTGGCTGCGACATGGATTTGTAATAAAGTGTTCAACCAAAAAAAAATGAAAAAACCTTTTGACGGAGGAGTTGTTAAATTGATACTCTTCGTCTTGTCAATCGGATCGCAGAAATTTTTGAACAATAAATTGCGTTTTAGGTCGGAGTAAAAGCTGGACAAGTTATGAAGAAACTTTTTGTCTCAATGGGACTGGCCGCCGCAAGCGTCGCCAGTGTGCAACTCACACAAGCTGCTGATGGCTCGGATGGGGCTAACGGCGTGGATAGCAAGTCGTGGAGTGTGTCGGCAACTTTGCGTGGCTTTTACGACGACAACTACAATACCGCGCCCAGTGGTTCTCAAAAAAAGGGCAGCTGGGGTTTTGAGGTTTCGCCGCAGGTTTCCGCCAGTGTTCCTCTTCGCCAGACGGATCTTGGTATCCGTTATGTCTACGGCTTGTATTATTATCAGGAGCGCGACCAGGAAGGTGTTAATCCGATCGATCAGAGTCATGATGTTGACCTATGGGTTGACCATGCGTTCACTGAATCCTGGCACGCCCGGG
>Ga0302319_10017935_pt1 | contig 12938 bp, 11 predicted proteins | sample Bog_T0_2_FD_203319 | JGI IMG/M metagenome (GOLD analysis project Ga0302319, IMG submission 203319) | Peat permafrost microbial communities from Stordalen Mire near Abisko, Sweden - Bog_T0_2 | ecosystem: Environmental > Terrestrial > Soil > Wetlands > Peat | place: Sweden: Abisko, Stordalen Mire...
TGCTCGAATGCTTCCACAGCGAGTTGGGCACCGAGAAAGTTGCGGAAGCCTCCGCCGAGCAGGGCCCGCCCCATAACGCCGAACTCCCTATAACCAAGACGTTGCAGTCCGATCCAGCAGCAGATGCATACCAGGATAATCACTAAGCCGCGGTATCTGTCGTGATTTGCGGTAAGCACCAAAGATATACCGGCGCTAAGAGCACAGATGGCATAAAGCAGCAGCACCACGCGCCGCGGCGTTAATCCCTTAGAGAGCAACTTATGGTGAATGTGCTCAGAGTCTGCTCCGAAGATATGCTTGTTGTTGAGGAAGCGGCGGAATATCGACATGCCCGCGTCAAGCAGCGGTATGGCAAAGACCAGGAGGGGGGTCGCCAAACCGACGATGGTGGTCGACTTCTCGCTCCACACAATGCCACAGCAACTGAGGATGAAGCCCAGCGATAGGCTGCCGCAGTCCCCCAGGAAGATGCTGGCCGGGTTGAAGTTGTATCGAAGGAACCCTAGCAGCGCGCCGACCAGCGGCACCGCGACCAGAGCCATCGGATAGTTGTGACCGATGAGTGCAGCAACCAGCATTGTCACGGCAGCAAACAGGCTGATGCCGGCGGCCAGGCCGTCCAGACCGTCGATCAGATTGATGGCATTGGTGCAGCCCACTATCCACACAATGGTGACGGCAAAGCTGAGCGCAACAGAGAAGGGATGGCCCTCCACGCTGCTCACATGGATTCCCCCACACCACGCAACCACAGCGGCAACGATTTCGACCGCCAGCTTGACCAATGGACTCAGGCTGACGATATCGTCAATAAGCCCCAGGAGGAAGACGATTAGCAGCGCTGGTAGGATGTGCAACACCAGCGGCAGATCTTCCATGATGATGTGGCCGGAGCTAAACCTGACCACCAACAGAAGTGCATAGGCACAGAGGATCGATGCAAAGATAGCCACTCCGCCCAGACGCGCAATCGCCTCGCCATGCAGCTTCCTTTTCTGATCAGGATGGTCCACGATCCCGAACCTCCAGGCGAGCTTCTTGCACAGTGGCGTGAACGCCAGCGCGAGAAGCAGCGAACTTAAGGTGAGGAATATGAGGGAATACATGGTGAGAATCTCAGCGCGAAGAAGTGACCATGCTGCAAACAGAAAGCGAACCAATGGTGAGCGACGGAAAGATGTCGCATGCAAATTCCTTGATCGCTAACCGGTTGCTCTAAATGTGATGAATATTCAAGTTGATTACGCGCCTTTCAATGTTGGCAATTGCTTGCTCGGGTCGAGATGCGGCCAGCAACGCAGAACCTCGCGAAATTGATATCCAATACGAGCGGAAATCCGTGTATCCCAACCGGACGACGTCAGTTCGACTTCACGAGTCGCGATCGAAAGGCTCAGTTTGAAAGAATCCCCGTGGGTCCGGATGCTAAGGCTCTTAGTTCCCTATCCCAGAGTTCCAGTATTCGCTTCTTCGAGAACTTCCCTTGATAGACGGAATGACAATGGCTAAATAGCACCCGCAACCGTGCCGAGTCTTCAGACAACTCCTTGAGTTCGTGTGCAAGTCGCCCAATCTGCAGTTGGTAATTCCCATCTGATGAGCTGCCCGTATCAACTACCCAACCAATATGGAATTCTTCAATACATTTCGCAATTGCCGAAGATGCGCTACCGATGAACAGTACTGGCCGACCTATAGCGAGAGAACCAAAGAACTTTGAAGGAACGACAGCGCCTGTCCACTCCGAGCGCAATGTCACGATATGAATGTCCGCTGCTGACAATCGCATTTCTAAATTATCAAGTGTTGCAAAATCGGCCATCTTTACATTGGATGGAGCTGTCTTGACCGCATCGATAAGCTCTGTCAATCGATTCCCTCTCGCACTGAAAACAAATTCTGCCTCGCATGGAGAAAACCTTGCAGCAAGATCGAATACCTGCTCATAGCAATGAGCCTTGCCGAGGCTGCCAGAGTATAGAAGGGCCAGCTTTGTTTCACCAAAGAGCCTGCTGCGCTCCGAGGGGTCAACTGACACTGGCGCCGCCGGCTCCGCAATTGCCCATACTGGGATCGTTATTGGCTCGCCTCGCGCGCCCGCATATTCCGCTAATCGTTCCTTCATACATGGGCCCAGATCAGCCAATAGGTCACATCGTCGATATGCCGCGGCCATCAGCCAAGTGAGGGCCTTTGCAAGCAAGCCGCGTTCATGGATAAGCCTTTCTGCAACGGCCGCTTCCGGATAGAGATCGAAGCACCAGTGTGCAATTCGCACTCGTGGCCGAATGATCTTCCAAGGGAGCGCCACAAGAATACTCAGAACAGGATCGGTTCCGATTATCAATTGAGATGGGCGCAGAAAAGGGTTGAATGCCAAAAGACTCCACGCTGTTATCATCCAAGCCGAGTTCAAAATCCGGCCCAGTGAGCTGGACTGGAGAAATCTGGGCCTCCATATCCTCCTGATCTTTACTCCCTCCCACATCGTCGTCTGGGGAAACGACACCAACGGATCCCGGCAACTGCGTGTGCAACAGCAGCCGGTTACATCCCAGCCACGCTCGGCAAGGCCTTGACAGAGCTCGCTAAAGTGCATGGAACTGACGACCTCATCGGGGTATAAATAGTGATAGAAGACGAGCGCTTTCATATCTGCGAAGACTGCTCACGAAGACGGGGAGCAACGAGGTACATGATTATGCTGTCAGTAAGCACTACTTGTGGATCCATTCAGGCATAGTGGTCGAACCCAGCAACATACTAAAATGATCCGCGAAGGGAGCGACTGCTATGGTCTGCTCAGCCTGGAATTCTTCTGGAGCTAGGCACAACCATCGCGCATGACTGTTTGTGCTGGCCGTTTCTGAGGCTTTCTTGAGACGACTACCATGCTCTTCCAAAGGAAGGGGGCACGCCCCGCGCCGGTAAACTTGAAATCTACGAATCCTCTTTCTTCTAGGACTGCTCGGAGTGTTTTCCATGACCAGAACTTAATATGTCCACCATCCCACAACACAGTCCAGTGACGATCCATGTTCCCAGATACCGCAAGCGCAATGTTCTTAAGATAGCCATTGTAGGGAGTTGTGACTAGGAATAGTCCTCCGGGACGAAGGAGTTCAAAGGCGCATCCGATTAGAACTCGTGGAAGGAAAATATGCTCGATCACTTCCGAACAAACAATGGCATCGAAAGTGTTACTACCATATGTGGCGACCATTTCCGGCCCTATCGGGGCACAGAAGAATGAGATTGCGGGATAAGCCGCAGAAGCGTTTTGAATTCCAGATTCCGACGCATCCACGCCAAATACTCGCCAGTTCCGATGTGCCCAAGCGTTGGTCAGGGACCCGTTACCACAACCCATATCCAGAACTCTTGCTCCATCTGGTAGAACTGAAAGGTACCGCTTTATAACAGGAAGGCGGTATGAGTGTCTCGCATTACTGGCTGCATCTGTATAGGGATCATAATAAGTCTCCTCTGTCGCAGGTATGTCCATTTTATCTCCCATCTCCGCGCGCATTTCTCGGAGACCGCTAATAGGGAAGAGGACACAAGGCCGATCGACGTCCCTACTTTACCTGACTCTCCACGTTTCCTAGTGCGCGTTCTTCATGTTTGGATAGTACTGGAGCTAAACCTGCCTCTAGTAGCTCTAATTCGTAAACCTTACAGCGCACCTGCTGAATATATGACTTGCGTAATGAGGACGCGATAAGCCCGCGCCTCCCCTCGAACATAGCGCCACAGACTAGATAGTGATACAAGAACCACAACCACGGCTCGAACGGCAGTTTCAACGCCAAAGGCTTAATAAACCTTCGAAAGCTCTGTGAGTCCCCAAATATTGAGGCTCTGATTGTTCGTTCGCCCCAAGATCCAGTCTTTATGTAATGCGCCCGAATACCAGCTTCCCAGGTGGAATACTTATTATGTCGGTCAATATATGCCGAAAGCCCCTTGCAATCGTCGTGGATCAGATGGGTGCGTAGGCGTCCAACCTTGCCATCAACGAATAGACGCTCGTGGATTTCCATGTCCTGCCCATTTGGGCTGTTCCCTGCGGTCTCTTCAAATCGCGCCTTTCCGGTCCGGAACAATATGATCGCGGGGTGCGAAAAGCCACCACATCGAAATCTTTTCCCAAGAAAGTGAAACCCCTTCCGAACAAGATATGCCGCGCACGAATCAGGGGAATTCAGGGCATATTCGATCTCATCCCAAAGGATCGGAGGCACCTGCTCGTCAGCGTCGATGAACATTGTCCAAGGAGTAGAGATATCAAGGCTGTCCATCGCCCATTGTCGCTTCTTCGGATATCCACCGGAATATTCATAGTCGATGACCTGGGCGCCGTGTTGTCTGGCAATCGACTTTGTCAGGTCTGTACTGTTCGAATCGATAACAAGAATACGATGAGCTTTCACAAGTGATCGAAGACAACTTGCTATGTTCGGCTCTTCATTCCTCGAAGCTACGATGACGGTTACAGGTAGATGGCAATCTCTTGATTGCGCAACACTCAGTAATTTGTTATCTGACAACATAGCTACCATTCCTCAAATTGCATCCAGGCGTTCTAAACCGTTCCAATGAGCAAATCACCGCTTTTACAAGGCTGGTGATGCTAGATCGACGTTGATACAAGAGGTCGATTGATTTCCTCTGTGTCTTGTGAAAGCACGAGATCGCGCACTTTCGAACGGAAGCATTCGATCGAGGTATTTGCAATAACCCAGCGCTTTCCACGTTCGCCCATCTGCCTAAGTGTCTCAGGCTTGGCTTGCCCGAATGCTTGGATCGCTCGCACCGCATCTTCTCGCTTGTTAGTCATCAACTGCCAACTGCATCCCTCTCCATCCAACTCATGCCCAAGGTCATTTCCGGGCGACAGAATAAGAGGCAAGCCAGCGTGCAGAGCTTCAGCTGCAGAATAGCCGAAATTTTCTCGCAGAGACAAGCTTATGTAACCGTCCGCTGCGTTGTAAAAACCCCACTTAGCATCGCCAAATACCGGCCCTAGGACGTGCACATTTCGTGCTCCAAGCCGCGTAGTCGCCCTTCGCAATTCGTCAACAGAGTATTGAAATTCAGGTCCTACCATCACCAAGTGCAGGTTGGTCTGCGCGGCCTGCGCGAATGCCTCAATCGTTTCCAACGGACGCTTCATCGAGTCCAACCTTCCCAGAAACAGCAACATTTTCTCGTTCTCTGTTATCCCGAGTTGTTTCCGAACCTCCGCCCGGTCCGGGCTCTTTTCAGTGCGTCCTCCCTCTACTGGCCAAGAAATTACGCTTGATTTATCGGACCCAATGCCCCTCCATGCCTTTTGCCGCTCCCGTCGAGTGGCAAAAATGACTCCCTCGGCTCGATCAAAGTACCGAGCTCCGCTCAGCAGCAACCACATCTCTTTCTGGAGTCGCCGGTAGGTGAATACATACGGATCCAGCGAGCCGTGCGGCACAATAAAGTAAGGTTTTCCGAGTCTAGATACCCAGCCGTTATGGAAACGAAATAGCACATGGCAGATGATTAGGTCATAGTTATGTGCCAACTGAGTGGCCTTCCTTATATCGCAGGCTCGCGGCAGACTGTACTGTCGTCCTAACGGAGAATCCGGCACGGGGATATGGAAAATTCCTTCGCCGTGCCGTGCCGTGGCAATGCGCGACTCGAGTGTGAATGAAAGGACATCCGAGCCGAGTGCGCGGGCGAAGTTCGACACAGATACCGTAGTGCCGCCAGAGCGGTCTGTGTAGTTCGGGATAACGCTGAGAACTCTCATGCACGGAACCCCTTGTAAGGATGGGCAATAATATCGGGATCTAGATTAAAATAGATGTCGAACAAACCATTGCTTGGGTCAACGCTCACCGTACTAAATCCACTCGCTAATCTTCGAGCTTGGCGGGCACAACGTCTTAACTGCCAGATAAGCCACCGTTATTGTCGTCGCCGGGTCGCTAGAACTTCACTCGTCAGACTTAGCGGATGATCATCAAGCGGCGTCAATTGATAGTGAAGATCCGTGAGCAGCGTACAGCACTGCTCATGCACTTCTGGTCCATGTGTCGCAAGAAAGATAGTCGGCGCATACCTTGACAGGATTTCCGTAGCACCCCTTAGAGCTTCATACTCACCACCCTCAATGTCGCACTTTATGACATTGGGGGGAGGGATTTGTCCCAATGCAATCAGACGATCCAGCGCAATAGTGCGAACGCTCAATTTATCTTGCGAATCACTGGTCAAGTGTCCGGTCGAAGGGTTTGGACCCATCTCAAAAGTTGCAGTCCCATCTGAGCAGCTGACCGCAACTTCCATCATGGAGCAATTTATTGCTCCATTCATCTCAAGGTGTTGCCGTAGAAAGGTGAGATTACGCGGCACAGGCTAGAAGCTGAAAACCTGACCTTTGGGACCGACGAGCACGCTCGCCAAGAGCGAGTAGAAGCCGACATTTGCGCCCAGATCATAGACAACATCTCCATGGCTAATCGCTGCCGAAAACGCCCTCTGCTTTGGATATTCGTAACTTCCTAGCCAACATCCATGATCGCTTGAGCCCGCTATCCATCGCTTCCCTCGCAGCGGCCCCTGCAAAATGGTCATCTGTGCACCACAGGGAATCAGCCTTAAGGGGAAGCGCAAGGCCTTGCCGACAATAGATTTGTTTGAAACTCCTGAAAAATTCATTTACATCCGCTCTAATTCTGCTAATTAAACTTCTTCATACTACTAATGACTGACTAATGCCCGGTGCTCTGCAATGCACTCATGCGAGTGCGATGATGTCCTATACTACACTTATCGATACTCGGGAGAGTTTTAGTTGCGGAGGTCGTGCCGATGCACTGCTAGGGTCCTTTGCTTGCACATTGGGTCCAAGTTCGCGATATATCTGAACCGCGGACCCCATCATTAGGAATGTGAGTAGGTCAGCCATACCAGCAAATTGCATAAGCGATGCCACGAGCATGAAGGTCAGCAAGTACTCGCCCCTAAGGGATACAGGAACTCTCGACTTTCCGTGGCGGTATAGACCTATCATCACGCTTACCACCGCAATGCAACCGATTAGACCCACATCGCAGAATCTTGCAAGTATCTGGATATTAGACCTCTGGCTGTCAAGTCCCACGGAGGATGCATCCATGAAGGCGCGGCTTACGGCCAGTTGGTCCCATGGATTGACATAGTATTGCCAGAGCCCCGGTCCCATGCCGATCGGCACTTGCCAGGGATTCTGCATCATCACGGAAATTCCACCGATTTCCTGCCACTCGATTGGCACTTTTATTCCGCCAATCTGTAGGCTACTTATGTCCTCCAGATTGGCCTGACTGTTTCGAGCACCGAAGGACCCTACTTTATTGATGATGAGAGCAGAGAAGATGCTCATTAGCACCAGGCCAATCGCCAATAAGGGGGCGGCCTGTCGCACTCGTCCGGTAAAGAGAGCCGTTATGGTTACCACCAACCCAGAGAGCAATAGAATGAGCAGGCCAGTCCGGGATCCGGTGAGCACCAAGGTTACCAAGAACACAATAGAGATCAATATCCTGACTCGCGCAGTCAACCCCACACGCTTGCCTAATGCCGCCACGAGACAAAACCACAAGCATGAGTAGGCTGCAAGGTACCTCGGCTCGCCACAAATACTGTTGATTCTTGTGTTCAGCCCCGTGTCCATGACAGACTGACTGTGATAGGTCGATTCCCCGATGGTCACTCTAGCGATAGGAAATGGGTCGTAATGGACAGTCTGCTCTGACGCAAACTGAGCCAGCCCCAACCCGCAATAGAATAGCCCTGCGAGTATGGCATGACGAACTAGCTTTCCCGCCAGCTTTTCCCGTGTCGCCAGCATTACTGGCGCGATCAGAAGCAGCCACCGAAGTAGTTCAACTCCGGTGGAACGCAAGACTCGCAGTGGCGGCTGCTGTAGCCATTGGTCAATGAACCCAGCACGCGCATACACCAAACATACCCCGACGAGGCCAGCAGCCACGCATATCCCCAAGTATATATACAGACGATTCCGCAGAATGTGTACGCCGTTTGGAAAAGCTCGCCGATTCGTTAATGTCAACACTGCAATGGCAAAAGCTAGCGCGTGGGCCGGCGCAAACCCCAGAAGGAATCCTCCGATATAGTTGCCGCCCAGGTAGGGAACCGCCCACACAAATGCGATCAAGGGTACCCATGGGCGGCGGCGTCCGATCCCAACCGCAACCAGAAAGACTAGCACGTCGAAGCCAAATTCCAATAGATTGCTGGTACTCATATGCTCACTTTCGACCCCTTATCCCAATGTATGGGCTCAAAAACGTGCGCCAGTTAGAGCGGTCATTTGATTGCTGAATCTCAGGCCGCCAGTTCGCTTTTGTTGGGACCAACCGCACTCGCATAGATACTCCAAAAAGCATGCCGCCACCGTTCCGGACCAAAGCCGCAGGCAAGCTGGAGGCTTTCCTGATGGCAACTCGCCAGCCATTCTCTGTCGGCATCGAGCGCCCGACGCATTGCCTGCTCTGGCCTATCTGGATCACAAACGAACCCGTTACTCGGAGTCAGTAGGTCCAGACGGCTGCCCACACCACGGCTTAGTATGAGTCCGCAGCCACTAAGTGCTGCTTCGTGAACCACCACACCCCAATGGTCTTCGGTGCTCGGCAGCACCAGAAACCGAGTGTCTCGCATCAGGCTCGCCACATCATCCGCTGCTGAAAACGGATGTATCTCGACCCCTGCTGATTCCAGATCGCCCTTCATCGGGCCGTCACCGATTGCGGCAATTTTGAGGTCCATTCCCTCCGCCCGTAGTTTTCGTATCGCGCCTATCAGACCCGCGATACCCTTGCGAGCAATAAACTGGCCGGCAAAGAGGAAGTCATAACTACGTTCTATGAGCGGCGGACCGGGTTGGAATATCTCCGGGTCGGCTCCGTACATTCCCGTGTAGACAGAAGCTTCCGGCATTCCGAAATATGCCATCAACTCCTTTCCGCTCTCGCCTGGCACCAGCACCCCATCGATGTGTGGACGATACACCCACCTGAACATGTGCTTACCAATGGCTTGGCGAAGGATTCGCTTTCGCGTGTTGTCCACCATACAGACAACCGTTCCATCATGGCATTTCACTTCACGGGCGAGGGCACGAAAGCTCGGGTATGCCCAACCGGTGTGCAGAAAAAGGTCCGGCACCTGCAGACCGAGTTGTTCCCAACTCGCATCACCTTGCGCCGCAATCAAATGAACTCTCGCGCCTAGCGCCTCCTCAATGTCCTTTCGCGGTTGTGGGCCCTGCGTCGTAAGGATCGTAAGTCGCACGCCCAACTCGCTTACGACCGGTCGCATTAGTCGTGCTCCGTAGAAAGGTAGGCCATGCCACGCGATTGCGACCCTCATCGCAATCTCCCGCGTAAATGCAACTCATCAAGCCAATGCGTATAGCATCGCGCCCGCGCCATCCATGAATGCCTCGCCAACGGGTATTCCTGCCGCTCACCTTCGAGTGCCCGTTCCAGGGCCGCAGCCATCGACACAGCATTTGCCGGTTGATAGTAATAGCCGGAGTCTCCCAACGCATTAGCGTTTTCGCCAATGCGGCACGTTACAATTGGCCTTTGTGTCAGCATGTATTCGTATAACTTGCTCGGACACCGCGCTCGATCCGCCACTGTGTCCTGCAGCGGAGAGATGAGAACGTCAGCTGCTGCCAGATAGTCCATGAGTTCGGATTCTGGCACGAACCCTGGCATCACTATCGTGTCGGAGAGTCCGTTCTGGCTTACATAGTCGAGAGCCGCTCGGAATTCTGGACCCCTCCCACATAAGACTGCTACGGTGTCGTTCCGGGTCCGTTGCAGGGTTTGCAGTGCCTCCAGCATCTCGTAACATCCGTACGCCCGGTGGAAGCCGCCCATATAAAAAAGTATCTTCTTATCAGGAAAGCGCTTCCGTACTCTTTCGCCTGAGAATTGTTCAAGCTGGCTTCTCCACCGTGATTCATGGGCGAAAGGCAGGTACAACAACTCGCGTTTCAGTCTCCATCGTGCGGTGCGATGATGCCATAAATCCCGAAGGTAGGTACTTGCCACCACATGACTGGAGTAGTGCATCAGGCTCCAGGATTCCAGCGAGTATTGCGCCGCCCGGCGGATCTTCGGTGCATTTACCAGGGCTGATTCCAGTTCCACATGGTCCATAATTGTCATGCACGATGGATTCGTCGTTCGCCTGATCGCGTTGCGGAACCCTAAACCGCAAATGTGAACTGCGTCAAAATCGCCTTCCGCGACGTACGCTGACTTCTGCCCACGTTCCATACCCTGGCCGCCGGCCCGGAACCACAACGGCGTCACACCGTCCAAGCGCCCGATGGCTTCTCGGTTAGACTCACAATCCTCAAGGCAAATGTGGACATGGTGTCCCAGCTCCATAAGCGGGCCCGCCATTCCAAAGGCGCGCTTGATGGTCGCATGTCGCTCCAGGCTTGAGTTCGTAACAAAGCAGATGCGGTAGCTCATGGTCTGGTTTTTGATCTCAGCCGCTCCGCAGCCATTGCACAAATAGATATATGACTTACCGTAAACAGTAGCTATCAACCCTCTGCTAGAAGTCTCTTGTAGACATCGTATGTTTGCTTTGCACAGGTATCCCAAGAGAATTGCTTGGCTCGAGCCTCTCCTCTTAGAATCAAACGTCGCCGCGTTTCCCGCGATTCCACAACCTTTAGCATCGCATTGGAAATGCTCCCCGTGTCGCTGGCATCGAAATGTATTGCTGCTTCACCGGCAACTTCCGGCATCGAACCTGAACTGCCGCAAAGAATGGGACAGCCGCAATTCATGGCCTCCAGTAAAGGGATGCCGAACCCCTCATATAACGATGGACAAACGAACGCCTCTGCAGAAGCGTAGTAGCAAGATAGCCTCTCGTCATCTCCCCTCGATGAAACAACACGGTCGCTCGGTATTTTGAGCATCCTGATTTGTTCCTGCTCGATGGGTGTTAGCCGACCACCGCCAAAGCAAACTAGAATATGTGTCTTGAACAACAGAGATTCGGCGAAAGCAGCCAACAGGCCGAGGAAATTTTTGTAGCCAGAACGGTTTCCCACGTAAAGGAAGAACGGCTCCCTTGCTTCTGCAATCGCAGGCTCCGTGCGTGTTAGCGACGATGCGAGATATACGACACTAGTTTTTTCCGAATCTATCCCATAAAGGCTTATCAGGTCACGGCGCGTATTCTCTGATACGCATATTAGATGATCGGCACGGCGAAATGCCTCTTTCCTAATAGCTATTGTCTTCTGGCCTTGCGGAAATAATCTCGGGAATAATTCTTCAATCAAGTCGTGAACAGTTAACACTGTCTTTGCGGAAAGACTAGAGGTTCGCTCGCGTGTGTGATACGTCTCATGCACAATGTTTGGTCTGCAAGCTATAGACAAAACACGTGAAAGACTTGAATCGATTCTTTGTATGACCTTGGCCGCACCCCTGATGTCATAAGTAAACGGAACCCCGACTACAGGAATTAGTTCTGCTTTTTCAGCTAACAATTTACTCCTATATAGCGGCGCAACGATTCGTGCACTTGTACCAGGATAGCCACGGATTCTCGATGCAATCTCAACAAAGTAGCGCGCGATTCCACCGTACTGGCGCCCAGCAAACGCTTGGTAATCATAGCAAACCCGCATCTTCTTCTCAGATCCTCGCGCATCGAATTGCAGATAGGACTGCTTAAAGAATTGCGATATAGTTCGTGCGCCTTAGCTTCTGACCGACTAGACTCTCAAGCTTGTTGAGTAGAATTCAAGCAGCGACGGGAATACTTGGCCTACATGGTAAGTTCGGTCTCAATGGTTTCGTTATGAATAGCCCAGACTAGGTCTCCCAACCATGATTTCTAACCACTCTTTGCTATAGATCGACTCCAAAGCTCCGAGTCGGATAGATTCGCCCGTCACAACATTGACTACGGGCAGTCCTGCGATAAGTTTCAGTCGCTCTATCCCGCTACGGTAGCTAAGTTGCCCACATTTGTTTCTTGATTCGCGCCTTAGGGATGGCAGCGCTTCGATCTGTAATAGATGTCGATCCACAAATTGTATTGCGTAGTCCTCGCGTACAAAAAAAGCGTCATTGGCAGCGGCGTTTGTACCTACGAAACGATATCCTTTATTCACGGCTAATATACGCAAAGCAGCGATCGAAGCGCCAAAGTACAGGTTGCTGTGATGAGCCTTTGTTCGATTGAAGGTGCAGTCATATGGTGTGCTAATGGGGTACACATCGCCAAATACGGCGTTGTATTCGCAGACGCAAATGATAGGGCGAACAGCTTGGATTGCTTCCCATATCCAATAGTCGTTTCCGTCGATATCAATACTTAGTAGTCCAATCTCCCCGGTGAAGCCGGCACCTGAAATCAGCTCGTCGATATTCTCCCGTGTAATGAACGCGGGTATAGCAGTGAGGTCGTGCCTCCATGCCAAACCATCTTCTTTGACTTTGGAAACCATAGCCGAGTTGCCGTCTATAATTAGGCCCCGCCAATTTCGATTCTGTAGCAGAAATCGTGTGTTGACTTCGCGATAGGTTTCGACCCCAAATTCAACGAAGGTTTGTGAGGCAGGCGGTATCTTTGCATGCTCAACGAGCCAATCGATAATTCCATCTTCTCCCCATTCCGAACTCACTGAAAACTCAGCGTCCCGAAGTGAGGACAGAACTTTCTGGGACCTGACCTGCCAACTAGCCATACGTCCTAAGAGTTGGTGGCTCTGTATTATCAGAGTACGCGCGTCTCCCAGAAGCCACGACTTCAACGGCTTCAGCGCTTTCTTGATTGGTTCCTCAGCAAGCATTTATCTCTTCATTTCATTCTTCGGAAAGACTGCTGCGTTAGTAATT
>Ga0302319_10017937_pt1 | contig 12937 bp, 11 predicted proteins | sample Bog_T0_2_FD_203319 | JGI IMG/M metagenome (GOLD analysis project Ga0302319, IMG submission 203319) | Peat permafrost microbial communities from Stordalen Mire near Abisko, Sweden - Bog_T0_2 | ecosystem: Environmental > Terrestrial > Soil > Wetlands > Peat | place: Sweden: Abisko, Stordalen Mire...
GGATGGACGTGCATCAGGTCGCTTTCGGCCAGATGATGCAAACGCTGCAGGACGAACCCCAGGCCTGGGAAGCCGCCGAGCTTGGGACCGTCTCCAACCCCTACCCCTCCGGCGAAGCCATGTTCGCAACCGGCGCCGGCGAGAATAATGGCGGTTATTCAGACCCGGAGATGGACCGGCTGATCGGCGCGAGCATCAACCGGCCCGGGCTTACCGGCCTCTACCTTTATGAAAGCTACATCGCCGCGCAACAGCCGGTGATCTTCCTCGCCACCGAAAAACATCTCGACCTGGTCTCAAACCGCATGCGCGGCGTTGACGGCTTCAGCGACGGCGCGCTGATCGTGCCCGACGCGCTGCAATGCACCCAAGAGGTCAAGCCGAGTCACTAAACGGATGCGCAAGGTGGAGATTAAACCAAAGATGGCGGCAGGCACTGCGCTTTTCCGCCCTATGCGCCCTGCGCGTGCGCCTTTACCGGATGGCCGAGCAGGATATGTTGCAATGCTGCAACCAGTTCATCCATCATCGCCTCGGTGTGCTTGGGTCCCGGCGTGAACCGCAGGCGTTCGGTGCCGGCGGCGACGGTTGGGTAGTTGATCGGCGTCGCGTACATGCCGAATTCGCGGATCAGCCGCATGCTCACTTCGGTGGCCTTCGCGGCGTTGCCGATCATCAGCGGCACAATATGGCTTTCGCTCGGCATCACCGGCAGGCCCGCGGCCGCGAATTTCGCCTTCAGGGTCTCTGCCCGGTTGAACAGCAAGGCGCGCCGCGCATGGTCCGCCTTCAGCACCCGGATGGATTTCAACGCCGCGGCAACCGTCGGCGGCGGCAGCGCCGTGGTGAAAATAAAGCCAGGCGCCACCGAGCGGATATAGTCCAGAACCTTGAAATCGCCGGTGATATAGCCGCCATGGCAGCCAAAGGCTTTGGCCAGGGTGCCCTCGATGATGGTCACCCGATGCGCCACGCCGTCGCGCTCGGAAACGCCGCCGCCGTGTTTTCCGTACATGCCGACCGCGTGCACCTCATCCAGATAGGTGAGCGCATTATACTTATCCGCCAGATCGCAAATCTTGCCGATCGGCGCGATGTCGCCGTCCATCGAATACACGCTCTCGAACACGATCAGCTTCGGTGCATCCGCGGGTGCTACCGCCAGCTTCCGCTCCAGATCGGCGACATCGTTATGCTTGAAAATATGCACGGTCGCGTGCCGGCCATCCTTGATGCCGACAATCATCGAATTATGGTTCTTGGCGTCCGAAAACACCTGCCAGTCCGGCAGCGAATTCAAAATCGCCCCCAGGCTCGCCTGGTTCGACACATAGCCGGAGGTGAACAGCAGCGCCGCGTCCTTGCCGTGCAGATCCGCCAGTTCCTCTTCCAGGGCGACCAGCACCGGCGAGGAGCCGGCGATATTGCGGGTGCCGCCGGCGCCAGCGCCCATATGCCGCGCGGCATCAATAGAGGCGGCGATCACTTCCGGATCGGTGCCCATCGCCAGATAATCATTCGAGGACCAGACCAGGATGTTCCGGGTCTGTCCCTCCATGGTCACGCGATAATAGGGAAACCGGTCGGCCAGCTTTTCCAGGGCGACAAAACGACGATAGCGGCCCTGCGCCGTAATGGCCGCCAAAGCCTCGTCACATTTTGCCAGAAATTTATGCATGCTTGTCCGCAGTCTTTCAGGCGTTAGCAAAAAACCAATTTCCGGTGGGAGTCAATTACAAAGCTGACTGGACTAATCCGCTGGCCGTCATTTTTGCAGAACAGCCATCATCTCCGCCCATTCGCGCTTGGAAAGCCCGCTGCCCGGCTGTTCCACCGCCTCGCCCGCCAGCATCCGCCTGATGATTTCGAGCATTTTGGCGGAAAAGGTCACCGCACCCAGCCGGTAGTCGCAAAACGCCCCATAGCTCAGCGGCACCCAGGCTTTCACCGTCTCCAGCATCGCTTCCGCATAGACCCGGATTTCGTACTGCGCGTGGCCGTCGGCCCGCAACCGCAGGAAGTTGAACAGGTTATGCAAGTCGGTCTTCCAGTACCATTGCGTATAGGTGTTCAGCGTTAAATTCATCCGCGCCAGTTCGCGCGCCAGGCCGATCGCACCCGGCCCGTCTTCACCCAGCATTTCTTCATAATGCCGGTAGGTCTGTTCCGCATCCTGGCGCAGCAGCGTCATTACCCTGGCGGCCGCTTCGCCTTCCAGCACCGCGCCGCGGCCTTGCCGGTTATCCGCCGATTGCAGCGCCAACTGCGCCGGCGCCGGCAGATAAAATTCCTTGTCGAGGATCGAGTAGCGGGCGGAGTATTCGTTGACGCTGGCGGTCCGATGCCGGATCCATTGCCGGGCCACGAAAATCGGCAGTTTCACGTGGTATTTGATTTCGCACATCTCGAACGGCGTCGAATGATAATGCCGCATCAAATAGCGGATAAGGCCCTCATCTTCGCTGGTCTTGCGGGTGCCGCGGCCATAGGAGACCCGGGCCGCCTGCACCACGGCGGCGTCATCGCCCATATAATCCACCACCCGCACAAAGCCGTGGTCCAGCACCGGCAGGGCGGTGAACAGCATGGCTTCCAGTGCCGGCACGCAAGCGCGCAGGGTCGTGCCGGTCTTCTCCCGGGCCGCTTCGATCTCGGCATTCTGCTGCGCATTAAGGGTCATAACCCCCCTCTCTTTCATATCTCGGCCGTATTGCCTATATAGGCCTTGCTGGTTCGCCAGCTACGGCGATAAACGGCGCGTGGAATAAACGTTGTGGACCCGGGGGCGGTACCCGGCGCCTCCAAATATTCCTGGCCGGCCTGATTCAGACTTCGCGGCTGCGCCGCTCAGTCATCAGGACGGCTCGGCTTTAGGGGGGCGAAATAGGCTCGACACGCGTGGTAAAGACCCGTCTTTCGCTCGGCATTGTACCGCCGTTATCGGGCTATATTACAGGTGCCAATGATAATCATGAGGCATTCGCTGTCGCTGCCTAATAAGCAGAGATAAGCGCGGTTCGGGGGGTACCGAGCAACAGAAACCCCCCACTTTCCCCCTCCCGCCAGCCGCCGATATAGGCTAAATAAATAGCGTGCGATGCAGATTTTAGAATGCGGCCCGGCCAAGCGAAGCCGCCCGAAGACATCGCTTCAACCCTGGAGGGAATGCCATGAGCAGGATCCATTATAAAATCGTCCAACATGACGGCGGCTGGGCGTACAAACTGGGCGATGTGTTTTCCGAACCCTTTGCGACCCATGCGGCGGCGCTGCGGGCCGCCAAGCGGGTGATCCACGAGCTGCATATCCCCGGCGAGACCATCACCATCGAATACCAGAATGAAGCCGGCGAGTGGCGCACCGAGCTCGCCCGCGGCCTCGATCACCCGGATGCGGATGTAAGCGGTTAATACCGGAATACCTGGGCCGGCCGGATTATTTTAACGATGCCAATGAACTTCTATCGAAATACTTGTCCGGCCGGTAGGAGGCGTCGAATGGAGAAAGTTCCGCCAGCTTGCGGTAGACATTGTCCACTTTAGGCGCTGCGTCGTTCTGGGGCATGTGATCGCTAAGATTCATGTCGGCGGGGTCATAATCGTAGAAATGGCGGAGCGGCACAGGTGCCGGCGACCGAAGCCGCATCACCCATAGTTTACCGATACGCTTTCGCAGTGCCATTAGTTTCGCTGTGCCGTCGGCCCAGGCAGCCTTTCCGATCTGTGCGGTTCTCCCCCGTGCCAGGGGCCAGATGAAAGCAAAGCCTCTGATGAAGCGGCCCTGAAGTGTGATGACTTTCAAATAATTCCAGATATTCCTTGCAATCAGACCGCGGTTTTCCAGGCCGGCAAGATCCGGACACTCGGCCAGTGCCATCGTCAAAGCGAGCAGGCTGGAACGAATCATTCGTTCCTCGTCAGCGGACATATTTCCGGGCGACATTCGATATCCGACCAGATATTCTGGTACGGTACCAAATTTATAATGCAGGGCTGTCCGGAGCTGTAACAAGAGGTCCTCGCATCCCTGGGCGCCAGCCTCAAGCAATACCGACGAATAGCCTCCGAGCTCATTGAGCACATGTTTTCTGATCAGTATCGAGCTGCCGTTGCCAATGAAATTTATGTAAAAATGACGATTGACGACCCAGCCGTCGACGCGATGGTTTCTTGACGAGCCCCGCACCATGCCTGACGTGTCGATCAAGCGGAACGGTGAATATACCAGGGCCATATCGTTGCCGCCAGCGGTCAGCAACGCCATCTGCTTGGCGATTTTTGTCGGGTGCCAAAGGTCGTCGGCATCGATAAATGCCACAAATTCGGCGGTGCTTGCCTGCGTGCCGGCATTGCGCGCGGACGCGACACCGCCATTTGATTTCTGGATCAAGCGAACCCTGGGATCGGTCTGGCTGTAAGCGCTTGCGATCAAAGCCGTGTGATCGACGGATCCGTCATCGACGACAATAATTTCCAGATTGCGATAAGTCTGCGCGGAGACGGAAAGCAAGGTCTGTTGAAGCGTATTCGAGGCGTTGAACGCCGGGATAACAACAGAAACGAGCGGGGAATCTGTCACCTTTGAACGCGCAGAAAATCTAATGACGCCTTAACCATTACGCATATCGGTGTCGAGCTTGCATGATCTGGCTACCCAAGTCAAAAAACCTCCGCATCGGATGTTTAACGGCGGAATGGCGCCTGGCCGCCGAAAACGCCCAGGAAGGCAGCCAGCTCCTGAATGTAACACATTGATAAATTAAATAATTGTCAGATTTTGTTGGGAAAGCAGCGTTTGAAAATATTCGATGGTGCGGGTCAGGCCGTCCTCTAATCCAATGGCGGGCTCCCATCCCAAGGTGTCGCGGGCGCGCTGAATGTCCGGTTTGCGTTGTTTAGGGTCATCCTCCGGTAAGGGCAGGCGAACGATTTTCGAGCTCGAACCCGTCAGGGCGATAACTTTTTTTGCCAGTTCCAGGATCGTGAACTCGACTGGATTGCCCATATTTATCGGTCCGGTCACTTCCTCGGGGGCGTTCATCATCAGCGTGAAAGCGTCGATCAGATCATCGACATAACAAAATGAACGGGTCTGATTGCCCCGCCCGTGCACGGTGATGTCTTTTCCGAGCAGTGCCTGCATAATGAAATTTGATATCACCCGGCCATCATTTGGGTGCATGCGAGGCCCGTAGGTGTTGAATATCCGGGCGATTTTAATTTTAACACCATGTTGGCGGCGATAATCGAAGAACAGGGTCTCGGCGCAGCGTTTGCCTTCATCGTAGCAGGACCGGGAACCGATGGGGTTGACATTGCCCCAATAGGCTTCCGTTTGCGGGTGTTCGGCCGGATCGCCGTAAACCTCGCTGGTCGAGGCCTGAAGGATTTTGCAGTGCAGCCTCTTGGCCAGACCCAGCATGTTATAGGCGCCCAGCACACTCGTCTTGGTGGTTTGCACAGGGTCGCGCTGGTAATGGATCGGCGATGCCGGACAAGCGAGATTATAGATCTCATCCACCTCCACGAAGAGCGGGTGAGAAATGTCATGCCGCAGCAATTCAAAATGCTTATGGTCCAGGAGATGCTCGATGTTGCGGCGCGCACCGGTAAAGAAATTGTCGACGCAGAGCACCTGGTTGCCGGCTTCGAGCAGCCTTTCGCAAAGATGTGACCCCAGAAAACCGGCGCCGCCGGTGACAAGGACGCGACGTTCAAGATGCATGGGAACTCAGGGCCGAATTGGGCTGGGGCAATAATTGGGGTCCGCTTGAGGCATTTTTGCCAGCATTTGCTTATTTTCGCCGCCAGCGTCGTATCGTTGTACCAAAGTGATGCCTCATTCCGTAGGTTATAATTACGTTCTCGTAAGCGCCGCCATCCTTGCAATCGGTCAGCTCAAAATACGCCAGACATCATGCTCCATGTCTCAAAAACTGTATGAGAGGAAGCGTATTTGGTCAAGGTTGTTTTAGAGTGCGATCTTATGTATGCATCGCCCTCACCTAATTTGCTCAGTCATGGATTCAGACTTACCTCGGGTCCGAAGACATTCGATCAATGTCATCCGGCGCTAGCCTACCCAAGCTATTTGTTGCTTCTACGAAACATCGGTGATACGGGTAGATAATGTTAGCGCATTGCCCTCAGTAAATTCAGCAGGCCCGCGTTCCAGATAAGCAATCGGTCACGCGCTGAATAAATGCTGGACAAAGCGACCGTTTCACTTAGCGCGGTCGCACGAGTGTCAGACCGTCGCCGATGGGCAGGAGGCAAAGATCGGCACGGGTATCGTTGATGATTTTGCTGTTGAGGGCTCGCAGGGCCAGCGTGGCTTCACTGCGGTCGGACAGGTTTGTCACGGCACCGCTCCACAACACGTTGTCGATGGCGATCAACCCGCCCGGCCGGACCAGACGCAGACAATATTCATAATAGGCATCGTAACTGGGCTTGTCGGCATCGATAAAGGCGAAGTCGAATTTCGCAGCTTTGGTCTCCAGCGCAGCCAATGTCTCCAAAGCCGGCGCGATCCGCAGGTCGATCCGATCGGCAAGTCCGGCTTCCCGCCAATATTTGCGCGCGATGGCCGTCCATTCCTCGCTGACATCGCAGCAGACGAGCTTGCCGTCGGCCGGCAGGCTGCTGGCAATGGCCAAAGCCGAGTAGCCGGTAAAGGTGCCGATCTCCAGCCCATGCCGCGCGCCGATAAGCCGGACGAGAAAACTCAGCAGTGCTCCCTGGTCGGGACCGATCTGCATGTTGCCGGCCGTCATTTCCTGCGTGTCGGCCCGCAGGCGTCCCATCAGCGGCGTTTCCCTGGTGCCGTAATTGATGACATAATTATCCAACGCTTCGCCGCGACCGGTGATCTGCTTGGCCATATGATTATCTCCTTTTGCTCGGTTCTAATCCAAAATCTCAATTAGCAGCTAGGAAGCTGCCGCCGCGCTTCCTATTTCAAATAAAACTGGCGGCGGCAGGAGGATGGCGATGAAAGTTGGATTTTTGGGTCTCGGGCAGATGGGATCGGCCATGGCGGCGAATCTCGTTAAAGCCGGGCATGAGGTTACCGTCTATAACCGCAGCCATGAAAAAACCCGGCCACTGGCCGAACTCGGGGCGCATGCCGCAACAGAGGTCGCCGATGCCTGTCAGGGGCAAGCTGTTTATACCATGGTCGCCGATGACAAAGCCCTGGAAGCGATGGTTTTTGGCGAGGCCGGGTTACTTTCCAGCCTGCCCACAAACGGCATCCATATCTCCGCCAGCACGATCAGCGTCGCCCTATCGGAGAAGCTTCTGGAGGCGCATGCGAAGGCCGGCCAGCGTTTTGTAACGGCGCCGGTTTTTGGCCGCCCGGAGGCCGCCGCCGCTGCCAAGCTTTTTATTGTTGCGGCCGGCGAGGCGCAGACATTATCCGAATGCACGCCGCTATTCGACGCCATCGGTCAACGCATTTTCATTCTCAGCGACCATCCGCCGGACGCGAACCTCATCAAGCTCAGCGGCAATTTTCTCATTGGCTCGGTCATCGAAGCGCTTGGCGAGGCGATGGCGCTGGTCGGCAAGGCGGGGGTCGATCCGCACGCCTATCTCGACATGCTGACCTCCACGCTGTTCGGCGCCCCGGTCTATAAGACCTATGGCGGGCTGATCGCCGGCGGCGTTTTTGAGCCGGCCGGTTTCGCGGCGCCGCTCGGCCAGAAAGATATCCGGCTGACCCTGGCCGCGGCCGAGAGCCTGAATGTGCCGATGCCGATAGCCAGCCTGCTGCGCGACCGGTTCCTCACTTTAATCGCGCAAGGCGGGGAAAATTTGGACTGGTCCGCGATCGGCAAGCTCGCGGCGCGGGATTCCGGGCAATAACACTCTCCCAGTTCGTGCCGGCGCGGGTAGCCAGTATCGCGGAATGGCGAATGTGCCACATGGCGTATTGTTGCCATACCTTCTTGTTAAACATAATAACTTTGGAAGTTATCGACAGGTAGGCCGACGGCTTTATATCAAGTAGCCTGGGCTGTGATTCATGGCTGCACCGGCTTCTAAAAGCAAGGCGTGGATGGCCGCGTCAAGAGCGGCCATGACGGGGTGAGCGATTGGGTCATTGGCAATCATGATTGGTATTAAGCGTTGTATTGCAAAGGCCCCAGGCCCAGATTCATAAAGTTTTTTTGCTTCGCGGGCGGCTAGCCTTTTTGTTCACAAAAAGAAGTGCCTGCCTACCCCCGCGGCATCCTGTTCCAGGCATCCAGCGCCGCGATTTTATAGGCTTCCGCCAGGGTGGGATAATTGAAGGTATTGTCGATAAAATAGTCGAGCGTGCCTTTAAGGTTCAGCACGGCCTGGCCGATATGGACCAGTTCCGTGGCACCTTCGCCGACGATATGAACGCCTAGCAGGCGCTTGGTTTTCAGCGAGAAGATCATTTTCATCATTCCCGAGTTCAGGCCCATGATATGCCCGCGCGAGGTTTCCCGGAAGCGCGCGATGCCGCATTCATAGGCGATGCCGCGGCTCCGGACCTCGTCCTCGGTCATGCCGACCGTCGAAATTTCGGGCACCGCGTAGATACCGTAAGGGAAAAATTCCGGGGCGTGCGGCATCGGGATATCGAAAGCGTGGCCGGCGGCGATCCGCCCCTGTTCCATCGAGGTCGATGCCAGGCTGGGGAAGCCGATGACGTCGCCGGCCGCGAAGATATGCGGAACATCCGTCTGGAACGTTACCGGATCGACCTTCAGCCTTCCGCGGGCGTCCGCGGTGAGGCCGCAAGCGGCGAGATTGAGGGTATCGGTCATGCCATCGCGGCCGCCGGTGAACAAGATCATCTCCGAGCGGGCGCGCCGGCCGTCGGACAGGTAGGCAACCGGCCACTTGCCATCGAGCGGGCTCTCGAACTCGATCCGATCGACCTTGCTGCCGAGGCGGAAGATCATGCCCTGGTCGCGCATCTGGTGCATCAGGTCCTCGATCAACTCATGGTCGACAAAGGTGAGAAACTGGGTCTGCGGATCGACCAGCGTTACCTGCACATCCAGGGCGCTGAAAATGGTTGCATACTCGACCCCGATCACGCCGGCGCCGATGACGGTCAGGCTGCGCGGCAAATGATCGATTTCGATGATCTCGTCGCTGTCCAGCACCGTGGTGCCGTTGAAAGGGATATTTGCCGGCCGGTGCGGGCGGGTGCCGACGGCGATAATGAAACGGCCGCCCTCGGCCACATGGGTCTCCGCTTCCGGCGAGGTGATTTCGACGGTGTGGGTGTCGACGAAGCGGGCGGTCCCACGTGCGGTCTTGACTCCGTTGCGGGTGAACTGATGCTCCAGCACGTCGACCTCATGCGTGAGCGTCATCTGCATGCGGGCCATCAGGTCGGTGGCGCGGATATCCTGCTTGACCCGGTAGGCGCGGCCGTAAAACCCGCGCTCGCGGTAGCCGGTGAGGTTCAGCACCGTTTCGCGCAAGGTTTTTGAGGGGATGGTGCCAGTATGGACGGAGACGCCGCCTACCTTGCGGCCCTTTTCCACGACCAGAACGGATTTGCCGATTTTGGCTGCCTGGACCGCCGCCCGCCGCCCCGCCGGGCCGCTGCCGATCACGATCAGATCATAGGTGCTCAAGCGGGATGATCCTTCGAATGCTGGAGTGACTTGCCGCAGACTGCCATGCAAATCATGCGCCGCGCAAAGTGTCCCGCCGAAGATCTGGCGAAACCGGTGAGTACCAACTTCAAGTTGACAAAATGTTCCGACTGACAGTGTATTCGGTTGCATGGCCGGCAGCACGATTTCCAACACAATCGCCTCGGAGGTTACGCTCGACTCGGGCATATTTCTGAGCCCGCTGACGGTTACGGCAACGGGGCGTATCGCCGGGCCGGCCGAGACATCGAGCCTGCAGGTGGCGTCAGCCATTTACGTCGGCACGGGGATCACCGGCGCCAGCATTCTCAACCATGGCCAGATCAGCGGCGCGCTGCCGCAGTTCGACTCCCTCAGCATTCCGGCGATCCTGGCTGAAAGCGCGCTGAACCTTAACAATTTCGGCACGATCGTCGGTCAAAGCGGCATCTACCTGAATGATGGCGGGACGGTCACGAATTCGGGTTTGATTGCCGGGTCGGACACGCGGTCGCAACATGATTATGGGATCCGGCTGTTCAATGCCAGTTTGATCAATTCCGGCACCGTTTACGGAGCGAAGTATGGCGTCACCAACTGGAATTTGAGCCAGATCAACAATAGCGGCAAGATTTCTGGGGATCTCGCCGGCGTCGACCTCATTTCCACCACCCTGGCCTATGGCGGGACGCTGACCAACACCGGCAGCATCTATGGCAAGCAGACCGGCATTACGGCCTCCAGCGCGCTGATCACCAATGTTGGCACCGTGACCGGCGAGACCTATGGCATTCATATCGCCTGGGGCACCACGATTATAAATTCCGGAAATATCATCGGCGGGCTTGATGGGGTGATGCTGCTCAATGAGCAATACCAGACCAGCGAAGATTCGACCGTCGTTAATTCCGGCAAGATCACCGGCGGTTATTTCGGGGTGGCGATAAATTTTTCCAATGTCACCAACACGGCGCACGGCACGATCACCGGCCAGACGTTTGGGGTGGGCTTGGGCGAAAACGGCTATTTCTACAATGCCGGCAGCGTGTATGGGAAGGATGCCGGCCTGGTGCCGGAAAACGGCGGCCTGGCGGTGAATGCCGGCACTGCTGTCGGCGGCACCTTCGGCGCCTATTTGTTCGGTGGCGGCGACCTCACCAATGCTTCCGCCGGCTATATCGTTGGCGTAAAAACCGGCGTGCGCGACCTGGGCGGCTACGTCCTGAATGCCGGAACCGCGGCCGGCTCAGCCTATGGCTTGGTCTTGCTGGGCGGTGGCATTGCCGTGAATGAAGGCGTCATCAGCTCGCAGGGCGAAGGGATCTATTTATCCAGCATCTCCTCGACGGTGTCGTCGGATTTCCTGGGTAATCTCGGCACTATATACGGCAAGACCGCCGGCATCATCGTGAAGAACGGCACCGTCTACAATCAGGGACTAATCTCCGGCGGCCCAATTGGCGTGACTCTCGTGACCGGAACCTCGCTGACGAATTTGGGGGAAATCTACGGCCAGAAATATGGCGTGCAGCTGGCCGCCGGACAGGTGAGCAATACCAGCACCATTATCGGCGGGAAAACCGGCGTCGAGATTTCCCACGCCTATTTGTTCGATTCCGGAACCATTTCCGGCGGCACCTACGCCGTTTACGGGCAGGGCTTTACGCTTGCCGTCGGGGCCGGAGCATTGTTTCGGGAAAAGGTTGTCGATAAGACAGACACCAGCACGCTCGATTTGACCGGCTCGGCATTTGGAACGCTGGCCGGCCTCGGGTCGACGCTCACCGGCTTTGACACGATTGATTTCGTCTCCGGCGCGCATTGGCTGCTGGAGGGTAACACCGCCGGCCTGGCGAACCATCAGGTCATCGATGGATTCACGCTTCGCGACACGATCCTGCTCACCGGTTTTACGATGACCAGCGTCGTTGCGCTGTACGATTCCTACATCGAACTCGCCGATGGCCCAAGCGTGGTCTATCTCACGATCGCTGTTGCAAATGCGGCGGATTACGTCATCACCTCATCCACCCTTGGCACGAAGATTACGATACCCTGTTTTGCCGCGGGCACGCGCATCCTCACCTGCAGAGGAGAAATACCGGTGCAGGATCTTGCCGTTGGCGATACGGTGATCACGCTCAGCGGCGAGGACCGGCCGATTATTTGGATTGGCAGGAGAACAATAGATTTGCAACGCCATAACCGGCCGAAATCCGTGCAGCCGATCTGCATTGCCGCGAATGCGCTGGCCGAAAATGTGCCGGTCCGGGATTTATTTGTATCCCCGGATCACGCAATCCATATCGACGGCTTTTTGATCCCGGCGAAGGAATTACTGAATAATTGCAGCATCTACCAGGCCACGCGCCGCACGGTAACTTATTACCATATCGAACTGGAGCGGCACGCGGTTGTTTTCGCCGAAAACGCCGCCGCCGAAACATATCTGGAGACCGGCAACAGAGGCGGTTTTGAAAATGTCGACGCGGTGATCCTGCACCCGGATTTCGGCAACATCATGCGCCGGGAGCTTTCCTGTGCGCCACTGCTTGAATGCGGTGAAGCTCTGGACGAAATCCGGTCGCGCATACTTAGTCGCTCCAGACACAAGCTCGATTATGAAGGCGGGTAATTTCCTAAAACTACGTAAATTTTAGACCAATCGTCATGGCTCGGACCGACCTACCTCGTCATTGCGAGGAGCGCAGCGACGAAGCAATCCATCTTTCGCAGCATTCTGGTCGAAGAAGATGGATTGCCACGGTCGCTCCGCAAACTCGCAATGACGGCTGCGCAGGTCATATCCCAAGGCTGTTGGTTCTAGACCCGCACCCGATCCGGGCGCGGTCTGTAGAAGAAGCCTTTAAGCGGACTGCGTCCGCGTATTAGCTTAAGCGGACTGCGTCCGCAGGCGCTCCATCTGATCCTTCAAGCGCAACTTTTCGAGCTTCATTCGAACGATCTGCTCATCATCCGGGCGCGGCCGGTGGTCTTCCTCGGTAATGCGCATGTCCAGACTGGCATGGCGTTGTTTGAGTGTTTCGATATGCGATTGCAGGTTCATATTGCCTCCTAAATTGTGGGAGTCTGTAATGTCCGCCGTTTCGGTCCCCAGCCGATGCCTTAGTAACATGACCGGGAGGATCATGCTGCGCCGTTGTCAGGCGATTGTCACCTGAAAAATTACACAGGCGAGAATTATCCCCCAGTTTATGGTTTCCGGACGCTCAAAATCCCTCTATTGCTCCCGCCATGCTGACCGATAAAGACAATCTGCTTCGCCGGCTTCACGCTTTGCGGAGCGAGCAT
>Ga0302319_10017940_pt1 | contig 12935 bp, 12 predicted proteins | sample Bog_T0_2_FD_203319 | JGI IMG/M metagenome (GOLD analysis project Ga0302319, IMG submission 203319) | Peat permafrost microbial communities from Stordalen Mire near Abisko, Sweden - Bog_T0_2 | ecosystem: Environmental > Terrestrial > Soil > Wetlands > Peat | place: Sweden: Abisko, Stordalen Mire...
ACCATCCTGAACTCGGGATCATCGGCTTGCCCCACCTCGAGAAATCTCCGCAGTCCGGGAGGTTCACAGTTGTCATGTATAGCAAAGTTAGCGAGTTTATCTTTTCTCGATAACTTTGCTAAACTTCCTATACATGGACCCCCTCCGCAACCCGTACGCTCCCGGAGCAGGAAGCCCGCCTCCCGAACTGGCCGGTCGCGATACCATCCGCCAGGATGTTCGAATTGCACTCGAACGGCTCCGCCTGGGACGGCCCGCACGGAGCCTGATGATGGTCGGTCTTCGCGGTGTCGGGAAAACGGTCCTTCTCGACCAGATGCGCAAAGAAGCCGAAGCAGCCGGCATCCATACCATTCGTACCGAAGCTCCGGAGGGTCGTTCCCTGCCGGCCATACTCGCCCCGCAGCTTCGCATCGCCCTGCTGCGGCTGAGCCGTATCGATGCGGCTAAAGACCATGCGATTCGCGGTCTTCGTGCCCTTGCCGGCTTTGCGACCAGGCTTAAAGTCAAATTCCACGATATTCAGGTGGGTTTCGATTACCCCGCGGAGGCTGGTCTGGCCGATAACGGAGATCTGGAAGCTGATCTCGCTGCATTGCTTTCCCAGGCGGGTCTCGCGGCCAAACGCGCCGGTACCGCCCTTGTTCTGTTTATCGATGAACTCCAATATGTTCCGGAAGAGCAGCTTGCTTCACTCATCTCGGCCCTGCATCTGTGCTCCCAGCAGCAACTCCCGATGACCGTGATCGGCGCGGGCCTTCCGCAGCTCCGCGCACAACTGGGACTGGCCAAATCCTATGCTGAGCGACTCTTCGATTTCCCCGAGATCGGTCCGCTCCGACCCGAGGATGCGCGGATCGCCATTGTCATACCAGCCGAGGAAGAAGGGGCCAAAATTCGGGAAGACGCCGTTGCAGCCATCATCGGCCAGACCCAAGGCTACCCCTATTTTCTTCAGGAGTGGGGAAAGCACACGTGGGACGTCGCCCCGCAAAGTCCAATCACGGTCGACGATGTAAAGCGAGCAGCGGTTGAGGCGCTGGCCTCGCTCGATGAGAGCTTCTTTCGCGTCCGATTTGACCGCCTGACGGCCTCGGAAAAGCGCTATCTTCGTGCCATGGCTCAGTTAGGCCCAGGCCCGCATCGCTCAGGCGACATTGCACTCCAACTGGGCCGCTCCGTGCAGTCCATGGCCCCCTTGCGAAGCAATCTCATCGCAAAAGGCATGATCTGGAGCCCGGCCCACGGTGGAACTGCCTTTACCGTGCCTCTTTTCGACAACTTCATGAAACGCATCCTGCCCGGAGAAGATTGGAGGAGCGCAGGCGTATAGTTTGCCCCCAGACGCCCGCGAATGCCATGCCAACAACCGTCCGTTCCCACGCGAAGATCAATCTGGGCCTGGGCATCGGCGCGCCCCGCGCCGATGGCTTCCATGGCTTGGTTACGATCTATCAGACACTGGAGCTCCACGATCTGCTGACTGTCTCCGCGAAGAGCGCTCCAGCTACGTCCATCGTTCTCACTTCGACTGACCGCCGCGTTCCTACCGACAGCCGCAACACCGCGTGGAAGATGGTCGAACTGACCCTGCGAACCCTGGGCATCTCCGCCGAAGTCACCATCCATATCGACAAGCAGTTGCCCATCCAGGGGGGACTCGGCGCTGGCTCGGCCAATGCCGTAGCCGCCCTTGTCGGACTTGAAACAGAGCTCGGAATCAGCACCGAAGACAATCCAACATGGGGTGCAACCCGCCTGAGCATCGCCGCGCAGGTCGGTTCGGATGTGCCGCTTTTCCTGATCGGCGGCGCAGTCCTCGGCCTCGACCGCGGCCAGTCCGTTTTCCCCGTTCCCGACCTTGAACCGACCCATTGCGTCATCGCCACTCCGACTGTCGGCGTCTCAACTCCGCAGGCATTTCGCGACTGGGACGCGCTCTGCCAGCGCACCGGTTTGACCGCCGAGGCAAGCGAGGCTAAACTAAGTGAGTTGAGTCGCGTCTTGGCCAGCGCCCTTTCGGGGGCAAGCTCCTTTACAGGAGTTGAGGCTTGGAACGGCTCCTCCGGTGTCTCTTCCCAATTTCGCAATGACGAGGGAGGAGACCTGGCCGGACCACAGGTGTCCGCGCTTGTCCGCACCGGGATAGCGAACGACTTCGAATCCGTCGTCTTTCTGCAGCATCCCCTTCTCAGCGAGATCAAGCGCACTCTTGCGGCTCCCGGTACCCCGGAGGCAGCTCTCCATGCGTCGTTGTCCGGGTCCGGTTCAGCTCTTTTTGGTCTTTACCGAGGCCAGAGGGATGCATCGGCAGCCTGTGAGCGGCTGCGTGCGATGGGAGTCAGGAGCTTGCTGACGAATACCCTTCCACGCCTCTCCTACTGGCGGCAAATGATTCTGAAATAAGGAACTTGACAGCCGCACCAGCAGAGAGAGAAACTCGCTCGCGGTTGCAGGACCAGATTGACTACTGGGCGATCGACTAATGGTAGGTCAAGTGCCTTTGACGCACTTTGTCTAGGTTCGAATCCTAGTCGCCCAGCCAAAGTTTTCCGGAGCGGAAGCTAGCACCGGCGTGAAATTCAAAAAGGGTCCGCGAGGCTGAAAGCCTCAACCAATGCCAACCAGCATGGGAGGAGCACGAGAATGAGCACGGAAGAGCAGGCAGTAGCAGTCGAAGAGACACCGGTCGCGAACACAACCGGAGTCATCGCGGGGTCAGAAGTTTCTCCGAAGATGAAAGAGGCCAAATTGGCCTCTGAGCGGAAGCGGAGCAGGGGATTGGGTGAGGACAAGAGCTTCAAGCTCTTCTCGGGAACGGCCAATCGCCCGTTGGCGGAAGAGATCGCCGGGTTTATCGGCGTCAAGCTGGGTGAAAGCAAGCTCCAGCGCTTTGCCGACGGCGAGGTTTACTTCCAGTTGCTGGATAACGTTCGCGGTACGGACGTTTTCCTGGTTCAACCGACCTGTTTTCCCGTCGATCAGCATCTGCTTGAGCTGCTGATCATGATTGACGCTCTCAAGCGAGCCTCGGCCGCGCGTATTACGGCCGTTGTTCCGTATTACGGTTACGCCCGGCAGGACAGGAAAGACCGTCCGCGCGTAGCCATCAGCGCCAAGTTGATTGCCGATCTGTTGACTACAGCCGGCGCCGACCGGGCTTTGTTTGTGGATTTGCATGCGGCGCAGATTCAGGGTTTTTTCAATATCCCGGTGGATCACCTCTTTTCCAGCCCGGTGCTGGTAAGCCACTTCAGGGAATTGAACCTGCCTAATCTGATCGTGGTTTCACCGGACGCAGGCGGTGTCGAGCGTGCTCGCCACTTTGCCACCAAGATGGGCGCACCCCTGGCCATCGTGGATAAGCGCCGGACGGATATGAATGTTGCGGAAGTGATGAATGTGATCGGCGATGTACGAGGACGTACCTGCCTCGTCATCGACGACATTGTGGACACAGCGGGAACTTTGGTCAAGACAGTCGACGCATTGCTGGCGAACGGAGCATCGGCGGTTCATGCCTGCGCCAGCCACGCCGTACTGTCAGGACCGGCAATCGATCGCATCGCCAGTTCGCGATTGGATCAGTTGGTGGTGACGAACACGATTCCGTTGCGCGAGGCAGCCCAAAAGGTGCCGAAGATCAAGGTGCTTTCGATCGCCGGGCTTTTGGGTGCGGCTATCGAGAACATCCATATGGAGACCAGCGTGAGTACGCTGTTCAATTAAGTCGTCAGGGCTCAGTGATCAGTCGTCAGAAAACAGCTAAGGCCATTTGCTAACTGCTGATCCCTGACATCTGATCGCTGAACACTGGCCCAACAAAGGGAGCGGTAACCACCCCGTGCCCGAAGAAGAAATGAGAGATCAATGCCTGAAGTAGTAAGTGCAAAGCCCCGGCAAGTACCGGCAAATGGCAAGTTCAACAAGAACGCAGCACGGCGCGTACGCGTTGCCGGCAAAATTCCCGCGGTAGTCTACGGAGCGGGACACGAGTCGGTTGCAGTCGAAGTCGATCCCAAGCAGATTCTGCGGATTCTTCACTCCGAGTCCGGCCACAACACCATCTTCGACGTGGACATCGCAGGCCAGGGCCTGGCCAAAGCCATGATCGTCGATTGGCAATATGAGCCCATTCGCGACACCCTGCTGCACATCGATCTGAAGCGGATCGCGATGGACAAGGCCATGAAGGCCAGCGTTCCTGTTCGCCTTGTCGGTGTCGCCATCGGCGTTAAGAACGAGGGCGGGATGCTCGATCAGGTCATGCGCGAAGTCGAAATCGAGTGCCTCCCAGGAGACATCCCGAGCCACATCGACGTCGACATCACCAACCTGGCCCTGCACGGTGTCATTCGTGTCAGCGATCTGCCCCACTCCGGCTCGATCAAATTCCTGGATGCCGAAGACGCAACGGTCGCTCACGTCATTTCAATTCGCGCTGAGGCCGAGCCTGTGGCCGCGGTTTCTGCGGTAGCAGAGCCGGAGATTGCCAAGAAGGGCAAGACCGACGCACCTGCGGCCGACGCCAAGAAGTAAAGATTGGACGCAACTGCACAAGTGCCGGGGGCAGATACGAATTCAAGCTCGTATTCAGGCCCGTTTCTAGTGGTGGGATTGGGCAACCCCGGCATGGATTACGTTTGGACGCCGCATAACGCGGGATTTATGGCAATCGACCGCATCGCCCAGCAGCAGGGCGTTGTTGTCCAGAACCGGCGATGCAAGGCACTCACAGCAACCACCCGCACAGGTGGACGCGAAGTGATCCTGGCCAAGCCGGAGACCTTCATGAACCTGAGCGGAGCATCCGTAGCCGCTCTCCTGAAGGAGTTCGGAATCGGTCCCGAGGATCGGGGCAACAACCTGGTCGTGCTGTACGACGAACTGGATTTGCCGCTCGGGACAATCAAGATCAGGGAACGGGGTTCGCCGGCTGGCCACAATGGGGCTCGCAGCATCTCCGGAGCCCTGGGAAGCCACGAATGGCTGAGGATTCGGATCGGGGTTGGACCCGATCTTCCCCCCGAAGCGATCGCGGCAGGCGCGAAACGAAGGGGCGGTAAGGATTATCTGCTCGAGCCAATGCGCAAAGCAGATCTGGCAGTGCTCGACGAGGTTCTGGACAGGGTGGCGACAGCCGTCCGGAGAATCGTGGAAGCGGGACCGGCGGCAGCGATGAATGAGTTCAACCGCAGGCCGGACGGAAAAGATTGACCGGTAACTTGGTCTGAACAGGGCGAACCAGCCCAGAGATTGAGCGAACGGTAAGTAAGAGGGCAGCACCAGTAAGAGGCCGCTAAGGTTGGCCACGATCTCAAGAATCGTGACAGACCGGCGGTGAGGCTGAGACCGAAGTTTCAGCGGAAAGAGTCAAACATGGATCGTGTTTATGAAGTAATGTTCATTGTTCGCCCCGATGTGGTCGACGAAGAATTGGACAAGCTCGTCGCTGGCTTTGAAACCACCGTCACCAACGGTGGCGGCGTCATCAAGAACACCGAGAAGCTCGGCCGTCGCAAGCTGGCCTACACCGTTCGCAAGTTCAACGACGGCAACTACATTCTGCTGACCATTGAGGCCAACGGAACGGTAGTCGCCGAGCTTGAGCGCCGCCTCCGCGTCACTGAGCCTGTGATCAAGTTCATCACCGTGCGCATGGACGAGGAAGAAAAGCGCCTGGCCAAGGTCAGGGCTCTTCGCAACGCCCACCAGAAGCGCAGCGCCCAGCCGGTAGCTCACGCCCCCGCTCCGGTTGCCGCAGCACCCGCTGTCACCGAGCCAGTGCCGGTCGCCAGCGTCGCGGAAGTCGAGACCGAAGAAGCGACCGCCTAGTTTTTGTTTGTTTGCTGACAAGCCGGTCTCGGAAATGAGCCGATCAAGTCAGCCGGAACCAGCGACCCGGAGATGCCGGGCAACGCGCCAAGAAAAGGAAACACTATGTCCGACGAGACACAAGTCAAGGCACCCGAGAGCGGTGCATCTTCTGGACCATCCGGTCAATCAGGTCCCGGTGGTCACTCAGGCGGCGGCCGTCCCGCAGGCGCACCGCGTCCTGCCGGTGGCCCTGGCGGTCGCGGTAAGTTCTTCCGTCGCAAGAAGGTCTGCAAGTTCTGTACAGAAAAAATTGACGCCATCCCATATCGGGACGTGCGCCTTCTGCAGGGCTTCGTAGCCGAGCGCGGCAAGATCGTTCCCCGGCGGCTTACCGGTGTCTGCACCACGCACCAGCGCCGTCTGACCCGCGCCATTAAACAGGCTCGCAACATCGCCCTGCTTCCGTTCGCAGCGCGCCACTAGAACTTTCGCAATAGTTCCGAAGGTGACTCAAACCGAACAGGTTACTGATTTTTAAAAAAATCGTAATGCTGCAACCTTTGGGTACTAGTCAAACTATTGTGGTACGGCTCTATAATCCGTCGCGGCGCAACCCCTGGCCCAAGCCGGTGTCAAAGAAGACAGGCCGGCGAAAAGGTTCGGGGATGTTTCCCCGCTCGCAACACTGGAGAGTTTCAAAATGGAAGTCATTCTGAAAGAAGACGTAGCAAATCTTGGCCACCGCGGAGACGTGGTGAAAGTGGCCGAGGGCTACGGTCGCAACTTCCTGCTGCCGCGCAAGCTGGCATTGCAGGCCACTGCTTCTAACAAGGCCGTCGTTGAACAGATGAAGGCCGCTGCTGTCCGCCGCTCCGCTTCGGAGAAGGCACTTGCCGAAACTTTGGCTGCTCAGCTGGAACCCCTCACCCTCGCTTTCACCCGCAAGTCGGGCGAAAACGGACACCTCTTTGGCTCGGTTACCTCTGCGGATATCGCTCACGAGCTCGAGACCAGGGGCTTTGAAGTCGACCGCCGCAAGATTCAGCTGGTCGAGCCGATCAAGGCCATTGGCGTCACCTCGGTTGCCATCAAGCTGCACCGCGAAGTCACCGCCCATGTCAAGGTGACCGTTGCTGCAGACGGTGTCTCCGAGCCCGTCGCCGCCGAAGCCGCCGTCGCAGTCTAAACGGCCCTTTCGGAGCTGTATCACGGATATGCCTGCCCACCTTGGGCTTCCCCTCAAGGTGGGCATGGCGCTCATTCAGTCGTTGTTGGTTGTCTTCGCAGTTGCCTATCTCTCCACAAGGCTATCTCGGACGCGCTACGTAGGCGTGTACCTTTTCCAACCAATCGCAAATCCCATCGACTTTTCCGCCTCATAACTTATCCGCACGGCAGTGTGCTGTACCTCTAACCGCCTGCTTCAACTCTCAGGACGGATATAAGCAGGAAGCGCGTTCGTTGCGGATTTGCAAAATGGGGCGCCGCTGGAATCACCAGTATTCCTTTGCTCAATCGCTTGCCGGGGACATCGCACCGGCGGATAGCTGTTCCGAAATATATGTGCCTTTGATATTGTTCAATTCTGTACCGCGCTGGAAAACAACAGCCGTCGAGACATGGGACGCATCGAGAACACTGTCTTCCTGAGCTATCGCCGCACCAACGCTGCCTGGGCGCTGGCGATCTTCCACAGCCTCACACGTCACGGCTGCGATGTATTCTTCGACTTCAACGGCATCGCAAGTGGAGACTTTGAGCGGGTCATCCTCGAAAACATCCGTGCCCGGGCACACTTTCTTGTCCTGCTTACACCGTCGGCGCTCGAACGCTGCAGCCAGCCGGGCGATTATTTCCGGTTGGAGATTGAAACAGCGCTCGATCTCAAGCGGAATATCGTGCCGATCATGTTGGAGGGCTTTGCCTTCAACTCGCCAACGATTGCCAGCCAGCTTACCGGAAAGCTCGCCATCCTCAAGCGGTACAACGCCCTGCGCATTCCGCCGGATTTCTTCGACGAGGCCATCGACCGGCTATACCACAAGTATCTGAGCGTGGCACTGGACACGGTGCTGCATCCGCTGTCGCTCACCGCCGGGCTCGCGACGGCGACGCAGCAGTCGGCGGCTGCTTCAGCTCCGGATGTGACTCTCAGCGATCTCACTGCCGAGGAATGGTTCGAGCGCGGTCTTAACGCGACCGAGCTCCAGGAAGAGCTGCGCTGCTATAACCAGGTCATTCGTCTGAATCCCCGTTTTGCGGTCGCTTTCAATAATCGCGGCATCGTTCGCAACGAAATGGGCGATCAGGCCGGGGCAATGCAGGATTTCAACGAGGCGATTCGTCTCGACCGCGTCGATTCGAGGCCATACGTCAACCGGGCGAGGCTGCGGGAAACGCAAGGCGATCGCAAGGGTGCGTTTGCAGATTTTGCCGAAGCGATTCGAATCGATCCCGGAAATCCGGTTCCCTTGATTCAACGTGCTGTACTGCACAACACCGTCGGCAATTATGAGGCCGCACTGGAAGATGTTGAGGATGCCATTCGCCGTGAACCCGGCGACTCAGTCACCGTTGCCATGCGCGCCGACTTGCGCCGTAGAATGGGAGATTTGAACGGCGCCCTGCAGGATTTTGACGAGGCGCTGCGTCTCAGTCCCGCAGATATTCACACTCTGGTCGAGCGCGGCCACACGCGAGCGGAGAGTGGCGATATCCATGGCGCTATACGCGATTACGACGAGATCGTCCGGCTCAAACCAGACGTCGGAGCTGGATATTTCATCCGCGGCAGACTGCGCTTCAAAAGCGGCGATTCTCAGGGAGCACTCGAGGACTTCAGTGAAGCAATTCATCTGAATCCGGAAGATGCTGAGAGCTACTTCACTCGCGCCGTGGTGCGATTTGAGAGCAACGAACCGCAGACCGCGCTTTCCGACCTCGATCAGGCCATTCGCCTCAATCCGAGTAATCCCACCTGGCTGGTAATGCGGGCCAACCTGCGCTCAGTGAACGCCGATGAGGCGGGGGCATCGCTGGATTACGACGAAAGCATCCGCCTCGACCCGACTTATCCCGACGCCTATACAGGACGAGCTTTTCTGCGCTTCGACCTGGACGATCTGACCGGCGCTCTGAAAGACATGGACACCGCAATCTCTCTCAACCCCGCAGATGAACGTCTGGAGGATTGGCGGAACATCTTTCTGAAGAAGCGTGAGACGAGCGAGCGCCTGAGACAGGCCGAAATAGAGCTTCTAGAGGCGGAGCGGGAATTGGAAAGAGCAGAGCTGGAAGTCGCGGACTTGGAAGCGAAAGAAAACCAGGCCAGCGGAGGGGCCTGAAACCAATCGACACCGGCTGTCATTCGGTCAACGAAGCATTTCCTGAGAATTCACTGCATTGCTTGCTGCCATCGCCAAAGGTTTGTCTCGATCCGTCTTTAGCGTGGGTACAGCGGCGAGCAGGCTTTTCGTGTAATCGTGTCGAGGCTCCGTGAGCACCTGCCGCGATGATCCTGTCTCCAGCACATCGCCCGAACGCATCACCGCCACGCGATCCGCCATCTGGCCCACCACTGCCAGATCATGGCTGGTAAAGAGCATTGAAAGCCCGCGCTCCCGCTGCAGAGTCTTCATCAGCTCCAGCACCTGCGCCTGCACTGTCACATCCAGCGCCGTCGTCGGCTCGTCGGCAATCAGCAACTGCGGCTTGTGCACCAGCGCCATCGCGATCAGGATTCGCTGTCTCTGTCCGCCTGAAAACTGATGCGGATAGTCGCCGTACCGCTGCGCCGCATCAGGAATCGCTACCGACTCCAGCGCGGCAATTGCCTCAAACCGAGCTTCTTTTCCAGACCTTCTTGGACCATGCGCCTGGATCGCCTCCGAAATCTGCCTCCCCACGGTCATAACCGGATTCAGTGCCGTCATCGGCTCCTGAAAGACCATGGCAATCTCACGACCGCGAATCTCCCGCAGTTCCTTGTTGGAAAGCCCTATCAGTTCGCGTCCCTGCCATCGAATCGAGCCTTCAATCCGCGCCGCGGGGTCGAGCAGCCCTAGAATCGCCAGCGAAGTCACGCTCTTCCCGGAGCCTGATTCACCAACGAGGCCAAGCACCTCGCTGCGCGCCAGCGAAAAGCTCACGCCGCGCACAACTTCCTTCGCGCCAAACCAGACGCGGAGGTTTTCAATCTCAAGCAGAGCATGGCCTGCATTATGATCGCCGTCAACAGAAGCCATTGCCTCATCCTAAGGCATGGCAGTGCTGACAGTCTTGGCGGGAAACGCCCCCTTAAACTGACCCCAGAAGCTGCAATGTCGCATCAGAGACCAGCAATGCCCGGCAAATGCCGGTCGGCCGCACGACAAATCGAGGAGAAATTCAGATGAACGATATCCGAACCGTCGAACTTCTGTTCCTGCTGCTGCTCTCGTTCATCGTCGCTTTCGGCCAGCTCGCCCGAAAGATCGGAATACCTTATCCGATTGTGATGATCCTCGGAGGGCTTTTGCTCGGACTCATCCCCGGCCTGCCGCATTTTACTCTGGACCCCGATCTCATCTTCCTCGTGGTACTTCCGCCGCTCATTTATTCCTCGGCATGGATGACCTCCTGGCGCGACTTTCGCCAGAACCTTTGGACGATTCTCTTCCTTGCATTCGGTCTCGTGGGGTTCACCGTCCTGGGTGTCGCTTTCGTCGGTCCACGGGTACTTTCGGGCTTCGACTGGCGCCTCGCAATGGTGCTCGGAGCAGTCGTTGCGCCCACTGACGCCATTGCCGCCAGTTCCATCGCCCGGCGGATTGGTCTGCCCAATCGCATCGTCGACGTGCTCGAAGGCGAGAGCCTCATCAACGACGCGACGGGCCTGCTTGCTCTGCAGTTCGCTAATGCCATCGTCGTCAGCGGAACCGTCCCGTCGGTATCCGAAGGGCTGCTTACTTTTGCATGGCTTGTGGCCGGAGGTGTCGGCCTGGGTTTGCTTGTCGGCTGGGTCGTCTACCTACTGGAACGCCGAATCGACCACGGACCAATTGAGATTGCCCTCAGCATCCTGGCGCCTTACGCCGCCTATTTCATCGCAGATGAGGTCCATTCCTCCGGCGTGCTTGCTGTCGTGGCCAGCGGACTTTTCCTGACAAGACGCAGCAACCAGATGTTCTCCCCTTCCGTGAGCATTCAGATCTGGTCTTTCTGGCAGTCGCTTACCTTCGTGCTCAACGGCCTGGTCTTCGTCCTGATCGGGCTGCAGCTTCCGTCGATCCTCGCTTCAATACGCGGCTACAAACTCTCGGGCCTGATTCTCGATGGAGCGGTATTCAGCCTCATATTGATCGTGCTGCGGCTGATATGGGTCTTCCCCGGATCGTGGCTGGCGAATTTCGCCCGTTGCCGTATCCATCACCTCAGGGAAAAGCCGCCTCAGGCGCGAGAAGTGTTCGTCGTCGGATGGACCGGGATGCGCGGAGTTTTATCTCTCGCCGCCGCACTTGCACTCCCTGCCGCTCTTCGGGACGGCAGCCCATTCCCGCAGCGCGATTTCATCGTATTCCTGACCTTCGCCGTCATCCTTGTGACACTTGTGCTCCAGGGACTCACGCTGACACCCCTTGTTCGCGCTCTCCACTTACATGGTCCCGCGTGTCCGAATTGCGAGGAGCAGGAGGCTCGCCGAATAGTCATCGAAGCCGCAATGTCTCACCTCGAGTCCATCCAGGAAGAGCGCAGCGAAGTCAGCGACCACATCGTCGAAGACATCCTCGGACACTATCGCCATCGCCTGGCCAGCCTGGATCCCACCGAGGCAGATTCGGAGCATGTCTCACATCACTTCAGTTTCCTCGAGATCTCCCGCGAAGCAGCCCGCATCGAACGCGAAACCGCAATCCGGCTGCGCGACGAAGGTCGCATTAATGACCATGTGCTCAGGCGCATCCAGCGAGAACTGGATCTGAATGAGTCGCGGTTCATCGAAACCGAGGAAGACTAATTCGCGCGCAATTCGCGCGCTGAACGATCAGGCTCGGCCGGCGAACTCACGCGTCTCGGTGTACACCTTGATCTTTTCATCCTGCTTGATAAAGAAGGGAACACGAATCTCGATGCCCGTCTCCAGCTTCGCCGGCTTCGTGACCGCGCCGCTCGCGGTATCCCCGCGAACACCCGGCTCCGTGTAAGTGACCGCCAATTCCACCTGCTGAGGAAGCTGCAACCCGATCGGATTGCCGTTGAACTTGTGAATCTGCAGCAGCGAGCCTTCCAGCAGAAAGTCGAGCGCATCTCCGACCATGTCGCCGTTCAGCGTATGCGTCTCAAAGGTCTCCTGATCCAGGAAGTAGGAGCCATCGGCATCGGTGTACAGATACGACACCTCGACCATCTCCAGGTCCGGTTCCTTGAACTTGTCCCCGGCCTTGAAGGTCTTGTCAAAGACTGCACGCGTCAGCAGATTGCGCATCTTCAGGCGCACCAGCGTCTGGCCCCCACGTGCCGTTGGGGTAGAAATCTCCGATTCGAGACAGTAATACGGAGCGTTTTCGAACTCAAAATACATCTTGCGCTTGACGTTGATCGCGTCTAACAGAACGGCCATGGAATCCTCGGGAATTGGTGGGCCCACCAGGACTTGAACCTGGAACCAACGGATTATGAGTCCGCTGCTCTAACCATTGAGCTATAGGCCCGACAAGACCCAATTTTATCGCATGGCTGCAATCGGCGTACTCCCTTGCGGCCATGCGTGCGTGTTTATGGCCTTAAGTCGATGGCTACGGAAGGTCCCTTACCCAGATATTCCGGAAGCTGATCGGCTCGCTTTTGTCGCCATGCGCCTGCAGCTTGATCGGCGCGGAGTCGTACTTTTTATAGAACGGCTTGCCGATATACAACGTCTGCCCCTTCAACTCAAAGTGATTCTCCACCAGGACGCCATTGAAAAAGACGGTGACATACGCCGGAGTCTTCAGGGAGCCGTCTTCGTTGAAGGTCGGCGCGGTCCAGACCACGTCGTAGGTCTCCCACTCGCCCGGCTTGCGCGCGGGGTTCGCCAGCGGAATCGCCTGCTTGTAGATACTCCCAGCCATGCCATTCACATAAGTCTTGTTGCCAAAGGC
>Ga0302319_10017942_pt1 | contig 12934 bp, 10 predicted proteins | sample Bog_T0_2_FD_203319 | JGI IMG/M metagenome (GOLD analysis project Ga0302319, IMG submission 203319) | Peat permafrost microbial communities from Stordalen Mire near Abisko, Sweden - Bog_T0_2 | ecosystem: Environmental > Terrestrial > Soil > Wetlands > Peat | place: Sweden: Abisko, Stordalen Mire...
GGTCTGCCCACCATCGAAGCCGACGCCGCACCGCTGGTTCATCTGTTCCAGAACCTTGTCTCGAACGCGCTCAAGTATCGCAGCGCAGAGCGGCCGCGAGTGGTTATCGCAGCGGTTGCGGACGGAAAGAACTGGCTCTTTTCGGTGGCCGATAACGGCATCGGGATTCCGAAACAGTTTCAAAAACAGATCTTCGGCATTTTCAAGCGGCTGCACGATCGCAGCGCATATCCCGGCACCGGCATCGGTCTTGCGATTTGCCAGAAGATCGTCGAGCGATACGGAGGCCGGATATGGGTGGAATCGGAACCGGACCGGGGATCCACGTTTTTTTTCACTCTTCCGCGAGTCGATTATGAGCGCTGAAAAATGCCTGATTCTGCTGATCGAGGATAATCCGGCGGACGCCGTGCTGGTCCGCGAAGCCTTTGACGAAGCCGGCGTCGAATGCACTCTTTCAGTGGTGCGCGATGGCGCCGAAGCGGTCGCTTTTTTTCAGAGCCTGGATGCCGACGATGAAATCGCCTGCCCGGACCTGATTCTGCTGGACCTGAATCTTCCGAAGGTCGGCGGCGCTAAAGTTCTGGAAAGGCTGCGCGCCAGTCCGCGGTGCCGAAACACCGGCGTCCTGATCGTCAGTTCCTCGGGCGCTCCATCGGATCGCGCCCAGGCGAGGGAACTTGGGGCTACGGAATACTTTCGGAAGCCTTCGAGCCTCGATGAGTTCATGCAGCTCGGCGCCGTTGTTCAGAGGCTTTTGAAGAAGTAACGTGATCTTTCGGTGAATATTGCGTTTCATCCTCCAACCGGCTCAGAACTTCCGTTAGCCTGATCTGGTGAGCCCGAAAATATTTCTTCCTCTCGCCGGCGTGGCCATCGTCGCTGCGGCCGCCGCGCCCGAACTTTTCCCTGTCCTCAAATCCACCGTTCACATCGGCAAACAACCCGCCGGATTTTACGTGCTCCCCACCAACCAACTCCTGCAGCCCTGGGGCGAGCAGGCTACGCTCAAAGGCCGCCCCGTCGATGCCGCGCTCGATTCCGGCAAGCGCTTTCTGGCCGTTCTCAACACCCGTGGTATCGATATCTTCGATGCCAACGCGACCACGCCGCTTGGCACCGTGAGCACCAAATCCAGTTCCTATACCGGCATCGCCTTTCGGCCAGGCGTCAATGAGATCTGGTCCAGTGAAACGGCCCGCAACAACGCCGATTTCGTTCTCGTTACTTCCGTCTCCTCGCTCGGCGTTCCTTCGGCGGGCAAGGAGATCGCGCTTCCCGGCCACGCCGTCCCCTGCGGCATCGCTTTCTCCACCGATGGCAAACGCGCTTACGTCGCTCTCAGCCGCAACAACTCGGTTGGCGTGATCGACGCCGAAACTCAGAAGCTGATCAGGGAAGTCCCGGTGGGCATCGCACCGTTCGGGGTCGTGTATTCGCCGAAACACCACAGGGTCTATGTATCGAACCGCGCAGGCCGGCGCCCGCAGCCTTCCGAGACAACCGGACCCACCAGCGGGTCGCAGGCGCTGACCGATCCGGTGACGGGCACGACCATCTCCGGCACTGTCAGCGTCATCGACGAGGAGACACTTACGCCGCGCGAGATCAACGTCGGACGCGCCCCATCGGGCATGGCGCTCAGCCCGGACGAATCGACTCTTGCGATCGCCAATGGCCACTCCGATTCGGTTTCGCTCCTGAACCTGGAAACCCTGCAAACAACGGAGGTCAAAATCCCCGCGTATCCCGAAGGCGTCACGGGCAGCCAGCCGATCTCGGTGGCTTACTCGGCCGACGGCGAAACGCTTTACGTGGCCTGCGCCGGCACCAATGCGATTGCCGTGGTGCAGAAGCACAAGGTCGCCGGCTCCATTCCCACCGGCTGGTTCCCGTCGTCGGTCAGCGTGATGAATGACGGCTCGCTCAGGGTGGTGAACATCAAAGGCACGGGCAACACCGATAACGGACGCGGCGCATTCCTCTCGACCGCCTACGAAGGCTCTATCGTGCGCATTCCCGCGCTTGCGTCCGGACAACTCGCTTCGGCCACGCGCGAGGCGATTGCCGCCAACAGCCCGAAGCTGGAGCCCGCGGGCGGCGTTTCGAACATCGTCTCGCTGGGCATTCAGCATGTGGTTCTGATCGTCAAAGAGAACCGCACCTACGACCAGGTTCTGGGCGACCTTGCGCAAGCCAACGGCGACCCTAAGCTGACCATGTTTGGCCGCAACGTTACGCCGAACCACCACGCGCTCGCCGAGAAATACGTGATCCTCGATAACTTCCACACCGGCGGCGCCATCTCCTTCGACGGGCATCCGTGGATCATGCAGTCGTTCGTGAGCGATTACACCGAGCGCGCGTTCGCGGCTTCGCCGCGCGGCTACGCGTGGAATATGGCCGACGCGCTCACGGTCGCGCCCACCGGTTTCTTCTGGCAGGGAGCGGCTAAGACACCCACACTGCGCATATACGGCGAGTTCTGCGAAGCTGCCCGCTGGGACCCCGCGACGAACAAAGTCGCCGACATGAACGAGGGCAAAGCCCGGGAATGGTCCGAGAACTGGAAGCTTTACAAAGAAGGTAAACTCGGGGGCCTTCTCGCGTCGCGAAGCGGCGTTCCCGCGCTTCAGAAATACATCGACGAACACTATCCGGAAAACGACACCAATATCACCGACGAAGCACGGGCGGACGAATATCTGCGCGAACTTGCGCTTGCCGAGAAGTCCGGCGAGATGCCGCAGCTGACCGTTCTTACGATGACTTCCGACCACACCAACGGCACGCGCCCCGGATCGCCGACGCCGCGCGCGATGGTGGCCGATGACGATCTGGCGCTGGGCCGCATCGTAGAAGGGATTTCGCAGACGAAGTTCTGGCCGAACACGCTGATCTTCGTGGTCGAAGACGATGCGCAGAATGGCCTCGATCATGTCGATGGGCATCGTACGGTTGCGCTGGCGATCGGGCCTTACATTGTTCGAACGAAGGTCGATTCCAACTTTTACGACCACTCGAGCATGATCCGCACGATCCAGGAGATCTTCCGGATCCCGCCGCAGACCCGGTTTGTGGCGGCGGCCAGGCCGATGACCAGCATTTTTACGCCGGAGGTTAAAACTGACGGCTGGAAAGCGCTGACGCCGGAGGTCCCGCTCGACGAAATGAACCCAGGGCTCAAAGCTCTGAAGGGCCGGCGGTTGTGGGCCGCGAAGCAGTCCGCGGCAATGAACTGGCACGAACCGGACGACATTCCTTCTGACGTGCTGAATCGGATTCTGTGGTGGGACAGCAAGGGTTACGACAAGGAATACCCTAAGCGGTAGGGTTGGTGGCTTTTTACAAAACGAAGCCAATCGGTCCGGCCTGGCTGGCTTTTGCAAAACGAAGCCAATCGGTCTGGAACCTGGCCAGCTTTTACAATTCAAAGCCAATCGGTCTGGCGTTGACCGGCTTATTACAAAACGAAGCCAATCGGTCTGGCCTGGCCGGGTTTTACAAAACGAAGCCTCTTTGAGGCAAACTTCGCCCCCCGAATGAAAAGGTCGGGACCAGGAGTGACTGGTCTGCAGCCTGCCCCACATAAGCAATGCGGGCAAGTCAGCGCAGGCGGAGGCGCCTGCGATACATATATCACGAGGCTGCGGGAAATATGGGTTTGGCGTGGGCGACGGAACGGGCTAAGTCTTTGATAATGCTGGCCTTAAAAAAATGCTCGGCACCGGTGATTCGCGCTACCGCAGCCTGGCCTCGCACTCCGCCACGAGGCCTTCGGCGCGAGCGAGGTCCTCGGTGTGGGGCTCTTTATCTCCGGCAAACCCCTTCCAGATCTGCGCGGAGCGGCTTGCGGCGGTTCGGGCCTCGGCCCAGTCGCCCAACTGCTTCCGCAGGCGGGCCATCGCCTCATAGGTTTGCGCCAGGCGCAAGCGTGAAGAGAGCGTGTTCTTCTTCGCCATGGTCTCGGCTGCCGCCAGTGCCCTTCCCGCATGCTGCAGGGCCTCGGCGCGATCGCCGCCCTCAGCCAGAATCTCGGCAATCGACTGCTCGACGGAAAGAATCCCGATGTTCGCCGGACTGTCCTGCGGGTCGATCTTCAGCGTCGCTTCGGAAACCGCGAGGGACTTGCCAAAGGCAGCCAGCGCCTCGTCTCGTTTCCCCAGAGTCCACATCCGTTTCCCGATGTATTCGTAGGCGAGGTTAAGACCGGTGCGGTACCTGACGGCTTGCGCGTCTCCTGCCGCGAGACGTTCGAAGATGGCCGCCGCCCGCTCAAGTCCGGCGAGCGAATCGGCAGTCCCGCCGGATTTGGGATCGAGAGCGCCAAGGCGCAGTTCGACGGACGCCACATCGTACTGCGCCAGACGGTTCATGGGATCGGCATTCGCCAGGTCGTGCGCGATCACGGCCGCCTTTTCGTAGTAGCCGCGCGCACCTTCCACATCATTGCCATTCATGACCATGAACGAATCGCCGAGCGCGCTCGCGGTCTGGCCATAGGCCAGCATCAGGCCGCGTTTTACGGCGACGTTCTGCGGATAGCGCGCCGTCAGTTCCTCGCGAAGCCGCACCGATTCGCGGTAATGGGTCATCGCTTCGGCCCGGTCGGTTGCGCGTAGCGCAGACCCCCAAAGGCTGTGAACCGCGGACAGGGCCAGGACAGTGTCGGCGTTCAAAGGCTCCTTCTCGATGAGTCTGGTGTACCCCGCCACTCCCAGCCGAGCATGCTCGATGGCTTCCTCCGGATGAGAGGCGCTGAGCAGGGATACCAGGTTCTGATGCATGGTCGGCTCCCTGCCGTCGCCCGGCGAGATGCGCGTCAGCAACGCGGCATCGGGCAACAGGCTTTTGACGAGGGTCACCGCCTGATCGCCGCGCCCGGTCACCTCGAAAATCTCGGCACGCGCTCTGTTGATGTCGATCCACGCAGCCAGCACATTGGCTTCCCGCCCGTGGGAGGCATGCACCGGAGCAATCCAGGCCGCTGCTTTGTCCAGGCTTTTCATCGCCCCCACCGTATCGCCCAGACTCGGCTGATTGGGCGACCCCTGAAGTTCGCCGATCCTAAGATACGCCGAACCCAGGGCCATCTGCAGACGGAGATCGGCGCCCGCTTCCTTCTCCAGGCTTTCGAGGTACGCGAGGGTGGTATTGACGATCTTCTGGCGCGCCGGTGTGGCTCCCGGCAGCCTTTCGATCGCCAGATATACGTCGAACAGCGACTTATTCGCGATCTGCAGCATCTGCGTAAGGCGCTGCTCCGAACTCTTCTGCTCTCGCTTTGCGAGAGTGGCCGATTCCTCCGCGAGTTGCCTCTGCTGCTCCGCGAGAAGATGCTCGTGCTCGGCCACAAGGCGAGCGGCATCGGCCTGGCGGGCTCGCGCGTCCGCCAGCGCTCGTTCCTGCTCGGCAACCCTGCGCGCCGCCCTCGCGTCACGCGCTTCCGCCAGCGCCAGCACTACGCCCACCAGCAGGCTCGCCGCCACCAGCCCGGCCGCAACGATTCCGACGCGATGGCGCCGCACATATTTACCCGCCCGATAGCGGACCGAATCGTGCCGTGCGAGGACCGGGCGCCCGTCGAGAAATCCTTCGATATCGCTCGCCAGTTGCTCTACCGACGAATAGCGCCGCTCCGGCTCTTTGCGAAGCGCCATCAGCAGAATGTTGTCCAGATCTCCGCGCAGTTCGCGCCGGCGCAAACTGGGCCGGGCGACCTCTTCCTCGCAAACCATTTTCTGCCATTCCGAGGGCGTGCTCGACGCCATGGAATGAATCCGCGAACCGGTCAGAAGTTCGTACAGCACCGCTCCGAGGGAATACACGTCCGTCGCCGTACTAACAGCGAGGCCGCGGACCTGCTCGGGGCTCGCGTACTCCGGCGTCAGGGGTCTCTGAAAGACACCGGTCACGGTGGCATCCGCGCCGGGGTCCAGACTCAAGAGCTTGGCAACCCCGAAATCGAGCAGCTTCGGCGAGCCTTCCGCCGTGACGATCATATTGCTGGGCTTCAGATCGCGATGCACCACCAGATTTCTGTGCGCGTAGGAGACCGCTTCGCACACCTTCAGGAACAGGCGGCAAACATCCTTTACCGGCAGTTGCCGTTCCCTGCAGTAGGCGTCGATGGGGCGGCCCTCGACGTACTCCATAACGAAGTAAGGCTGATGACCGGCGGTCGAACCACCGTCCATCAGCCTCGCGATGTAGGGGTGATCGAGATTGGCCAGGATCTGGCGTTCGTAGCGGAAGCGCTCCAGCATGGCTCTGGTGTCCATGCCTTTCTTAACGACCTTGATGGCCACCTGTTTATGAAACTCATCGTCGGCGCGCACCGCAAGATAGACCGTGCCCATTCCTCCGTGGCCCAGCTCCGAACGGATCCGATAGGCGCCGATTCTCTGACCGATCGCGGAGCTTTCTTCGACGAGCGCCGCCGCCGCGACCTGAAAGACGTCTTCGAGCTCGGCCTCACCCATATCGTGGGTGAGAAGCGATTCTACCTCTTCGAGCAGGTGGGGATCTCCGGCGCACTCCCGCCGGACGAACGAAGCGCGTTCGCCCGGCGCAATCGTAAGGGCGTCGCAGAATACCTGCTGCGCCCGTTCCCAAAGAGATGGATTCAATTGGCTGCCCTTCAAAACCGTAACACTTTCAGAAGTTACTGTGCCAGATTCACCAGGTATCCGGTCAGTGTTACCGATCCGGAAACAAATTCAAAATTGGCGGATTTCGTAAAGACCGCCAGGCTGGGGGTTTGCCCCGCCGAGAAGTACGCAAGCAGCGGCTGGTTTCCAATATAGATCGAGTTGCCCGCCGAGTCATTGCCCTGGAGCGTGAGCAGAGGGCTTGCCTGCGCTCCGTTGCCGTAGAAATCCACGTTCGAGAGCGGCGTCGGCGTATCGACCGACATGCTGATATGCTGGACGACCAGTTCCATGTTGGCGGGCACCGCGGGAAAGAACGCCGTGCACGAATTTGTCGAACTGCTGTAGCAGGGCAGGAAGGCGGTGTAAGGATTTCTTCCCGGCTCATCGATGTTCTTCACCAGTGCGGCGCGCACCTGCGCCATCAGCGGCTGGGCGTAAAATTTCCCCATGACAGCCAGCAGCGCAAGCGCTCCGGCGAAAGTAAGCAGTCTGTTTTTCATCGTTTTATCCTCCTTAGATTTGCCACTGCAATAGCGGCTGTTCCGGCCAGCATCAGGCCGATCGTTCCCGGCTCCGGCGCCACCGCAGGCGGCGTGTTCGCCGGAAGAATGACATCGAATGCGTAGTTTAGATTTTCAGTCGGGGCAAGATTGCCAATTCCGATAAAACCGTCCGCCAGCTTCGCGGGCGGGCCATTATTTTCTGCATAGGATGCGTTTTGGTACGCCGTGAGTGCGATCTCATACACGCCTGGCGTGAGCGTACCTCCATCCAGTTCGACGTCGAAACAGTTCGGCCCCACGTAGTGAGCGCCCGCCGGACAACCGCTGAAAAATGTCGAGGCGAGAAAGTCGCCCGCGGAATCGAACAGGCTGAGATACGGTTCCAGTCCGCCCGCCAAAACCGTCGCCCCGGTCAGGCTGGTCCCGCCGCCATATGAGTAAGTGATAGCTTCCATCGTGGTGGTTGTATAAACCGTGAAGCTGTACACTGCGGCCGCAAACTGCGCGTACTGATAATCGGTATCCGATGAGTTCAGCGTGCAACTCGAACCGCATGCCGTCACCGTCGCGTCGGTTCGCAAATTGCCCGAATAAAATATCGTCTCCGCTGTCAGCGAAGTCGAGGCCGCAAGCATAAATGCAGCCAGCAAAAACTTCTTCATCCACTCTCCTCCGTTTTCCTACAGGTGACCTTTAAAAAGGCCTCTGACAGCTAATGCGGAGAATCGAAGAAATCCTGTGAATTTTTCTTGTTGCTTCGCTTACTTCGCCGAAGGGCCCAGGTTCAGCTCTCTGTGGAGCCAGGCCTGCGCCAGCCTCAGTTCGTAGCGTACGCTTTCCATGGTGATACCGGCCACTTCAGCCGATTCTTCGAGGGTGAGTCCGCCAAAAAACCGCATCTCGATCAGCTGCGCTTTGCGAGGGTCCTTCTTTTCGAGTTGTTCGAGCGCATCGGCGAGTGCGATCATCGCCTGGGGCTGGTCCACCGCGGCGCCGCAGGCTTCTTCGAGCGACATCTTCGGCGAACCCGACCCGCGCTTGCTTGCCTTGCGGCGGCGTGCGTAGTCGATCAGAATCTGGCGCATCACTTTCGCAGCAATTGAAAGAAAGTGAGCCCGGCTTTTGAACTCGGGCTGCTGCCGGCCCACCATTCGCGCATACGCCTCATGCACCAGGGCGGTGGGCTGAAGAGTGTGCCCGATCGACTCGCGGCTCAGGAAACTGCCGGCCAGCCGGCGCAGTTCCGTATAGACCAAAGGCATCAGACGATCGAGGGCTTCTTTATCGCCATCCGAAAAACGCCGCAGCATGAGCGTAATCGGCTGGGTCTCCGGCATTTCCAGCAAGCTTAGCATTTGTGTTGGGGCAGGCTGGTGGCCTGCGGGACCAACCATGTAGTGCCGCAAAGAGCCGGAACGTATCAGGGCGATTTCTTAAATTCCCAGCAACTGCTCGATTCGGCACTGCAGAATGACCACATCGGGCGATTCCTGCACCGCTCGATAATAGCGAGACTGAAAGTCCTCACCCGTTTCGCGAGGCCGCATCAGTTGGCGAGCCTGGGCGGCTAATGCGTCGGCTGTGTCCTGTCCGGCTTTACTTCGGCGGGACAGGGCTTCATCGATTTCGACCACCAGGGTGGAGATCTGCCGCAGCCAGGCAAAGTGGGGATCGCCCAGAACTAAGGCGAGAAAGGGTCCGGGCCCGGCGATGGGGCCGTGGACCTTTTCATAGTCGGCGCGCTCGCGATCGAGCAGGAGTTTATGTTGTTCGAGAAGGAGGTCGCGCAGGGTGGTAAGGATTTGCCTGCTCTCAGTAGTGATGGGTTGGGGACTCATGGCCGCCTTTTAGTATGCAACCGTTGAGATGGTTCAGGCGAACTGGGCCAGCCAGCGCTTCGCTAAAGCGAAATCCTGCGGGATCAGGAACTCATCGGCATCCTGCACGGCCAGATCTACGGCGGCGCCGGCTTTCGCCAGCATTTGGGGCACGGCATGCGAGCCATCTCGACTCGGCACGGCGAGTACTGGAATCCCTTTCAGGTCGGGCAGCGGGTCGTGGGCGGCAATCTGGGTGGGGCGCAGCAGCACGGCCCCGTGCAACACACCGGGCTGTTTGAGCAGCATCTCGGCCGCAAGGTCGGCTCCCGCGGAACACCCGAGAGCATAGACGGCCTGGCCGGCATATGCCGGCAGGTCTGTCGGGCCGATTATCTGTGCGCCCGGCGCTATCGCGCGAGCCACTGGTTTCAGATCCTCGTCGAACACTGCGAGGATCACTTGTAGTAACCCATAAGATCGTTGAACCGCACGTCGGCCAGTTCTTTGAAGGCATGGATGCCGTTAAACATGCCGACCTTGCTGCCATCGACATGGTTCCAGCGGACAGGCACCTCAATCGTCTTGAAGCCGAGCCGCCGGGCAATGAACAGAATCTCGACATCGAAGCCAAAGCGCTCGATGGTTTGACGCGGAAAGATGCCTTCGGCCGCGGAGGCGCTGAAGAGTTTGAACCCGCACTGCGTGTCGGCGAAAGACAGCCCCGCGACCACGCGCATCACGGCGTTGAACACTTTGCCCGCGCTCTCGCGAAAGCCCGGCTGATGCACGCCGATCAAAGAGCGATCGAGCGCACGCGAGCCGATGGCGATGGATGCGCCCTGCCTGGCGGTTTGGCACCAGAGCTTGTCGAGTTCGTCGATGGGTGCGGAAAGATCGGCGTCGCTGAACAGCCGCCATTCGCCGCGCGCCTGGCTCATCCCGTGGCGCACCGAATAGCCTTTGCCGCGATTGCCGGGGTTGCGGAGGACGCGAATCGCGGCGTTCGATGCGGCGAACTCCTCGGCAGCTTCGGCGGTGCCGTCCTTCGAGCCGTCGTCAACCACGATGATTTCATGGAAATCCCAGGCGGTGCGCGTGAAGTACTCCTCGATGCGTCGCAGCGTGTCGGGAAGCCTTGCCTTCTCGTTATAAGCAGGCACAATGATGGACAGAGAACGGTTCAAGAGCGGGGTTCTTTTGATGCCGGAATGAACAACTATAATAAACGATTACCCCACACCTATTCAGGACCCAACAGGAGAAACTTTTTGTCGCTGGAAGACGGACTATTTGAGCAGCGCGCGGCGCGCGTGCGTGAGATTGAAGCGCTTGGTTTCCGGCCTTTCGGAAAGCGCTACGAATTCACGCACACGATTCCGGAGATCCTGGCAGGGTTTAGCGAAAAGACAGCTGAAGAACTTGTGCCTGAGGTGCGCGTACGCATCGCGGGGCGCATTCAGACGGTGCGCCGGATGGGCAAAGCGGCGTTCATGCACATTTCGCAGAACGGCGGCCGGCTACAGCTCTACGTTAAGAAGGACGCGGTTTCTGAGACCGACTTCCAGTTGTTCGGCCTGCTCGATCTGGGCGACATTATCGGCGCGGAAGGTTATCTTTTTCGCACGCGCACCGGCGAGCTTAGCGTGCATGTCGAGAAGCTTGAGTTTCTCTCTAAGACCCTGCTCGCGATGCCTGAAAAGTGGCATGGACTCGAAGATGTTGAGACCCGCTACCGGCAACGGTATCTCGACCTGATCGCGAACCCCGGTGTGCGCGATGTTTTTGTTACGCGCGCCAAAATCATTTCGTCGATCCGCCGCGTGCTTGAAGGGCGGGGCTTCATCGAAGTGGAAACGCCCATGATGCAGCCGGTTTATGGGGGCGCGGCCGCGCGGCCTTTCGTGACCCACCACAATACACTCGATCTGGACCTTTATTTGCGGATCGCGCCCGAGCTTTATCTGAAGCGGCTTATTGTAGGCGGGCTCGAACGCGTTTACGAGATCAATCGGAACTTCCGGAATGAAGGCATCTCGACGCGGCATAATCCGGAGTTCACGATGGTGGAGTTTTACCAGGCCTATACCGATTACCAGGGGATGATGGAACTCACCGAAACGCTGCTCCGGCAAATGGCGGTCGACGCTACCGGCGGTACGGTCGTGAAGTATGGCGATTTCGAGCTCGACTTCGGCAACGTGCTTCGCATGACGATGCGGGAGGCGGTGCTGGAGTACTGGGACGCAGCCGACAGGCCGACGATGGAACAGCTGCGCGCCATGTCTGGGCACGAACTGGCGCGTCTCTTCGAGATTCATGCCGAGAAGAAGCTGATCCAGCCGACGATCATTTATGAATTCCCGGTCGAAGTGTCGCCGCTTGCCAACAACAACGCGGAGGACCCGACGATGGTGGACCGCTTCGAACTTTTCATTGCCGGGATGGAAATCGGTAATGCATATACCGAGCTGAATAACCCGATCGAGCAGTGCAGACGCTTCGACGGCCAACTCACGCAGCGCGAAAAGGGCGATGACGAAGCGCACCAGATGGACGAAGACTATCTGCGTGCGATGGCTTACGGGATGCCGCCGACGGGCGGCGAAGGGCTGGGAATCGACCGGCTGGTGATGCTGCTTACGAACTCGCCTTCGATTCGCGACGTGATCCTGTTCCCGCTGCTACGGCCGGAAGGCGAGATCGGCATGGCGGAGAAGCTGCGGCGCCTGTGAGCGTCTTCGAGCTCTTTGTGGCGGGCCGGTATCTGCGCGCCCGGCGCAAGGAGAAGGTGATCTCGGTGATCACGGTGATCTCGGTTTTGGGCGTGGCCGCGGGGGTTATGGCCCTGATCATTTCGCTCGCCGTCAACAATGGCTTCAGCAGTACGCTGAAGCGTAATCTTCTGGCGGCAACGGCGGCCGTCAACGTAGTCGCGAAGGAGCCTGGTGACGGTATAACCGACTGGCGCGAACTGGTCGCCCGCTTCAGGAAAATTCCGCATGTAACCGCCGTCGCGCCGGTTCTCTATGACGAAGTTCTGGTTACGGGCCCGCAGCGCGCCAAGTACGCCACGCTGAAGGGCGTCTATGTGGAAAGCGAACTCGGCACCAGCACGACGCTGCGGCATCTGAAAAAAGGCAGCATCGCCAATCTGTCCGATAATTATCTGGGGATGCCGGGCATAGTGGTGGGTTCGAAGCTGGCCGAGGATACCGGGATGACGGTTAACAGTCTGCTGAGCGCCGTGAGCCCGAGCGAGCCCAGTCCCTTCGGGCCGCGCTTCCGGAAGCGGAGCTTCCGGGTGGCCGGTATCTTCGAAACCGACTTTTATGAAGTGGACGACGCGTGGGTCTATGCGCCGGTTGCTTCGGTACAGAACCTGCTCGATCTGGGCGACGTGATGAACCAGATCGAGATCAACATCGATGACCTGGATCTGGCGCCGGAGGTGGCCAGGGAAGCGGCGCGCGCGGCAGGTCCGCGCTATGAAGCAGTGCCCTGGCAGAAGCAGAATCACGATGTGCTGCATGCGCTGGAAGTCGAACGGATGGCGACGGCGGTGACGGTGGGAGCTTTCGGGCTTGTAGGCGCGCTCAATATTCTGATTACGCTCGCGATGATTGTGATGACGAAGTATAAGGACATCGCCGTGCTGATGTCCATGGGCGCCAGGCGGGCGCAGATCCGGACGATCTTTGTGCTGCAGGGCGCGCTGATCGGACTGGTGGGCACGACGATCGGCCTGGCGGCGGGTTATTCGCTTTGTTACTTCGCCGATAAGTACCGGTGGATTCGTTTGAACGAATCGGTGTATGCGCTGAGCTTTCTCCCTTTTGAGCCGAGGGCCTGGGACGGAGTATGGATCGCAGCAGGGGCTATGACGGTAAGCCTGCTGGCCACGCTGTATCCGGCGCGCAGCGCGACTCGAATCACGCCGGTTGAGGTCTTACGATACGAA
>Ga0302319_10017943_pt1 | contig 12934 bp, 8 predicted proteins | sample Bog_T0_2_FD_203319 | JGI IMG/M metagenome (GOLD analysis project Ga0302319, IMG submission 203319) | Peat permafrost microbial communities from Stordalen Mire near Abisko, Sweden - Bog_T0_2 | ecosystem: Environmental > Terrestrial > Soil > Wetlands > Peat | place: Sweden: Abisko, Stordalen Mire...
GAGCGTGGAAGGAGCTCCGCAGGACACGGATAATCTGTGGAAGGGCCACGCGAACCTGGTGATCAAGAGCCAGACTGCGCCGGGGCAGATCACCATCGTCCGCCAGCTTTCCCGCGCGTTTACTTTGGCAAAACCAGAGGAGTATCAGGACCTTCGCGGCTTCTACCAGAAGGTGGCAGCCAGCGACCAGCAGCAGCTCGTACTCAGCGCACCAGCACGAACGAAAGGGAACGAATGACTCCGCACAGCCAACGTCGAGCCTTCTTGATTCTTGCTGCTGTTTGCCTTGTATCTGCCGGCTCCCGGCCTGCCGAGGCGCGCGACGAGCCGGCTCCGCAATGGGCCGTGGAAGCGGCCAGGACGCCGACGCCGGCAAGCGCCAAAGATGCGCGGGCCGTTGTGCTGGTGGATGATTATTTGATTACGGTGGACGCGCAGAACCATGCCGTTGAGCGGGAGCGGGTCGCGGTGCGGATTCTCAAGCCGCAGGGCCGCGGCATGGCCCACTGCGAGGCGTCCTATGACCTGGATGCGAAGCTCAACTACTTCCACGCCTGGACGTTTGCGCCGGACGGCCGCCAGTTTCAGGCCAAAGATACCGACTTTTCCGACTATGGCGCTTACGACTCGCCGATTCTCCAGATGACAGAGCGGGTCCGCGCTCTCAAGCCGCCGGCCAGCGATCCCGGCGCTGTTGTCGCCTGCGAGATTGAGACCCACCTGCGGACTTATCTGAGCGAGGAGCTGTGGCAAATCCAGGTTTCCATCCCGGTGGTCGAGCAGTCGCTTGAGCTGGCGCTGCCGGCGGGCGGCCACTTTGCCACCTCCTGGCATCAACATGCACCGGTTGAGCCCACGGAGACCGCCGACAATCATCTGCTCTGGGAGGTGAAGGACATGCCGGCGCTCGATCTTGAGAATATTCACGCCACGCGTTCGCCGGCGGCTCTGGATGCGCGCGTCTCCATCCAATGGGGCGACTCGGCGGTCAAGGGCACTGACAACCAGTGGCACGCGATTGGGCAGTGGGCCGGCAACCTTGAGGAGAACCGCAAAGACCCGACCCCGGAGATTACGGCCAAGGCGCAGGAACTGACTGCCGGCGCAGCCGATCTCTACGCCAGGCTGGACCGGATCACCGACTATATCCAGAAGAACATTCGCTATTTTGTGGTGGAGCGGGGCATTGGCGGCTGGCAGCCGCATTACTCCGCCGACATCTACCGCAACCGTTACGGGGACTGCAAAGACAAGACGACGCTGCTGATCGCCATGCTGAAGGCGGTGGGCATTCCGGCCTACTCGCTTTCGGTGGATGTGCGGCGGGGCTTTGTGGACCCCACCGCGCCCTCGCGGTTTGGCGACCATATGATTACCGCGATAGAACTGCCCGCAGACAACAACGATCCGCGGCTGCTGGCGCGCGTAAAAGCCCTGAACGGCAAAACGCTGCTGATTTTTGACCCCACCGACGAGGAAACCGCCGTCGGCCTGATCCGGGACGAGTTGCAGGGCGGGTGGGGTTACATCGCGAACGGTGCGGAGAGCCAGGTGCTGCAGATGCCGATACTGCCCCCACAATCTGGCGGGTTGAGCCGCAAGGGCAACTTTACCCTGACCCCGGACGGCGCCATCGCCGGTGATATCACGGAGACCTTCAACGGCAACGACGCCAGCATCGAGCGCTGGTTCCTGAAGGACAACGACACCAAGGAGATCCACGAAAAGCTGGAAAGCGGTCTGAGTTCCGAACTGCCCGGGCTTACGTTCAAGGGGTATGAGTTCCACCAGCCGCCTGAGCTCGACAAGCCGCTGGGCCTCGATCTGCACTTCAGCGCCAGCAACTTTGCCCACCCGGCCGGCCCCCTGCTGCTGCTGCGGCCGCGGGTGTTCGGCTCCCACGCCCGCCTGGTGAACGACGTGATGGATGGCAAGCCCCGCGCTTACGCAATCGAGATTGGCCACCCTGGCGACTGGCACGACAGCTTCGACATCGCGATCCCAGCCGGTTATGTGGTGGATGAGACACCCGACCCGGTGGACCTTGACACCGACTTTGCCAGCTATCACTCATCCGTCTCGGCCAAGGGCAACACGCTGCACTATGAGCGCGAATACGTGGTGAAGCAGGTGGAGGTGCCGGCGGCCAAGGCGTCGTCGTTCCGCGATTTTGAGACTGCCATTTTGACCGACGAAAAGGGGACGGCGGTGCTGAAGAAGCAATGACAGCGCAGATGACAGGTGACAGATTACAGTTTGCAGGGGACAGCGGACAGCTTGCAGTTGACAGCGAACGGCCTACAGCTCGCAACTGACAGTTAACAGCGAACAGAATTCAGCTCTCAAGGCTAACAGCCGATTGGGCGCGATCTTACGAGGAACGGAGGCTTCTGCATCCCTCGGGCATCTTGTTCATCCAACCGAATATGGGCCATCCTTTATTCTCGACCTTCCAGCTTCGATCGCTTTCATTCGCCAACCGGATCGGCGTATCGCCGATGTGCCAGTACTCCTCTGAAGATGGCTTTGCCAGCGACTGGCACCTTGTCCACCTGGGTGCGCGTGCGCAGGGCGGCCCAGGACTGCTGATTGTGGAGGCGTCGGCGGTGCTGCCGGAGGGGCGCATCTCCATTGGCGACCTCGGCATCTGGAAGGATGAGCACATCCCAAACCTGGCGCGCATTGCCGATTTTGTTCACTCCCAGGGGGTCCGCGCGGGTATCCAGCTTGCGCACGCGGGCCGCAAGGGCAGCATGACCGTGCCATTTTTCGGCGAGCGGCTGCTTACCCCCGAGGAGGGCGCGTGGCCGCCGGTGGCTCCCAGCGCGATTGCTTTTTCGCCCTCCTACGCATTGCCCGAGGCCCTCGACCAGCAGGGCATTGACGCGGTGATCGAGGCTTTCCGGCGCGCCGCGCGCCGGGCCCTGGCCGCCGGGTTCGACTTTGTTGAGATCCATGCCGCCCACGGCTACCTCTTCCATGAGTTCCTCTCGCCGCTGGCCAACCAGCGTACGGACGCTTACGGCGGGAGTTTTGAAAACCGCACGCGCCTTGTTTTGCAGGTTGTGGACGTGGTCCGCGCCGAGTGGCCTGAGCACCTGCCGTTGTTTGTCCGCATCTCTGCGACGGATTGGGTGGAAGGCGGCTGGAGCATCGATGAATCGGTGGCGCTGGCCCGGTTGTTCCGGGACCATGGTGTAGACCTGGTGGACGCCTCGTCTGGCGGGCAAACTCCGGCAGCCAAAATTCCCGTGGGGCCCGGCTTCCAGGTTCCCTTCGCAGCACGCATTCGCAGTGAGGCGGGCATTCCAACCGCGGCCGTAGGCCTGATCACCGACCCGGCGCAGGCCAACGCCATTGTTGAACAAGGCGAAGCGGACCTGGTGCTGCTGGCGCGCGAACTGCTGCGCGACCCGTACTGGCCTGTCCATGCGGCCGCCGCTCTGGAGGAGCCGGCAAGCTGGCCGCCCCAGTATCTGCGGTCTGCGCCTCATCGCTCCCCGGCGCGGGCGCCCGTGAGCCGGCCCTGAGCTTGCCGCCGCTCGCATGGGAGATGTGGAAAAATGGGCCCCAATGACAGTTTTCTGTCCGATTTGCCCATAATCCGGCAACAGAACGCCAGTTTTTGCTTCACAAGCGTTGCATTTTGTGGCCTATACTGCTGGAAGAGTGAGGCTTCCACCCTCTTCCCGGTGTCCTCCGAGTCAAATCTATGGCCATGCAACTCGCCCGGAAGACCGCTCCCGAGTCGCCTTCGATCCCCGATCGCCTCTACTTCAAGATCGGCGATGTGGCGCGCATCTGCGAGCTTGAAACCTATGTGTTGCGGTTTTGGGAGTCGCAGTTTCCCCAGCTTAAGCCGAATAAGAGCGGCACTGGCCAGCGGCTCTACCGCCGCCGCGACGTGGAACTGGTGTTGCAGATCAAGCGCTTGGTGCACGACGAGGGCTATACCATCATTGGCGCTCGCCAGGCCATCGAGCAGGGCAAGCGGCGCCGCGAACCGCAGCCCAGCCTTCCGCTGATAAGCAGTGAGAACGGTAAGCGTCTTGACGCAGTGGCTGCCGCCATTGGCCACGCCCGCGCCGAGTTGCGGGAGATTGCCAGCCTGCTGGCCGCACCCATGCCTCAAACCCCGCGCCGCCGTTCGCGGTTGGCCACCGTACCCTCGCCGAATGGCTCCCTGTTTCCCGGTTAGCTGGCGCACGATCAGGGCAGGCGAATGCCGTGGCGGGTTACAGGAAGTAAAACAATCCAAATAGAGAAAAAAGCTCCACAGCCGTCGCTTTTGCGGCCGTGGAGCTTTTTGATGGGCGTTCTTACTGCTCCGTATAGACGGCGGTGGTTGACTGCCAGGTCCCCTCGATCTCAGAGTAGAGCGTTGCGTAGACCGGGGCTCCGTTGGCGGGCAGGGTTGGCGCAACCGCCGACGTGGCAAATGTGCCGCCCGAGTTATAGAGGTTCTTGAGCCCCGGCGCCGTGCCGAGATAAAGAATGTACTCTGTGACTCCGGCGCCGGTGGACCAGGTGAAGTTGACGTTGTTGGTGCCCAGAACGGTCGCGGCTCCGGGAGCGGGGCTGGTGAGGACGGCGGGCGATGGCGCGCCGGACTCGGTGAAGGTGTAGTCGTTCTGCTGCCATACCCCGCCCAGCTCAGAGTAGAGCGTGACGTACACGGTCACTCCGCCTGCGGGTATGGAGGGAACAGCGGCCGACGTGGCAAAGGTTCCACCGGAGTTGTAGAGGTTTTTGGAGCCCGGCCCAGTGGTTCCCAGCCACAACTGGTACTCCGTGACGCCGGTGCCCACCGTCCACTGGAAGCTGACGCTTGTGGTCCCGAGCGGCGTGAGCGTACCAGGAGTTGGCGTGGTCAGCACTGCCGGCGCGGGTACCCCGGTCTCCGTGTATTCGTAGTCCTCGGCCTGCCAGGCTCCGTCAATCTCAGAGTAGAGGGTTGCGTACACGGTCAGGCCGGCATCCGGAATCGCCGGCACGGTGGCAGAAGTCGAATAGGTGCCACCGGAGTTGTAGAGGTTTTTCGAACCGGGGCCGGTTGTCCCCAGCCACAGTTGATATTCCGTTGGTCCCGAGCCGGTGGTCCACTGGAACTTGACATTGGAGGTCCCCAGCACCGTTGCGGTACCCGGCGTTGGAGAGGTGAGCAGAGCTGGCGAAGCGGTGCCGCTTTCGGTATAGACGTAGCTGTTTAAAGACCAGGCCCCCGCGATCTCTGTGTAAAGCGTCGCGTAGATGTTGACGCCATCTTCCGGCAGGCCGGTGACTTTCTCACTGGTGGCAAAGGTCCCGCCTGAGTTGTAGAGGTTCTTTGACCCCGGGCCCGTGGTTCCCAGCCAAAGCTGATACTCGGTGGCGCCGCTGCCTTTGGTCCAGGTAAAGGTCTCGCCGGCTCCCAAAACCGTTCCGGGGGCGGGAAACACAAGCTGCGCACCTTCAGTCCCGTCAGCCGCTGCCGCGCCCTGAATGGGAATGCTTTGCGTGCCGATTTTGTTGAGGTTGTTGTCAGTCAGATTGAGGTCGCCGAAGATGGTTCCTGCCTGCAAGGGGGTGTAGCTGACGGCAAGTTCGCACGAGGCGCCAGCGTTCAGCAAGGCCGGCGTGGTGGTGACGATGGGGCAGGTCCCGGTGGCCTGGTTGTCGAGGGTGAAGTTCGCCGCGAGGTAGCCGGCGTCCACAATGCCGGGATTGCTGGCGGGTGCGGTGGCTTCAAACGTGAGCGGCGCATTGCCGATGTTGGCAACGGTGGTTGCAATGGGGCTTGTGGCGCTGACCGTGCCCACGGCTGTGTAGGGCAAGGTGATGAACGCGAAGTACTGCGGCGGATCGGCGAGGTCTTCCTCATAAACCAGGTCTACATTTCCGTCGCCGACATACAGGTTGCCGCTGCCGTCCACTGCAACGCCGGTGGGATATCCAGTGGCTGCTCCGAAGACCTGGCTGGTTGCCCAACTGCCTCCCACCGGGGATTGCTTCAGTATCCTCTGGTTGGCGCCGTCGGCAATGTACAGGTTGCCCAACCCATCCACGGCGAGCTGGAAGACGAGTTGTGCTCCTGAAGAAGGGAGGACGGACGAACTATAGCCACCCGCAGAGGGCGTGAGCTCAACGACCTGGCCCATATTCGAATTCGCAATGAAGACATTGCCGCTGCCGTCCACCGCGATGCCGTAAGACAGGGAGATGCCCAGTGCCGAGGTGGGCAGTACGACTTCGTTGTATCCGCCTCCCGGCTGCGGGGCCTCCTTGAGGAACGCACCCGAGGTTTCGCAGGCCACATACACGTTGTCGCTGCCGTCAACGGCGATTCCATGCGGGTTGCAGGGAACGCCGGCGGGCGAGGGGGTATCGACGACTGTTTCGTTGTAGACGCCGACAGTCTGGGTGGGCGTCTCCATCAGCACGCGGTTGTTGGTGTCGTCGGCAATATAGATGCTGCCGGCGCCGTCGACCGCAACCTGGGTGGGATAGTTCAGAGGACTGGTGTTCACAACGTATTGCGTGTAGGGATTGCCCGCGCCATTGGGTACGAGCAGCACCACCCGGTTGTTTGCAGAGTCTGCCACATAAAGGTTCCCGGCCCCGTCCACTGCGATTCCCGCGCCCGTTCCAAGGGACAGGCCGCTTGTGGCGCCGGGTCCCGAGGGATATTGAAAGGACTGAGAAAAGCTGGGAGGGACAAAGTTGACCTGGGGTCCAAGGCCGTTGCCAATCAACGGCGCAGTGGCAATCACATTGCCCGCAGCGTCGGCGATCTCCGCTGCACCATACCGGGCGCCGGGGCGCGAAGGCGTAAAGGCAACACCTACCGAGCACGTTTGGCCCTGGCCATAGCTGACAGTCGGGTTGCAATCGCCCGTTCCGGTGTTGGTAAAGTCCAGCCCCGGCGCGCCCTGTGTGACTGCTGCCGCGCCGCCCAGAACTCCGCCCGAGTCAAAGGTAAACACCGCTGCGGCTTGTCCGCTGGCCGCCGTCCCAACCGGCAGGGTTCCAAAGTTGAATGCCGACGTGGAGATCTCCAGCGCTGCCGAACTCTCGTCGGTGAGGAAGAAATCCCCGCTGGGGTCCATGGCAATGCCGATGGGATGGATTTTGTTGTTAATGTAGACATCTTCCTGTCCGCCGCCTGCAAACGCCTCAATGATCAGGCCGTCGGAGGAGGCAATGTAGCCATTGCCGCTCGCATCCACTGCAATGGACCAGGGCAGGGCGACCGAGGCAAACTGCGACTGGATATAGCCACCGGCGCCGTTGGGTTTGTCGATGAGCACCTGGTTGTTGTTCACGTCGGCAATGTACACATTCCCAACGGCATCCACGGTGACGCCAATCGGATTGAATCCCACGCCGCCGACTGCCGCCGCATTGGTGATAACGCTCTGCACATAATTGCCGGCGTTGAGCGTTTCCTTCAGCACCTGGCTATTGGCGTAGTCAGAGATGTAGATGTTGCCCGCGGCATCCACAGCGAGCCATAGCGGGTTGAACTTGGGGTTACCCGTCGATGCCGGAGTAAGGATGGTGCTCTGGACGTAGTTTCCCGCAAGGAGCGTCTCTTTGTACACATTGGCGCCGTCTGCAATGTAGACATTGCCGGCTGCATCGACGGCCACACCTTGGGCAAAGGAAATTCCGGTTCCGATGAAGGTCTGGGTGTAGGCGCCGCCTGATAGCGTCTCCTTCACAATGGCGCCCTGTATCCTGTTGGCAAAGTCGTCCTGCGCGATGTAGAGATTCCCGCTGGCATCGATCGCAACCTGCTGGGGAGAGTCCAAACTGCCAAACTGCGTCTCAAACCAGCTGAAGTGGGCTTTCTGGGCCGATGCCATCGACGCGAAAAGGACCATTGCGATTCCGAGAACGGTCTGGGTGCGTTTAATGCTCGTGGGCACGTGGATGCGGCTCGGCGCTGCGACGCGGCTCGGCGCTAAGAAACCGCGGAGCGAGCGCATACCGGGCGCAAGACGAGCAACTGCGACTGTAGCCAAGCACGAAAGCATCATGGAACCGGGGACAAGCAACTCCAGATTGGGCATCTCGAGGACTCCTTGCGATGAGCGCATAGAAATTGGAAGGTCATTCGGGGAACGACCAGGGGAAGCTGACAGCCATGCCGAGGCGGGGATGGTCGCTCGGCGGGGAAGAATGCAAATTTGTGAATCGCCGTCAGACTGCGGGAGGGATCGGCTGAACCCAAGTCTGACACAGAGTGGCGCTGGAGTCCCGAAGAAATGCTCAATCGTTCTCAATATTTCTCAAGATAGGGGTCAAGGCACTGAAAATGAACGAGCAGGGGGAAGATTGAGTGGCATGGCCCGAGGCGCAACTCGATGCAGGCGGCTTTGCAGCTTGTGGCGGAGAAAGCAAAAAGGCCCTTTGGCGCAATTCACCAAAAGGGCCTTCGAACGCATTTTTCCAAGCTAAATGGTCGGGACGGGCAGATTCGAACTGCCGACCCCTCGCACCCCAAGCGAGTGCTCTACCAGGCTGAGCCACGTCCCGACACAACGGAGCCGGCCCAGTACGAGCCGGCTTGTGAGGTCTTGATTAGTTTACACCAGCAAGGCCGCCTGCGCTCGCGGCCCGGCTATCTTCCTGATGGAAAACCCGATGCGGCGCGGCGAAAACTGGCTGCCGGATGGCCGGAATGGGTCGTTCATTCTATCGCCAGCCCGAGCGTGAGCGGCAGGCTGGGCGGACCTTGAGACGAAAGATCCCTTAGTGCGAGGGCGGAACGAACTCCGTGGGCAGGGCAGAGCCGGCGCCAAAGAAGAAGTCTTCCATCTGTTCCACCAGGAACTGCTGGGCCTGGGGTGTCCAGGGCTGGAGGCGGTACTCGTTGAGCAGCATTTTTTGCCGCTCGACCCACTCGCCCCATGCTGCCTTTGAGACGTTCTTGAAGATCTTCTGGCCAAACTCCGAGTCGAAGGGCGGCTCTTCGAGGCCCTCCATCTCCTTTTTGTTGCGAACGCAAAAAACCATATGTGCCATCGTGCTTCTCCCAAAGCTATTGTATGGGATTTGAAGCCCGGCTTGTGTTCGCCGCGCCACGGGCATCTATTCTGTTCTGTATGTGCGGCCGATTTGCCAGAAGATCGACCCAGCAGGTGCTGGCTGACTGGTTTGGCGTGGACCTGGAGGAGATGCCGTGGTTCGTGCCCAGCTTTAATGTTGCCCCGCAGAGCACGCAGCCCGTGGTCAGGCTGAACCGCGACAGCGGTTCGCGCGAGTTCAGCCTGCTGCGTTGGGGGCTTGTTCCGTTCTGGGCAAAGGACCCCAGGTTTGGCTACTCCACCATCAACGCGCGGGCGGAAGAGGTGGCGCAGAAGCCGGCATACCGCGAAGCGCTGAAGAAGCGCCGCTGCCTGGTGCCGGCAGACGCTTTTTATGAGTGGCAGCGGCTGGACAAGAAGACCAGCCACCCTTTCGCCTTTGCGATGAACTCTGGCGAGCCATGGGCCATGGCCGGCCTGTGGGAACGCTGGCAGGCAAAGGAGGGGCCGGCGCTTGAAACCTTCACCATCCTGACCACCGACCCCAACGAGTTGATGGCGCCCGTGCACAACCGCATGCCGGTGATCCTGGAAGCGCGCGACTATGACCGCTGGCTGGAGCCGGGCGACCCGACGCGGCCGCCAGTGGATTTGCTGCGGCCCTATCCGGCGGAAAAGATGCACGCCTGGCCGGTGAGCGAGCGGGTGGGCAACGTGCGCAACAACGATGCGCTACTGCTGGAACCGGCGCAGCCTGAGGCGGAGCCAGCCCCGGACAGGCTCTTCTAAGCGCCCGTTACTCCCTGGCTACATCGCGTACCGGCTCTGAATTTGTGCTTGACAAGTCCTGTGGCCGGAGCCTTCCATGGTCGCAAGCAGCCGAGCCGCATTTCTACGTGGAGCAATTGGATAGCGCCGCAATGCGCAGGCTGCGCAATTGCCCCGACCTCATTTCGTATACCGGTCGCAGAATCGAAAGGAGCATTCATGTCCGAAACAAAGCCGTCCGCCTTCTCAGATAACGCGGCCGCCGCCCTTGCTTACATCACCTTTGTCCCTGCCCTGGTTTTTCTGTTTCTTCCGCCGTATAGCGCGAGGCCCTTCGTGCGTTTCCACGCGTGGCAGTCGATCATCCTGTCAGTCGTGGCCTTTGTTCTGAGCGCCATTTTGAGCTTTGGCGCGGCCCCGCTGATGCTGATGGGCGCGGCGCTGTTTATGACGCTGACCTGGATTGTGTGGGCTGTCTGGTTTGGCAACTGGATTATGTGTGCTGTCTGCGCCCTCAACGGCAAGCGCTTCAAGATTCCTTTGCTGGGCATGCTCGCCGATAAGTGGGCCTGAGGCAGCTTCCCAATTGCTGTAGACCGAAGCAATTGGCCCAAAGTGGCCCCAGGGGTCCCCAGCGACAGGTCTTCGTCGCTGGGGTGGTCTCCAGGGGTCCCCAGCGACAGGTCTTCGTCGCTGGGGTGGAAGTGAGAGCTACATGCCGGATGCCGAAAGGGCCACACAAATTGGGAAACGGCGCTGAAGACCAGCTCCGGAAGCGAGAGATCATGCGGCAGGCAGGCATTTTTTTACCCAGGAGGAGGATTTCTGGAACCGGGTTTGAAGGAAATACCCCCTTGCGGCCGTTAAGTCACTGAGAGGCGGAGAGGTGGTGCACTAAATCCCGCTTGACATTTCCTTCAATCCGGGGTTTTCTGGACTCGTCCCAGCTTTTCTTCCGTGCTTCTCTTCCTCACGGCTTTATCGCTCTGTTATCCTTCGCGCCAGCAAGAAGCGTCTTCCTCAGAAGTTCAGCCTCTACCTCACAAGGAGCTACCGTGCCAGAAGAAATTCCTCCAACAGGTCTTAGCGACTCAGCCGCTTCCGGCCTCGCTTATCTCACCTTCATCCCGGCGATTATTTTTCTGGTGATGGCGCCCTACAACCAGAAGCCAGTCATCCGCTTCCACAGCTGGCAATCGATCTTTTTGTGCGGTGTCGCGGTGGTGGTCTGGGTCATCCAGATGGTGCTGATCTTCGTCCCGATTATTGGCTGGCTCATCTCACTGGTGCTCAGCATCGGGCTGCTGATCGTCTGGATTATCTGCATCGTGAACGCCTTCCAGGGCAAGGCTTTCAAACTGCCGGTGATCGGCGATCTGGCGCAGAAACAGGCGGGCGGCACAGGCTTTTAGCTGGCATTGGCGCTGAGTTGTCCAGCCACTCAGCGCCGCCTGCTCTTTTTGCTCTTCTTGTTGCGCGCCCTGAACGAGCGCACGGGCGCGTCGGTTCCCTTTTTCTTTTTCGCTTTGGGTGGAGTTTTCGGCGGCTTTTTGCCGGTCAGTTGCAGTCCCTCCTCAACAATGGAGAACTGCAGCCGGCGCTCCTGCGCCAGAATCCGGTCAAGGACCACCTGCACGCGGTCCCCAGCGCGGAAGCGGCGTCCCGTTCGGTCGCCGACGATCTCGTGCGTGTTTTCCCGCCAGGTGTAGCGGTCGTCGCGCAGGGAGTCGATGGGGACCAGGCCCTCGACGAACAGGTCGGTAAGCTCGACGAAAAGCCCGAATTTGGCGGGGTTGAGCACCAGCGCGGCAAACTCCTCGCCGACGCGGTCCTGCATGAAGCGGACCTTCTTCCACTCCACCAGCTCGCGCTCGGCCTCGGCGGCGCGGCGTTCGGTGAGGCTGGTCTCCTCGGCAATCTGCGCCAGCTCCGCCTCGGGAATCGGCGGCTCAATAGCGCCGGGCGCTCCTGATGAAAGCCTGGGCGGGCGGGTTAGCTTCAGTGCGCCCCAGCTCCCTTCGTTCACATGCGTCCAGGGCGAGCTGTGCCGCCCCTGCGCAACCTCGCCGATGCCGCTCACGCCGCCTTCGAGCAGAGCCTTGGTGATGCGATGCACAATCAGGTCAGGATAGCGGCGAATGGGCGAGGTGAAGTGTGTGTAGCTGGGTGCGGCCAGCGCAAAGTGACCTTCATTCACCTCGGAGTATTTTGCCTGGCGCAGCGAGCGCAGCATCAGATAGCTGAGGATCCGCTCCTCGGGCTTGCCTTCGATTTTTGCCGCCAGCTTTTGATACATCTTCGGGGTAACGGGAATGTCTTCAGGCACCTCGTAGGTGCGGGCGTTGCGGCCAGTGCCGTAGGAATCGCGCCGGTCGCCGCGGGTCTGCACCTTTTTTACCGGTAGCGCCCCAAGGCCCAGGGAGTAGCCAAAGGCGGCTGCCAGCTCCTCAAACTGCACCACGCGCCGCGCCTCCGGCTTCTCGTGGATGCGGTAGATCGAAGGCACGCCCAGGTCCTCAATCCATGTGGCCACGCACTCGTTGGCCGCCAGCATAAACTCCTCGATGAGCCGGTTGGCCCAGGTGCGTTCGCTCTTGGTCACGCCGCGCATCTGGCCGTTCTCGTCGAACTCGATCACCGGCTCGGGCAGGTCGAAGTCGATGCTGCCGCGTTCTTCGCGCCGCTTGTTCATCAGGCCGGCCAGGAAGCGCATCCGCTCAAAGCCGGGCACCAGCGGGGCATAGCGCGCACGGGTTTCGGTGTCGCCTTCCAGGATGGCGTGGACCTCGGTGTAGGTCATGCGGGCCGCCGAGCGGATGACGCCCTCGACGATTTCGTAGCTCTCGATGCGGCCTTCGGCGTCGAGCTGGATGATGCAGCTCAGCACCAGGCGGTCTTCGCCCGGCTTCAGGCTGCAGATCCCGGTTGAAAGCTCCTGCGGCAGCATGGGAATGGCGCGGTCGGGGAAATAAACACTGGTTCCGCGCAGCCGCGCCTCCAGGTCGAGGTCGGTGCCCGGCCGCACGTACTGAGAGACGTCGGCAATGTGCACCTGCAACTCGTAGCCGCCGGGTGTCTCCGTGACCAGCACCGCGTCGTCAAAGTCCTTGGCCGTTTCGCCGTCGATGGTGACGATGGGCAGATCGCGGAAGTCCTCG
>Ga0302319_10017946_pt1 | contig 12932 bp, 10 predicted proteins | sample Bog_T0_2_FD_203319 | JGI IMG/M metagenome (GOLD analysis project Ga0302319, IMG submission 203319) | Peat permafrost microbial communities from Stordalen Mire near Abisko, Sweden - Bog_T0_2 | ecosystem: Environmental > Terrestrial > Soil > Wetlands > Peat | place: Sweden: Abisko, Stordalen Mire...
GGCATCGGACGGCGAGAGCGATGAGCTTCTCTCATGCCGCGAAAGTAACCGAACTGGCGATTACGGCTCAGAACGTCGCGGTGCGGCGCGGGAATCTCGCGGTGAAAGCATAAGGGCCGACCCGCTCAGGTCGCGATCGCTCAGCGCGCCGGAACGGACGCGTACTTGCCGGACTTGGCGTAGAGAAAGTCGCCGCCCTGGCCGGGGTCGTTCGGGTCCTTGAGGATGTAGTAGAGCATGGTGACCGGGCCGAAGCACTGGCGGTAGATGAGGCCGGAGCCCGCGCCATTGCCCGGCTGCACCACATTCACGCTCAGGTTGAAATAGGCGGGCGGATTGTCCACCCGCACCATGTCGTTGCGGATCTGGCTGGTGATCTCGTGCAGGCCCCCGCCGGAAAAAGTCGCGGTGCCGTCGTTCCCCACGCCGAATTGATAGGCGGGCGGGGAGTCGACGTTGTAAGTGGTATCGATGGCGACCTGCCACCGGCGGGTGATCGGGGCCATCGTCTTTGCTGCGACGACGCGGAGAACAATGGAGCAGGAGTCTTTGGAGCCGGGGCCATAAATGGCGTTGACGAAGTTCTCGCCGGCATCGCCGGTCTCAGCCCCGAAAACCTGGGTGGGCGTGAGTGGGGGCTTGGCCGAGGCGCATCCCGCCGGCAGGGCGAAAAGCGACGCCGGCGGCGGCGTGAGAGAGACTTTGCGAACGTCGGCCACGGTCATCTGGGGTCCGCCGGGCGCTCCAATGGTAGCGCGAATCACCAGCCCGTCTTTCTCGTCGAACCAGGCCTTAAGTCCGCTCCCCTGCGCGGAACCGGAATAGACCCTGGTCGCGATCCCATTCAGCGTCTCCGAGCCGGTCGGCTTCAAATCTCCTTTGGCGATGCTCGCCGAGAGTTCGGCCGTCATGCCGAAAGGACTGCCCCAGTCACCTGAAAAGGTGCCGGCACTGCATGAGGCGGGCGTAGTCCCCGGGTCCCACGACCAGGAGGTCATCGCCTTGAGATCGTAAAGCGTGAGGGTACGAGTGGCCGGTGTACCGTCGGGTTGTGCCGGCATGTTCATTTCCGTAAGGGCCATGGAGCCGTTGCGATACACGGTCATCGTCCCGGCAACGGGACCGGCCAGAGCGGATGTGATGGTGTACGCGGTCGGGGGCGGGGCCTGCGCCGCCACAAGCGAGGCGAGCGCCAGGCTTCCGAGCGTACTCAGGATTCTTGCCGATAGAGTCTTGACGGATGACATTATGAAACTCCTTTACGGTCGGACGTTGGGGTGTCGCTCGCGGCGCATGAAAAGTTCCCGGCGCATCGTCTCGAGCCTACTTCGACGGCGCGGCACAATTCGGATCCGAAATCTCGACCCGGCGATTCTTCGCTCTGCCCGCATCGGTTGCGTTATCCGCGATCGGTTTGGTCTTGCCAAAGCCTTTGGCGGTAAGCCGGTCGACGGCGATTCCGTTCTGCGTGAGCCAGGTGACGATAGCTCTGGCGCGCGCTTCGGACAGCGTCTGGTTGTATGCATCGGTGCCCACGTTGTCCGTGTGTCCCTGGACCTCGATCTTCTGCGTCGGATTCTTCTTCAACAGATCCCGAATCTGCTGCAACACCGGATCGCTGGCTGGCTGAAGAGTTGACTTGTTGAAGTCGAAGAGCACGCCGTAGATTGCCGCGTGGCAGTTGGTCTTCAACTCGCTGCTCATGTCTTTGTTCACGGCGCCGGCGTCGGCTACCCGAATGTCGAAGTTGTCGTTCTTGTGCAGGCTGGCCCAGAGGTTGCGCCCGTTCTTCGTAAAGTGTGCGAAGATGGCCACATCCGAACCCACGCTTTCATTGACGATGGTCCAGCCCGCCGCGGTCAGCGCATCGTGATACGCGACGCGGAAGAGCGAATTCGAGAGTCCGTCCGGCGGGGCGTAGTATGCCTTGATGATGGAACCGGAAGCAACCAGTTCCGGCTCATTAGCGCCTTTGATGGGGACATAGAAAGGCGCGGCATCCGCCGCGCTGCTTCTGAACTTGGAACCCGGCAGGGGCCCAAGCCAGGGAAAATCGCCCGCGGCCGGATCAACTGGTTCCGGAGTTGCGGAGGGAGCCTTGAGCGTGAACTGGAACGGCATGGGAGCAAGCTCAACGATCTCCACGCTGGCGCGTTCCGGTTCGCCGGGGCCGGCGTCGGCCCATGCCTCCACCCCGTCCTTTTGGTAGTGAAGAAACATCTCGATTCCTCCCGCCGACCACTCATGCACCGCGGTCCATCCGTTGGCAAGGAAGGCCGGCTTGATAATGGCCCAAATGGCGTCCCTCGTCATGGCACCCGTGACGATGACGGGAAACTGCCAGTGCTTTCCGCGCACCACCTTGCCGACCCCATCGGCTCCCCGATTTCCCTGCGGGATCTGCAATTCGGCCCAGGGCTCGTAGGTGATGCGGTACGGCTTGCCCACTTTGTTCAGGAAACTAAGCTCGGCCGGGATTGGCTGCTCCTGCGCGGGGGACGGAAGGGCTGTGAAAGCAAGCAACGCGATAACGCATCCGAAGCGCAAAGGGGACGTAACTATCGCAAGCGGCGAGACCGCGAGTTGGCGCATGTAGACCTCGTAATGCCTTGCAGCGTATCACACGATCTCTACTCGCTAAGTTCTCCGTTTTCCCGGCCGGACGGCGTGATAAAACCCGGACTGATGAGCCTGCAAGGCGTTCCCGCCAATATGCCAATCAATACGGAAGCTGCCATTCTCGGTCGAATCATCCAGCTGGATGAAGGGGCGCTCACGCCCGCCGCCGCCCGCTATCTGCTGTCAATGCGGTTACCTTCCGGCGACGAAGACCGTGTCAACGAGCTGTCGGAAAAGGCGCGCGCCGGTTCGCTTACCGAGGCCGACGCCCAGGAACTCGACGGCTACATTCATGTGGGAAGCCTGCTCGCGGTGGTACAGTCCAAAGCCCGGCAGTTGCTCAAACAGCAGGCTCAGTCCAGTCCGGCGCAGTGAGCCACACGCTCATCCGGTATGTTCTTTAGCCCGCGGACGGATCGTTGGGAAAGAACACTTCAGGGTTTCCGGCGCGCCTGGGTTCTCGACCGGCCGCACCCGCTGATATTATGACTTGGGCGGCGGAGATTTCAAGCGCGGCGAGATCGGGCTTTCGGGTTCGGTTCGCCTCTCCGGGGCTACCCCGGGGGAGAGTGTCAGGTTGTCATTTCGTCGCGTGAGCGCCGCTGCGATGGCGAGCAGTTCTGCTCACGCATGGTCGGACTGGTTGAGATTCCCCGCTGCCCATAATCTATGTCCACCGCGGCTGTGATCAGCGCCCTCGCCCGAAGCCTTATGGCGGGAGAGCAAACCCCCGAAGCCGCACTGGCGCGGGCGGAGCGAACTCTGGGGCGACACTGGCGCTGGCTCACGCCCCTGTCGCTCCGTTACGTCGAGGCGCTCCAGGGCCGCACCCGCCCCCGGCATCGCGATGTCGTTCAATTCCTTCTCGAAGACCCGGGATTCCACCGCGCCCGCCTCGTCCATCGCGACAAGCTGTCCGTAGCCGAATGGATAGGGGAACCGCCCCGCATGCAGCCCGTCGGTCCTGCACAGCAGTGGCATCTTCCCGTCATCGAAACGGTCGGGGATCTTGCCGACTGGCTCTCGCTCACCCCGCCGGAACTCGAATGGTTCGCCGATCTGAAAGGACTTTGTTACAAGACCCCTAACCTCAGGCTCCAGCATTATCGCTATCGCATTCTGCGGAAACGTTCCGGCGGCGTTCGGCTGATTGAAAGTCCGAAACCGTATCTGAAGGAACTCCAGCGTCGAATCCTGTCCACGATTCTCGACCGCGTAACGCCCCACCAGTCCGCTCATGGATTCGTCAAAGGACGATCGATTGTGACCTTTGCCAGCCCTCATAGGAACCAGCACATCGTCCTGCGCCTCGACCTGGAAAACTTCTTCCCGGCATTTCCAGCCGCCCGCGCGCAGGCCGCATTTCGTACGCTCGGATATCCGGAGCACGTGGCCGACCGTCTGGGCGGAATCTGTTCCAATGCCGTCCCTTGTTCTGTCTGGAGCAATCGCCCGATGGAAATAGCGGCGGCGGAGTGGCACGAAGCGCGGGTCCTGTACGCCAGACCGCACTTGCCGCAGGGCGCGCCTACCTCCCCGGCGCTCGCAAATCTCACGGCTTTCCGCCTGGATTGCCGCCTCTCCGGTCTGGCTCGGTCGGCCGGAGCCGTTTACACTCGCTATGCGGACGATCTTGCATTCTCAGGAGGTAAGGACTTCAGCCGGGTTGTTGAGCGCTTCGCCGCGCACGCAGCCGCACTTGCTTTGGAAGAAGGCTTCAGCGTTAACCACCACAAGACCCGGATCATGCGCCGTGGTGTATGCCAGAGGCTCGCCGGCCTCGTTGTGAATAAGGAAATCAGTCTTCGGCGGGCCGATCTCGAAACACTGGAGGCCATATTGACCAACTGCGCCCGTCACGGCCCCGAATCGCAGAACCGCCAGGGTCAGCCCAATTTTCGCGCGCATCTCGAAGGAAGAATCGGCTTCGTCGAGATGGTGAATCGCACGAAGGGCCAGCAACTAAGGGCTATTTTCGAAACTATTCGGTTCTGAACTGAATTCGAGCACCATGAAGTCGGTGCCGTCCTGCTTGCCGATGTCGTAAAGAACGCAGATATTCGGATGGTTCAGGCCGGAGACGGTGCGAGCTTCGCGTTCGAAGCGGGCGCGGAGTTCCTCGCGCGCGGAGATGTGCTTCGGCATCACCTTGATGGCGACCGTGCGGCCGAGACGCGTATCGCGGGCTTTGAAGACCTGTCCCATCCCGCCGGCCCCTATGGAGAAGACGATCTCAAACGGGCCTGGTTTTGTGCCGGGAGTGAGTTCCATGAGGGTGGATTGACGATTGTTTCATTCTACTTCAGGGAACCAGGCTGCCATGCCGAAAACCCCTGAATACGGCGCCACGAAGCGGGTAGGCTGGTTATGGAGAGCATTTTGGCGACTGCGGCGGGAGCACAACCACGATAGACTGAATCTGTGGTCTATGAGTGGAACGCGGGAAAAGCCACGGCCAACATCCGTAAGCACGGAATATCTTTCGAAGAGGCCCCGGCCGTATTTTTCGACCCGATGGCCTGAACTTTTCCGGATCCGTATCATTCAGGGACGGAAGAAAGAGAGATATCGATCGGACACTCGATGCGCCATCGAATGCTGCTCGTGTCGCATTGCGGGCGAGGAGACCGTGTACGAATCATCAGCGCGCGAAAAGTGACGAAAAAGGAGCAGATTCAGTATGAAAAAGGCATCCAATAGAATTCCGAGTGACGATCTGCGGCCTGAGTACGATCTCTCCGCACTCAAGGGGGGATTCCGCGGGAAATACTATCGCGAGGCCATCGCGGGGACGAACCTGATGCTCATCGAACCGACCCTGCGGATGTTTTCAAGGACGCCGAGTTGGTGAACAGGGCGCTGCGCTTGCTTGTCGATGTCGCGGGGACGGCAGCCCGTCCTGCCGGGCGGCAATCTGCGGCGCCTTCCGCTGGTCCAGTCAAGCCCACGCGCCAACGCGGCTGAAGCGGCGTTTCACCGGCCAGTCGTGGCCAGATGCTCAAACAAGACGGCTTCGGATTACGGATTTCTTTGGGACACTTGAGCGCAATCGACTAACGCGTTGGGCTCGGGTGTCAGTCAGTTTACCCACCTCCCCCACCGGCGGTCTCGTGACCTCGACGGATTTCCGCCAGCTACAATGACCTTCTGATGGAACCTGTTCCAGCCGCGGCCCCGAAATCGGTGAGAACATTTCCGGATTATTTCCACTTCCAGATGGCGTGGCGGCGGTATCAGGCCCGAATACTCGACCGACTTCCCGAATACGTTGGCGATCGCCGCGTCCATTTGGTCGCAGCGCCAGGGTCGGGCAAGACGATACTTGGGCTGGAAATCATTCGCAGGATAGCTGAACCGACTCTGGTTCTGGCTCCCACTATCACCATCAGGGATCAGTGGGTCGATCGCCTCACCGCATCCTTTCTTGTGGACCGGGCTCCGGCGCTTGACTGGGTATCCGTCGATCTGAGGAACCCCGCGATCCTTACCATCACGACCTATCAGGCCTTGCATTCGTTATGCGGGCCGACCAACCAGGAACTTGAAGCAGTCGACGAAAACGAGGAAGCCTCTACTGAATCAACGGACCTAAAGGGAGAGAACAGCAGTGGTCCGCTCGCATGGCAGTTTCCCGAGGTCATTCGCCGCGCGGGCTTCCGAACGCTTGTCGTCGATGAAGCACACCACCTCCGCTCCGAGTGGTGGAAGACTTTGACATTCCTGGCAGATCGCCTGGATCGCCCTACCATCGTGGCTCTTACCGCCACGCCACCGTACGATGTCATGGCATTCGAGTGGCAGCGATACGAGGAGTTGTGCGGACCTGTGGACGCCGAGGTATCGGTACCCGAGTTGGTGCGAGAGGGCGATCTGTGTCCACATCAGGATTATGTATATCTGAGTCTTCCAGGAGAGGAGGAACTCAAGGTCTTTACCGGGTTCCGGGAAGGAGTCGAGTTGTTCGTCGCACGACTGGTCGCCGACAAGGCCTTTGCCGAAGCTGTGAACTCACATCCATGGATCATCTCGCCGAGCGACAATCTGGCAGCGTTGCTCGATGACCCTGAATACCTTTCGAGCATGGTAATTTTTCTGAATTCAGCGGGATCCCGAGTGCCTCGCCCGGTTGTCGAGGCACTCGGTCTGCCGCTGAAACGAATTCCAGGCTTAAACCTTGAATGGCTGGAGATCCTCCTCACGCATGTTTTGTATTCGGATGCCCAGAACTTTTCGGCCTATGATCAGACCCTCAAATCGATTCGCCATGATCTGCTCCAGCTACGCGCCATTGAGCGACGACGAGTAAAACTCCAGTCCCCTGCGGACAGCCTGAGGCTGTTGACCAGGTCCGTCACAAAACTTACGTCCATTTCGGAAATCGTCAAACTTGAAGCGGCCGCACTGAAAGATAACCTGCGCTGTGTTGTTCTGACCGACTTCATTCGCAAATCTGAGCTCCCGCAATCCGCCGACGAGCCTTCCTCATTCGAAGATATCGGGGTCGTGCCAATTTTCGAAACCCTTCGAAGGGCCAACGTCCTTGGGGTTCGCATCGGAGTTCTGAGTGGTTCGCTCGTCGTAATACCAGCGACTGCCGTGGCGTCAATTCAGGACGCCGCGCGAAAGATGGGCGTGCACCCGGACGACTTGATTCTATCGGCGACTTCCCATGATCCGGAATATCGAGTCGTCCGCCTCAGAGGCGAATACTATCAGGGCAGCGTGCGACTGATTACATCAATTTTCGAGGCGGGAGCCATCACGGTTTTGGTTGGCACCAAATCACTCCTGGGTGAAGGATGGGATGCCCCTTGCATCAACACATTGGTATTGGCGAGTTTCGTCGGCTCCTACGTGCTTTCCAATCAGATGAGAGGCCGATCTATTCGAGTCGATCCCGGACATCCTGACAAGACGGCAAACATTTGGCATGTCGTCTGCGTTGAACCTGGCGCCTTCGGTCCGGGTGAAGATTACGAATTGCTGGCGAGGCGCTGCGCCACTTTCGTCGGCGTTAGCGCGACCGCCCCCATAATCGAAAACGGCACGGATCGTCTCGACATCGGCCGGCCGCCATTCGACAAGGCACGGATTGAAGCTTGCAATGTGCAAACGTGTGCACGAGCCCTGGGCCGGCGAGGACTGAGTTTGCAGTGGAAGGCTGCATTGGACGCGGGTGCGGTCAAGAAGATGGTGGATGGACTCGAGGCCTCGGACGGCTCCCTGCCTCGTGGTTTTGTCGTCAGCAACACAATCGCGGCGCTTGTTGTGGAGGCGATATTCGTTTTTTCTGGCGTTCTCGGCGAATTGATGCGATTACTGGGTCGGGCCCGACTACCCACCGGGCAAGATGGACTATGGCTGATCGTGAGTTTGCTGAGTATTGCGGCTATCGTGAGCCTGCCCTGGGCCGGTGCGGCTGTATGGCGTTGGATTCGACATAGTACCCCGGAGCGAAGTATTAAGCACATTGGGGAGGCGGTGCTCGAATCGCTGCAATATGCTGGTGAAATCGGCAGGCGGGCGGGTGATTTCAGGGTTTATGCCGACCGACGTGACGACGGATCAGTGTTCTGCTGGATCGCTGGCGGCACGGGGCGCGAGCAAAACATATTTCTGGAGGCGATGCGACAAATACTCCGCCCAGTCGAAAGTCCCCGCTTCATTTTGGCTCGCCATCGATTGTGGCGCTGGTTTCGTGAAGACTATTTCTCTGTCCCGGAAGCCCTTGCCCGGAAGAAGGAATTCGCGCAGTTTTTCGCGAAGCAGTGGCGGAGACGCGTGGGACCCGTTCAGTTGGTATTCACCCGGACGCAGGAGGGCCGCATCCTCTTACTCCGCGCGCGCGGCCACTCGCTTGCTGCCTCGTTTCAAAAACGCGCTGAAAGGATCAGTTGCTGGAAATAGAGCACATTCCATAATTGTGAGGCAAAACGCAAATAGGGCTATGCCGCAACTTCAACGAAATCGATCTGACGTTCGGTTCGGGTCTCGGCTCGCCCACCACCCGCATCACCTCCAAGTGCGCGGATAGTGCGTCCTGGAAGTTACGCCGGGTCTCTTCTTTGGTGTCGCCGACGGTAGCGCACCGCAACATCCTGTGAATGGGCGCAATAACCGGTGCCCGTTTGCTCACTAATGACGGAATAGCGTCTCTCGGCCATTTCATCCCCCCCAAAAAAAACCTACTTCACACTCGGGCTATCATCCGCCTTCAAATCCCCCGCCGCATACTGCACTCCCGCCAGAATATGCTCCAGCATCGGCTTCATCGCATAGATACTCTCGTCGTGCCCGTGGGCTTCATAAAACACACGGCCCTTCCCCTCGCGGCGTATCCAGCTCAAACCGTAATCGTGGTCGGCGCGCGGGTTGGCTTCCTGCGCCTTGTCCGCGTCGCTCATCTTCGCGTAATCGATGCTCGTGAGCACATGCACGTTCCTGCGCGACCAACTGCTGTTGATGCTCATCGTGTACGTTTCGTCGTGAATCACGAATTCCTTGCCATGGAACATATCCGTCAGCGGACTCTTCGGGTCGTCGATCTTCACCGTGATCTCCTGCGGGAAGAGCCAGTGGAACTTGAAGAAGCCCGCGATCAGGTTGTTGAACTCGGGCCACGTGCCCTTCTGATCGTCGGGACCCTGCGCCACTCCCGCCGCTCCGCTCCCGGCGGCCGATGCCGGAATCACCGTCGGGAACCGCGCCAGGAAATCCACCATGCCGACTTTACCTGTCTTACCCGGATCCAGCCCGCCGTACCAGGCGTCGGCCAACGTGGTCAACTCCGCACTGGTCACCTTCTGGTCGTGATTCCTGTCGCCCGCGGCGATCAGCACTCCGGCGAGTTGTTCGCCAAATCCGCCGAGTCCGGCGTCCGCCGCCGCACCCGGCGCCGGAACCGCTGCGTGATAGGAGTCGGACGCGGCGTGGATCCCGGCCAGTCCTTTGCCGCCCCTCACGAACGCGAGCAGCGCCGCTTTACGCGCCGCGGTGGCGCGGGCATTGTTCGGTTCGTCCAGAAAATCCCCGGTGGTGCTGTCGAGGAATAGAACGTCATACTGCCTCAGATTCGCCGTGTTGATGTCCGCGGCATCGTAAGTAATGGTGGTCGCCCATACGCCGGTCTTTGTGCCCAGCGCCTCGATGGTTTTCGCGGCCAGCGGAATCGACGAGTGCACAAAGCCGCCCGCCTTGCAAAGCACCAGCACCTTGCGGGGCTTCACCGGTAATGCCGGCACCGAATCGGGGAGTGCGGCCATCATCTTCGCCACGTCTTCCGGTCGCGGCGTCCGGTTCTGCGCGGCGCCCCGGCCACCCGGGTTCATCAACTGCGCGAGCGTCGCATTCACGGCGGTCGCCAGCTGTGCCTGTGTCACCGATCCTGTCTTCCGGGTGTCGGCGGCGTCGAACCATTTCGAGAGGGCGCCTGTCAATTCATCGTGTGTGAGTTGGCCGTCTTTATTGGCGTCGGCCACGGCAAACACGATCTGGCCGAGAATGCCGGCAGTGCCGCCCCCGCTTGCCCCGGCACGTCCCGCCGGAGCAGCCGGCGCCTGTGCTTTCACAAGCGCAATGGTGCCGGAAGTCAGCGCTGCCGCTGACACACAAATGAGGACCGAAGTTTTCCATGTCATACGATCTACTCCCCTTTGCCAATACCGATGGTGATGTGGTCTTCGATCTTAGCCACGCCGGGAGCCGCCCACGCCGCGTTCATCGCTTCGTCGTATTCCAGTCGTGAGCGGGCAGCGCCACGCAAAACGGCAACCCCGTGGGTGACGGTCACCTTGATGTGATTGCTGTCGACAAGAGCGTTTCGCTTCAGCGCCGCTTCAATGTTGGCTTTGGCGTCGTCGTGCAGCACGGAGGGCTGCAGGACGATTTCGTTGTGAATGCCCGTGATGCCATGCAGCGTTGATAGCGCGCGGACCGCTTCTTCGCTTTGGCAGTGTCGCGCGACGCTGCCGGAAAGCGTGACGCACGCGTCGGCCACTTTTACATCGACAGAGTCCGGCACCAGAGAGTTCCACTCGAGGATGGTCATCGCGGCGAGCGCAATATCGTCGTCGTCGCGCTGTTTAGGGAAAGGCACCACAACGCGAATCGCGTTGGTGACATGGTTGACATGGGCAACCCGCCAAACGGCTCGCTCGGCTGCGCACTTCTCCCGGAAGGTGTCGACGTGGCCCCCCAGTTCCACAGCACCGTGTTTGACCGTGACACTGATCTGTCTGAGACCACCGCTGAGTTCCCAGTCGACCTCATTCTCGACATCATGCTGCAATTCCGTGTCGTTCCACATTGGTTTCGATTTTTCCACCCGCAGTCTATCAGTGAGCAGGACGCGCCCCATCCAGCCAGCCCAACAAAATTCCACGGGAGTACAATAAAATCGCTGTTCCGTTATCGCTGAATTCCGAAAGCAGGCAGAGCTTTGACCCGAAGAGAATGGCTTGCCCTCATCGCCGCAACCCCTTTGTTAAACGCGGCCCCCGCCCCCGTCGCTCCCGTTTCCATCGCCCAGGCTCGGTCGTACGACGAAGACCTGACCGCGAAGCTCTCCTTCATGTTCGATCAGCTCGGTGGCATCCGGAAGCTGGTGCGCAACAAAACCGTCACCATCAAACTGAATCTCACCGGTCCACCCAACACCCGCGTGGCTGGGCGTCCCCCGCAGTTCTCTCACTGGACGCACCCCGCCCTCGCAGGCGCCGCCGCTCATCTGTTCGATCTCGCCGGTGCGAAGCGGGTCCGCTTCGTGGAAAGCGGGGCCAATACCGCTGAGCCGCTCGAAGAGTTCATCGCGAAGGCCGACTGGGACGTGAAGGCCCTGCAGACTGCGGCGAAGAACGTGGAGTTTGAAAACACGGTCAATCTGGGCAAAGGGAAGAAGTACGCGCGCCTTCCGGTCGGCCACGGCGCTTACATGTTCCCGGCATGGGATGTCAATCATGTGTACGCGGATACGGACGTTTTCGTCAGCATGGCCAAGCTGAAGAATCACGCCATCTGCGGCGTCACGCTTTCCATGAAGAACCTGTACGGCTGCACCCCGGCCTCCATTTACGGTAACGACGCGGGTGTGGATGAACCCAACGAGAATCCGGGCAGCAACCGCGCGAATGTCGGGCATCAGGGAATGCGCGCGCCTTCGAAATCCGCTCTCGGCGAAATCAACTTCGGCGCGAATCACGACCCCGGCTACCGCATGCCGCGCGTGATCTCCGATCTGGTCGCCGCCATGCCGATTCACCTTTCCATCATCGACGGCATCGAATCGATTGCAGGCGCCGAATTGCCGCGCGGAAACCAGACCCGCGCCGTGAAACCCGGCCTGATTCTGGCGGGCCTGAACCCGGTCTGCACCGACGCGGTGGCCGCCGCCGTGATGGGCTACAACCCGCGCGCTTCGAAAGGCGAACCCGGTTTCCCCCGCTGCGACAATCAACTGGTGCTGGCGGAACAGCGGAACTTGGGTTCCACCGACCTGAAGCGCATCGACGTGCGGGGCGTTCCTGTCGAACGCGCGCTGTACCGTTACGACGTGTAGAAAGTTTACCGCCGGTCGAGCGGGGCTCGACGCCGGAGCACCTGGGATGGCGTAGCCGGGTCTCATCGGGTTCTGCGCGACGGCGACGCCGAATCGGGGCAAACATTAAGATGGGTCACTTCAACGTAACCGAAGCGTTCTCATTGCCTTTTCCTGCCGGTAAACCAGTTGTGGGATCTACAATCACGTTCTCCGGTGTCGGAGGATTCACCGCAAGTCTGGTGTCCAGCCGGGAACCAAACGTTTCCGTGTAGATTTTGGTGAACACGGCACCGAAAAAGAACAATTGGGCCGAGTAATACACCCACACCAGCACGATGACCAGGGAGCCTGCCGCTCCGTAAGCCGAGCCGAAACTCGCTTTGCCGAGATAGATTCCGATGAGTTGCTTTCCAACGGTAAACAGCAGGGAGGTAAAACATGCACCGACCATTACGTCACTCCATTGCAGTCGAACATCCGGCAGGAATTTGTAAATGGCGGCGAACAGGAATGTGATCACCAGAAACGAAATCAAAAACACGGCCAGGTGCAACAAGGATTCGGAAGCGGGCAGCAATGACCCAAACAGGGAGCCCAGGGTAGCAATAGCGGCATTGAGCGCTAAGGAGACCAGCAACAGGAAGCCCACACCGAGGATTAATCCAAACAGGTAGAACCGCTCTCGTATCAGGCGAAGAAAGCCGCGAAGGCTTGAAAAGGTTGCCGCCGACGGAACATGCCAGATTATGTTAAGCGCGTCGCGCAACTCCGCCACCAC